>Ga0164313_10000689_pt1 | contig 28061 bp, 27 predicted proteins | sample GuaBasSedimGuay4_FD_113735 | JGI IMG/M metagenome (GOLD analysis project Ga0164313, IMG submission 113735) | Subseafloor sediment microbial communities from Guaymas Basin, Gulf of California, Mexico - Guay4, Core 4569-4, 0-3 cm | ecosystem: Environmental > Aquatic > Marine > Hydrothermal vents... | reverse complement strand
TAACAACTGTATAACCACAATTGTTGATATACCTTTTATCTATTATCCGTTTTTAACGGTTAAACTACTAATGTAAGAAAAATAATAACTATTATTTTCGATATAAAAAATAATGATTAGCACACTCTATATATTGTTTTTTAGCTTCGTCTGGAGTTAATCCTTGAGTCTGAAAGAGTGCATTGGTTTTAAATGCATTAATCAATGGAGTTCTGCTACTGGGTGTTTCTTGATCATTGGTTGCTACTTTATAATAAGAATATAAGCGTAACAATAGATCGGCCGGGAAAGGCTCCTTATGTGCATTGATGTTTTTTACAGCCTTTTTAAAAGCGATTTCTAACTCTTCTGAAGTCATTTTTGGGCAATTATTGATATTCCTCCTTTTACCTTTTGGTTAAGTGTTACATTAATTTGAGTACCTAAAGGTAGAAAAATATCTACTCTTGACCCAAATTTTATAAAACCACTATCTGAAGCTTGTTCAACTTCCTGTCCTTCTTCGGCATAATTTACAATTCGTCTTGCCAATGCTCCCGCTATCTGACGGTGTAAAACTTCTCCAAAATTAGAAGAATTAACAACTACTGTAGTTCGCTCATTCTCTTCTGAAGATTTTGGATGCCAGGCTACTAAAAATTTACCAGGATGGTATTTGCTATAGATTACTTTACCTCCTGCTGGATACCGAGTTACGTGGACATTTAAGGGAGACATAAAAACGGATATCTGAAGGCGTTTCTCATTGTAATATTCCTTTTCAAAAACCTCTTCAATGACTACTACTTTTCCATCTACCGGTGATAAAATATGCTTGTTGTTTTGAGCAAATTTTCGTTCTGGATTTCTGAAAAATTGTAAAATAAGAATCAATAAGACCAGTAAAAGGAAGATAGTTCCTTTTTCAACCATTTCATTTTCAATTAAAAAATGAGCAGTTACACTTAAAGCAGCACAGATTAAAAATGCTATGCTTATAATTTTATATCCTTCTTTATGAAACATAATCTAATAAAAGTAAAAAAGCAAAAATAAAAGGGCTTGCAAAAATGATACTGTCCAGGCGATCGTATAGTCCACCATGTCCCGGCATTAGTTTTCCGCTGTCTTTTACACCAGCTTTCCTTTTAAATTTTGATTGTATAAGGTCTCCAATAGTCCCTAAAACAGCAATTAAAATTGCTAGTAAAAACCAAATAGGGATAGAATAAAGTCCGGAGTATTTATAGATAAAGAAACTAACAATCAGCGTTCCAATAATACCACCCAAAAATCCTTCAACTGTTTTTTTTGGTGAAATACTTTCTTTGAGCTTTCTTTTACCAAATCCCTTTCCTATTAAGTAAGCAAAGGTATCGTTGGCCCAAACAAGAAGAAACACACTAATTAGAATTTCTGGGGAAAAATCGGGTCCTTTACCTGGTATCAATGATAAAAATACGAAGCCACTAATGATATAAAATATGATACAAAAATAACGCCTTTTTTTAAAAAGCGACAGCCTGTTAAGTACTAAAACATCTCTTAATAAAAATATATTTACCAGGATGGAAGCTGCTAATAAAACGGTAGTTATAATAGGGCTGACTTCCTGATAACTAATAAAATAGAAGGCGCCAATAAGTATAATATATGCGATGATTCCTTTTAAAGATACAAGTCGTAGAAATTCATTTAAAGTGATGAATGCAAGCACGAAGAGTAATCCAATAAACCATTCTCGGGAAGTAAATAGCGTTATAAGAACTATGAAAACATATAGCAAGCCAGATAAAAACCGAATGATAAATTCCTTCATATTATAAGTCTTCGAGTAGCAGCAAATATAAGTTTTTTGTACTACTTCCATAACTCATAAAATCCTTTTCTTTTTCGGTCTCAAAGTCTTGAATGGTTGTGATGTTACTTGGAATTAAATTTTTACTTTGGTTCTTAATATTTCTTAAGCCCTCACTGATTGATTCAACTAATTGGCTGGTAGTTGCAAAAATGATAAAACTAGTGGGGAATTCATTTAATTTCTTCTCTTTTATTTGATTTGAAGAAAGAAGAATAGCACCATTGTTTGCGACTAAGGATTCACAAGTGCTAAGAAAAAAAGAATTGTCTGAAAATTCATTTGCATTAAATTTATCTCCATTAAATCTGTTTGCTAAATTTTTGTTGATACAATAAATATTAGATTCCTTTATTTCATTTTCTTCTAAAATATTATAAAAAGATTCTAATATTTCATCCATATTAAGACAATAGAGAAATTTTCCACCATTATTATTGAAGTTATAGGTGAACTTTTCGTCAATTGGAGCTTTCTTATCAGGGAAATAGCTGCTTTTTTCAGATTGTTCTATGTCAATCTTAGATTTACTTTTTTTGCCAAAAAGTTTCTGAAGCAGATTCATATATTAATTAATGAGGAATTGTATATTTTCTAATACCTCAAATATATAAAATCTATAATAAATAGGTGTTTTCTTACACAATTATTTATTTATTTTTAAAAAAGTAATCAAGATTTAAGTTGTGCTCGTTTTATCTTCATCTCCCTTTTTATTATCTGGGTTTTCTGAAACATCAACTTTTACCTCCTTTTTTTCTATTGTTGGCTTTTCTTCTTTTTTCTCAAAAGGTCTTTCTCCAAATATCTCTAGAAGATTATCTTTAAAAATCACCTCTTTTTCCAATAATACATTGGCAAGTTCAGTTAATTCTTTTTTGTGCTTTTTAAGGATATCAATAGCACGCTGATACTGAGATTCTATCAATTTAGATATTTCTTCATCGATTAATTCAGCAGTTTTTTCACTGTATGGTTTTGTGAATCCATATTCATTCTGTCCTGAGGAATCATAATAAGTTAGGTTACCTATTTTTTCATTTAGTCCATAAATAGTTACCATAGCTCTAGCTTGTTTAGTAACTTTTTCTAAATCATTAAGCGCTCCTGTTGAAATTTCATTGAAAATTACTTTTTCAGCTGCACGTCCTCCCAAAGTAGCACACATTTCATCTAGCATCTGATCCGGTTTTACGATAAGTCGCTCTTCTGGTAAGTACCAAGCAGCACCTAATGATTTTCCACGGGGTACTATGGTTACTTTTACCAATGGAGAAGCGTGTTCCAACATCCAACTAACAGTTGCATGTCCTGCCTCATGAAAAGCAACAGATTTTTTTTCTGAAGGAGTAATGATCTTATTTTTCTTTTCAAGTCCGCCAACAATTCTATCCACTGCATCTAAAAAATCTTGTTTTTCTACAGATTTCTTTTCACTTCTAGCAGCTATTAAAGCAGCTTCATTACAAACATTCGCAATGTCTGCACCAGAAAATCCAGGTGTTTGTTTGGAGAGGAATTCTATATCTAGGTCTTCGGATATTTTTAGTGGACGTAAATGAACTTCAAAAATTTCCTTTCGTTCTCTTACATCGGGAAGGTCAATATATATTTGTCTATCGAACCGACCAGCACGCATTAAAGCCTTATCCAATATATCAGCACGGTTTGTTGCGGCTAAAACAATCACATTTGAGTTAGATCCAAAACCATCCATTTCGGTTAATAATTGATTAAGGGTATTTTCCCTTTCATCATTGGATCCCGAAAAATTATTTTTTCCTCTAGCACGTCCAATTGCGTCAATTTCATCAATAAATATAATTGACGGAGATTTTTCTTTAGCTTGTTTAAACAAGTCTCTTACACGAGAAGCACCTACACCTACAAACATTTCCACGAAATCTGATCCCGAAAGAGAAAAGAAAGGGACATGGGCTTCACCTGCAACAGCTTTTGCTAAAAGTGTTTTACCCGTTCCTGGAAGACCAACTAAAATAGCACCTTTTGGAATTTTACCACCTAGGGCTGTATATTTGCCAGGATTCTTTAGAAAATCTACAATTTCTTGAACCTCTTCTTTAGCACCTTCTAAACCTGCAACATCTTTAAAACTAGTTTTTACGTCGGTTTTTTGATCGAATAATTTAGCTTTTGATTTTCCAATATTAAAAATCTGACCACCAGCGCCTCCTCCAGCACCTCCAGACATTCTCCGCATAATGAATATCCAAATTCCAATAATAATAATAAAAGGCAGTAATGAGATCAATATTTCACCCCACATATTACTGTCGGTATCATACTCGATCTTAGTTTCGAGCTTGTTCTCTAGTTTTATTTTATTGAAACTGTTTTCAAAATTTTGTAGGTCTCCAAATTCAAATTGATAGTTTGGATCGTTTGCATTATCAAAGATTGACGAATTTCCTTTATTTCTATTATGAATTTCTCGATCCTTTGCTTCTTGAGTAAGATATACCTTTACAATCTTTCTGTTTACTATTTCAATTTTTTCAACTTCACCGTTTACTAAAAAACTTTCAAAGTCGGATTGAGTCGTTTTATTGGGTTGAGACCAGCTGCCTCCTCCCAAAACTTGAATGCCAATAAACAGTATAATGATACCCGCATAAATCCAATAGCTATTGAATTTCGGTTTTTTAAGTTCTGGTTTTTTATTATCGTCGGCCATTAGGCTTTTTCTTTTTTTAATGTTGTTGATTCTATTTTAACTGATTTGGCATCTCCCCATAATCCTTCAATATCATAAAACTCCCGAATGTGTTTTTGAAATATATGTACTACTACATGTACGTAATCTAATAATACCCATTCGGCATTATTACTTCCTTCCACATGCCAGGGTTTTTCATTTATTGATTTACTTACTACTTTTTGAATGGAATTTAAAATTGCATTAACCTGAGTGTTGGAGCTTCCATTGCAAATAATGAAATAATCGCATACTGTGTTTTCTATTCCTCTAAGGTCTAGAACTTCAATGTCTTGACCCTTAACGTCTTCAATTCCTTTTAAAATATATGTTATAAGTTCGTCTGTTCCTTTTTCTTTCTTTGACATTAATTTTTTTAATTTGTGCAAAGTTATTACTTTTTATTTCTAGACAAGTCTAAAGTAACGATACATTAACACTTTTTTAGTTGCTGTGAATATAATCAAACTTAATGCCATTGGCTCAACAAATTCATACCTAATTAATTTAGGTAAAAATGAAGTACTTGAAGATCCTACTATAGTAGTATCTGTCATACAGGAAAAAGGTCGTGGACAGTTGGGTTCGCATTGGCAGTCCACAGCCCATAAGAGTCTTACATTTAGTGTGTTTAAGAGGTTTAGGGACTTGCCGGCGCAAAGGATGTCTGTAATCACTTTTGCGGTTTCTATAGCTATTCATAAGGTGCTGAAAAAACTTTCATTGCCAAACACAACAATTAAATGGCCAAACGACATTATGTCATATTCAAAAAAAGTTGCTGGAATATTAATTGAAAACCAAGTAAAACAAGGGAAAATAATTTCTTCAGTTATAGGTGTCGGACTTAATGTAAATGAAGAGAATTTCAACAACTTAGCACAGGCAACTTCTATATTGTTAGCTACCGGAACAAAACATAATTTAGATGAATTGCTCCTTAAGGTTTCCAAAGCAATTCTGGAAGAGTTGGAAAAAGTAGAAAATGGTGAATTTCAATATTTGAAAGCTACTTATGAAAATTCGCTATTCAAAAAAAATACGGTTTCTGTTTTTGAGAATAATACAGGCAATCGTTTTAATGGAATAATTAAAGGAGTTACTGATACAGGGGAAATTGTGATTGAAAATGAACAAGAATTACTCAATAAATATAACCTAAAGGAACTAAAGTATTTGCTGTAAAAAAATGCTAAATCTTCTCTAAATTACTAATTAGTGTCTCTAAAAACTTTGTGATGGGCCCTTTGATCATCATGGACATCATTGAGTTGAATTCTCCTTCAAAATGTAGTTCTGCCAAGGATGAGTTTTCGGTCTCTTTTTCAATATTTCCAATTAAGTTAAAAGGTAATTTATCACTTATTGCACCTAATTTTACATGGTTAGGAGCTTTCACTTCTTTAACTTCAAGTGCAATTTCAGGCATTCCTTTCAGAGCAAAAATAAAAGCATTGTCTTTAATTACTTCAAACTTGCTGATATTTTCTGGCATTAACTGTTCAAAGTTTTTTACATCACATAAAAAATCACAAAGATCTTCAGCAGATTTTTTTACAGTTACTTTTTTACTTGTTAGGTTCATTATTCAATAATTATTATTTATATGTACTTAAATGTATATAATTTTTGTGAATTCTATTGATTCCAGTTACCGGGATCTTCTCTCCATTGTGATAATAGTAATGCTTCTTGAGAGGTAATAAAATTCGTTTTTTCAGCTAACACCAATAAATTCTTATAATCACTAAGTGTATTTAATGAAACATTTGCCTTTTTAAAATTTTCTTCAGCAATTGGAAAACCGTAGGAGAATATAGCTACCATCCCTTTTACTTTGGCATTTGCTTCTCTTAATGCATCGACAGCAAGTAAGCTACTTTTCCCTGTACTTATTAAGTCTTCTACAACAACAACATTCTGTCCTTCCTCTAAAAAACCTTCTATTTTGTTTTGACGCCCATGTTTTTTGGGTTCTGGCCTTATATAACAGAAGGGAAGATTCAGATAACTTGCGACCAAAATTCCAATTCCAATTGCACCAGTTGCGACTCCTGCAATGATATCTGGTTTTCCGTAGAGCTCTTCAATTTGATTGGCGAGATTTTCACGGATATAATTTCGAATTGTTGGATAGGATAAGGTAACCCGATTATCACAATAAATTGGAGATTTCCATCCAGAAGCCCATGTAAAAGGTTTTTGTACTTGTAATTTTATTGCATTAACTTGCAATAATAATTCAGCTGTTTTTTGCGCTGTTTCTTGGTTTAAAATCATATTGCAAATGTATAAAGTTTTTGTTAAAAATATTCCAATAATTCTATCTACTAAAAAAAATATTGGAAGTCAGTATACAGCCATTCCTTTAAAGTTAGTAGACTTTAAAAAACTCATTAAAAAGATTACAAAAGGGAAGTTACTCTACATTAATTTATATCATAAAAATGAAGAGAAATTAGAACGTTTTCTTCGTAAAAAATTGCCTGTAGTTGAGGCTGCTGGCGGATTGGTTTATAATAATAAAAAAGAAATTCTTTTTATATATCGCAATTCAAAATGGGATTTGCCAAAAGGAGGTTTAAAGAAAGGGGAGAATCATGAACAGGCTGCAATAAGAGAAGTTGAAGAAGAGACAGGTGTTGAAAATCTTGAAATAAGGCGTTTCATCACTAAAACATATCATGTTTTTAAACGCAATGATACGTTTAAATTGAAGATAACATATTGGTACGAAATGTATTCTAATTTTAGTGGAGAACTTATTCCCCAAGAAAATGAGGGTATAAAAAAGGCAAAATGGAAAAATTTTGAGAAATCCCAAAAAGCCCTACAGGAATGTTATGAAAATGTAAAACTTCTTTTTCCAAATGAATATCTAACCACCCACCCTAATGATAGGGTAACGCAAGTGTGATTTTTCGTAATTAGGAGATTTTTTGTGAATCCAATCCAATTGTGAATACCAATTCCCAGAAAATTTTGGGTCTTCTTTCTTTTTGACTTCAAATTCTTTTTTAATTTCCGGATTGTTTTCTAGAAATTCAAGAGCTAAATCTTCCCAAACATAGGGAGAAAACCCTTCTTTTTGTTGAAGAATAGCATCAAAATAGTTCCAATTAAAAAACGAATCAGATGCTGAAGGTTCCAATGTTTCTAAAATATACCGAACACCATATTGTTGTGTGTTAACAATATAATCCCCCTTTTTCACCATAACGTTCTCTGTACTTGATTCGGTTTCAGTATTATAATGTTTGTAATGCCCCTCGTATGGATACTTTACTGTATTGTAATTTTTTATTTTATAGATTGTTGCAGTCAATACTGTATCCTTAACAACTTTATCCATCTTTATTTTATTCATTTTTAAAAGGTTTATAATATTCCACCTTCCTTGAGGAATAATATACTTTTCTGGTATACGGATGTTTCGAGATGGTTTATAATAATTATGATAGGTTATATTTTTTGAAAAGGGACTATTTCTGTCGTATTTCAATCTCTTTTCACCTGTAATTTCACTTGGAATCATGCTGCCTTCAAAACCTTTAAAATTTAATGTTGAAGTTTTAGAACTGTCAATTTCCCAGGCAATAGGATAAGTACTTCCAATTTTGAAAGTAGTATAGGCTTGGCTACTCAATTCTTTTATTCTCTTGGCGTCATTATCTGCAATGTTTATAAAACTCTTTAATAATTCATAAGTCCCTTTAACTCTTTTCTCGTAAGGTTTTAACATATGAGTTTCAATCATCATTCCTAAGGTATTATAAAGAGCCGTGTAGCCTGTAGAATACCTTGGAGAATCTAGAAATTGAGAAAAACCATGTTCAGGAGTCTTATTATAGACATTAACATAAGGGGTGATATCCCATTTTTTCAGGGAAAGTGAATTTATTAATGAAGGCATAAATGTACTATGAAGATAATCTCCTAATTCTCCCCCCAATTTATTGTGCTGTGTAAATAAATGAGTAAGTGTATATTGATAATCTGCTCCATTGCTAACATGGGTGTCTATAAATAATTCGGGTTTTAAAGTTCTGAAAATTTTAGTAAAAGCTTTAGCATTTTTTGTGTCGGTTTTTATAAAATCCCTGTTTAGATCATAATTGCGGGCATTTCCTCTGAAACCATATTCTTTGGGACCATTCTGATTCGTGCGAGTGGTGCTATTCCGGTTTAATGCCCCACCGATATTATAAATTGGTATCACTGAAATAATAGTGTTTTTCGGACTTTCAATCTTATTTTGAGCTAAATCTCTAATAAGCATCATAGAGGCATCTATTCCGTCGCTTTCTCCTGGGTGTATGCCATTATTAATAAGTAGAATGTTTTTATCTTCTTTATCTGAAAACTCATATTCAAAACTTCGATTTGGATTAAAAGTAACAAGATGTAACGGTTTACCACTATCTGTTTTTCCCATTTCATATATTGCTACAGAAATATAGGCGTCTGCTAATCGCTTGTAAAATGAGATTACTTGATTATAAGTTGAAGTTTCTAGCCCCTTGGAAGCTTCAAATTCAGTAGTAAAATCAATATTTATAGTTTCTTTTTCAGAATTACAAGCAAGAAATAATAAAGAAATTAAAAAGTAAAGTAGGTGATTTTTCATATTTAAATAATTTATAAGATAAAAATAAATTCTTAAAATAATCTAAAAATAAATTTTTTTGAATTATCCTTTTATATCTTTGTAAGTATAATATTAATATAAAAACTTTTAATTATGAAAAAAATTACTTTTTTAAGCTTACTACTAATTTCTGTATTTTTTATGAATGCTCAAGAGATTAGTGTAAATCCAGAAACTACTCCTGGTGCTAATTCTGGGAATGATGCTGTGAACAATTTATTGTCAGTAATGTTAACTCAGTCAATAGATCCATTTACTGTAGATGCAGGAGGTGTTTCATGTTGGGATAGTGGAGATGGTTCGTTTAGTGCTAATTCATATATGAGAGTATATAATTTAGTAGACTTTGGTGTTGATGCAGATTTTACAATTGAATCAGTTGAATATGGACAAGGTTCTGCATCTGAAGGAAAAGTACTTGCTTTAAGAATTTATACTGCTGATACAGATGATTTAAGCACTGCAGCTTTAACTTTTGTGGCAGAAGTTCTTCATACAGCTACTTCAGCAGATGATTTATCTTTAGTAAGTGTTCCTTTATCAACAACTGTACCTGCGGGATCTACAGTTGTATTTGAAGTTTTTGCTTCAGATAGTGCCGGACTTCCAGATGCTACATATTTCCCTGGGCTTAACGCAGGTGGTGAAAATGATGATAGTTACCTTATGTCTGCAGATTGTTCTATTGACGTACCAACAACTACAACTGAAGTAGGTTTTGCAGATAATCAATATGTTATGAATGTAATTGGAGATGAAACTTTAGGCTTAGGCGACAACTTATCAGAACTGGTTTCTATTTACCCAAACCCTGTTCAAAATAGATTGAATGTAGAGATGCCTTCAAATATTGATTTGTTAAGTTCAACTCTTTATGATCTTTTAGGGAGAGATACAGGGGTACGATTAGTAAATGGTACTATGAATACTTCAGGTCTAGCAAGAGGAGTTTATATCCTTAATGTGGATACTAACGCTGGTACTATAACACAAAAAATTATTAAGCAGTAATTTACGTACTCTTAATTATTATTTAAAGCCTCGATGAAAATCGGGGTTTTTTTATTTCTAATTTTTACCGTCCTAAATAACCCTTACAGGATAACTATTGATTCTTCATACTTAATGAATAATCCTTTTGCGTTCGTTTCAAATAATTTGTTTCCATTAAATGGGTTTTTGTTTAAGGTTATTTCAGGACGAGACAATATATCATGTAAAATTTAAAGCCTTAATAATAGAGTAAAAAAAATCCTGTTGAGTATTCATCAACAGGATTTTTAGTATTATGTGCTATATTATTTCTAGCGATTCATGGAAACAAGGAACTCCTCATTATTTCTAGACTGTTTAATTCTATCATTAATGAATTCCATAGCTTCTACAGGATTCATATCGGCAAGGTATTTACGTAATACCCACATGCGTTGAATTACATTTTCACCTAATAATAGATCATCTCTACGAGTGCTAGAAGAAGTAAGATCGATAGCTGGATAAATTCTTCTGTTCGATATTTTTCTATCCAACTGAAGTTCCATATTACCAGTACCTTTAAATTCTTCAAAAATAACTTCATCCATTTTAGAACCAGTTTCAGTAAGAGCTGTAGCAATAATACTTAAGGATCCTCCATTTTCAATTTTACGAGCAGCTCCAAAGAAACGTTTTGGTTTGTGTAAAGCATTGGCATCTACACCACCACTCAATATTTTACCACTAGCAGGTTGAACCGTGTTGTAAGCTCTAGCCAGACGGGTAAGAGAATCTAGTAAGATCACTACATCAAGTCCACATTCAACAAGTCGTTTCGCTTTTTCAAGAACGATATTTGCAATTCTAACATGGTCGGTAGCTTCTTTATCAAAAGTAGATGCAACTACTTCTCCGCTAACATTTCGTTGCATATCGGTAACTTCTTCAGGACGTTCATCGATAAGAAGGATGATTTGATATACCTCTGGATGATTGGCAGCAATTGCGTTAGCGATGTCTTTTAATAAAACAGTTTTACCAGTTTTTGGTTGTGAAACAATCATAGCACGTTGTCCTTTCCCAATAGGGGCAAACAAATCTATAACACGGGTAGAAATAGTACTCTGTTTTTCTGCTAAGTTAAATTTCTCTTCTGGAAATAATGGCGTTAAATGTTCAAAAGCAATTCTATCACGAACAACATTTGGATTTTGACCATTTATTTTGTTCACTTTTATTAAAGGAAAATACTTTTCACCTTCTTTTGGTGGACGAACCTGCCCTAAAACAGTATCGCCAGTTTTTAAACCAAATAATCTGATTTGCGATTGAGAAACATAAATATCATCGGGAGAGGATAAGTAATTATAATCACTGGATCTCAAAAAACCATATCCATCCTGCATGATATCTAATACACCTTCACTTTCTATAATTCCATCAAACTCAAAGTCGGGTTGACGATACCTGTTTCGGGTATCTTTATTTCCGTCTCGTTGATTGTCAGGTTTGTTTCTGTGTGGTTTATTTAGTTTAGGATGCTTGTTTTGTTGCTCTTTCTTTGGATGCTTCTCATCTCCCTCAACTTTTTTCTGTTGCTGTGGATTTGGTTTCTGAGCAGTACTTTTTTTAGTTTTAGGGTCGTTACGTTGTGGTTGAGGTCGTTTCTCTCTTTGAACTGGCTTAGGCTTGTTAACCTGTTTCGGTTTGTTATCCTGTTTTGGATTGTTATCCTGTTTTGGATTGTTATCCTGTTTTGGATTGTTATCCTGTTTTGGATTGTTATCCTGTTTAGGAGCAGAATTTGTTTTTTCTTCCTCTTTTGTAATTGCTGTAACAGCTTTTGGGTTGCTAGCTTGATAATCTAAAATTTTATATACCAAGTCTAATTTTTTTAAGCTACGGAGTTTTGGAACACCTAAAGCTTTAGCAAGTTCCTGTAATTCAGGCAACTTTTTTGCTTTTAATTCTGAAATTTCAAACATTTAAAAAATCTATAAGTTTATATAATATTATTGAATACTTCCTGAAGGAAATTATTTTGAAAATTTTATTGAAGACTAAGTAACCTTTGTTGAATTGGTTACGGATTGATTATGCAATAGTACGACAATAATTTAGTATTTGTATTTATTTTTTATAAAAAGAAACAGTATTTTTGCACTCTATTTGAAAACATATTAATGATACAGCGCAAGCAAACTATTTATATTCTTGTTTCAGCCATAATAATGGGTGCATTGTATTATTGGTTTCCTTTAATAGAAGATGCAGATGGTATTGTTGTAATTGATAAAAATGAACCCTTGATTTTAGGCTTAATTTTTGGCTCCATTGCCTTTGCTTTTATTTCCATTTTTAATTTTAAAAAACGAAAATTACAATTTGTAATTAATCGTTTGAATATCATATTAAACTTTGTATTACTGGGAGTTTTCGTATACAGATCGCTAACATTATCCGGAGGAACTTTTGTTTCAGAGAAGGGTATTGGGCTGCTTATTCCTATTATTTCTATCGTTTTTTTAGTGATGGCCAATAAAGCCATTAAAAAGGATGAGGATCTCGTAAAATCTGTTGATCGGTTACGCTAAACTACATCTTGGTATATTAGTGCGAAACCCTAAAAGAATGCCATCTTTTAGGGTTTTTTTTTAGTGAGGTAGCAAATCTCTGATTTGCGTAACCGAACTAAGCCCGTTGAATAACGGGGTCTCTCATTATTTTCAAAACTTATTTTTAGCAAATCTCTGATTTGAGTAACCGTAAAGAAATCTTTAAAAAAACTAATTAATTTAGAAACTAAGATAAAATTGCCAATTAGCGCTTAAACTCAATCACTTCCAAATTCTCAATTTTATTTCCATCAATCTCAAACCGAAGCATAGTACGAACTTGATGCATACCATTTTTCCCTATGGCTCCTGGATTCATATGTAATAATCCCAATTTTTTATCATTCATAACTTTTAGAATATGCGAATGACCCGAGATAAATAGTTTTGGAGGATTGGATTGTATTTCATTTCTAATTGCGGAGTTGTACCTTCCAGGATATCCACCAATATGAGTGATCCATACATCTACCTGTTCACATAAAAACCGATTGTGCAACGGAAATTCACTACGGGCTTCAGCATTATCTATATTACCGTAAACTGCTAATAATGGTCTTAATTTTTTAATGGTATCTGTTACAATTAGATCCCCAATATCACCTGCATGCCAAACTTCATCTGCCTGTTTGATATACTTAATCATAGATTCATCTATATGACTATGGGTATCAGAAAGTAAGAGGATTTTTTTCATTAAGCGGAAAACTAAAATTGTTAAGAGAAAGCAAACTTATATTAGGAAGCTTTTCACTTTATGTATCTTTGACCTTTGAAAATCGTAAAATAGATTGTTAATTAAGTTCAAAAATACAAGATTCTTTGCGATAAAAATTTGCCTAGGCAGGTTTCTATATTAAAATGATGAGATATTTTATTGAAATAGCATATAAAGGAAAGAATTATCATGGTTGGCAGAAACAACCGGATGATATTACCGTGCAAGAAGTTTTAGAAAAAGCGATTTCAGTTATATTACAGGAAGAACTAAAATTAGTTGGAGCTGGCAGGACAGATGCAGGGGTGCATGCAAAACAATTATTTGCACATTTTGATTGTCAAAAGAACTTGGAAACAGCTAAAATCGTTTTTAAGTTGAACGCATTACTTCCAAAAGATATCTCGGTTCAAGATATTTTTCATGTTGCTGATGAAGCACATGCCAGATTTGATGCAATTGAAAGAGAATATGAATATATTATTTCGTTCAAGAAAAATCCTTTTTATGAAGACTTCTCTCATTTAATGCACCATCAGCCAAATATTAACTTAATGAATGATGCTGCAAATGAATTATTGAACTATACCGATTTTCAATGTTTTTCACGTTCAAAAACCGATGTAAAAACGTATCATTGCACTATTAAAGAAGCTTATTGGAAGCTTGACGGATCTCGATTAATTTTTAGAATAAAGGCGAATCGATTTTTGAGAAATATGGTGAGAGCAATTGTAGGAACATTGCTAGATGTAGGATTAGGAAAAACATCTCTTGAACAATTTCACAAAATTATAAAAGATAAGGATAGGAGTAAGGCTGGAACCTCAGCTCCAGCTAAAGGACTCTTTTTAATGAGGGTTGAGTATCCAAAGAGTATTAGGATTAATTAATAAGATCCCTGCCTTTGCAGGGAATATTATGGCAGAATCGGGTAAAGCATTTGATTTTAAACTTTTTAAGCGATTATTAGGCTATACTAATTCGTATCGTTCGACATTTATTTATGTGGCATTTGCAGCTATAATAATGTCGGGTCTAAGTGTAATACGCCCAATTTTACTTCAGATGACAATAGATGAATCTGTTGTTCCTAAAGACAGTGAAAATCTGGTTTTTTACATTTCAATAATGGTTCTAGTTTTAGTGCTGGAAGTTGTTTTTATGTTATCGTTTATCTTTTTTGCCAATTGGTTAGGCCAGAATGTAATTAGAGATATTCGCACCAAACTCTTCAAATTGATGCTGAGTTTTAAGTTAAAATATTTTGATGAAAGCGCTGTTGGAAGACTTACCACAAGAGCAGTAAATGATATTGAAACTATTTCCAGTATTTTTAGTCAGGGTCTGTTTATGATCATCAGTGATTTGCTGAAAATGATGATAATAGTTGGAGTCATGTTTTACAAAAGTTGGCACTTAACTTTAATTGTATTTTCAATTTTACCGATCGTTCTCTATGCTACTAGAATATTTCAAAGAGCTATGAAAACAGCTTTTGAAGAAGTAAGAACACAGGTATCTAATTTGAATTCCTTTGTACAGGAACGAATTACCGGAATGAAAATCGTACAAATCTTTACTCGTGAAGAAACGGAATACAAACATTTTAAAGAAATTAACGAAAAACACAAAAAAGCTTGGATTAAAACAGTTTGGTATAATTCTATCTTTTTTCCAATTGCTGAAATGTCTTCTTCCATTGCTATTGGATTAGTAGTTTGGTATGGTGGATTGAGTGCAGCAAAAGGTGGTGTAATTACGCTTGGTGTGATTATCGCTTTTATTGAATTATCACAAATGTTGTTTAGACCACTTCGCCAAATAGCAGATAAATTTAACACCTTACAAATGGGAATGGTTGCTGCAAGGCGTGTGTTCGATATATTGGACACCAAATCCCATATTGATGATTCAGGAGCCAAAATTCTAACTCATACAAAAGGATCAATAGAATTTAATAAAGTTCGTTTTGGATATATAGAAGGTGAAGAAGTTATTAAAGATATTTCATTTAAAGTTCAGGCTGGAGAAACGGTTGCAATAGTTGGTGCGACTGGAGCAGGGAAATCAACTATTATTAATTTATTATCCCGTTTTTACGAAATTAACAGCGGGGATATATTAGTAGATGATGCTTCAATAAAAGACTATCAGCTAAAATCGTTGCGCAGCCATATTGCGGTAGTTTTACAAGATGTGTTTTTATTTGCAGACTCTATTTTAAATAATATAACCCTTAATAATCCAAGCATTTCTGAAGAAGAAGTTATTACAGCTGCTAAAGAAATTGGAGTGCATAAATTTATTAGCTCTTTACCAAATGGCTATCATTATAATGTAAAAGAAAGGGGAGTTATGTTATCTTCGGGACAGCGACAATTAATTGCTTTTTTAAGAGCCTATGTGAATAACCCCAGTATCTTAATTTTAGATGAAGCGACTTCTTCTATAGATAGCTATTCAGAAGAAATGATACAAGTTGCTACCGAGAAAATTACCAAAGGAAGAACGTCAATTATTATTGCTCACCGATTGGCAACTGTAAAGAAAGCAGATAAAATAATTGTTATGGACGCTGGAAAAATAGTTGAAATAGGAACTCATAAAGAACTGCTTAAAAAAGAATTTGGCTATTATAAAAATCTTTATGAAGTCCAGTTTATGGAGAAAGAAGCTATATAGCCTAAGGGATTTTGACTTTCGTAAAACTCTTGTATTCCTCCATGGAAAACCTTAACATAGATTACAAATAGTATTATATATAGAATTAATATAATGAACAAGATTAAAAATAATAAGAGTGTTTTTAATAAAATTCCTTTAAAACTTAAATCATATAATTTTTTTAAACAGTAAGCTGAATAAATAATTTGAAATACAAATAGCGGTATGGAAGCTGATCCGATAGAAATACCTAAAAAACCTGAAAATACCTGAAGAAATACACTAACAATAGATATTTGAGCCATAATATACATGAATATGACTAAATGTTCTGAATAGTTATACTTCTTATTCTTTAGGAAAATAATTCTAGAAATTAAGGCATAAATTGGAGCGGTAAACATCATTATTAAAGATTGATATTCGGATGAAAACTGATATGCATTTTTTGATAGGGCCGCTGATTCTTCAGTCGAGAAAATTGAAAAATCGATAGTTTCTGGGAAGAATTTATTGATGATATAAATCTGCAAACCAGAGAGTGTAATTGCAATTGCGAAATAACTTATCACATTCACATACTTTTTTCGAGTCCCTGAAATATAACTGCCAATTACAAGTTCAGGTCTTTTAAAAAGATCGATAAAGGTTTGTAAAAACTTATTGTCATAATTAAAAAATTGTTCGCTAAAATTTTCAAATAGATTTCTGATTGTCAATCTATTGCGGATTACCTTTGCTCCACATATATTACAGTAGTCGTCGTCTGACTTTAATTCGGCTTGACAGTTTTTACAATTCATGAATACGATTAACTTAAATCTCTTTCTAGAAGATCACCAAGGTCTTCCAATTCTTCAAAAAGCACAAAATCTCCTTCCTTTAAATAGGATATTTGACCCGTTTCTTCAGAAATTGCAAGGCAAACAGCATCCGTTTTTTCTGTTATGCTAACTGCTGCTCTATGTCGTAAACCAAATCGTAGTGGAATTTCATGATCATTTGTTACTGGCAGTATCACTCTTGTGGCAGTAATGTAATTATCTTCAATAATAATTGCCCCATCGTGTAATGGGCTATTTTTAAAAAAAATACTTTCGATAATAGGCTGGTTTAATTCAATGTTCATTTCATCACCGGTACTTTTTACAAAATCGAGACTATTATTTCGTTTAAATACAATAAGGGCCCCAGTTTTGGACCTCCCCATTTTTTCACTTGCCTGAATTATTGCCTCAATATTAGTTAGTGTTTGATCATCACCAAGCCGGAATTGTTTAATTATTTTTCTACGAGCACTAAAATTAGTTGATCCTATCATTAGTAAAAATCGCCTGATCTCTTGTTGAAATACCACAATAAGCGCAAACATTCCAACTCCTAAAAATCCTCCAAGTATCTTACTGAACAGTTCCATTTCCAGAAGCTCAGTAACTTTCCAGATAGCATAAATAATTACAATTCCGATGAATATATTTATGGCAACTGTACCTTTAATTAGTTTGTAGATATAATACAATAAGAAAGCGACGAGTACAATATCGACTACGTCTATGATTCTAATGTCAAATAATTCCAAGGCTTATAGGCTTTTTGTAAAAGTACTTTAAATCAATGAGACTTCAAATTTTGTAATAGATTTATACATTCTTTGGCTTCCTTTACATCATGAACACGAAGGATAGAAGCTCCTTTATTTAGGGCTATTGAATGGAGTGCAGTTGTGCCGTTTAGCGCTTCATCTGGTGAAATGTCCAGAGTTTTGTAAATCATAGATTTTCTTGAAAGACCTATTAATATTGGCACTTCAAGATTTTTAAATAATTCTAAACCCGAAAGTAATTCGAAGTTTTGTGGGATCCTTTTAGAAAATCCAAAACCAGGATCGACTAATATGTCATTGATTCCAAATGCTTTCGCTTTGGCTATTTTTTCAGAAAAATATAATAGAAGCTCAATTAGAATATTTTTATAATTAGTATTTTCCATCATGGTTTCTGGGCTGCCTCGCATGTGCATCATACAAAATGGAACTTTTAATTCTTTAACGGTAGCCATCATATTGTTATCGATATTCCCTCCGGATATGTCATTTACCATAGCAGCTCCTGCATCAACACTTTTTTTTGCAATGGCGCTTCGGAAAGTATCTATTGATAAAATAGCTTCTGGAAATTCATTCAGAATAAGTGATACTACAGGTAGAACCCGCTCTAATTCCTCTTTTTCTGAAACAAATTCTGCTCCTGGTCTAGAACTATATCCTCCCAAATCTAAGAAAGTTGCACCTTCGTCTAACATTTTTTCAACCTGTAAAAGAATATCTTTTTCTGAATTCAATTTTCCACCATCATAAAAAGAATCGGGAGTCAAATTTAAAATGCCCATCACTCTAGGTAGTGAGAGGTCAATTAGTTTTCCTTTACAATTAATTGTTTTCAATTTTTTAATTTGATTTATTTAAGCGAAATTTACGGAAAATCTTACAGACCCAATGCCAGATACATCAAAACAGTTTGATACTATAATTAGTTCTTGTAGAAGCTTGTTTATCAATAAAATGAAAGACTATGGAAGTGCTTGGCGCATATTAAGGCTTCCATCATTGACCGATCAAATATTTATTAAGACGCAGCGAATACGTGGCCTGCAACAAAATACCGAACAAAAAGTTGATGAAGGAGAAGCAAGCGAGTTTATCGGAATTATTAATTATTCGCTAATGGCATTAATACAACTTGAAAAAGGAGTCGTTGAACAACCCGATTTAAAGTTAGAAGAAGCTGTTAAGGAATACGATAAGCATGTAGCTGAAACCAAACAATTGATGATGGATAAGAATCATGATTATGGTGAGGCCTGGAGGGATATGCGTGTTAGTTCGTTGACCGATCTTATTTTACAAAAGCTATTAAGAGTTAAGCAAATTGAGAACAATCAAGGAAAAACATTAGTTTCAGAAGGAATTGATGCCAATTATCAAGATATGATTAACTACGCTGTTTTTGCTTTAATTCTCTTGGAGGAGAATTAAAGCAAGCACCAAAAAGTAAAAAATCAACCCCGAAGCTTCCAAAGAAATAAAATAACAAGCGCCAAATGTGAAATTCCAAATTCCAAAAAAAAAGTAAATAACAAAATTTGGAATCAATAAAAAACAATAATTTTGAGTTCAAAATATGATTTAGAAGAAAGAACTTTTTTATTTGCAAGGGATTGCAGGACATTTATTAGGACTTTGAAATTTACAATCTCAAATAATGAAGATGGTAAACAATTGGTAAGGTCTTCTGGCTCAGTAGGTGCTAATTATATTGAAGCTAATGAAAAGTTAGGGGATAAAGATTTTCTTTTTCGTTTGAAAATATCTAGAAAGGAAGCTAAAGAATCTTTATATTGGTTGCGGTTATTGAAAACACAGAACAATGATATTGAACCTGTAGATAAGCTTATTCAAGAGTCAATTGAATTAAGGAAAATTTTATCTGCAATTATTAATAAAATTTCTTGACATTAATTTTTCCTTTTGGAATTTAGTGTTTGGATTTTGGAATTTATATTTATGAAATACTTAGTAACATTTTCAAGACTATTCGTCGGGATTTTATTTATAATCAGTGGTTTAATAAAGTTAAATGACCCAGTAGGTTTTTCATTTAAACTGAATGATTATTTCGCTCCAGACGTACTTAATATGGAATTCTTAATTCCATTTACATTGATGATCGCCATTTTTGTAGTAATCTATGAAGTGATGTTAGGGGTTACACTCCTTTTAGGCTATGGCAAGAAGTTTACTCTTTGGAGCTTAATATTAATGATTGTTTTCTTTACTTTCCTGACTTTTTATTCTGCTTATTTTGAAAAAGTTACCGATTGCGGTTGTTTTGGTGATGCTATAAAATTGACACCTTGGGGATCCTTCACTAAAGATATTGTCTTATTGGTATTTATTTCGATCTTATACTTCGGAAGAGATTATATCAAGCCAATTTTTACAAATAATCTTAGAAAAATTATAGTGTATATTTCTTTTATTGGATGTTTATATTTTGGATACTTTGTTTTGCAACACCTTCCTGTTGTAGATTTTAGACCTTATAAAATAGAAGCAAATATTCTGGACGGGATGAATTATCCACCCAATGCACAAAAACCCATTTTTGAATATCATTGGACCTTTACTAATGATGGACAAGTAAAAACAGTAATAACGGATGGTGATTTTCCAAATGAAAAAGGAGAATATACCGTTGAAACAAAAATGATACAAAAGGGCTATGAGCCTCCTATTCATGACTTTACTATGGAGCGTGATGGAGAAGATCATACAGCTACTTTAATGGCTGCAGATAATCTAATTGTAATAGTCGCTTATAGTATTAGTAATAGTGAAAGAGAAGGGTTCTCATCGATAAAGGAAATATCAGATAAAGCACTTGAAAAAGGATATCAGGTTATTGGACTTTCTGCTTCCAGTCCTGAGGTCACTGAAGCTTTAGCTGAAGAATTTTCGTTGGATTTTGATTTTTATTTCTGTGATGAAACGGCTCTAAAAACTATTATTCGTAGCAACCCTGCAATAATGGAACTTCAAGAGGGAACGATTAAACAAAAGTTGCATTGGAATGATGCTAGTGATTTAAAATTAATAGAATTACCTAATACACCACTTTTAAATTTAAATCTTAAACGACAGTTAGATAGTATTATGGTTTTAGATCAAAAATACAGATCTGACAATCCTGGTGCTAATTGGGGAAAGCAATTGGTTATAGATAGTTCGAATACTGTTTTTATTGAAAAAGTATTTAAAGAGCATGGCTATCCTGGAAAAAGTTTGGTAGGTTCATCTACAAGTAAAGTAGCTTGGTATGTGATACAACATTCAAATAAAATATCAGATTATTTGAAACTGATAAAAGATGCTGCAAATAATGGAGAATTACCAAAAAGTAATGCAGCAATGATGGAAGATAGGTTTTTAATGAATAATGGTGAAGAGCAGGTTTATGGTACTCAAGGAACAACTTTAAATTATAATTCTGATAATCCAATTCATATTATTTGGCCAATTAAAAATGTTGAAAATGTAAACCAATTACGTGAAGAGATTGGTTATGATACCACTATAGAAGAATACGGGAAGTTATTGTATGGAGATGATTTTATATTTAAATCATATACTTTAGAAGAAGTAGAAGACTTAAAAAACCAATAAGTGCTAGGTTATCTACTTCAGAAAATAGCATATGCAATCCTTACATTATTTGGGGTTATTACCGTAATATTTTTGTTGTTTAATATCCTTCCGGGAGATCCAGCTCGTATGATGCTGGGTCAGAATGAAACTGCAGAACAAGTAGCAATTGTTAAAAAGAAATACGGCTTTGATAAGTCTGTAGGGCAGCAATATTTGTATTATTTAAATGACTTGTCTCCACTGTCATTTCACAGCAATGATCCTGAAGATTATACCTATCTAACAGAAACCAAATATACTGCTTCAAAATTGTTTGTTGTCGGAAATACGGAAGTGGTTATAAAGTTTCCATACTTGAGGGAATCGTTTCAAAAAAATGGTAAAAAAGTAAGTGTTGTAATTGCAGAAACCCTTCCGAATACTTTTATTTTAGCAGTTTCAGCTATTTTTATTGCCATGGTGTTGGGTGTCCTACTCGGCATCGTTTCCGCTATGTTTAAAGATGGCTGGACAGATAAGTCAATTCAACTTTTCAGCACCTTAGGAATGAGTGTTCCTTCTTTCTTTAGTGCAATTATTTTTGCTTGGTTATTCGGATTTGTTTTACACAAATACACCGGTTTAAATATGACAGGAAGTTTGTACGAAGTAGATGATTTTGGTGAGGGAAAATACATACAATGGAAAAATCTTATTTTACCTGCAATCGTTCTGGGAATTAGACCCCTTGCTGTTGTCAGTCAGTTGATGAGAAACTCCTTGTTGGAGGTGATGAATACCGATTACATTCGGACCGCAAAGGCTAAAGGGCTGGCATTGTTTGCAATCATCAGAAAACACGCTTTAAAAAACGCACTCAATCCTGTGGTAACTGCTATTTCAGGATGGTTTGCCTCTATGTTAGCAGGGGCAGTTTTTGTAGAATATATTTTTGGCTGGAACGGTTTGGGAAAAGAAATTGTAGATGCACTAAATACACTTGATCTCCCAGTTATCATGGGAGCAGTAATTATAATTGCTACACTATTTATAATAATTAATATTTTTGTAGATAGTATTTATGGATGGTTGGATCCTAAGATACGGAGTTGAAGAAGTTTGGGGTTTATGGTTTGGGGTTGTAATAATTAAATTATGGGGAAAATTGAAAAGTTTGATATCGTAAATTGAATAATACTCATTGTGGTCTTTGTGAAAAACTTTGCGACATTTGTGCTTATCAATAAATTAGATATAAGTTTAATAAATGAGATACCTGCCTACGCAGGTAGTAATTATGAGAAAAAATATAGTAGCAGGAAACTGGAAAATGAATAATGATTTGGCAGCGACCAAAACGTTGATTTCTGAATTAATGGAACAGGAAAAAACATCAGAGGCAGAAATGATGATTGCTCCAACATTCACTAATCTTTTAAAGGCTTCAGAAAGTTTAAAAGATTCTGAAATAGAAGTTATTGCACAAAATATGCATTATGCTGATAGTGGTGCTTTCACGGGTGAAATTTCGGCAGCTATGCTTAAAAGTATCGGTATTAAAACTGTTATTTTAGGCCATAGTGAACGTCGCGAATATTTTAATGAAGACGATGCACTTCTCAAACAAAAAGTTGAAGCAGCTTTACAGAATAATATGCGTGTTATTTTCTGTTTTGGTGAAGTATTGGAGAATAGAACACAGGGAGTTCATTTTAATATAGTCGAGAATCAGATTAAAAATGCCTTATTTCATTTAACTAAAGAAAATTGGAGCTCCATTGTATTAGCATACGAGCCTGTTTGGGCTATTGGAACAGGTGAGACTGCTAGTCCAGAACAAGCTCAAGAAATGCATGCGTTTATCAGAAACTTAGTTTCAGAAAAGTATTCTGCAAGTGTTGCTGATAATGTGTCGATACTTTATGGCGGAAGTGTAAAGCCAAATAATGCCCAGGAAATATTTAGTAATCCCGATGTAGATGGCGGATTAATTGGCGGTGCGGCATTAAATGCTGATAGTTTTATGGCCATCGTGAATGCATTTTAAATCGTTATTCCAACAACTTAAAACACCAAAGGAATTCTAAAAGTTAGGCTTCTTTATTCATTTTTCATTTACCTATAATAATCAGATTTAGAAAATAAAATCTATATACCTAAGGGTATTCCCTGAGTTTTGTAATTCAGGGAATGCCCTTACTTATTTTTTATGGAGTGATTTTAACTTGCATTCATACAATAACCAATAATAATGGTGTTATGAAACTTATAAAAATCATTCTTTTTTTTGCCCTCTTACCTACATTTTTATTGAATGCTCAAGTGGGCATTGGGACCACCAACCCTAATGCATCACTTGATATTCGATCTAGTAATGAAGCAACACCAGCAAATACAGATGGGATACTCATTCCAAAAATAGATGAATATCCAGCAAGCTATCCCACCGTTTCACAAGATGGAATGTTGGTCTATGCCACAGGCGATGGAAGTGTAAGCAAAGGTTTTTATTATTGGGATAATGGAACCACGAATTGGATTTCTCTTTCTGGGTCGGGTTCTAGTACAGATAAAATAGATGATTTAACAGATGGTAAATCAGATAGTGATGGTAGTGATGATGGCTCTTCCATTTTTATTGGTGTAGATGCAGGATTAAATGATGATAGTACGAATAATCATAATGTTGCCGTTGGAGCAAATGCTTTAAGAGAAAATACTTCAGGTGTAAATAATTCGGCTTTAGGAAATGAAGCTCTTATATTTAATATTGCAGGATATCAGAACACAGCAATAGGACAAAAATCATTAAATTTTAATACAATAGGTTCTGATAATACTGCAGTTGGAAATAAAACCCTTAGAGGGAATACCACAGGGTCATTTAATGTAGGTGTAGGAGCAATTGCAGGTGAGAATTCAAATGGAAGTAATAACGTGCTCTTAGGCTATTCTTCAGGATTTAATTCTACCGGAAGTAATAATGTGTTTTTAGGTTATTTTTCGGGTTTTTCAGAATTGAATAGTAACAGATTATACATTGAAAATAGCTTATCTTCTTCACCCTTAATATATGGAGAATTTGATAACGATTTACTAAGAGTTAATGGCGATTTTGAGGTTGAAAAGTCTACAGATGTCAGTATCACAGCAAAATCACCTTTTGGAAATAAATCTTCTTTAAAATTATTTGAAAGCGGAGGTAGTGGAGACTATGGTTTCGAGTTTGAGTATGACGGTTCTCCTGATAAATTTTATTTATGGTCTAGAACTTTTTCGGGTGATGAAGGGATACGAATGACATGGTTAAAAGATGGTAAGGTTGGAATTAGTACCACAAGCCCAACTGCTCTATTAGATATATCTTCAACCAATCCTTCAGCTCCTAAAAATACAGATGGAATGTTAGTGCCAAGATTAGATGCTTTTCCTTCAACTAATCCGGGTGCAAGCCAAAATGGAATGTTGATTTTTCTAAGCACAGATAGCACTTTTTATTTTTGGAGAAATAGTACGACTAGTTGGGTTTCGGTAAGTACTATAGAAAAGATAAATGATTTAACAGATGGTAAATCTGATAATGATGGAAGTCAAAATTATTCTTCTATATACTTGGGCTTAAATTCAGGCTATAATGATGACAGTTCAGATAATCGAAATGTTGGAATAGGCAATCTAACCCTTTATTCTAACACAATCGGAGAATACAATGCTGCTACTGGTTATAGAGCTCTTTATAAAAATAGTGTAGGAGATAATAATACAGCAAATGGATATATGGCACTTTTTAATAATGCTATAGGAAAAGATAATGTGGCTGTTGGCTACCAATCTTTATATAATAATACAGGAAATTACAATACAGCTATTGGAAAGGTTTCTTTATATAGTAATATTAACGGATATGGTAATGTGGCAATTGGAGATCAAGCATTAGAAGACAATACAGATGGAGATAATAATTGTACAATAGGCTATCAGGCTATGATGAATAATACTACAGGCGATTCTAATATTTCAATGGGTTTCCATTCATTAAACAATAATAGAACAGGAAGTAGCAATGTTGCAATTGGACAAAATGCCCTATATAGCAATACGACCTTTAGTAGTAATACAGCAATAGGTTCATCTGCATCCTATTCTACCAACGGGTTTTCTAATACAACAGCCATTGGTGCAGGTTCAGCAATTAGCTCTCCCAATCAAGTACGGTTAGGTAATTCATCTGTTTCAGTAATTGGGGGTTATGCTCCTTGGTCAAATTTTTCAGATAAACGAATTAAAACCAATATAAAAGAAGATGTTGTTGGTTTGGAGTTTATAAAAAAACTACGCCCTGTTTCCTATAAACTAGATATGGATGCAATTGCTCGATTTGAAAAAACACCAGACAAGTTGCGAATGAAAAAATCGGAACGATTACGAGAAATAGAAGTTCAAACAGGTTTTATTGCTCAAGAAGTAGAAGCTGCTGCAAAAGAAGTTGGTTTTAATTTTCACGGAGTAGTTAAGCCTTATACAAAAGACGATTTATACGCTTTGAGTTATTCAGAATTTGTAGTACCATTAGTGAAAGCAGTACAAGAACAACAAGAAGAAATAGAGCTATTAAAAAAAGAAATAGCTGAAATAAAAGCATTGCTAACAAATAAATAAAATTTTCTTATTTTCGGAAAACCAAAATCAACTAATTTGAAAAAAACACTTACCCTACTATTTTGCTTACTTTTTAGTTTTTCCTTTTTTGGGCAAACCAATAAAATAATTGATAGCCTACAAATAGAGCTTCAAAAAAAGCAAGCCGACACCATAACAATGCAAATATTAAGCGATTTGTCTTATTACTATTTGTACCAATCTACAGATACCTCGCTTATTTATAGTAAAAAATTAGTCGAATTCGCTACTGAAAAAGCATCAAATAATTTTAAAGGAAAGGCGCATAGAAATATGGGAAATGCCTTTATGTATTCCAATAGGTACGATTCTGCTTATGTTCATTTTAACAAAGCATTTCAGATTTTAGATGCTGAAGGATTGGATAAATCGGCAATTTATTCTTCTATTGGTATGCTATATAAGCGAAAAGGAGATTATGAAAAAGCATTAGAAACGTATTATGAAGGAATCACTTATGACGAAGAAACTGGAAACGACTATGGTAAATTCATAAAGTTGCTTAATTCGTCTAGTGTTTATTATACTTTAGAGAATATTGAAAAAAGTATTGAATATCAACTACAAGCAATTTCAATTTCTGAAACTACCGATAATGAAAATATAAAATATGCCCAAGGAACTATTTTAAATAACATTGCTGTAAATTATATAGAGCTTGAAGAGTATAATAAAGCTCTTGATTATTTAGAGCAATCCTTAGTTTTCAATCTAAAAAATGAAAATAAAAAAGAGACTGCTAGAACTTATAATAATATAGGATCAGTTTATGAAAAGGAGAATCAGCTGCAAAAAGCAATTTCTTTTTTAATGAAATCTTTAGAATTAAGAAATGAAATTGGTGATGAAGACGAATTAATAGAGACTCATATGGAAATAGCCAAGGTCTACGGGAAAATGAATCTCAACACTAAGGCGTCCTCACATTATAAAATTGCTTTAGAAAAAGCTAAATATCAAGAGAATCTCCCTCTAATTTCTGAAACTTATTTATCATTAAGCGAAACTTATGGGACACAAAACAACCCTTCTAAAGAACTGGAAAGTTATAAGTATCATATTCAATTTCGGGATAGTATTTTTAAATTGACCAATATTGAAAACATCAACGAATTAGAAAGCAAATACGAATCTGAAAAGAAAGATAAAGAAATTGTTGAGCAACAATTGCAAATTGAAAAAACTGAAGGTGAACTTCAAAAAAAGAAATTCCAAAATAACTTTATATTGGGCTTGGCCATTTTTTTATTAGTTGCTTCATTGTTGCTTTGGGGTGTATTTCAGCAGCGACAAAAACGTAAAAATCAGGAAATTGTTTCTTTGAAAAGAGAGCATCAAATAAAAACATTAGAAACCTTAATGGAGGGAGAAGAAAAAGAACGTTTCCGTATAGCAAAAGAGCTTCACGATGGGGTGAATGGTGATTTGTCGGCAATAAAATTCAAGCTTTCTACCTTATTAGAAATGAATAATAATGTGATAAAAGAAGCTATTGATATGATCGATTCTTCTTGCCAACAAGTGAGGGCTATTTCGCATAATTTGGTGCCACCATCTTTAGAAAAATTCAATTTATTAGAAGCTACAGAGGAGTATTGTGCAGAAATGAACGCAGTACAAAAAATGGAAATATCTTTTCTGCATTTGGGAGATTCGGTTTCTATACCAAAAAAGGCGGAGGTAAATATTTTTAGGATAATACAGGAATTAATGACTAATAGTACTAAGCATTCTGAAGCAAATGAGATTACCGTTCAGATAAGTTGCCGAGATGAAAGCCTTCAAGTTACGGTGGAAGACGACGGGAAAGGTTTTGATAAAAATAAGATAAAAGGAACAGGAATCGGGCTCACAAATATAGAATCCAGAATAGAATATTTACAGGCTACAATAGATGTGATTTCCAATAAACAAGGAACATCGACAACTATTGAAATTGATACCAGAAAATTAAATGAGCATTAGATTAGCTATCACAGACGATCACGAAATGGTTTTAAAAGGCATTGAAACCATGCTTGGC
>Ga0164313_10000688_pt1 | contig 28068 bp, 27 predicted proteins | sample GuaBasSedimGuay4_FD_113735 | JGI IMG/M metagenome (GOLD analysis project Ga0164313, IMG submission 113735) | Subseafloor sediment microbial communities from Guaymas Basin, Gulf of California, Mexico - Guay4, Core 4569-4, 0-3 cm | ecosystem: Environmental > Aquatic > Marine > Hydrothermal vents... | reverse complement strand
TGTCACGAATAATAAAAATCCATTTTTCTGTATCTATAATTCCTTTCACTATATTTTTTTCAAAATGAATATTTTTTGTATTCATCCCCGAATCGAGGAAAGTTTCAGATTCATCACTCTCTACTCTTATAATGAAATTAGTGAGGTTCACATTTGGATTGTTTGCAATTATTCCAACTTTAAAAGTTTCGCCCAAGGCCAATACGGTATCATTGTACACAAAACCACTGTCGGTAATAAATTGAATTGATGGTGGCGGATAATTAGCTTTCTCTTTTTCACAACCAAAAATCGCCGTCAGTAAGATTATTAATATTGTAAATGATTTTTTCATTTTAAACGATATGTATAATAATGCATAACGATATGTAAATAAAAAGCGAGCTCTTTTAATATGAGATCGCCTTTGTCATTTATCTTTTATTGATTAATTTTTTGCCAATACTATAGATTCCCATTCCTAAGATTCCTCCCATAAGTCCGAACAATAAAAACGTTGCTAAGGGGGTAACAAACCCATACTTTAAGAATGAACTATAAGGATATCCGGTTAAAAAAGTTGTAATTATTCTGCTCAAAGGAATCAACATATATCCAATACCCGCAGGTACTGCAAGAATCAGATTTCCGTATTTTTTGTTTTGAATAGTATTATAAGCAATATCCATAAAAAAACATGGCAGCATATAATTAAAGCCCATCATCGGATCTTTAAAACCCAGTATAGGAAACAATATAAATATACCAATCCCAAGTGCAGAGATACTGGAAGCCCATTTCATATTTGAGCTTAGTCGCGCAGCAAGAATTATTGCCATAAATTCCATACCGTGATGACCCGGGATATTAAGAGGAGTACGTAATCGTACATGAAGCACAATTGCTAATACACCTGCCAATAAGAGAAGTGTAATTTCAAAAACTTTTGCTAATGTTTGATTAGTTAGAAATTCTCTTAACAAATTCTTTTGTTGCACATTTCCAGTCATAATTATTATTATTTATTGTTTTTTCAATGAGTAAAACCGAATTATTATTACGAAGAACAGGTCTTGCCCAATTGTTCAAATATACTTTTTCGTTTGCATTAACAACGTCTTTCTCTATTGTTTGAATCGTGTCAATTCCTGCCTGACTTATTAAGTCTTCAACAGTGTGAATTCCATGCTCAATATCACGTAAATTTTTTTTTGAGTTCAACCAGATAAACCTTCCATCATTTCCTCCTGCTCTTAATCCAACTGCTGCCAAAGCCCCGATTATTCCATCTCTAGTTCCCATCAATCCTTCAAGATAGATTTCATTTCTATGTGCTTTCTCAATGGCATCATCCATTTTTAAAACAATCGATTTTGCATTAACTCCCCATTTGATAATTTCTTCCGAAACTCTTTCTTTTCCAACAATACAAAGACCAACATCGGAACCAATCGCTCCTATATGAAGCATGAAATTCCGACAGAAGTCTTTAATTTCATTATAATTATTACTCGATATTTCAAGGCATGCTGAGCTGTTTTGAGATGTATAAGGAATATCGGGGTGTACAAACAATTGATGGCGGGTAATTCCACGAATCTTTCCAAGGTTTTCAGCTTCAATTGCAGCAGCTAATTGCCTCGAATTGTAGCCTGTTCCTCTGCTCTCTTTGTTATCAGTATCGTCTATGCCAATTAGTAATCTCATATTCTGTTTTGTCACAGATTACAAATCAATTATTTGAATCTGAGAATCTGTGCTCTCTTATTTTATTTTTTCTTTAAAATCCTCATATGCATCCTCGATGGCACTATCTAGTTTTTTGTTTAATGCATCATATGCTTCAAGTAAGTTTTTAGCTTTATTAGTAAGTTCTGATTTTCCACCATCTTTTCCACCACGATGTTTTTCAGTAAGATCATAACCAAGTAGTTCTTCGGCTTTTTTAATATCTCCCCATGCTTTTCTATAGCTGGTTCCTAGTTTGTCAGCTGCTGCCTTAAGTGAGCCTTTTTCTTCAATTGCCCGAAGCAATGAGTATTGTCCTTCACCAATAATTCCCTCACCCGAAACTGCAGATAACCACAGTTTGTACTTTAAAAAGACATCATTTCTCGAACTTCTTGGAGGTTTCATGTAAATATTTTAGTTGATATGAGACTTTTGCAAAACTAGAAAAAACTGTCTTTCTGAACGGAGTGAAGAATCTTAAAATACATCATATTTTAGTAAATAAGATTCTTTGCTAAGGCTAAGAAAGACAAATCCTAATGTTTAGCAAAAGTCTCGATATGCGATTAATTACATATCGGTTACAAATGTAATAATGAAATTGGTATTCAGTGGGAATCTGAGTAATTTAGAATGATTTTTTATGAGGCAAAATTGGTAAGTGCAACCTATTTATAGACACACTTATAAGAAGTTGACTCGTCAACTTTTACTTTGAATTTGGTATCTTTTTTGACAATAAAAGTTTCATATTCATTAAAAGTTTTCCATACTGTTTCGCCCGGTAATAAGATGGTCATTTTACCTGATGTAACAGTCATATACTCTGTTGTTGATGTTCCGAATTCGTATTCGCCAGCTGCCATAACGCCTATTGTTACTGCTCCTTTTTTGTTTTCAAATCCTAATGATTTTACTTTTCCGTCGAAATATTCATTTACATTAAACATATTTCTAATTTTTTTATTATTAATTATGATTCTAATGATTTATAATAATCAAATCTGCCACTAACCTACAAAAAAAGCATCCACTGATTACTCAGAGAATGCTTTATACATATTAAATTTCCTTCAAATAATTCTTAGTCTTCCTGATGTGGTGTAACCATCTTAATCAATTCAGGTAAATCCATTCCAAGCTCTTTAAGATGAGAGATCTTCGGAACACCATTTTTAGTCCATCCTCTTCTTGAATACACAGCATCTAATAATTTTTCGTATTGATCTTCACGATACTTACGAACAATATCACGTTTTTCTTCAGTGGATTTTCCTTCAGGGTTAACACCAATGATTTCTTTCATTTGTTTGTCATAACGCTCGGCTCTCGATTCGTATTCTTCAATTGTAACAGGACCGGCGGCACGATATGGCTGAGCATCATCTTTTCTTACTCCATAACCTCTTCTCAGATTGAAAATTCTTTGATAATTATATACTCTTTCCGATTGACGTATCATTTCATGTTTGTCAATATTTGCACCAGTAACTGCGTTGTAGATTGTAACATAGTTATCAACGTGTTCAGGAACTTTTGCAGGCTCATCGGTTTCGGCATTGGTTACCGGCTCAACATCATTCCACGGAAGTTTGCATAATCCCATTAATCCAAACCAGGTACGGAACATTGGGAAATAATGCAATGCTTCAGCTTTATCATCAAAAGTGGGAATTTGGTTATTAACCATATCCATGAAAATAAGCCAGGCTTCATCATGCTGAGGTCCTTTGTTGGTCATTGCAAAACCACCTTGTTGTGCTAATGATTCTTTAGAAATATACTCTGAATATTCCAGGCCCTTGTTTTCCATTCCAATGTCCTGTAAGAATGCAGCATCGCCCCATCCTTTCTCTGCAAACATCTCTTTCATTTTGCGAACACCCATTCCGGCAATCAGGCCGAATCCTTCGCCACGTGCAAGTTGGTGCATAGCTTCCATTGCTGAATCAGAATTTCCGAAGTTTAACTTTAAACCACCTGTTCTTTCCTCATTAAGAATGCCATTTTCGTAACATTCCATTGCAAATGCCATGAGTGTTCCCCATGAAATTGTACAGATTCCATAAGTATCGCAGTAAAAATTTGCTTCTATAATATAATCAGGATTAAAAATTCCACAGTTAGAACCTAAGCCGCCGGCGTTTTCATATTCCGGGCCATCAACTAAAACTTTCTGCCCTTTATACGGACCGGTTCTTATTTCGTAATTATCAACTCCTTTTGAACACGACATATTACATCCTATCCAGCATCCATCAGGAATGCCCTGAGTGAAGCGGCGTTTCCATTCTTCAGAGTCTATATTTTTTGTATCGGGATGACTTCCGAATTTATAATTATTTGTTGGGAGCAGGTCATAATCGTCCATAATCTCGACAAGGTGCGCAGTTCCCTTGGTTTTCATTTCGCATTGGTCATCATCAAGCTCGCGCATTTCTTTGTTGAAGGTTTTTCCTCTTTCCATTATGGCTTTAAGGTCAACCACATTATTTAGATTTCCCTTTACTCCGGGAACTTTACAAACTAATGCTTTGATATTTTTATCTCTGAAAACCGTTCCTATTCCGCCACGACCGGCTTGCTTTAGTCTTACATGCTTACGTTTGGAATCAAAGAAACTAAAGTTAAGCATTCCGATAAAGGAATGATCGGCAGCTTTACCGGCTGAAACAACAGCAACATTTTTTCTGTCCTTATCACTATCAGCATACATCTCAGTAAGCTGTTCAGCAAGTACGTGACTGTCGATGGCTTCACTGGGAGCTTCTAAAATTTCAACTTTACCATTTACACCATCAATAAAAATTATTATTTCATTCTCTGCTTTACCTTGAAGTTCAAGAGCGTCAAAACCTGAGAATTTTAAAAATGGCCCAAAATATCCACCAACATTACTATCTATTATTGAATTTGTTAGGGGTGAAATACTTACAACCAAAGATTTCCCTGTTCCTGAATATTGAGTAATCCCACAAATTGGCCCACCAGAAATTATAATTTCGTTTTCAGGATCATTCCATTTGGTGTCAGGTTTTGTGGCATCCCATAAATATTTCAAACCATATCCTTTTCCACCAATGAATTTTTCTTTCATTTCCAGTGGTACATTTTTGGATTTTATGGTGTTGTCTGAAATATTAATATAGAGTGTTTTATCAGAATAACCCTTATCAATAGGAGTTATTTCATACTCCCATTTTTTTAACAATTTGTGCTGATTTTTAATTTCTTCGATATTCATAATGATGCATTTTTTTGTATCAGGATCTTGTCATAAATTTGAGAAACAAAAATATAAAATTTAATCATCAACAAAGCGAAAAACACTAATAATCAGTTATGCAAAGTAAAGCATATCGGTAACTTATATTAAATACTAATTTGATGAATTGATAAAACACCTGAGGATTAAGTCTCTTAGAATCGGCCTAGTTTGATTCAGCTACTCTTTGTCAATTTTATATAACTTTAAGCACTTTTTACTTTAGATACCCTAAGTACTTATTTTTACAAAAAAATCTTTTGAATAAATAGAATGAACTTCAACCAAATAAAAGAAACATTAATAAATAAAACCGTTGGAATTGCCGGTTGTGGCGGATTAGGTTCTAATTGTGCAGTGGCACTTGCCAGGGTAGGAGTGGGTAAACTAATAATCGCTGATTTTGATATCATTGAAGAAAGTAATTTAAACAGGCAATATTTTTTTCATAAACAAATTGGAAGCAAAAAGGTTTATAGTCTTAAAGATAATATTCAATTAATTAACCCAAAGGTAAAGGTTGAAGCATACGATGTTAAACTTGATTCAGATAATATTATTGAAATTTATAGTGACTGCGATGTGATTGTTGAAGCTTTTGATAAAGCTGAAATGAAACATATGATTATTGAGACAGTTAGTGACAATTTACCTCAAACTCTTTTAGTTGTCGGACTTGGAGTTGCCGGTTGGGGAGATAATAATTCAATCCACACAAGGCAAATAGATAATTTGTTTATTTGTGGAGATGAAAAAAAGGAGACAACGGAAGACCTTCCGCCTTTAGCCCCAAGAGTTGGTATTGTTGCCAATATGCAGGCAAATATTGTTTTAGAAATACTACTTAAAAATTGATAAGATGAACATCACTTTGAACAACAGGCCGATAGTTTTTGAAAAGGATATACTCACAATATCAGAAATTTTAAAACTCAAAAACTTTACTTTTAAAATGATGGTTATTAAAGTAAACGGAAAGCTGATTAAAAAAGGCCAATATCATCTGGCAGAAGTAGTAAATGGAGACGATGTTCAAATGATTCATATGATCAGTGGTGGATGATAATTTGTGATTTAGTCATGTCTTTTTTGAAGTAGTGTTTTGTAATTACCCTCAAATAAAATAATCCTCTTATATCTATTAAGTCTAAATTAAATTAGTCTATTTTTGCAACTGAGTCGCATTATTTTGCGACTCGCTAATAATAACGATTAAATAGTTGAAAATATGAATAATGCAATTTTTTTATTTGACGTTCCGGAAAACGAGCCTATTTTGGAATACGGGCCGGGTAGTAAAGAACGTGAACAAATTACTGCGGAATTAAACCGCCTGAGTAACGAACAAATTGAGATACCACTTATTATAGGTGGAAAAGAAATAAGGACCGGTAAAATAGCGAAGGTAGTAATGCCGCACAATCATAGTAAAGTATTGGCAACCTATCATCAAGCGACGGAAAAGGAAGTTCAACTCGCCATTGATGAGGCACTTAAAGCGAAGACGATGTGGGAAAATATTTCATGGCTGGAGCGCTCATCAATCATGTTGCGTGCAGCAGAGTTGATTTCGAAAAAGTATCGAAATTTAATTGTTGCTTCAACAATGCTTGGGCAGGATAAAAGTGTTTATCAGGCAGAAATTGATGCTGCATGTGAAGTAATAGATTACTTAAGATACAATGTTTATTTTGCTTCACAAATTTATAATGAACAACCTAAGTCAGAGTTTGGTCAGTTTAATCGCTTAGAATACAGAGCACTGGAAGGTTTTGTTTTTAGCGTTACGCCGTTTAATTTTACAGCTATTGCATCCAACCTGAATATGGCGGTAGCTTTGATGGGTAATACAACGGTTTGGAAGCCGGCATCAACCTCTTTATTATCAAGCTACTATTTAATGAAAATATTCCAGGAAGCAGGTCTTCCTGATGGCGTAATAAATTTTGTTCCGGGTTCTGGTTCTCTTATCGGAAGCACAGTATTAAAGCATAAAGATTTGGGAGGTATACATTTTACAGGATCAAATGCTACTTTCAACAGTTTGTGGCGTGGCGTATCCGAAAATCTCACAAATTATGTGTCGTATCCAAAACTCGTTGGTGAAACAGGTGGTAAAGATTTCATTTTTGTTCATAATTCGTCAAATGCACTGGAAGTAGCAACTGCAATAACTCGTGGAGCATTTGAATACCAGGGGCAGAAATGTTCAGCCGCTTCACGCTCCTACATTCCAAAATCACTCTGGAAAGAGGTTAAACAACACCTTCAGAACCAAGTGTCAGAGATTAAAGTAGGCGATGTTGCTGATTTATCGAATTTCATGAATGCAGTTATTGATGAGAAATCATTTGATAATATAATGAGATACATTGAAATAGCAAAAAAATCAGATGACTGTGAAATTATTACAGGCGGTACCGGTGATAAATCGGTTGGATATTTTATACAACCTACAGTTATACATACTACAAATCCTTATTCTACTACAATGCAGGAAGAAATATTTGGCCCTGTAATGACAATCTATGTTTATGATGATAAGGATTTCGAAGAGACCTTGAATATTTGTAACAACACATCGCCTTATGCTTTAACCGGTGCTATTTTTTCAAACGATAAATACGCCATGACACAGGCATGCAGAATTTTACGATATGCTGCGGGTAACTTTTATATAAACGATAAACCAACAGGCGCAATGGTTGGTTTACAGCCGTTTGGTGGGTCAAGAGGATCAGGAACAAACGACAAAGCAGGTGGAAGTTTAAATTTATTACGTTGGATAAGTCCGCGAACGATAAAAGAAACATTTATTCCGGCGCAAGACTTTAAATATCCCTATATGCAAGAAGATTAAATTAAAATAGATGAGAACCGTCTCAGGAATGAGGCGGATTTTCATTATTAACGATAAGTGCCGCTTTGTCCCAGGATAGCCTTTCTTTTACCTTTCACTACATATTTTTTACTTACTGGGGTAGTTTTTCTTGAAGAAGGATTTGCAGATGCTGAGAAGGACCTTTGGACACCATTGTACTTATGGCTGTAATTATCTTTTACACATGAAGTTAAACCAAACACAGTTGCAGCAGATATAATAATCACAATAATTCCGGAGCGTGTTTTCATTTGAACTGGTGTTGTTTGTTTTCGAGTATAAATATATAAAATATTGCCAATATCAAACAATCAGTCATCTTAAAGATATAAGGAAAATATTATATCTTTGTAACAGGTAATGGTGCCATATTCCATCAGACCGGATGGAAGGCTTAATAGGGAAACGGGTGTAAAACCTGTACAGTTCCCGCTGCTGTAAGCTCATTATCGCCTTTGAAACCTAAGGTCACTGATTTTCCTGATTTATCAGGATAGTATTGGGAAGGCCTCAAAGGTGAGTAAGTCAGAAGACCTGCCATATCTGTTATTTATCAAAGCTTTCGGGATAAGAGCTTGTGAGTATGTTACATACCTGCATTTTTCTTGTATTAAGCTTTGTTGTATTTAATTTAATTGTTTTGAAGTACGGGTTTTTACTTCCTGGAATAATAGCAGCATGCTTTGTGTTTGTACATAATGTACAAGCCCAGATGATTTATGATACCCTATTGTTAGATGAACTGGAGATCATAGCAATAAAGAACGATTATTCTCAAACCATAAAAAAAACCACGCTGGATACTTTATTAAAATCGGATTTGGCAAATCTTGATTTAGGTGAATTGTTGGCAGCATACACACCGATATTTATTAAATCGTATGGAAGAGGAGCGTTAGCAACTGCTTCTTTCAGGGGAACAGGCGCATCTCATACTCAGGTATTGTGGAACGATTTTCAAATCAATTCACCGATGTTAGGCCAGGTTGATTTTTCACAGGTTCCGAATTCGTTTTTTGATGAAACTGAATTGTATTATGGAGGTGGGTCATTGATGAAATCGAGCGGAGCGCTGGGAGGTAGCGTAATGTTAAAAAATACTTCAGCCATTGTAAGTAACCCACACATTGTTTTTGAACAGGCTTTAGGAAGTTTTCAATCATTGGCGACGAATGCAAGGATATTATATAACAATTCAAAATTCGGTTCTGATACGAGGTTTGCCTATCAATCTTCTGAGAATAATTTTAAATACACAAATATTGCTGTTATTCCACATGAAGAGATGACTCAGACTAATGCTGCATTTGAGAATATTGGTTTTACGCAGCAATATAGCTATCAGCCATCTGCTGCACACCTCATTACTATAAATAGCTGGAACCAATGGAACAGGAGAGACATTCCTCCGATTATGCCAAATGTTCATAAGGGAGGTGACCCGCAAGAGTATCAAAATGGTTTCTTCAGCAGGAATATTCTAAGCTGGAATTATCATAAGAATAATCACCGTTTCGAAATAAAAACAGCTTACTTGTTCGAAGACCAAAATTATTACCTGAAAACTACAACCAATACGGATTCCGCAGATGTTGTCACATTAATAGATTCTAAAAATCAGACGAACAGCCTGATAACAAAATCTAAATTCGAAAGTAATTTTAGAAAAGGATATTCAATTACAGTTGGCTTAGATTTGGGTTTAGAAAGAGTAAATTCAAATAATTACCAAGGTTATAGAGGAAGGAATACAATTGGATTATATGTTATCCTGTTAAAGAATTTTGGTGATCGATTAAAAATAAATTTTCTGATAAGATCAGAAATAATTGATGGTAAATTCCTCCCAATAATGCCGTTATTAGGAGTAAACTATAAACTGCTGAAAAATGAGAACTTATTTGTAAGGGGAAGTATTTCAAGGAATTACCATTTGCCTACACTGAACGATTTATATTGGTATCCAGGCGGTAATGAATCGTTAGAACCGGAACAAGGATTTGAAGCAGATGGAGGAATTAACTTTGTGAAAAGATTTAACAAAGTGGTTTCGATAATCACTGATTTGGGAGTATATGCATCAAGAATAGATAATTGGATTCAGTGGATACCTTCTGATTTCCGCTATTGGTCTCCTCAGAATATTGCAGAAGTATATGCAAGAGGAGTCGAACTTTCCCTTCATATGAATGGATCAATAAAGAGATTTTCTTATAAGATATTTGGAGAATATACTTATACAAAAACTACAAATGAAAGTGAACAAGCCAAGGAGAATGGTATTTCAGGTAAGCAGTTGATTTATATTCCGGAACATACCGCTAATGGGTTTGTTTATGGCTCTTTTAGCGGGTATTATTTAAGCTGGAGTATCAATTATATTGGAGAACGAAAAACAATCAAGAAACCTTTACCAGCTTATAGTCTTAACAATATTTCCATTGGTAAAAGATGGTTCAGGTCAAGAATTGATATTGATCTAAGGTTTAAAGTGAACAATCTGTTCGGTGTCGAATACCAGGCAATTCAGTGGAGAGCAATGCCTGGAAGAAATTTTGAGTTAAACATTAAATTAAAAATAAAAAAAGTAAAATGAGAAAACTAGTAACTTTTACAATCCTTATTGCTGTTGTATTTTCAGCATGTAAAAAAGAAGAAACCAAACCACAGGAAAACGTTTTAAATGATGGAGTTTTTATTGTAAACCAGGGAAATTTTACAGCAGGCAATGCTACTTTATCTTATTATGAAACCGCGTCAGGTAAATTAGTAAATGATCTTTTTTATGATGTAAATAATGTTCCTTTGGGTGACGTAGCTCAAAGCATTACCATTGATGGTGATTTAGCTTTTATAGTTATCAATAATTCAGGAATTGTTTATGTGATTGATAGAAAAACAGCTGAATTCAAAGGTAAAATAACTCAGCTCACTTCTCCGAGGTATTTCTTGAAAATAAATGACCAGAAAGCATATGTGTCAGATCTGGTAAGCAATAGTATCTCAATTGTTAATCCGACCACATATGAGAATACAGGTGTGATTCCTGTGAATAGAAGCACGGAAAGCATGGTGCTAATTGATGATAAAGCATATGTTGCTCATTGGTCGGGGTATTTACAGGCACTTAAAAACAATAAAGTTTTAATTATTGATACTGAGCAGGATATTGTTATTGATTCCATAGAAGTAGGTGTAGAGCCAAACAGTATGATTGTGGATAATGACAAAAACCTTTGGGTTTTATGTAGTGGAGGATATGATAATGAAGAAATACCCTCCCTCTGGAAAATTAATACCCAGAATAAAAGTGTGATTAAAAAATATGAGTTTGATGACATCGCTTTGAACCCAGCAAGTTTGGATGGAAATGGGGTTGGAGATAAGCTGTTCTTTCTGAATAATGGCGTGTATTCAATGTCAGTTAGTGATGAGTCGTTACCGGAAAATCCTGTTATTGAATCAAATGGGAAATTCTTTTACACGATGGGAATTGACCCTCAAAACTCAGACATTTACCTTTCTGATGCGCTCGATTATACCCAAAACGGATTAGTTTATAGATATGATGCAACCGGAAATCATTCAGATTCGTTAGAAGCAGGGATTATTCCCGGTGCCTTTGGCTTTAATTATTAGATCAGATAATTGGAATAGTTCAGATTTAGCTATTTTCGCAAAAATTATTATAAAAGAAAATTATGGCAGAAACAGTAAAGATCAATTGGATAGATGAAATGGCTTTTGAAGCAGAAGTTAACGATTTCAAAATTGTTATTGATGCAGAAGAACGTGTTGGTGGTAATAACAGAGGCCCAAGACCCAAACCATTGACCTTGGTTTCACTGGGTGGTTGTACCGGAATGGATGTAATCTCTATCCTTACCAAAATGCGGGTTAAACCTGATTATTTCAATGTTGAAATTAGTGGGGAACTAACAGATGAACACCCAAAATATTATCATAAGATTCATATAAAATACATTTTCGGCGGAAAAGATCTTCCAATGGCTAAGCTTGAAAAAGCAATTAGTCTTTCAGAGAACAGGTATTGCGGTGTAACCGAAATGCTTAAGCGTGCTGCTGAGATTACTCATGAAATTGTTGTAGAAGAATAAGTTATCTTAATATACGGCTTGCCTTATTCCAGAATTATTGCAAGTAATTCACTAAGCATCATAGCAGTGGCACCCCATATTATTTCATTTTGTATGAAGTAACAGGGTACTTCATACCGCATGCCATCATGCCCCATTATTGATTTTTCTATTAGCAAATTGGGATTTGTGAGTTCGCTGAGTTTTACCTTTAATACTTTTTCTACTTCTGAATTAGTATTCAGGCCAGGGTCATGATTTATGTAACCTACATAAGGATATACATCGAAATTACTGGGAGGAATATAAAGTTTGGATAAGGAACCGATGATAGTCACTTTTTCGGGTGTAATACCCACTTCTTCAAATGTTTCCCTAAGTGCAGTTTCTTTGAGGTCAGTATCAGTATCTTCTTTTTTTCCTCCTGGAAAAGATATTTGCCCGCTGTGCACACTCTGGTCTTTAGATCGTTTTATGAGCAGTATACCAACATCATTATTATATGGGTAAAAAAGTACCAGTACTGAACTTTGCTTGGCATTCGAAGGACTCTTTATTTCCTTCAATTCATTTATTCTGGTAGCAGGGACCAGGCGCAATTGAGCATCCAAACCGGGTAAAGTTTGTTGTAATCGTTCACCAAGGTATCTGATAAATGTTGTAAAAGATTCCATTAGCTGCAAAAGTATAACAGATTTTCAGACAGATAGCTGTGTCTATGATTTTGTTTATTAATTACTTTCTACTTGGCGTTCAGATGCAATTTTTATTAACTTTGAAGCATGAGATAATTATTAGAAAAACGCTCATGTCAACAAAAGAAAAAACGTCATATTCAGATGAAACTGCCGAGAAGCAGGAGGAACAGAAACGGTTGATCTTATTCAATGACGATTACAATACGTTTGATTTTGTAATTCAATCTCTTATTGATGTATGTAAGCATGATGAAATGCAGGCTGAGAATTGTGCATTAATTGCCCATTACAAGGGAAAATGCCCGGTAAAAAATGGTTCCTATGAGGAATTAAAAGCGTATTACTCAGAAATGACTAATCGTAAGTTAAGCGTCGAAATTAAATAAATTATGTGGTCAGTTATTATCATTCTCATCCTTGTTGGCCTCTTAATGTTAATACTTGAAATATTGGTAATTCCCGGTTCAGGAATTGCTGGTATCCTGGGTTTTATTCTAATGGCCGCAGGTATCTGGTTAGCGTATACCAGGCAAAGTGTTCAGGCGGGCCATATTACATTGGCTATTACTCTGGGTGTTAATTTAACAGGATTAATATTGGTTCTGAGGACTAAGACATGGAATAAAATCATGTTGAAAACAAAAATTGACAGCAAGGTACGAACCTTTAAATCGGTTGACTTAAAAGTAGGAGATAAAGGTAAAACGGTTTCGCGTTGTGCCCCTATGGGAAAAGCTGTTTTTAATAATAAATTTTTTGAAGTTAGCGCACTTGCTGAATTTATTGATGAAAATAGTGACATAGAGATTATAAAAATCGCAGGAAATAAAATTTTTATTAAAACTTAAATTAAATAATTATGGATAATATTTATGTAATTATCGCCACCGGTATTGGTTCTATATTTTTATTATGGATACTGTTTTATTTTATCCCGGTAGGCTTATGGTTTACAGCCCTTGTATCGGGAGTTCGGATATCACTTCTCCAGTTAATTCTGATGCGCTGGCGTAAAGTACCACCGAGTATTATTGTAACCAGTATGATTACTGCCTCCAAAGCCGGTCTTTATTTAAAACGTGATGATCTGGAAGCCCATTATTTAGCAGGAGGACATGTTCAGGCAGTTGTAAATGCGTTAATTTCTGCCGAAAAAGCTAATATAAAACTGGATTTCAAAACAGCTACCGCCATTGATCTTGCGGGACGTGATGTTTTGGAAGCAGTTCAGATGTCGGTAAACCCAAAAGTGATCGATACTAAAAAAGTGGCTGCAGTTGCCAAGGATGGTATTCAGCTTGTTTCTATGGCACGTGTAACCGTAAGAGCTAATATCGATCAATTGGTAGGTGGTGCAGGTGAAGAAACTGTTCTGGCCCGTGTTGGGGAGGGAATTGTTTCGTCTATCGGCTCTGCTGATTCACATAAAGCCGTACTTGAAAACCCTGACAGTATATCAAAAGTTGTGCTTCAAAAAGGTCTTGATTCGGGTACAGCCTTCGAAATTTTATCCATTGATATTGCTGATATTGATATTGGTAAGAACATTGGTGCCGTGTTACAAATGGATCAGGCAAATGCCGATAAAAATATTGCCCAGGCGAAAGCCGAAGAACGCAGGGCCATGGCTGTAGCTGCCGAACAGGAAATGATTGCAAAAGCACAGGAAGCGCGTGCTAATGTAATCCAGGCTGAAGCAGAGATACCCAAAGCTATTGCGGAAGCATTCAGATCAGGTAACCTGGGGATTATGGACTATTATAAGTTCCAGAATATACAGGCGGATACCAAGATGAGAGATTCCATATCGGAAGCTCCTTCTACTGAAGAGGATCCGAAAAAATAAACGAATAACCAACAGTTTGAACAGCGTTTGTGATCCTATTGCAAGCGCTGTTTTTATTTAGTGCCTCTGAGAAAACTGAAAATCTCTTCCAAAAGAAACATTTCTAATTTTGTAGAGTTTTCTTATCGGCACTATTTACAATAATGTACACTAACTTTGTTATAAGAGCGTTTTAAAATTGATGGGTTTTAGTAAGTCGGATATAGAGAAAAAATTAGAGGAATTACTTGCAAGTGGTAACGGAAATATTACTGATACAGATAAAGAGAAAATCAGGAAAGCCTTTAATATTGCCAACGAAGTTTATCAGGATGAAAAGTTAATAAATGGAAAGCCATTTATTTATCATAATTTGGAAGTTGCCATTATTGCAGTTAAAGAAATTGGCCTAGGGCCAACTTCTGCAATTTGTTGTATCCTGCATAATATTAATTCGAAATCGGACTATTCTCTTGAAAAAATCAGGCAGGATTTTGGGGAGCAGGTAGCGGAAATAATTGAAGGGTTTAATAAACTTACCAACTTCCAAACTGAACGGATATCGTTTCAGTCGGAAGCCTTCCGGACGCTTTTTTTATCCATGGTAGATGATATTCGTGGAGTATTGCTTCATTTGGCTCACCGTTTATATGATATCCGGAATATTGATTTTTTAGGTGAAAGAAAGGAACCCATTATTAATGAAGTGAAGTATCTGTATGTACCAATAGCGCATAGATTAGGCCTGTACATTCTGAAAACAGAACTCGAAGAACGAGTGATGTTACATGAATCTCCCGCCATTTATAAGGAGATAGAAAAGAAAATTAAGGAGACAAAAACTAAACGTGAAGTATATATTAAGGATTTTATTGCTCCGATTGAAAGGGAATTATTCAAACAGGGAGTTGAGTTTGAAATAAAATGGCGAACAAAGTCTGTTCCTTCCATTTGGGCAAAAATGAAAAGGCAAAACCTTGATTTCGAAGAAGTTTATGACCTTTTTGCCATTCGGATTATTTTACAATCGAAATTAAGTAAAGAAAAGGAAATCTGCTGGAAAGTATATTCTATCGTTACCAACCTCTATCAGCCTGATCCAAAGCGTTTACGTGATTGGGTATCTACACCTAAAGCAAGTGGGTACGAATCGTTGCATACAACGGTTATGGAGACGAACAAGAAGCATGTCGAAGTGCAGATCCGTACTGAAAGAATGGACGATGTGGCTGAGCGTGGCCAGGCAGCACACTGGGAATACAAAGGTGTGATGAAAAAGAAAAATACGGAAAACTGGCTCTCGCAGGTACGAGATATTCTTGAGAATCCTGACCAAATCAGGCATGACCTATCCTATAAAACGGCTGGCAAAAACAAGAAAGAAAATGTTTTTGTTTTTACACCAAAGGGCGATTTAAAGCAATTGCCTGCAGGGTCAACTGTACTTGATTTTGCTTACGAAATTCATACTGATGTAGGTGCGCAATGCAGGGGAGCAAAAATTAGCGACAGGGTTGTACCTATCAGGTATGAATTACAAAATGGAGATAAGGTTGATATTCTGACTTTCAAAAATCAAAAACCTAAGCTCGACTGGCTTGCTTTTGTTACTACCAGTAAGGCGCAGGCACATATTAAAAGGCAACTTAAAGAAGATAAATATAAGGAAGCAGAAATTGGTAAAGAGCTACTCAACCGTAAATTAAAAAACTGGAAGATAAAGAGTACTGAAGACCTGATTAATATGTTGGTGAGGCATTATAAGCTTGATACAGGTGTAGACTTGTATTATATGATTGCTGAAGAGAAATTAGATCTTTTAGAAATTAAAAAAGTACTACTGAACTTTGTCGATTCTGAAAAAAAACAACAAAAGCAAGAGGTTCAAGAACCGGTAAAAGAAAGCAAATCAGTTGCTGTAGAAAAACAAGACGATGACATTTTGTTTATCGGCGAGAATTTAAAAAATGTTAACTACCGGCTTGCAAAATGTTGTAATCCTATTCCGGGCGACAAGGTATTTGGTTTCGTAACCACACAGGGTGGAATTACGATTCATAGGCTTAATTGTCCTAACTCCGCCAGGCTGCATGAGTTGTATTCATACCGGGTTATGAGTGTTAAATGGGTGCATACAAAGGATTCGGCATCTTCCAATATCAATCTTAAAATAGTTGGACGCGATGAATTAGGTGTTGTAGGTACAATTTCAAAAGTCATTACTGACGATTTACGTGTTAGCATGCGTTCCATTAATTTTAAAACTAAGGGTAAACGCTTTGAAGGGAAGGTAACGGTTATAGTTAAAGACCATGAACACCTTAATCAATTAATCCATAAACTGAAGAATATATCGGGAGTAGAAAAGGTGCAGAGGGTAAAATAACTTATTAGAAGCAAAACCATAATTATGATATTTGAGAAAAGACTTTTCCTTACTTTTTTGGTATGGATATTTATCAGCGGATATCCGGCATTTTCACAATTAACTTCAGATTCTGATTTTTCCGAGAAGTTAAATTCTGCGAAGCATAGATTAAACGAACAGTTCTTTAAAAAAGATTTTATCGAGTTGAATCCCAAATATGTTTCTAATTCCTTAAATCATCGTTCGAAGCCATTGAATTTAACCTTGTCGGATATTCATAGAAAAATAGATTCAATAACTTATTATATATCATCACATCATCGTACAACAGATACAGTTTATATAGGAGACACACTTGTTGTTGGTTACGAACCTGGAGAAGAGCTGGTTATTGAATCAGAATGGTTTCATGATGGACCGATTATTATTATTGGTGACGGGATTATACGTTTTCAGGGAGCTCATGCTACCATTTTAGGTGATGTATTTGCATTTGAAAATGGGCAACTCATAGCTGATTCATCTTATCTGTATTTCCCACAGGACTATTTTTATCAGCGAATATTATTACCAACTGGTAATTCTGTTATGAGTTTTAGGAATTCTACATTGGATTTTGGTGGCCTGGTTCATAACATGGCAACAGTTGGATCGGCCATGCTGGAATTTGTTAATGTCGAAAAGCCCGATTTCTCAACAATTGGTATGTATCAAGAGTCTGTTATATTAATTGACTCGATTGATGTGGCAGGCGAATTTATAATTGATGATAATGTTACTCTTGAAATAAAAAATTCAGAGACTATTTTATTGTGGCATCAGTTAGATAATGATGCTGTTATCAATATTGAGTTTCCGGATGGTGATTCAGTGGATCATTACGAATTTAATGATCAGCAAAGTGGGGTCAGTGGGGTAGGTTATGATATTTTAATTGAAAGCTGCACAGAAGTAATGTGGGGCTTAATGCCGGCTGCCGGATCTGATGCCACCATATCAAATTCAGAAATAAGAACAATTGGTTTTTGGTTTGAAGGTAGTGATTCAGTACAGGTAAGCGGACTGGTAAATAATAACTATTATGGAGATTATGTAGCACCATTAAATGACCGGAATTTTCACCTGATCAATAGCGATGTGATGACTTGGAGCTTATATTCATTTGATTCTGCTTATGTTGATGTAGAAGGATGTATCCTTGGAGAGATAGGGGTGATGGGACATTCTGAGGTGAGTGCTTTTAATTATTTCTGCGATGGGAGTGGAGGTTATTTGTGGGCAGGCGATACCACCTTTCTGGTTTCTGGAATGTCGTCATTATCATCTGCTTTAAGAAGTACACACAATAGTGTACTGATTTTCGCATATTCTACTCAAATGAATGGGCTTGTGCAGGCACTGGATAACTCAATTCTAATGCTGGTACAGTCAAATATTTCTGTGATTCCAACTTATGACCCGGGTGCAGTGATCTGGATGGCAAATATATCGGGTCCGGGTTCGGCGTATCAAAATTCAATAGTACCAATTGAAGGTTCGGCATGGATTGATAAGGGAAATCAAAGTGAACTGATGGATTTTGGATATTATGTAATGTCTTATCAAAAAGATGGAGATACAACATGGCAAATGATTGGTGATACAAATTATTTGGAAATACGTGATGATGTTCTTATCAACTGGAATATACAAGGTGTTGAGCCGGGAGCTTATTTCCTGAAAATGGATCTTTTGGATAATTGGGAAAATGGCGTAACAGGGACATCTCAATTAATACTTCTGCCTGAAGTGTTAGGAACGCCAGATGCGTTAGATAATAAAATAAGTTTCACTGTATTTCCAAATCCTGTTTCAACAACATTGCATTTCAAATTTATCATTGATGAGCCAACAATAGTAAGCTTAAAAATCTTTGATATTAGTGGAAAAGAAGTAGCTGTAGTTTTAAATAAAACAATGTCTTCCGGTAAACATAAAATAGGATATGATGTAAACGATTTGCCCAAAGGAATCTATTACACCGTACTGAATGTCAATCACAATCAGGTAACAAAGAAATTAGTATTGTATTGATTGCTCATTCTTCAGGCTTGCACATAATAAATAATTCCTAACCACAATTGATAAATTCCAAATATGAATAGTACAATTGATGACACCCCGAGTAGTATTTTACTCACCTTTGGCCCTAATTTTCGTGCAAAACCAAATAGAATAATAATTACTGCCAAGCTTAGTATCATAGTTAGATAAAAACCAAGAATTAAGGCAATTCCATAAGAGGGCTCAATTCTCCACCCCTCCAAAAAAAGAGGCCCCATAATTAAACTCCATCCCATATATGGAGCTGGGTTTAAAAGGTTTATAAAAACAGCTTTAAACAGAGTTTGTTGACTTGATTCATTAGAAATAGTTTCATCTGCATCAAATTCTTGCCAGGATTTAAAAGCTCTATATCCAAGATAAAGAAGAAAAAGTCCACCACCAATTCTTAATATGACAATAAAATTATCTGGTATTGTACTGAGCAGGAATAAAACTAAAACGAGAATAGGGCCATCACTAATAACAGGAGCAAATGCTGTTGGTAAGGTTGAACGCCATCCCTTTTTAAGGGTTTGTGATATGATGTATGTCTGTAGTGGACCAGGTTGAACGGCTGCTGCAAATGCATAAACTATTCCAAAAATTAGATAGCTCAACATTATATTCCAGATTCTTCAAAACTCTCAAAACTCATTGGCCGAATAATATATTCTACTCTTACTATCTGTAGCTAAAATACAATATACTTTGCAGTTAGTTAGCCACGAATAATAATAAATTCAAGTCCCTCTTATTTAAATTGCAACCTTTCAGGTTTTAATCAACCTGAAAGGTTAATTGGTGGTATACCTTTTCAGATCGAGGCATATCCTTTCAGTTCGAAGCAAGCTCGTGTGTTGGGGAACTGAAAGGTTGAAATAAAAAAAATCTGATTGAAACTTTTTAAATTTCAACCTTTCAGGTTTTGGTCAACCTGAAAGGTTATTGAAAGCCAGCCTGAAGGGCTTTTAGCTTTTTCGTAATTTTATCCTAATTACGATAACATGGATTCAGAGGGTAAGAGCATAGATAATTTAGCAAAACTCGTTCCGAGAAATGAGTATCATATATTTAATAAAGCAATAGGTACTGACAAATTATTTATTTCTGAAAAAGACTATTTTTTCTTTCTTCAAAAACTTGACAGGTTCATTTTACCTGTAGCCGACATACTTTCCTATTGCCTGATTCCAAATCATTTTCATTTGCTGGTAAAAATCAAAGATTTTGATATTCTACCGCCAAAAATTCAACAGGAAAAAAACCATCCTACCGAATTGCTCCTTAGCAAAGTGTTTAGCAACTTTTTCAATAGTTACACGAAGTCATATAATTTAGCGCATGACAGACAGGGGAGATTGTTTCTTTACCCTTTTAAAAGAATAATTGTTGAAGATGACGGATACATGATCTATCTGATTAACTATATTCACAGAAATCCAATTCATCATGGCATAACCGGTTCTTTTTCTTCCTGGAAATATTCATCGTATAATGCCATTCTTTCAAAAAGACCTACCAATATAAACCGCGATTTTGTATTGTCTGTTTTTAACGATAAAGAAGAGTTTATTGCATTTCATCAGGAAAATAAGATAAAGCCGGGAATGGATAAATATCTGTTTGAGTAATAAAACCTTTCAGTTCGAAGAAAGCCTGCGCGTGGAGAACTGAAAGGTTGAAATAAGAAAAAATCTAATTGAAACTTTTTAAATTGCAACCTTTCAGGTTTTTTTCAACCAGAAAGGTTTAGTTGTGCTAACCTGAAAGGTTTGGTTTTCCCGGTAAATTACTTGGAAATCAACCTATACCCTGCGCCATGCAACGTAATAATCTTAACGGTAGGGTCAGCAGACAGGTATTTCCGTAACTTGGCAATATATACATCCATGCTTCTGGTAGTGAAATAATTGGCATCACCCCAAATGCGGTTCAAGGCAAGGCTTTTTGGTAATATTTCACCTATGTGATCAAGTAATAACTTGAGTAATTCGCTTTCTTTGGGAGAGAGCGATTGCTTCTTTTCTTTAAGTTCGGAGTTCAACTGCCTTGCCCGATAGTCAAAAGTGAAGATCCCCAATTTGTATATTTCTCTTTCAGTTTCTAGCTGATTTGAATCACCACGATTTAATACGGCTTTTATTTTATAAAGTAAGATTTCGGAGTCAAAAGGCTTGGTAATATAATCATCAGCACCTGTTTTGTATCCTTCAACAATGTCATCGCGTAAGGTTTTGGCGGTTATGAAAATAAATGGAGTTTTTCCGTCCTTATTTCGAATTTCCCGGGCAATTGTAAAACCATCTACATGTGGAAGCATCACATCAAGCAACACAAGGTCATATGCCTGTTTCTCAAATTTCGCTAAAGCGAGTTTGCCGTCATCAACCCAGTCAACAAGCAATTCATTCAGTTCCAGATATGATTTCAGAACTGTTCCAAAATTTAAATCATCTTCAACCAATAGGATTCGTTTCTTCATCTGTAACAATTTAGCAATTAAACTCTAATGTAAATGTGCTTCCATTCCCCGGTTCACTGCTTACCGTTATTGTGCCTCCATGCGCCGTAACTATTGCTTTTACATAGCTTAATCCCAATCCAAATCCTTTTACATTGTGGATATTTCCACTGGGCTTTCTGTAAAATTTATCGAATATATGACTCTGTACTTCTTTGCTCATCCCGGTTCCATTATCGGATATTCGAATATAGAAATTATTGTCCTTATTATATGTTTCAAGTAGAATTTCAGGAGGGTTCTCATTATATTTTACAGCATTATCGAAGATATTTGTTAAGACATTAGCAAAATGAATTTCATCGATCAGGATCTTTGAGTAGTTTGCTCTCAGCAACGAAATAATCCTGCCATTTTTCTTTTTCACATTCAGCTCAGCCACCTGAACAGCATCCTCAATGATTGAATTTGCATCAGTTAGCTGAAAATCAAGAAGAAAATCTTCATTTTCAATCAATGCCATTTGCAATACTTTTTCAACTTGTTTGTTCATCCTTTTGTTTTCCTGCCTGATGATATCCAGGTAATATTTTGTTTCCTTTTCCTTACCAAGAACTTTGGGGGAAATCATTGTATCGGTAGCCAATGATATAGTTGCAATGGGCGTTTTAAACTCATGGGTCATATTATTAATGAAATCAGATTTGATATCTGAGATTTTTTTCTGTTTTTGTATGTAATACAAAGTCATTCCAAAAGTGATAAGAATGATGAAAGTAAAAATAAGAGATCCTGCAAGTAATATTGAAATTGATCTGTACAAATGCTTTGATCTATTGGGAAAATCTACTTTTAGAAATAGGTTTTTTCTAAAAATAGCTTTTGGATACAGTTCTGTTTTATATCTGTCAGACAAAACCGTAGTACTATCAACCGATGATTTCACAACTACTATTGTGTCTTTAAACTCATTTACAACCTGGTAGTTAAATGCGAGAACAATACCATTATTTTTCAAGGCTTTCCCGATTATCGTATCAAAATCCAACTGATGCATCCTTTTGTTGTATCCCTCATCATTAAAGCTATATTCGTAAACCCACTGATGCATGGTTTCGTTAAACCGCTTGTATTTTTCTTTCAACAACTTCTTTCGATGCACCTGAAATTCTTTTTCTGTAGCAATGATTAATGCTTCTGTTTCTTCAAAATCAGCCTCCAGATCGATTAATTCATCATCAAGCCAATCTACAGAAACATCCATGCTTATTTCACCGGATATGCTATCAAAATCACTTATCACTTCAATTTCCTCTATCGACTCCGGATCTATAATTGTTATAACATGGCTGTTTCTGTTTGAATCAGAAAGAAACATAACCGATGATCTCCTATTTATATTACTGTCACCAAAATGTTTAATTCGCATATGGGGTGCATGTACTGGCCTTACAACCTCAACCAATGAGTCAATATTCATTTTTGGAGGTTTTGGCAGCTTTATTTCATGATCAAGGAAATAAAAGGCTTCTTCACGTTCCATTTGAGAAATACCTTTATTTAATGCAATGTAAACTGCCTGATCAAATCGCGCTGATTCCGCATCGAAAGCATGCTTTATCCATAATGTCTGAACTATAATAATCCCAACCAGGCTAACCGTCATTAGGAAGATGATGATACGATAAGGTGTTTTCATTATATGGATTTCAATAATAAATTCAAATCAAATGTATATATTAGTGGTATGCAACCCGAATACTTTAACCTTTCTTTAACCTTTTTTAACCGCCTTTAACCTTTGATATCAATGAGTTAAAATACATTTGTAAGCGCAAATATAAAATTTAAAAAGATGAAAAATCAAATTACAGTTACAGCAATCTTATTATTGATCCTATTTTTTCTGATCTCATTGAGCGGAATTGCCCAGGAAGAAGAAAAAGAAAAGCAAGTTCGCATTAAAACTGTTAAAGTTGAAGATGGTAAAAAGGTGGTAAAGGATACGACCTTCACGGTTAAAGAAGGGGAAGATGTAAAAGAAATTGTTGAGAGCTTAAGTTGGACAACTGAAGACGATTCCTTAAGAATTACAGTCGATGTTGATATCGATGATGACGGAAAAGGCGGAAAAAAAGTAATTATTATGAGTCATGATGGAGAAGAATCGGTAAAATATTTTAAAAGTGATACCGATGCCATGTTTTTTTCTGAAGGTGATTCTTTAAAGGAAATAAAAGTTGATGTAATTATTGATGAAGAATGCGCTGGAAGAGGGAAAAAAGTGATTATTATTAAGAAAGATGGAGACGAGGAAATTGTAAAGGAAATATTTATTCCACATCATCGGGCTTCAAAAAAAGTAATGAAATTTAAAACGGATGACGGGGAAGAAATAATCATTGTTACACCTCATGGGAATCATAGGAGTATAAAATGGAAATCGGAAGATGGGTATGATTATGATTTTGATTTCGACTATGACATGGACTTTGATCATGAACAGTTTAAAGCAGAGATGGAAGTTCATATGAAAGAGATGGAAAATGCCAAAGTTATTATACTTGATGAAAAAATGGCCATATTGGATGAGTTGGAAGAATTAGAAAATATGGAAATAGAGATAATTCGCCCACCCAGACCACCAAAACATCATGACTTCACAATGCGTCGAATGGAGCGATTTGACAGGGTAACAGACAAAGAATTACGTGATGCTGGTATCAAAAATAAACCTGACCGCCTTGATTTGGATAATATCAATATTGATCTGAACAAGGGTGTTATCGACTTGACATTTACCGTGAAAGGTGATGCTTCTCCAAAGATTGAAATCTATAACTTTTTTGGAGATAAAGTTTTTTCTGGAAAACCGGAATTGCTTAATGGATCTTATAAAAGCATTATTGACTTGAGTACGAAACAGCATGGAACATATTACCTGCAAATAATAAATAAAAACAGTTCTTTTACTGAAAAGATTCGGCTGTAGAATGATCATGGTTTTAGCAGAGCCGGGCTGAAAGGCCTGGCTTTTTTTGTTGACCCTTCAGAAAGCCTTATTCCTGGTGGGTCGAAGAAAGAAATAGTTTTCATTAAATGAATAAGTAATTAATTGAGATAGATTAATTTATTAGTTGCAAGGGTCTTGTTATCAGCTTTTAAAGAATAAAAGTACACACCTTCTTTTACTTTTTTTCCGTTTAAACCAGTGCCGTCCCAGCTTATTGAATGATTCTCAGAGACGCGTATTCTTTTAATCAACCCACTATTTAAGTCGTAAATCTCAATAAACATATTTGTTGCATTATCGGGTACATTAAAGTTGAAGGATGTATTGCTATCGAATGGATTGGGATAATTAGAAAGCTTCATATCGGGTTTTTCGATGGAATTAACCGAAGTAAAATCAGGAACCAGATCATAAAAATAGGTAGTAAAAGTTTGGCCGTAATCGGAACTGTAATCAATATAAAGCCATACATGGTCGCCTGCCGGGTTTATCCTGCTTCGCTTTACATAAAACGATCCGGGTTCCCTGCCGGCAGTATAGGCCACTCTCCAATAATAGGTGTCGATATAACCCGATTCGTATTGTTGTGTCCATGTATGGCCGGTATCTGTACTGTGAAAAATTTTATAATGGTAATCGAGCCACCACGATACAAGATACAATTCACCGGGTTCGGTTCCCCTGGATATTTTTGGATGATAACCTCCAATTTGCCAATATGCCACAGAACTGTCAATCGGGATCTCAATAAAACTCTCACCGTAATCAATACTATATTGTATTAAATATCCTTCAACAGCTCCTCCATCCAAACCAAACAAGTTTCCCGGGCTATTACCAACTTCTAATGTGTATTTAGCATTATTTGAAACTTCAGTAAATTCGTTTCCGTAATTTATACTTCGGAAAATAGTTCCTTCTGCATCTGTACCGTTTTTATATATTTCTCCATTAGTTCCTCCGCTTGTATATTCGCCGCTGTATGAATAATTTTCAACAAACTCCCAATTCACCCCCTCATCAAAACTTACCCACAACTCGTTATTGCCGTAATTGTATAATGCACCGGGTGTGGCATCGCCTACTACTTTTCCTATGGTCATTTCGTCGGGCGGGGGCGTTTCCAGGCTGCTGTACATGGGGGTAATGTGTGCGCCGTTGTCAGTACTGTGGAAAATGCCATAACGTACTCCATGCGGTATATCGGCAAACCAGGAGGTGGATATATACAATTCACCTGGAACTGCACCACGGGTAATCTGGCTGTATGTGTTATTAAATAAAAGATAAGAAACAAGAAATAGTAGAATTGTTAAGGCCTGTTTTTTCATAACTGAATGTTTGTATAATCAATATTGAAGCTTGTATTCGTTAGTTCATTTTTTAATAGTGCTAATATAAGGAATTAAATAGCTCTTGTCAACTACCAAAAAGGGTAGTAAATAGCCTGCTAATAGCCTACCCTTATCTAAAATAATCCTGTCATCTCTAACGAGCATATCAAGGAGGGATAGGGATCTCATGGGTAAATGGTTTATGTCGGGGATATCTCTGCGGTGCTGATTGGCTGGTCTTACTAACATTTAAGATGACAAAGAGATAGCTTGAGAAATTCTAGCAGCCTTTTAGGTGGTTATAAATTATTTTTTAAAAGGAAAACCATTCCTCAATAGTTCCGCTTTTATCAATTTCATCCTTATGATGGAATTCGTTGTGGTGAGGATCATACAAATAGTCTTTTCCCCATTCCTGATGGTTTTCTGCAATTTCTTTAACGGCATTAATAATAATATCCAGTTCTTCATTTGTCATGGTGGGGTGAAGCGAAACCCTTATAAAACCGGGCTTTTCAGAAAGATCCCCACTCATTATTTTAGCAATGATGCGTTTTGATTGTTCAGGTGATACATTTAACAGGAAATGCCCGTAAGTTCCGGCGCAGGCACATCCGCCACGTACTTGTATGCCATACCGATCGTTTAGTAATTTGACGATGAGGTTAAAATGAATGTGCTCGAACCAGAATGAGAAAATACCCAGTCTGTCTTTTACATTATCAGCCAGAATATGAAGCCCTTCAATTTTATCAAAGCCTTCAAAAGCTATTTTAACCAATTCGTGCTCTCTTTTTGCAATTAAAGCGGTATCCATTTGTTCTTTAACTTCAATTGCCAATGCTGCACGAATAGCTTCTAGAAATCCGGGCGTACCGCCATCTTCCCTGAGTTCAATATCTTCAATATACTTATGCCCGCCCCAGGGGTCTGTCCATTCAACGGTGCCACCGCCGGGATGATCAGGAATGTCACACTTATACAAGTCTTTATCAAAGACGATTACTCCTGAACTTCCTGGTCCGCCAAGGAACTTATGAGGCGAAAACATGACCGCATCCAATTTTTTAAGTGGGTCACTGGGATGCATATCTATATCTACATAAGGAGCAGAACCGGCATAATCAATAAATACAACACCACCATGCTCATGAATTATTTTTGCAAGTTCGTAGAAATCGGGTGCGACTCCTGTTACATTCGAACATGCTGTGAATGCACCAATTTTTGTTTTACGGTCTTTGTATTTTTCTATCTCTTTCCGCAGCCGATCAAGGTCAACCATGTTTTGGTCATCCGGTTTTAATAAAACAACTTCAGCTATGGTCTCTATCCAGGTAGTCTGGTTAGAATGATGCTCCATATGAGTGACAAATACAACGGGTTTGTCTCTTTTTGGTATGCATTCTCCGTTTTCCGTTTTTGCGCAACATTTTAACCCCAGTATTCTTTGAAACTTGTTAACCACTGCCGTCATCCCAAAACCTTGCGTAAGGATCACATCGTTTTCGTCGGCATTTACATGTTGCTTGATTTTCTTATGAGCATACTGATAGGCTTTTGTCATCAGAGTGCCGGTTTCGGTAGTCTCCGTATGAGTATTAGCTACAAAAGGTCCGATCTCATATAACATTCTGTCTTCAATTGGTTTATAAAGACGTCCGCTGGCAATCCAATCGGCATAAATCATTTTCTTATTGCCGTAAGGAGTTGTAAATATCTGGTTGATACCTACAACATTGTTTCTGAATTTCTCAAAATGTTTTTCAAGGCTACTCATAATAAGACCTGTTTATGAAATGTTTTTAGTGTTGAGACAACAATAATATGTTTGAAGAATGTATCTGACAAGAAAAATATTAAGGTAAAAGTAACTAAAACTATGAAAGTGTATAAACTGAGCTAATTTCATCGGATTAAATCACTCAAACCATGGGTCGTTGTTTGTATTTGGGCTCGAATAAATATCCATATTATTATATTTCAATATGGTTTTAAGCATTTTTGACTGAACCAGTGCTTTTTTATCGTTTTTATCAATTGTCAGAATATTCAAATAATCGTTGATGGCCTTGCCCCACTGTTGTTGTTTCTCAAATAATTGAGCTCGGGCATGTAAAAGCTCTGTATCTGTTGAAGAATCTGAGATCAGTAAGTTGAGTTGCAGAATTACTTGTGTAAGCTGGTCTTTTCCGGAGGCATTGCGGGCTTGTTCAATTATTAATTTCTTTTTTTTCACTGATTGATTCGTTTTCACAGATTGAGTAGAAAGTTAAGAGTACGAATGGATTAGTTGCTTGTGGTAATTCGAACCACGTTAATTTCAATATC
>Ga0164313_10000687_pt1 | contig 28089 bp, 32 predicted proteins | sample GuaBasSedimGuay4_FD_113735 | JGI IMG/M metagenome (GOLD analysis project Ga0164313, IMG submission 113735) | Subseafloor sediment microbial communities from Guaymas Basin, Gulf of California, Mexico - Guay4, Core 4569-4, 0-3 cm | ecosystem: Environmental > Aquatic > Marine > Hydrothermal vents... | reverse complement strand
GATTTAATTGATCGAGATAGGTTTGATCTGATGCAAAATTTCTTTAAGGAAAATTTGGGATTAGTACTAAGAAGAACTGCAGAGAATACTGTAGATTGGAGACAAGTTTTTACTAGCAAAACCATTTTAGACATTAATTTTTTGTCTGCTCAATCTTATCTTTTTCCCCTCTATCTTTATCCTTCTTCTGATAAAAATCACCTCTTCGAAGAGAAAGACGAGCAAAACGAAAAAGCTCCCAACTTAAACTCCGAACTAACCAAACAGTTAAACGAAACTTATAAAACAAATATAGCGCCTGAAGAAATTTTTTACTATATCTACGCGGTGCTTTATTCAAACATTTACAGAGAAAAATATGCAGAGTTCCTCAAAATAGATTTTCCGAGAATTCCTTTTACATCCGATTATAACTGTTTCAAGGAAATGGGCGAGTTGGGCAGAAAGTTAGCAAATCTTCATCTGCTTACATCAAGCGAACTGGACAATCCTATTTCAAAGTTTAGAGGACAGGGCTCTGGTATGGTTGAAAAGGTGAAATACAACGAGGAAGATATGAGAGTGTATATCAATAACGATAACTACTTTGACAATATGGGAAAAGCAATATGGGAATATCAAATCGGCGGATATCAAGTTTGCAACAAATGGCTAAAAGATAGAAAAAGCAGAAGCCTTTCCCTAACAGAAACAGGACAGTACTGTAAAATCGTAACAGCCATTGCTGGAACAATCGAACTGCAGCAGGCAATTGATAATCTTTATCAAGAAGTAGAGAAAGAGCTTGTAGTGCTTGAAAATAATCAATAAATCACCCTGCTTAAGCAAAATTAGTATGATGCATCGTCTAATATAACATAAAAAATTTATTCCTTTCGCAGACTGTAAAAAGTGACTGGTAAGAATAAAGTATCCTACCAAAGGAGAGGGAAAAGATTAAAATATTCTAATTTTGATTAAAGAATTTTATGCTTGACAAACTTCTAAAAAGTAATTAAGTTTTCTTAAGAGATAAAAACTCATTCAATTTAGACGTGTTGCCTCGTTTGATTTTCTATACGAAATATTATTTGTTTGCTTTCCTATTTTAAATTTTATATGAAATTATTCTTATAAGTATTTTAAATTTTCCGTATAGATCTTTATGCAAGAGAAAGAGAGTTAGCATAAGAATTTAATTTTGTAACAGTTTTATAATCCTATATGTAATAAGTGCACCCCCTTCCTTTGTGATAAAAGTGTAACGTCCCACGGGTAAAAGAAGTTGCCAAAGGCAATTTGGACAGAGTGAAACGAAGCCTTTTATCCATTGTTTTATGGAGTTGTTTCCATAAAATGGAAAGGGTCGTCGTATTCATTAATCATCGCTAATTGTTTTTGCTTTTCTAATATTCTTGTCATCGCCTTGCCATGTATTCTATCATGCCAGATGAACCTCCTCAGCACTTTCTTGAGTGTCCATAGTTCATTGTCTGCCTCGAATATTAGCGAATTATTGTTTTTGCGATATAAAGCTTTAAGTTTTTCGAGACAGAATTTTCTGATTCCCATAAAACCTATTCCTATTTCTTCTGTTATTTTCATCCTCGATAAATAATAGTATTGACAGTATTTTACATGGTCGAATATCTCCTGTATCGTTTTAGGATTATCCCCATAAAAAGTTTTTCTAATTCTTGCTTTATCAATCCAGTCTTTAAGTTTAGCGTTGGTATAAAGTTGTAAAAAAGTTTCCCCTGAAAACCGAATTAGGTCAAGGAAATTTCTAAATTCTTCTTCTCTCATCATTTTCTTATCTGCTTCTACTAGAATCTCATTATCCGCATCTTCAACCATTAGTGAACTTTTATGTCTTTGAACTACTTGAATCTTATGCTCATGTTTTTGTTCAATCCCTAACCATTTCAGATATAAATTAACTTCGCGGTTAACTTTAACAATAGCTTCTTTTTCGGTTCTGCCCCGTACAAAAGCACCTGGTAATTCTACTATAAACCCCATATATCCCTTCTCATTAGTCTCAAATGCTATGGAAACTATCTTAGGTAACTTTATTTGCAATTTTTCTGACATATTAAAACCACCACCTTAGCGATTTCGGCTAACGTTTTGAGCATATCTGAAGTTCCACAAAAGGGAATTTTGGTAGGGTACAGAAGGCGCGAATCTTTTATATTGCATTAGGCAAAGCGATGATTTCTGTGTCATATCAATCGTCCTGATTTCTTCAAGACATATAAAGCATCTGCTGTTACGAATTCATTCATAAGCTTTTTACTTGCTCCACCCCAATCAACAAGTGAGCGGCCGGTCATTCCTCTAATTTTTTGTGTGCATTGATAATATTTCTCCTCTGCAGGAAATCCTCCGTCTGGCAATCGCTTTGATTCCAATAAATCCAAAGCATTTTGGCATCGTTCATCACCGATAAAACCTGTCTCCGCCATAACCTTCAACCCAAACAGAATATCATAATGCCAATAACAGGGATAATGAAGCTTTATGAAGTCTTCTTTCCTCCATCTTTTCTTCGGCTTAATTTCAAATATTTTTCTTTTGAGAAAAATCTCAGAGGCATTCCTTGCAGCCTTTTTAGCATCCTTGTTGCCGGTTAGTTTTCCATAAAGAGCCAGACCACGAAGAGGAATAAGGCTTTCCATGAAGGATGAATTTATGGCTTTCGGATTCTTGTCACAATTCCATCCGCCATCTGGCCATTGCCACTTAAGTAAGCGTTCTACAAACTTCTCAATTCTTTCATCTGCCAAACCAAGTGAAAGAAGATAATAAAGGGCGTTCCCTTCTTGCGAAGCACATCTTCGTACCCGTCCTTCAATAGATATTATTTTCTTTTCATGCTTACCTGAGAAAAGCCATTCGTAGACCTGGTTCCTCAAAGGAATGAGGGATTCATCTCCTTGGGGATAACCTATATCTGCTAATATTGCCAGAACCCAATGGGCACCGTACCATTTACGATAGGGATGAAAGGGAATTTTCCCAGTATTATCTCTTTCCGACAGAAGCAATCTCACTCGCTGAGACAATTTTATCTCCTCTTGAAGGTTAGTGATTTCAATCGATTTTAATTTTTTATCGAGAACATTCACCAGAACTTTGAATCGTACGGCTGGTTCACCTGAATTAAGTAGCTTTTCAATTATACTAATATTCATCACTAACTCCCTTTTATAAATTATCCAAAGAACTCGCTATCCTATTAATCTACCCTTTCGTTATTTTGGTTTTATGTTTTTTCATTTGTTTAATCATAATATATTTAATTCCAAAAATCAAATTATTTAGTATAAATTATATAAATTAGTACAAATGACACGAATAAATTCAAAAACGATTCTCTTAACTATACAGAAGAGTTTATGAAATGAAAATTCTACTTTTTCAACCCCCGTTCCCAGTTTACCCTCGGAGCTTTGTCGTTGATATGTTCGATAATAAGGTTGAAGCATTTTTTTGCAAATTCCGGATCTTCTTTTGTAACATATTCTATTGCTTCCATACAATTACCATTCTCGGCAACAGAGCCGTTTTCAAAATATCTGATAAGATCTGTAATTAGTTTCTTATCACTCTTTAACTTTTCCGCCAAAGAACTGACAATTTCTTTTGGCTTTTTCTTTGACTTGAGTATATCATCTATTGTTGCCATTTTTTTACCTCCATTCTTTACTTAATATTACTAACTTTTTATATATTTTCCAACGGCGAAGGGACGGAATGCCATCTAACGTTTTGCGGGCACAAGAAGTTGCCCGATTAACGAAAGGGCAATTTGTACGGAGCGTAGCGAAACCTTTCACCTGCTGTTATATGAAGGGATGAGCCCGTAAGGGCAAACCGCATACACTGTGTTATATGATGTCGTCAAACCTAATCTTGCTTACTCGTTTTGTGCTCATGCCTATGGTGAGTATCTGGCCAATGAACATGAGTATGAGCTATTTCAACATGAGTATGCTCATGAGCATGTGGCTCATTAAAAGCTCCGGAATGCTTATGCAGTTGATGCATATCATTGTGAACATGTGAATGGGTATGGGTTATCCGTTTATGAATATGAAAGTGTGAATGTTTTTCACTGCTCATTAACCATATGCCGATTATCATGAATCCCGTTGCCGGAAACATCACCCATCCAATCCATTCTTTAAGTATAATAAGTGAGGCGATAACGCCGATAAAAGGAGCAAGACCAAAGAATACTCCTGTCCTTGAGGAGCCCAATCCTTCAAGTGCTTTGATGAAAAATACCAAACTAATACCGTAGCTGAATGAACCCAGTAATAGGGCGAATGCGATTGTAAAGTTCAGAGATATCTTCATTCCAAGGATTAAAGCGAGTGAGAGGGATGTTGTTCCAGCAACGAAACCTTTAATTTTAGCAATCTGTATTGGATCTTTATGAGAAATGTTACGGGTTAGATTATTATCTATTCCCCAGCACACCATTGCAAAGATGATTAATAACGGACCTGCTATGTTGAACTTGCTTTGACCAGGGTCCCAAGTTAAAAATACCCCTGCTATGGTCATACATACCAAGGCCGACCATAAATGTTTTCCTGCATTTTCCTTAAAGAAGATAACAGCAATCATAGCAGTAGCGAGCCCTTCCAGATTGAGCAGTAACGATGCGGAGAAACCTGAAACAAGGGTCAATCCCATCATCATACTTATTGGACCTATTATTCCACCTGTAAGTACTGCACCTGCTAGCCAGGGAAAATCCCTTCTTTCCAATGCTGCAGCCTTTTTATCAGGATCGGCCATTATTATCTTTTTTCCGATAGAATACAGAGATAAACCAGCAAATGCACCAAGGTAGAGAAGTCCAGCCAAAGCCACCGGGGGGATGTCCTTAACAAGTAGCTTAGTTAGAGGAGGACTGATACCAAATAATGAAGCAGATATTATAACGAATATCAACGGTTTTTTATTCAATTACGTTCCCTCTTTTATTTATTACGTATGTTTGACGATTTCATATGGCTTGGTTATATCCGCACCTTACTTCGGATATACACTCCTTCCGCCTCTTCCACCCTTTATTCCTCCTATCAGTCTCATAAACTATCTTATTATTTTATACTCCACAATTTTTTAAAGTCAAATGTATTTATAAAAACAAAAACTCTCCCAGAATTAATCAGGAGAGTTCAAATTAAGAAAAATAAATTGAAAGAATTTCTTTTGCTTCTTGCTCTGGCGGAGAGAGTGGGATTTGAACCCACGAGAAGGTTGCCCTTCTACCTGTTTTCGAGACAGGCACCTTCAACCACTCGGCCATCTCTCCCCTTTGTTATTATGTTTGTTTCTTCTCTTTTTGAAAAAATCTTGAAGTATTTTTTTGCACCCATCCTTCATTATTCCGCCTTCTACCTTTGCATTATATCCAAATAGTTTATATGTAACTGGAATATTTATTATGCTTCCGCATGCGCCGTTTTCTGAATCATATGCTCCAAATACAATTTTATTTATTCTTGATAGCAGTATTGCAGAAGCACACATAGGGCATGGCTCAAGTGTCACGTAAATCGTACAACCTGTTAATCTCCAATCATTTTTTTTCTTTGTAGCTTCTCTTATTGCAAGTATTTCTGCGTGTGCTGTGGGATCTTTTAGTTTTTCTCGCATATTATGAGCGGCAGAGATTACTTTGTTGTTGCATACAATAACTGCACCAACCGGTATTTCTTCTTCTCTTTCGGCTTTTAGTGCTTCTTCTATTGCTAATTGCATAAATGGATTCTTCACAAGGCGTAACAGGTTGATATGAAAGATGTTTAATTATGCACAGTTATTCTGTAATTGTTTTTTTAAAACTATCAAACATAAGTTTTGGAATTTTCATAAGATCAAGCCCTATTGATATACAATTTTTTAGAACGTCATTAAAAATATCAAGAGATACCTTTGCAGAGAGTTTTGCCCCTTCTTTTGCCCCTTTTAGCATACCTTTTGCTACGGCACCCATAGCGATAACATTATCTTTTGTCTCCTTTTTGGCATCCTTTACTGCACCTATAATTATTTTTTCAATTTCTTTTTTCTCCTGCTCGCTTGTTTCAAAGTACTTTTTTGCCACTTTTTCTACTTCTTTCTCAATCGTTTCTTCTACATTCTGTCCTGCCTTTATGGCTTTCATCACGATTTCTTCAATACTTTTATATAAATCGTTTGTATCCATATTATCACCTCCTTTTTTTTATTATAGATTAGAATAATTAAAATTCAAGTTTCAAATCCCTAAAATGCTTAATAAATCCACTATTTTGTATATAATAGTTGTATGTGGAGGTGTTGCGTGCTTTATAATTATGAGAAAAGGGATTTTAAGATAGCAAGGACAGAAACTATAAAGGTTAGTAAAGATGTTACGAGGACAAGAATTGAATATGAGAGTTTTATTCAAACCCCATACCCTGAGGCAAACAAAGTGGTAGGTTATCTTTTTGAGCCCGAGCAACCTAAAACGAATATTTCACTCATTTTTTTACATGGAATGGGGGACAAGAATCTTGTACCTTTGAGCTGGTTTCCACATCAATTCGCTAAAAATGGTATTCCTTCATTTCTTATGATTGTGCCATATCATTTTGAGCGCACGCCAAAAGGAATGAAGAGCGGGAAAAAGTTTTTGCTTGATGATATGGAGAACACAGTGAAGGATTTCAGGCATGCTGTCGTTGATCTAAGAACAAGTATGGATTTTCTTGAAAGAGACGGTAATTATAGTGGAGAGTTCAACTTGATGGGGGTTAGCTTTGGAGGAATGATAGGAATAATTGCAATGGCGGTAGACGAAAGAATTAAAAAGGCGGTGTTTGTTGTAACTGGCGGCAATTTTTTACATATTACCTGGAAAAGTTTAGCTACAAGAGTATTAAGGAAAAAATATGAGGTAGATGCAAATAGTGATTTATACGGTTGCAATGAAAGAAAATGCATTGAGATTCATAAAGATTATTTTGATTATATTAAAAAATTGAAGACGCTTGAGGATCTGGAGAAGATAAAACCCGCAAAGGAGTGTTTTCTATTTGATCCCCTAACTTTCGGGCATTATCTGAAAGAAAGACAAGTTATTATGTATAATGCATTGCTTGATGAGGTTATTCCAAGGCAAGCTGCTCAAGAACTGTGGGAAGAAATGGGGAAGCCAGAAAGACATTGGTTATTTTCAGGTCATGCAACTTCAATATTTTACAGAAAGAGAATTTTAAATCGAAGTTTAGAACTTTTTTAAATTAGAGTAGGGCAATTTGGTGTTAATCGAAATTTTGCTATCATTTATTAAAGATAACTAAAAATACTAAGGAGAGTGATGCTTTATGTCTTTATTGATTCTTATTAGTTATATTGCTGCTGGAATTCTTTTTATATTTAAAATAAATTATGTGGCTATTATTGTTCTTGCTGTAGCAATAGTTTTGCATATTTTTCGGATGTTTTCCCCAAGTACCCGGGCTGTAACGCCGCTGTTGAATGCAAAGCAGGCAATTAGTCAAGGAGATATTGAAAGAGCGGTTAAGCTTATTCTTGATTCGATTGCTCTCAATGCAGATGAGAATAACGTAAATTATATTCTTGGTCAACCCGGAAAAAATACAGAGCATTACTTAAAATTAGCATTTATTCTTGAAAACAAACTGAAAGCGAACGATACGCCGTTTTTTAGATATTTCGTTTCCAGCATATTTTATAATGTTGGAAATATGGAAAAAGTTGTCGAAATAATGAAAGAGATTCCTGAAAAAGACCTAAGCTTGAAGAATGTCCGTATTTTAGGTGCTGCTTTTATGGAATTAAAAAAATTTAAAGAGGCTCTCGCTCTATTCAAAAAATTTGAATCAGAGAAAATACCATTTTCTCCAGATGAAATGGCCATTCTTCTTGGTATTGGTCAATCTTATGCAGAAATGAAAAACGTCAACAAGGCAAAGGAATATTATACACGTATTGCGCAGTCAAATTCTAATTTTCCCGGGCTTTCGATATTAGGGGATAGAATAAAAGAAATTGAAAAATAATGAAGATATTTGGATTAATTGATTTAAGGTCGCTGTTTATTTTTGATAATTATTCAGATAATTTTGAAAACTCAATTAATGCTGCTTATAAAATGTGTGAAGATGGGGTGAGTGGATTGGCTATAATAGGGAATTTCAAAGATGCCCTGAAAATATATAACTTTTTAAAGGACAAGGTGGATATACCCGTGACAATTGTTGTAAAGACTGAACGGCAGCGCAAAGTGGCTACCAAATATTTAATGTCACCGATTTTTTCAAAAAAATTGCTGTCTCATTCTGTTAAGACAGTGTTTCCGGATAATGCAAATTTCCTTAAGAAAAAAATGGGAGACGCTGTAGTTTTTTTAAATAATAGTTTACTCAAAATTTTTCATGAAGAAGATGGCTATATACCTGAAATTATTGCTGTTGCTTCTTATCGAATGGCTGAAATTGGCTATGAATATATTATCACATCCGAGCCACTTAGTGTTCGTGCAGGCCTTAAACTGTTTTTTAAATCTCAATAGATTATTTTAAGATTCTTTTTATTGATTTTTTGAACGGTTTTTGCAGTATTCCTTTTTCTGTTACGATTGCATCGATAAATTTGTTTGGGGTTATATCAAAAGCAGGATTGTACACTTTAATTTTTTTAGGGGCAATTCTTTTCCCTCCGCAATGTGTAACCTCTTCTGGATTTCTTTCTTCAATTGGGATATCGGCACCATCTGGTATACCAGGGTCGATTGTTGATGTTGGCGCCACTACGTAAAATGGAATTTTATGGTACCTGGCAAGGACAGCAAGTGTATATGTCCCAATTTTATTTGCAGTATCGCCGTTAGCGGCAATTCTATCTGCTCCTACTACAATACCGTTTACCAATTTTTTTGCCATTATAAATCCGCTCATATTGTCAGTAATAAGATGAAAGGGTATCTTCGCTTCTTTGAGTTCTAGCGCAGTAAGCCTTGCTCCTTGAAGATATGGGCGTGTTTCCAGGGCAATTACGCTAATGTTTTTGTATTTTTCAAAAGATCTTCTTATGACCGAGAATGCTGTTCCATGAGCAACAGTTGCAAGTGCGCCTGTATTGCAGATGGTCATAATGGTATCATTATCATGGAAAAGAGTCGAGCCATATTTACCTATACTGAGATTCTGCTTTGCATCTTCTTTTTCCATCATTTTTGCTTCCTTAAGAATGAGGCGCTTAATTGTGTTTACTGTTTTGCTTTTATTTTCTTCAGCAACTTGGTATATCCTTTCTGTTGCCCATTTGAGATTTACTGCAGTTGGCCGTGCGCTATCGAGATATTTCTTAATTTTGTTTAATTTTTGAAAGAATTTTTCTTTCTCGAGGTCTTTGGCACCCAAATACATACCATATGCAGCGGTTACCCCTATTGCTGGTGCCCCTCTTATCATCATTTTGTTAATTGCTTCCCAGATATCTTCTTTGGTCTTGCAAGGCATATTTACAAATTCAAAGGGGAGCTTTCTCTGGTCTAATATATAAAGCGTCTCCCCTTCAAATTTTAAAGAAACCAATTTCATCAGGTAATTTTATGTTTTTTCAGGCAGTCTGTACATACCCAGGCAGTTTTGATTTTTCCATTTAGAAGAACTTTTGCCTTATGTAGATTTGGAAGAGTTCTTCTCTTGGTTTTTCTGTGTGAATGGCTTATGCTGTTTCCAACCATTGGACCTTTTCCACATATTTCACATTTTCTACTCATTGCATTACCTCCAATTTAAAATAATACTCTTACATTGTAAGAAAATTTTCATTCAATGCAATAGTCTGCTATAATAATATGCATAAATAGGAGGTAAAAATGAAAAAAATAATCATTTCAGAAAATGCATTAGCGAAGCTTGCAGCTTTAACCACAATGCAATGTTATGGTGTAGTGGGGCTTGTTCCTGCGAGCATAGGAGAACGCTTTCTTTCGCTTTTGAGCGGTGATAAACTTGGCCGGGGCATAGATGTAACAATAAAAGGTAGACAGGTGTCTTTTACGATATATGTTATTTTGCAGAGTGGCGTAAAAGTTTCTGAAGTGGCTAATATTATTGTTCATCAGGTGTCTTATAAACTGGAAAAACTTACAGGGCTGAAAAATATTGATGTAAACGTGGTTATAAAAGGTGTAAAAAGGGAGGCATAAGTGAATAAATTAACCCTTGTTGAATTTGACAGAATGTTCCGAGGAGCAGTTGCTAATTTGAATAAACACAAAGAATTGGTTAATAAGTTGAACGTATTTCCGGTGCCGGATGGAGATACGGGTTCAAATATGTTTCTTACATTAAAAACGGCCCTGGAAGAATTAAATAAACAAAAAGCAAAAAATTTGAATGAGTTCGGAAAGGCTGTGTGCGAGGGTACTTTAATTGGTGGAAGAGGAAATTCTGGTGTTATTCTCTCGCAGATTTTTAAAGGTTTTTTTGAATATATAAATGGAAAAGAAGAAGTAACAATCCAGGAGTTTGCAGAAGGTTTGGTTTTATCTTCAAATGTTGCATACCAAGCAGTTATTAAACCTGTTGAAGGAACTATTCTTACAGTTATTAAGTCGATGTCGCAAAAAGCGATGTTTCTTGCACGCGAAGAATCTGATTTTGCATCCTTTCTCGAGAAAATATTGGAAGGGGCAAAGGAGACACTGGCAAATACACCTGAGCTTCTCCCGGTTTTAAAAGAAGCTGGCGTTGTGGATGCTGGTGGCCAGGGGCTTGTTTTCATTACAGAAGGTCTTCTTTACGGACTTAGAGGAGAGTTAGAAATTACAAAAGGTTTTGAAGAAGTAGTTCAAGAGATGGACCAACATGTTTTAGGTGAAGAGCTCGAGTTTAAGTATGATACAGTGTTACTGATGGAAATTGCTGATATTGATCCCGATCAACTAAGGAAGGATTTAGAGCAATTTGGTGATAGTATTGTCGTAGCAAAATCAGGAAATCTGACAAAATTGCATGTGCATTCTAATGAACCACATAATGTTATAGAATTTGTTATGAAGCAGGGACCTATTAAGGAAGCACGAATCGAAAATATGCAAGATGAACAAGATACATTTCTTGCAAGTAAAGCCCCGGTAGCTCCTAAAGTTCCTTCTAACAGATTCTTGTCTATAGTTGCCATTTCTCAAGGAGAAGGATTTGACCAGATTTTTCTTAGCTTAGGAGTTGATATTTTGGTGGGAGGCGGCCAAACTATGAATCCTTCAATCAATGATATTCTTGCAGGTATTAATAAGTGCACAAAAAAATATGTTATTATTTTTCCGAATAATCCCAACATAATCCTTGCTGCTAATGCAGCAAAAGATTTAGTAAAAGACAAAATTGTAGAGGTAGTACCTACAAAAAATATGGTTCAAGCAATACCTGTTATCCTTGCGTTTAATAAGAAGGGAACATTTGAAGAAAATGTCAAGCGTGCAAATGAAATTCTCTCTGAAACACACTCGTTTTCTGTCACGTACTCAGTGCGCAATACGAAAATAAATGGACTTGATATGAAAAAGGGTGATATTTTAGGGTTAACAAATGGCAAAATTATGTTGAAAGGTAAGAATCCGCAAACTGTTTTACTTAATTTATTTAAGAAAAATACAGAAATTGTTGAAAACTACGAATTTGTGAGCATATATTATGGCAAAGAGATAAACAAAAAAGATGCAGAAAAGGTTGTCAAAAGAATTGAAAAGGCGTTTCCGAATTTAGAGGTGGAAGTTGTCTATGGAGGCCAGCCGTTTTATTATTACCTTGCATCGTTAGAGTGAGGTAAAGATGAAAACTTATGCTGAATTTATTAAAGATAAGATAAATTTTAAAGCAGATTTTGCCATTATTATTGGGTCAGGCCTTTCATCGATTCTTGACAAAGTGCAAATTGTTAAAAAAATTTCTTATAGGGAAATTCCAAATTATCCTGTATCAACAGTTGCAGGACATACAGGAGAGCTTATTTTTGGAACTCTTTCCGGAAAAAATATTTTAATTTTTAATGGACGAGTGCATTTTTATGAAGGCTATAGTATGAGAGAAATTACCTCAAGTGTGTATCTTGCCCATGCGACCGGCGCTAATAATATAATTATAACAAACGCAGCTGGTGCCGTGAATACTGCATTGAATGTAGGCGATATTATGCTGATCAGGGATCATGTTAACTTTATTTTTGCGGACAATCCTTTGCGTGGAGAAAAAGGAAATGAGCGCTTTGTGGACTTAATCGATGCATATGATAAAGAATATCGTGCAAAAGTCAGCGAAATTGCCCGTAAAAAAAGAATAAACGTAAAAGAAGGTGTTTATTGCGCTGTGTCCGGTCCCAATTATGAGACAATAGCAGAACTTACTCTTATGAGTCGGCTTGGTATTGATGCGGTGGGAATGTCTACAGTACCCGAAGTAATTGTTGCACGATATCTTAATATGAAGGTGCTGGGTTTTTCCTGTATTACAGATAGTGTATTTGTAGATGGCAAGGTAACACATGAAAAAGTTTTAGATATGGCTAATCGTTGCGGCAAAAATATATCTTGTTTAATTGAAGAATTTCTTAAGGAGATGTGATATGAATATTGTTGATATCATTGAAAAAAAGAAAAGAAGAACAAAACTTCTAAAAGAAGAGATCGATTTTTTTGTACAGGGATATTCAGACGGCACTATTCCGGATTACCAAGTTTCTGCTCTTCTTATGGCGATATGGTTTAATGGTATGGATAACGAAGAAACTACCGAGCTTACGCTTGCCATGGTGAGAAGTGGAAAAACATTAGATCTTTCTCAAATAAAAGGTATAAAAGTTGATAAACATAGTTCTGGTGGGGTTGCTGATACAGTATCATTGCCACTGGTTGCGCTTGTTGCTGCAAATGGTGTGCCCGTTGCAAAAATGTCAGGAAGAGGACTGGGTTTTTCCGGTGGCACAATAGATAAACTGGAAGCAATATCCAATTTTAAAGTCGAGCTTCCCATAGAAGAATTTATTGATCATGTAAATCGAAATGGTGGTGCAATTGTCGCGCAGAGTAGCGATTTGGTGGTGGCAGATAAGAAATTATATGCTCTCAGAGATGTAACAGGCACGGTTGATAGTATTCCACTCATAGCAGCAAGTATTATGAGTAAAAAGATAGCAGCTGGTTCCGATGCCGTGCTTTTAGATGTAAAAGTCGGAGATGGTGCTTTTGTGAAAAATTTGGAAGATGCAAAAGAACTTGCAAAAATTATGGTCTCTATTGGCACTTTGGCAAAGCGAGAAACAGTTGCTTATATTACTGATATGAATCAGCCACTTGGTGATGCAATTGGAAATTCTATTGAAGTTGAAGAAGCAATTGAAGTGTTAAAAGGTAGTGGTGGAAAGCGGCTTATCAGAGTAATAGAAATGCTTGGTGGAGAGATGCTTAGGCTTGGCGGAAAAGTACAAAATGAAATTGAAGGTCAGCATAAGATACAAGAAGCAATACATAATGGCGCAGGTTTAAAAAAATTTAAAACAATAATTCAAGCCCAGGGAGGCGATATAAATATTATTGAAGATTTTTCACTTCTTCCTCAGGCACGGTTTAAAATACCTGTTTTAGCCAGAAGGAGTGGGTATATATCGGCTATTAAGGCAGAAGCCATTGGCAGACTTGCTGTTTCTCTCGGGGCAGGAAGGACAAAAAAAGGCGAAAAGATTGATCTTGCTGTTGGAATTCTTTTTCCCAAAAAGGTTGGAGATTTCATACAAAAAGATGAAGAAATTGCGGTGATTCTTGCTAATGATGCTGAAAAGGGAGATAGAGCGGCTAAAAATTTTTTAAACTGCGTTGAGCTTCAAAAAGAACAGGTAAAATCACTCCCACTTTTTTATTATCGTATTTCAAAAGAAGAAATTAAAAAACTCTCTAATGAGTAAAACTACAGTCGTCCTGACTCATTCAGGCTCTGATTTTGATGCAATAAGTTCGATGTATACAGCCGAGAAATTGTATCCCGGCTCTTTTCTTATACATCCGGGATCGCTTGACGTAAGCACGCAAAAATTGGCACATTTTTTTGGAGATATGTTAAGATTGATAAAGGTGAAAGAACTTCCTGACAAAATAAAGAACAGCATAGAGCGAGTTATAGTTGTTGATACAAAAATTTTTAACCGTATTGGCGATGGCAAAGAATTTGTCAAAAAAAAAGGAGTAGAGGTTATTATTTTTGACCATCATCCTCATTCCGCACATGATATAAAAAAAGCAAAAACTATTTCTAAAAGCTACGGTGCTAATACTACCCTTCTTGTAGAACTTCTTGAGAAGAAAAGAATTCCACTTACTACATTTGAGGCAACATTTATTGCGCTTGGCATTTATGAAGATACCGGTTCATTTATGTTTCCTTCAACTTCTGCTGCTGATTTTGCCGCTATGGAATATCTTGCTTCTTTTGGTGTAAATATGAAGGTGGTAAATCATTTTCTTTCCCCATCTCTTGGCGAGGATCAGATTCATCTATACAAAGAATTACTCGACAATATTGAAGAGTGCAATATTAAGGGGGCAAGGATTGCTATTGCATCCGGGAAAATGTCGGCTTATACACCCGGCATATCGCTTATAGCACATCGAATGAGAGAAATAGTGGATTCAGATTTTTTGTTTGTTTTAGTGTCTTCAACGGATGGCATATTCATCGTTGGAAGGAGTAGCAGTCCGCAGTATGATTTGAAAAAAGTATTACTTCCTCTTGGAGGCGGTGGTCATCCGACTGCAGCATCTGTATTTGTTAAGAATGGAGATATCTTGAAAATAAAAAAGCAAATATTAGAAAACATTGAGAAAGTATATTTCCCTGTATTAAAGGCAGAGCACATTATGAGCTTTCCGGTAAAAACTGTCTCAGCAAAGACCGGTATAAAGGAAGCTTTGAAAATAATGGTGCGATTTGGGTTTTCAGGACTTCCTGTTGAGGAGAATAACAGGGTTATAGGAATCATATCAAAGCGGGACATTGAAAAAATTATGCTTATTGAAAATCGAGACCGTCCTGTAAAACAATATCTTTTATCTAATCTAGTGGAAGTTTCTCCAGACACTGGCCTTAGAGAGATAGAGGAGGCGATGGTTTTAACTAATGTGGGTCGCGTTCTTGTTACAAAAAAAGGGAAAATTATTGGGATTATTTCAAGAAGCGATCTTCTAAAAGCATTTTACACGAAAGAATACATAAACGAATCTTCGTTTAGCGTAAATGCGGCATTTCTTCCACAAAAAACGGAAATTGCTTCATTATTAAAAAAGAAATTTCCACCAGATATTTTTAACCTATTGAAAAAAATGGGGATTATTGCTCTTGAGTCGAACCAGAAAATTTATCTTGTGGGTGGAGCGGTTAGAGATGTTTTATTGAACAAGAAAAGCCTTGATCTGGATTTTGTTGTAAGCAAAGATGCTATACTGTTTGGAAAGCGGTTGCAGGAAGAAATTGGCGGAGATGTTTTATTGTATCCGGAATTTCAGACATCTACTTGTACATATAAAGACTATACGTTTGATTTTGTGACTGCGCGACGAGAATATTATAATTCTCATTCCCTTCTTCCGGTCATAGAACGTGCGTCGATAAGGGAAGATTTAGGGAGAAGAGATTTTACAATCAATACACTGGCTATAGATCTTTTGCCGGACCAATTTGGTAATTTGTATGATTTTTTTGGTGGTTTTTCAGATTTAAGAAAGAGAGAGATAAGAGTGCTTCACTCATTGTCTTTTTTAGAGGATCCATCAAGAATCCTACGAGCCATCAAATACGAAATCAAATTTAATTTTCATTTGTCTGACGATACAGAACAGCTACTGGTAAAAACAGTGGGCCTTAATGTACTTCGATTTAAGAAATCAAGAAGAATTCTCGACGAATTGTTTGAACTTTTTTCCTCCTCTGATGCTCCGCTTGCTATATTAAAAATGGAAAAAAGGGGGATACTTAAGGACCTTTTTAGAATTAAAAGACTTAGTAAGCGTAGAAAAGAGGCAATACTTCAGGCAAAAAAATGGAGTAAATATTTTCCTTTCGATCAAGCGAAGGTTTACTTTTTCTTGCTTGTTTTTGGAAAGAGCGATGTTGAAAAAAGAGATATTCTTCAATATTTTTCTTTTTCTAAACGACTGGACGAAAAAGTGATTGCAGCAGAAAATGCATTTCGCAAATTACACAGTACTGCGAGTACAATTAATAAGATAGACTTGTTTTTCCTTTTACGAAATGTTGATAAAGCTTTCATTGTTTCGTATTTATCGTGGGCTTCTTCTGAGGAGCGCGCTTTGTTGATTAATTATCTTGAAACTTTATCAAACATTAAAATTGATGTAAAAGGGCAAGATCTATTAAAATTGGGGTTAAAACCAGGGCCACAGTACAAAGAAATTTTTGACGAACTTTTGCGATTAAGAATAACGGGAATGTTGCATTCTAAAAAAGAAGAAATCCAATATATTTTAAATAATAAAAAGAGATTTGAAGTAAAGCAGCGAAAATGATATTAATCATGGATAAGCGAAGAAAAAGAACGCCGTGCATTAGTAGGCTACATTATTAATGAACTTTTTAGGAACAAAATTTTCTTTGGCAGTAGGCATTACAAAAGATCTTAGCAGGAAATTTAAGTAAATATTATTACTTGACAACTCTGCTTTTTTTGTTATAATTGTCCAATAATTTAGTGAGGAGACTTTATGAGAAGAAAAATTTTATTTGCAGTTATTGTGTTTTTATTTCTTGTTCCTATCTTTGCTGGCTGTACTGGGGGAAGTGGGCCTCAAGAAGGTGTTGCTCAAGGGAGAGAGGTAGCTCCGGATTTTTCCTGGCAGACCTTAGATGGAGAAATTGTACATCTTTCGGATCTTAAAGGAAAAGTTGTTCTTCTTGATTTTTGGGCAACTTGGTGTGGTCCTTGTCGTTCAACAATTCCACATGTTGAGGCAATACATAATCAGTATAAGGATAAGGATGTTGTAGTGATTGGAATTAATATGGATGTAGCATCTAAGAGGCAAGCAGTGATGGATTTCATAAAAGAAAATGGAATGACATATTTTATTGTCAGTGATGCTAACGGTAATGTTGCGTCATTGTATGGCGCGACAAGCATTCCGAGATTTTTTCTTGTGGATAAGAGTGGAAATATTGCTTCTACAAAAATTGGGAATATTCCAAATTTGGAAGAACTTATCACAAGTGAAATTGATAAACTTTTAGAAGAATAGGAGGATATTTGTATGGAAGGTAATGGAATTGATTTTAAACAGGAAGTACTTGATTCTGAAATACCAGTTCTTGTAGATTTTTGGGCAGATTGGTGTGCACCCTGCAAAATGATTGAGCCGGCAGTAATGGAAATTGCGAAAGAAAATGAAGGAAGACTTAAAATTGTTAGGATCAATGTCGATGAAAATCAAAATCTCGCTGTGCAATACGGGATTATGAGCATTCCTACACTTGCCATTTTTGTTGATGGAGTGGTTGTTGATAAAATAATTGGAGCTGTGCCAAAAAGGACCATTCTAACAAAGATAGAGAAATATATTTCTACTAATTAATCATATTAAGGCTGCTATGTTTGTAGCAGCCTTTTATTTTTCTCTGAGTTTCTCAATTTCCAGTTTTACTAATTCAAAAGGATTTTTAAAAAAATAATTACCCATTACAAGTATGTCTGCTCCTGCTTTTACTGCTGCTTCTGCTGTTTTGTTATTGATTCCGCCATCCACTGAGATTTGAAAGTTTAAATTTTTTGATTCTTTTATTTTCCTTAGCTTTTCTATTTTTGTTAGTGAAGAATTTATAAATTTTTGGCCTGAAAATCCGGGTTCAACACTCATTATAAGGAGCACATCTATTTGTGGGAGCAAGTGTTCTATTGCATCGAGATTTGTCAATGGTTTAATAGATATTCCTGGTTTTATGCCAAGCTCCTTTATTTTATTAATTAAAGATATGGGATTACGGGTTTGCTCTATATGGAATGTGATATAATTTGCGCCAGCATCTTTGAACTGGGAGAAAAAGTTTTCAGGATTATCAATCATAAGGTGTACATCAAATGGAAGGTTGGTGGTTTTTCGCAAGCTTTTTACAACACAAGGGCCGATTGAAATATTTGGTACAAAATGTCCATCCATAATGTCTAAATGCACCTGGCTGTTTGGTATTTTATGAATTTTTTCTATCTCTTTTATAAGGCATGCAAAATCAGCTGCCAAAATCGAAGGTGCGACGGTGAATTTCATTTTGATATTTTTAGCCTTATTTCTGCGCCATAGTTGACCTTTAATTCTGGCATAGGATATTGGTAAAGAACCATTCCTTTTGTCCCCTTTGCAATATCTGTTTCTTCAATTCTTTCAATCTGAAAACCTTCATTAAGAAGGAGTTCTGTTGCATCTTTAACATTCATCCCGATAACATTGGGAACTATGACAAATGTGCCAATGCTTGCAACCATTTTTATATTTCCATATGGCGGCAATATGCTCCCTGCAGCTGGGTGTTGTGAAAGTATTGTTCCTACGGGGGAATTATCTTCTTTATCTGTAATCTCGCCAATTGTTAGCCCTATGCTTTTCAGTATGGATATTGCTTCTTCAAGGTTTTTCCCTATAAGATCGGGTACTGTGATGTTTAGTGAACCATTACTTACTACTGCTTTTACTATTGTTTCCTCTTTTACTTCCTCGCCATTTTCTGGCGTTTGCGAAATAATATGGTCCAGTGGTATTGTGTCATTGAATTCTGAATCAGTTATTTCTAATATTAACCCGTGATTTGCCAGTTCTTTTTCAGCGTCATTCAATTTTAAGCCAATAATATTGGGGACTTTAATTATTTTAATCTCTGCATTAGTGCTGCAACCAAAATTTATTAGGACAAGTAATATTATTAATATTCCTATTAGTATCTTTTTCATGTATATATTCTATTATTTTTTTAAAAGATTTGCAACATCTGTATAAAAATATATACTAAAAATATGAAAAAGATTATAGCGTATCCGGGTACATTTGACCCGATTACAAATGGACACCTGGATATAATAAAACGTGGAGCGGATTTATTTGATGAGCTTGTTATTTTTGTTGCAGAGAGTAATGAGAAATATCCATTATTTACGTTGAATGAACGAATTGAAATGGTGCAGTGTCTTGCGAAAGAATTTAATAATGTTTCTGTAATGCCACTTAAGGGCCTCTTAACGACTTGCTTAAAAGAAAATAATATTAAAGTCGTCCTAAGGGGGTTACGCACTATGTCTGATTTTGAGTATGAATTTCAAATGGCTCTTATAAACAAAAAACTTTATCCTGATTTAGAAACTGTGTTAATAATGAGCAGCAGTGAGTTTGTGTTTTTAAGTTCAAGCTTGGTGAGAGAAATTGCATTTTTAGATGGTGATGTTTCTAAGTTTGTTCCATCTTGTGTGGAAAAAAGGCTTAAAGGGAGGTCAGTAAACAATGGAAGATAACTCTGTATTTAAAGAAATCGAGTTATTAGAACAAATGTTGAAATCTGGAAAGATGATACCGTTTTCCAGATTGATTGCTGTAGATAAAGATTTGTTTATTTCTAAAATTGAACATATTCGCGAACTACTTCCGGAAGAAGTAAAAGAAGCATATCTTGTTTCCAAAAGAAAAAATGTAATTTTAACTCAAGCAAATGAGGAGAGAGATAGAATCCTTGAAAGCGCAATGGTGAGACGCGATGAAATTATCCAAGATTCAGATGTTCTGGAAGAAGCGAAAAAAGAGAAAGCAAAAATATTGGACGAAGCGCGAACGGAAGCAGAAAAAATGCAGAAAGATGCTGAGGATTATGTTTTTAAACTTTTGGCAAAAACTCAGACTATTTTACAAAAAGCACAATCTGTGTTAGAAGAAGGTAAAGAAAGGTTAAAATATGAAAGTCCCGATAGTGAGCAGTCGGAATAAGATTATAGAAATTCACGAGAAATTGTTGAATATTGACTTAGGTAACAATATAGCCATTGATTCACCTATTGCGTTAACTGGACAGATGGTTGATAATCCAGCTGCAGATGAGATACATTTCAATTTTTGAAGAAACGTATTTACCTAAAAGCAAGAAGAAAGAGAGTATGCCATAAATGCAAGATACTTGTTAATTCTTAAATATCTTTTATATTCTTCTTAAAAATGAGGAGGTGATTCCCGTAATTTGGGTAGATGATGTATATAAATGAGGTCAGAGATTACATAGGAAAAGAAGTAACTATCAAGGGTTGGGTGTACAATTTACGGTCAAGCGGCAAAATTCTATTTATTTTATTGAGAGATGGGACCGGGTTTATGCAGTGTGTGATGGTAAAAAATGAAGTTGAGGATGGAACATTTGCCAAAGCAAAAGCACTTACTCAAGAAACTTCTGTCATTGTAAGGGGAACGATTCGAGAAGATAGAAGATCTCCCAATGGCTGCGAGTTAACATTAAAAGAAATTGAAATAATACAACTTACCGGAGATTATCCTATAACACCAAAAGAACACGGTGTAGGGTTTTTAATGGAACATCGACATCTATGGCTCCGGTCAAAAAGACAATGGGCAATTTTAAGGATCAGGCATCAAATTGAAAAGGCATTTCGAGATTTTTTTGATAATAGAGGTTTTACGCTTGTGGATGCTCCTATTCTTACGCCAAATGCTTGCGAGGGGTCCACTACACTGTTTCAAACAGACTATTTTGGTAAGCCAGCTTTTCTCTCGCAAAGTGGCCAGCTTTATATGGAGGCAGCAGCAATGGCATTAGGGAAGGTGTACTGTTTTGGGCCTACTTTCCGTGCCGAAAAATCAAAAACGAGGCGACATCTTACGGAGTTTTGGATGCTTGAGCCAGAAATTGCTTATATCACATTTGAAGAGAATATGAGGCTTCAGGAAGACATGATTACATATGTGATAAAAGATGTGCTTAAGAATAGAAAAGATGAACTCGATATTATAGAGAGAGACACTTCTTTGTTAGAGAAAGTCGAGCCTCCCTTTCCAAAAATATACTATAAAGAGGCGCTTGAAATTTTGAAGAAACATGGGAAGGCAGTTGAGTGGGGTGATGACTTTGGTGGCGAAGAAGAGACAATACTTGCAGATACATTTAATAAACCTGTATTTGTTCACCATTTTCCCGTTGATGCAAAAGCTTTTTATATGAAGCCTGACCCTGAAGAGCCAAATACTGTTCTTGCTGCTGATTTGTTAGCACCTGAAGGGTATGGCGAAATTATTGGTGGTAGCCAGAGAATAGATGATCATGATTTGCTGCTTGAAAAAATTAAAGAAAATAACCTTTCAGAGGAGGATTATAGGTGGTATCTCGATCTACGAAAATATGGATCTGTCCCGCATGGAGGATTTGGCATAGGCATTGAGAGAACTGTTGCCTGGATTGCTAAACTTCCACACGTGCGGGAAACAATACCTTTCCCAAGATTACTTGGTAAAATATATCCGTGATTGAACAAAAATCTATTACAGTCTTAAATGATATTAAGAAAGATAAGATCCATCGAATGTATCTACTCTTTGGCGAAAAAAGCTCTTACGTTTATCTCAAATTTCAAATCGTTGAAAAAATTAGAGAAAAATTTGTAGACAGCACAACAATTGCGTTTGATTTTGTTGAATTATCCGGGCAAGACATTACCGTATATGATGTTTCTAATGTCTTAGATTCTATTCCTTTTAGCAAAACTGGTAAAGGAAAGGTAGTGGTTTTAAAGAATATTGATGAACTTCCAATAAATGAAGCGAAGCAAATCTATTTACTGACTGTTCCTTCATCGTCAGTACTTATTATAATGTCTAAATCTTCCAAAAAATTCGAGTCAGTTAAAAAATTTGTAATTGAAAAAGATTCTGTGTTTGTCCGCGAGTACTCAGTTTCGTCTGATATGCTTAAGACGTGGATTAAAAGCCGTTGCAAAGAAAATGGCAAAGAAATATCTGGTGATGCTGTCCGTGAACTTCTGGCTCGATGCAGCGGAGATTTATTTTTACTGTTATCAGAGATAAAAAAACTAGTATTGTTTGTCGGAGACAATAAAAAAATAGATAAAAGTGATGTGGAGGAAGTTGTAGAATATACCTCAGAAACAAAAGTTTTTAATTTGATTGATGCTATTATAGAAAGACGAAAAAATGTTGCACTGAAAATGTTTGATGAGTTACTTTCGGAAAATAATGCTGCTGATGGGATGGTGCTTTCTATGCTTTTAAAGACACTCGCTCAGGTCATTTTCATAAAGGAGCTTATGGCAACTACTGCAAGTAGGAGCACATTTGGCACGGATAATTTATCCAGGCAGTTTGGTATTAAAAGATTTGTTGTCCCCAAAATGTTATCTCTTGCAAAAAGGTTTCAGATGTCTCAGCTCCTGGAAGCATTTCATCAGCTTGAAGAAATTGACGTAAAATCAAAAACAGGGGCATTAGATCGTCCCCTGCATATCAAACTCTTTATCCAGAATATGTAGTTATCTTAATCAGATGTTTCTTGTTCAGGCATTTCTTCTTTGACGGGTGTTTCTGTGCTTTTAGCCTGGTTTAATTTCTTCATCAATGCGGATTTTTTTCTTGAAGCATTATTTTGATGAATAATTCCTTTTGCCTCTAATTTATCAATAGTTTTTATCGCTTCTCTTACTTTATCTTCGCTATATCCACTTTTTTTTGCAAAATCAAGTGCTCTTTTTAATCTAATTTTATAATTTGCATTTCTTTCTGTACGTTTCTTATCTTTCCTTACTGATTTTTTTGCAGCTTTTAATATAGGCATATTTATACCTACCTCCTTTAATATGAATCTTCTATAGAGTACTGATTTTTAAATTTCTGTCAAGCACTTAAGTCTCATTTTTTTCTGATTCTATTTTAATTATAAAAATTTTTTAAAATTTTCTTATTTTACTCTTGACAAAACTAAATTTTATATTAATATTATTAAAATGAAAGTAAATAATATTAAAAATGGAGGTGAGAGATGAAAAAAATGCCAACGAATTGTCCTGCTTGTAATGCGATTCTTACAATATCGGAACTTAAATGTTCAAAATGTGGCACTGTTATACATGGTGATTTCCCAATTAGTAAGCTTTTGTTGCTTTCGCAGGAAGATCAAGAATTTCTTGCTATTTTTCTTCGTTCAAGGGGAAACATTAAGGAAGTTCAAGAACGATTGGGAATTTCATATCCAACTGCAAAAAATCGCCTGGACAAAGCATTGATTGCTTTAGGTTTGCGTGAATCGAAAGAAAGACCAGGTAAAAAAGAAATTTTAGATGCGCTAGAAAAAGGGGAGATTACCGCTAAAGAAGCAGTAAAATTAATAAAGGAGGCAGAAGAATGAATGAAAAGATTGAAGATCAGCTGAAAAGATTGTTAGATGAGGGAAAGATATCTGACGAAGAGAAAAGAAAATTAGAGGAAGCGATAGAGAAAGATAGCGTGGATGAGATCAGCGTCTTTCCTACAGATGGAAAAAGAATTGAATTAAATCTTTCTGGATTTGTAAGTACAGATATAAAGATAACCGGAGAAAAAGGCCTGGATGAAGTGAAGATTATAGAAGGAAAAGAGTTTATAGAAATAGAGAAAAAGGAAAACACCTTTATGGTACGTCCAAAATATAAAGATAAAAGGACAGTATATATTCTGGGTATACATATAGGAAATGCGTTATTATCATCCCGACCAATTAGTATTGTAATCCCGTCGGAGAGTGATGTGACTCTGCATACTGTAAGCGGCGATCTACACATTGAACACCTTTCAGGGAATATTACGGCAAAAACTGTGGATGGGGATATTAGAATAAATGATGTTGCTGGCGACATAAAGCTTGAATCTATAAGTGGCGATGTAAAAGGTAACAATTTATCCGGAGCTATTACCGTGTCGTTGAAATCTGGAGATATAATCGTTGACAAAGGGAAATTAAACGGAGCTTTAAAAACTTACTCAGGCGATGTTGTATTGAAGGATGTTTTGTTAGAGAGGATAGAACTTGTCTCATTTAGTGGAGATGTCCGGATAATCGATGCAAGCTTAAACGGCAATCTATTTCTGAAAACTATTTCTGGTGATTGTGTGCTGAAAGCAAAAAATTTAGATGCAAAAATAGTAGCTAAAACAAAATCCGGAGATATAATATTTAAAGATAAGGAAGGAAATCTTAAGAATATACGAAATTCTGAATTTTTATCGGGAGAAGGCAAATATGATATTGTTTTAAAAACAATAAGTGGCGATGTTCGTATTGAAGAAATTAAATTAAATAAAGGAGGAAAATAATGCAAGACGAAATCAAAAAAGTATTAGAAATGCTTGATGAAGGAAAGGTTTCAAAAGATGAGGCGGCAAAGCTTATTGAAGCTTTGAAAGAAGTTAAGGATGACGAGCAATCTATCCCGCAGAGTAAAAGAAAAAGAGTTTTGAAGATTCTTGTGAAAAAAGAAGGGAAACCCCAGGTACATATTACTATACCATTTAGGTTAGTTAATTGGGGGTTAAATATTGCAAATAAGATGGGCAAAAAGAACATGCTTAATATAGGGGGCGAAGATGTACCTATTGACATGGAGGAATTACAAAAAGCAATGAATGACTCAGAATTTTATGGCAAAGTCGTTGATATAACGGATGAAGAGGAAGGGAAGCACGTAGAAATAGAAATTGTTTAATAGTTGATTTATGTTATAATATTTTTTTAGTGAGGAGAAAAGTGAGAAAAGTTACAAGAGAAGAAATTTTAAACAGTAATCCCATAAAGGTTATGTTTCTATTGAGTTTTCCTATAATGATTTCGCAATTTTTACACACGCTTTACAACCTTGCAGATACATTTTGGTTGGGGCATTTGCCGGCTGCCGAGAGTGGTGGAGCTGTTGCAGGCTTACAGATTGCTTGGCCTATCATCTGGTTGCTTATAGCTTTTTCTTTTGGGTTCGGCATGGCGGGAGTAGCTTTTGTTTCTCAACATACTGGCGCAGGAGAATATAAGAAAGCAAACATTGCAGCAAGTCAGGTGTTTTCGCTTTCTATTATTTTTGGTGTAGTAATCGCGGTGCTTGGAGTTATTGGAACGCCATACTTAGTTCCTTTAATTACAAAAACAGCTTCGGTAACTGAAACGGCTATAGTTTATTTGAAACTTGTTTTTTGGGGAATGCCTTTTATTTTTATTGCTGTTGTATTCCAGAATATTCTTTCTGCAAAAGGTGATACAGTTACTCCTATGCAGATAAATCTTTTCACCGTAACGTTAAATATTATTCTTGACCCATTTCTTATTTTTGGTTGGTGGGGTTTCCCTCGCATGGGTGTTCTTGGCGCAGCTCTTGCGACGGTTATCTGTCAGGGCATTGCAGCTGCTATTTCCATGTACTTTCTTTTCAAGGGCACAAAAGGCATAAAAATAACATTAAAGGGACTTATTCCGGTGTGGGAATGGATGAAGAAAATTTTTAAAGTAGGACTTCCTGCTGCAGTTGGGAATTCTACGACAGCATTTGGATTTGTGCTTGTCATGGGAATTATTGGGAGAGTAAGCAATCCTGAAACTGTTCTTGCGGCATATGGAATAGGAGATAGATTTATTTCCATTGTATTTATTGTGGTAGATGGGTTGGGAATGGGTATTATGACACTGATTGGTCAAAACCTGGGTGCGAATCTGATACATAGAGTAGAAAAAATTGCAAAGGAAGGCCTCAAAATTGTAGTGTTTATTACTATTCTTGAGGCACTATTTGTTTTTGCTTTAAGGGTTCCATTCTTAAAAATGTTTATACCCGGAAGACCTGATATCATTCAAGAAGGGGTTCGTTTTCTCTCGATTTTCATAATCGGTATTCCATTTTTTGGCTTATTTGGTGCAATTACGGCATTGTTTAGAGGCTCAGGGCATAATGTCCAACCTATGGTAGCAGATATTATCCGATTATGGGCATTAAGGATTCCACTTGCTTATTTCCTTGGTATGCGTTTTGATTCTACCGGTATATGGTGGGGGATGGCACTCAGTAATGTGGGTGCGGCAATTGTTGCATTATTCTTTTACTATAGAGGTAAATGGAAAAAACAGATTATACATGAGGAGAAACTCGAGCCTGTTCCGATTATTTCTACCGAATGACAATCCAGTTGGCAATATTTTTTGAAGGGGTGCTTTTGATCTGGCACTCCTTTTTTATCCTCTTTAAGCAATGTTAATTGTTTATTACCAACAAATTTGACAGCATAAAATATCTTTTTTATATATTTTTCATAAGTTTGCTTAGACGTTTAAACCATTTTAAATATTGAAATTTATCTTAGCATAGATGAAATTATAATTCGCAGTTTTTTAAAAATTTGTTATAATTGAAAATAGAATGAATAAAAAGATAGATGCAATCAAAGAGATAGTGAAAAAAGAACTTTCAGCATCTTCACATGACCTAGAGCATACATTCAGGGTATTTGAGCTTGCATGCATGCTTGCAAAAAAAGAACATGCCGTTGATATGGAGGTGGTAGAGATTGCTTCTTTGTTGCATGACATTGCACGCGTTAAAGAGGATTCGGATGTAAGCGGAAATATTGATCATGCTCTTTTAGGTGCCGAAATGGCAGAAAAGATATTACGCAGTTTAGACTATCCGGAAAGTGTAGTTCAAAGTGTGAAACATTGTATACAAACGCATCGTTATAGGGGAGAAACGCCACCGGAAACAAAAGAAGCAAAAATACTGTTTGATGCCGATAAACTTGATGCTATAGGAGCTGTAGGTATTGCACGAGCCTATATGATTGCAGGGGAAAGAGGAGAAAGTGTATATATTGATATTGATTTAAATAGCTATATGAAAGAAAATTTATTAGATGGAAAAATTAACGGCCGTATCAAAGATATTTCAAAACATGCACCTAATATTGAATTAGAGACAAAATTCAGATATATTCCAGAAAGACTTTTTACAAATACAGCAAAAAAGATAGCAGAGAAGAGAATTGCATTTATGGAAGATTTTTTTTCCACATTAAAAAAAGAGATAGACGGATCGCTCTAAATGAGAAATAAGGAAGTAGCTCAAAAATTTTATGAACTTGCTGGATTATCAGAATTAGCCGAAGAAAATCCCTTTAAAGCGAGAGCATATTTGGAAGTAGCTCAGCAAATAGAAAATTTGCCTGTCCCAGTAGAAAATTTAGCAAGAGAGGGGAAACTTACTTCCATTAAAGGGGTAGGAAAGGCTAGTGCTAATAAAATACTTCAATATCTTAACACGGGCCGTATTGATAAACTCGAAGAGCTAAAGAAGAAAATACCTGAGTCACTTTTAGATCTTAAAAAAATACCTGAACTTGGCGCAAGACGTACAAAAATTCTCTTTGATACATTGGGTATACAATCTGTGGAAAGCTTGAAAAAAGCTGCAATGCAAGGCAAAATCAGAAATCTTCCCGGGTTTGGAGAGAAAATAGAAAAAAGAATATTAAAAGGTCTTGAAGATATAAAGAATAGGCAGTCAGAGCGCATATCTATCGGTATCGCACTTCCTCTTGCTGAAAGTATTGTTGATGAGTTAAAAAAATATTCTCCTGTCGAGAAAATAAAAATTTGCGGTAGTATCAGGAGGATGAAGGGAACTATTGGAGATATTGATATCCTTGCTGTGTCAAACAATCCCGTATCTGTAATGGATAAATTTGTTTCGCTTACTATGGTAAAAAGTGTTATTGTCAAAGGTGAAAAAAAGTCGTCTATTCTTTCAACTGAAAATATACAGGTAGATCTTAGAGTTGTTCGAAGAGAGTCATTTGGTGCTGCAATCCAATATTTTACGGGCTCAAAAGAGCATAACATAAAAATTAGAGAGTTGGCCAGTAAAAGAAACTTGAAGATAAACGAATATGGTGTGTTTGATCTTGGTACAAACAAATGTATTGCGAGAGAGACAGAAGAAAGTGTTTATGAAGCTGTTGGCTTGCAATGGATT
>Ga0164313_10000686_pt1 | contig 28126 bp, 25 predicted proteins | sample GuaBasSedimGuay4_FD_113735 | JGI IMG/M metagenome (GOLD analysis project Ga0164313, IMG submission 113735) | Subseafloor sediment microbial communities from Guaymas Basin, Gulf of California, Mexico - Guay4, Core 4569-4, 0-3 cm | ecosystem: Environmental > Aquatic > Marine > Hydrothermal vents... | reverse complement strand
CTGGAACTTGGCGGCGAACGCCTGGTTTCCCGCATGGTCCTGGTCAAGTAGGCGCGAGACATGAACGTCCAACTCCAACTCTCGCGTATCTGGCGGCCCGCGGCCGTGGCCCTTGCGGCCGCGCTTCTTGCCGCGCTGCCCGGTTGTCTGGACGAGCCCGAGATCGACGAGCGATGGACCCTCCTCGAGATGCTCCAGAGCAGCCCCGTCTCACAGGCCCGGATTGCATCGGACGCCACGGTCGCAGTCGACGTGATGGGGCGCATTACCTACCGCGCGATCCACACCGGTTTTCTGGTCGCCGAACTGCGTTACAGCCCGACGCTGAGCGCAACCGATCTTGCCCTCGATCCAGGGATGCATGATCGGGATCAGGCCCGGATGGTGGATCTCATTCTCGAGAACTCCGTCACGGCGGGCCGGGCGACCAGGGCGGTCACCGGATTCGATCATCTGATGCAGGACATCGACCTGAGCTTCGACGGTTGGGTGCCGGCGGAAATGACCGCGAGCTGGCCGGACTCTGCAATGACGGGCGGACTGTTCCTGCTCCTCTACCTCGCCGATGGCGATGAGATCGAGTTGGGCGGGGGCCGCGACTCGCTCGTCGTCGATCCCTTCCTCTCGCGTGACTTCGAGATTCTCGCTACGGGCCTCGGGCTTCAGGTCCTCCCGCCGGGGACCAGCACACCGTGAAGCGCGCCGTCGGAATCCTGGCAGCTCTCGCGCTGCTGCTCGTCGCACCCGCGACGGCCGCGCCGGCCGATGATGGCTGGCGCCTCGATCTGGGTGCCGGCGCGTCCGCGCTCGTCTTCGACGAAGAGCTCGCGAATTACCGTTGGGATGTTCAACCCACCGCCGCGCTGCAGTTGCATGCGTCGGCGCTGCGCAGTCGCTGGGCACTCGGTCTGAACGTGCAGACCACGTCGACCGTGCAGCAGTCCGGCATCCCCGGCGAAACCATTGCACCGCAGGTGGCGCTGCACAGTCTCGAGCTGCACGCCGCCTGGAGGATCGTTCAATGGCAGGGATTTCAGCTCTGGGGACAGGCGCACGGTGGACGAATAACGATGCGCTACGAACCCGATCAATTGCTGTTTACGGCACCCGGCGGCGGAGAAGCGATCGCGGTCGACTTCGCACCGGTGAACGAATGGACCGGGGGCCTCGCGGCCTCCGTCCGACGCGAATTCTTCTCGAATCTTGCCCTCGCCGCGCAGCTCACGCACTCGAGCTTCGCGCTGGATACTTCACATCGCAGTGGCGACGAGATCATCCAGCAGCGCGAAGGCTTCCATAACTGGAGTCTCGGACTCAGCGCCTCGTGGCTGCTGGATCTCTGAGAATCCGCGAACCCTGATCATGGACGGCTGGACCATGTCGAAGCTCAGACTCCTGAACAGTGTCCTCGTACTGACCTGCCTGCTCTCGTTGCCGGGATCAGTACGGGCGCTCGAGACTACGGAGAAGCCGGAACCCGATCTCAATGCGCCACATGTGCTGCGTGAGAAAAAGATCCGCCTCAAGTACGACGAGAACGTGATCCGCACGGGCCCCGGTGCCACCTTTGCGATCGTCGCCACGCACAGGGAAGGCGAGGAGTTTCCAGTCATCGCGAAACGCGGTGACTGGTACAACGTGAAGTTGAGCGACACGAATACCGGCTGGGTCCACTCCTCGCTCTGCGAGGAGTTCGACGACATGTCCGATCTGGAGTTTCGTCCCAACCCGCGGTTGTTCTCCCGGGTGGGCAGTTTCTCATTGAGCGTCTACGCCGGCGGCTACGCATTTGACCGCAAGTCCAACTCGGCCGTGATCGGCGGCAAGCTGGGCTATTTCCTCTTCGAGTTCCTCGAACTCGAAGGCGGCGTAAGCTGGACCCAGGTCTCACGCCCCGCCGAAATCGTCGAGAGCCTCTTCAACCTCGCGCTCGAGGCCGAGGAGTTCGACATGCTGTTCTACAACATGAACGTCAACCTGCGCGTGCTCCCGGGACGACAGATGGTCCCCTACGTCACCTTCGGCGTTGGCTCCACGATTATGGAAGGCCAGAGCGAACCGAGCATCAACTATGGCCTCGGCGTACAGATGTTCGTGAGCAAACGCTGGGCGATGCGCTGGGAAGTCCGCAATTACCAATTCGATTCGGGCGCGGAAGATGCGCGTCGCGAGAACAACAACCTCGAGTTCAGCATCGGCACCTCGATGCTGTTCTAGGAGGAGGAGATGGATTTGCGATTACAACTGAGCCTGTATCTGGCCCTGATTCTGGTGGTGGGTTTTGCGCCCGCGACCAGCGCCGGTGACCACACGCCCTACTCCGCCGGAAACGGTCTGGAGCTGGCCACCTCGGCGGCCGAGAGCTGGTCCGCAGATGCCAGGCTCGTGTACATCGAAAACGATGAGCGCGTGGACGCAAACGGGCTCGCGGTCCGCTGGGGCTATTTGTTCTACAGCGAACGCGAGGACGAAGCGCGCGGCTACACGATCCGGGACGGCAAGATCCTGGAGGCCGTCGAGCTGGAGTTCGAGCTGGAGGACCCGCCGCCACTCGCGCAGAACTGGGTGGACAGCGATGTCGCGCTGGCCGCAGCCGAGAACAAGGCAGGCCGCAAGTATCGCGACGAGCAAGGTGGACATCTGAGCACGATGCTCCTGATCCGCGGCGCCTTCTACCACAAGAAACCCAACCTGAGTACCTGGACCCTTCTCTACATCAGCGAATCCGCGCCCGCACTGTGGGTTGTAGTCAGTGCCGAGAACGGCAAAGTGCTCAAGACCTGGAGGGGCTGAGATGAAGTACGCATTCATGTTGCTCAGCGCTCTCCTGCTGAGCCCTGCGCAATCGACGGCCGACGAACCGGAGCTGCGCGAGACCCTCGAGGTCAAGCGGGCCGAACACCAGAAGCGCAAGCACAATAGCCTGCGCTTCCTGCGGGATAACCGCGCCTTCCTGCGTGCCCGTTTCGATGAGCTCCGCCTGGAGATCGGCTACGAACGCGATGTTGAAGCCGAGACCCTCGACGAGCGCCTGCTCAGACTCGGCCAGCTTTCTGAAGAAATCGCCGCCGCCCGCGACACGCTCCGCAGCGAGCACGAGATCACGACAGAGCGTGGACTCCTGATGAGCGTCGAAGAGCTGACCCAGCTGGAGGCCCAGCTGAACCTCTTCGAACAGTTGCTCATCGATCAACAAGGTCGGCTGCTCTTCCTCGAGTCAGATTTTCTCGATCAGCAGGGGACAGCGCTGGTCATCATCGTGAGGGGCGTGCCCGAATCAGGGGCACCCACCGCCCTCCTCCTGCAGGAGGAAGACACCACGGTCCGTATCGAATTGGGACCCGAGCAGGAGCTCGCCCTTCAGCAGGGCGGCGTCACGCAGATCTATCACGAGTTCGTCGAGCCGCGCGCACACCGGATCCAGCTGCGCCTGGAGGGTGCGGGCTGGGACGAGGCCGTCCCGACTTTCATCGACCTGGAAACACCGCGTGACCAGCTGACTTTTCTCGAACTCGACCTTGCCGCACTCGACCCGGGAGATCCCGATGCGAGACCGGGCACCCAGGTCTGGCAGCGCTAGGAGAATCCAGACCCGTGCGCTACTGCGAACCCGATCACCGGATGTATCCGGCTATTCTGTTCGGCAAGCTCTGTTTGCTGGCCGTGCTCTTGTGCCCGGCTGGATCACACGCCGCCGTAACGAACACGGAGGAGCCGGGACCGCTCGTGCTGGAAGCCTCCGTGCAACCAGCTCCGGTGCAGGGTTGGCACGCCTTCCACCTTTCGCGTGCACTGAGCGCGTGGGCCGACGACGATCTTCAGCGAGTGATCGATGAACTCTCTGCCATCAATGTGAAACTGGACTCCGAATTCGAGCAAGCAGACCGCGCCGCGTTCCTGCTCGCTGAAGCGTTGTTACGCCTGGGCGACACGCAGGCCTTCCTGGATCTGGCCCGTCATGCTGCGGACCCGGAGGGTTCAGCGTATCGGCAGTGGCTTGCCTGGAGAGCCCTCGAGTCGGGATCCGGATTTTCCATCCCGGAGGATTACGATGCCGCGCCCCTGCTCGGCGCCGCACTGATGATGGAAGAGGGTCACACCGGGGAAGCTCTGGCGCTTCTGGAAAATCACCGTGCTGGCGTATCGCTCCGTGCGCTCCACCTGCACTTGCTCGCGCTTGCGCAGGAATCCAACGCAGTGCCCGCCAACCGTACGTGGCAAAAGCTCTCTTCACTGCATCCGGAGAGCCAGATCGACTTCGAACTCGTCTGGGGAGCCCACCTCGCCCTGGGCATTGCTGCACTCGAGGCCGGGGAGAATCCGGTCGTGCACCTGCAAGCAGTGTCGCCGAGTAGCCAGCGTCGCTCCCGCGCCCTGCACATGCTTGCGCTGATTGCCCTCGAAGAGGGCCGCGTCGACGATGCCCGCGCGGCGCTCGACGAACTCCTGGCGCGCGAAGAACCCGGAGCGACCCGCCGCGCCGCACTTTTGCTGCGTGGTCAGCTGAAGATGGACCAGCTCAACCATCAGCAGGCACTGGCCCTCTTTGAGACCGCCGAACGCGATTGGGAATCCGAGTGGTCCGTGTTGCAGGCACTGCAAGACAGCGTCGGCGTGGACAACGCATGGGCGGCATGGGAACGGGGCGCCGAGGGCGGCCTGTCGATTCGCTACCGTGCGGAGAACATCGAGTCGCTCGCTGCACGTGCCGTGACCGAAGCCCTCGACCTGCGCCATGATGACGATGCCGATCTGGACTCCGACGTGATCAGCACGGAGATTCCGGACTCCCGTAATCCGCTCTACGCGCATCAACCCTCCGCCACGGAACTGACCGAACTGGACGCAGTCCTGTCCGCAGCCCGGCGTCTGGACGTGGAGAGGGCTCGCCTCGATCACGAGATCGAGGAATCTGAAGCCAACGCCCAGCGGCGGCTCCGCTATCTACAGACCGGAACCAGCCGGACCAGCGCAAGCCTGGATGAAATGGACCGCACCCTGCGTGCACTCGAAGCTCGTCTCGCGGAACTCGATCTGACCCTGGCCGCGATGGATTCCCTGCAGGCCGACGCAACCGCTCGCATTCTGGCCAGCACCCGCCGCCTGGTCACCGAACTCGACCGCGACCGCCTGTTCCTGCGTGCGCTGCACCACTTCCACGTCGACGGACCGCAGCGCCGCCGGAATCAGGATCCGCCCGACGGAGCAACCGCCGACTCGGTGATCGAAGCTGAAGCTGCGCTGGCCGCCGAGCTCAGTGCGCTTGCGTCGCTCTTTGCCGATCGCATGCCCGCGCTCGTCGACCGGTCCTTCGATGAGATCCTCGAGCCGCAGCTGGCCAGCGGAAGCCGGACCCTGTACGCCCGCCTGCTCGCCGAACGCGCCCGGGGCGCGAATATCTTCGCGGCCCTGGACTCGCTTTCCCGCGCTACCGTGGTATCTCCAGTCCTTCTCGCACAACGCGATTCACTCCGCTCTGAGTCCGTTGCCCTGGCCCGGCAGGAGAGTGAGCTGCGAAGCGACGTCGCACAGCGGGTCGCCCTCCGTGGACGCGCGACGCTTGCGGCCGCACGCGAGGCTCTCGACTATCACCTGGCCGACGCCTCATTCGAACACGCCATCTCCCTGGCCCTGGACCCGGCGACCAGTGAAGTGTCCGACATCGTGCAGCCGGCACGTGAAACGGCCATGCACCGACTCGAAAGCTTTCTCGCCCGGCACCCTGAGAGTTTCGCCCGGGGCGAGAGTCGCTTCCGCCTGGCCGACCTGCGTCTGTTGCAGGCGCGCGACGATTTCCAGATGCGCATGGCGAGTTTCCTCGGCGAGCAACCTGATGACACGCAACTGAACGACCGGGCCCTGGCGCCGTTCGTCGACTATGCACCGGCAATCGAGCTCTATCGGGCCATACTGGACACAGACCCCGACTTCGCCCACATCGATGCAGTGCTCTTCAGTCTGGGCATGATCCTCAGCGACGATGGTCAGGCCGAAGGCGTCGACCAGCTCGCGCGCCTCGTGCAGGAACATCCTCTGTCCAGGCACGCGCAAGAAGCCTGGTTGCGACTTGGCGATGACCGCTTCGAATCAAAAGATTTCGCGGTCGCGGTCCCGATGCTGGAAAACGCTGCCGGCGGCGGAGACCCCACCTTCGCGGCGATCGCCCTGTACAAGCTGGGTTGGGCGCACTTCGAGCAGGACCAGTTCCTCGACGCAGCGGACGGATTCCGTCGTCTGATGGACCTCTACACGCAGCATGAAGGCCTGGCCGCGAGCACAGATCTTCGCGATGAGGCAGAGGAATACCTCGTGCACAGCCTTTCCCGCGGTGGTGGTGCCGACGAGTTCGGCCCCTACTTCGATGCACTCGGCGGCAGGAACTACGAATCTCGCGTCCTCGCCACGATGGGTGCACTGCTGAAGAGCTACAGCCTCTACGACGAGTCGATCGCCTGCGACCAGCTGTGGCTCGAGCGCTACCCCGACGATTCCCGCGCCCTGAATCTCGCGCTACGCATGGTCGACAGCTACGGACGATGGAACAAGAGCGACAGCTCGCGGCAGGTGCGCCTCGAGCTCGCTCCCCGCTTCATGGCGGGTGCGAGCTGGTACGACTCCCATCCGGATCAGCGGGCCGAGGCCGATGCATTTGCCCAGGCCGGTTATCGTGATGCAGCTCTGCACTGGCACCATCAGGCGCGTGCGTCACAGGAGCCCGCCGACTGGTCCCGGGCCCTGGATCACTACGAGAACTTCCTCGCCCACTGGCCTTCGGATCCGGAGAGCGCACGCCTCCACTATCAGGCCGGTGACGCGGCCTCCCAGCTCGCTCGCTACGATCGCGCCATCGAGCACTTCACATACGCAGCGGCAGACACTGCGAGCTTCGCGGATGACGCGGCCTGGCAGCGTGTGGCCACGGCGGATCGCTGGTATCAGAGCGAAATCGACACCACATCGGCAGTAGCTGCGAGCGGACCGGACAGTCTGGCGACGCGAGTCCTGACTCTCGGTGACGAGTATCTCGGCCGGCACCCGGACAGCGAATACTCCGCTGATCTGCTATGGCGCCAGGCTCAGCTGGCCTACCTCCATGACTGGAATGGTGACGCCGCCGACCGCTTTGGCGATCTGGCGAAACAACATCCTCGTGACAAACGGGTGCCGCTCGGACTTCGCCTGCGCGGCGATGCCTTCCATCGCTCCGCAGAATATCGCGAAGCAGCCCTGGCCTACGAAGATGCCCTCGCCGCAGCGCGGACCGCAGGGCAGGATTCGCTGGCCACCACCCTCGAGCCAATCATCCCGTTGAGTTACTACGAACACGCGGAATCACTCGCCGCGACTGACTCGACGAAGGGTGAGCGTGATGCCGCTCCGCATTTCGTGGAATTGGCGCAGCGCTTTCCGGACTTCGAGCGTGCCGATCAATCCCTCTATCGAGGCGCGCTCGGCTATCTCGAAGCGGGCGACCTGGATCCCGCAGTCGAAGCCTTCGCGGAGGTCTTGCGAGTCCATCCGCAGAGTGATCATGCTCGCGACGCCGCGGTCCAGATCGCACAGGCCTACGAGGATCACGACCGAAATGCCGAGGCCGCCGACGCCTGGGCGAGCTACAGCCGCAGTTTCCCCGAAGACAGTGACGGGCCCGCAGCCTTGCTTCGTGCCGCCGACCTGCAGGAGCAGTCGGGCAAGACCGCACGCGCCGAGGACTTGCAAAGCGAGTTCCTCCGCCGCTACCCCGGCGAGTTCGAAGCCGCCCTGGAAATCCGCGAGGCCCGTGCCACGCGCGAACTCGACAGCATCGCCGCCGGTGGATCCGGCCTCGCAGCACTTCTGCGCGTGCCAGGCGCAGGAGCGAGTGCACCGGGTTCCGAGCTGAGTGCATACCTGGCCCTGGCCGCCGCCCATCCGGAGTCGGCTTCTCCACTCATCCTGGCCCATGTGGATTTCCTGAAGGCCGAAGAGATCTACCCCAGCTACGCCGTAATCGAACTCACGCAGCCCCTGCCCGCCTCAATCGAATCCAAGAAGGCGCGGCTGGAGAAACTGCTCGAGGCATATGGTCGCTGCACACAGCATCAGGTGAAGGTCTACACCCAGGCTTCCGCGCACCGCATCGGCGAAGCCCTGATTGCCTTCGGAGACGCTCTGATCGCAAGTGAACGCCCATCCGGTCTCACCGAAGACGAGATGTTCGCCTACGACGAGGTTCTCGATGAGCAGGGTTGGGGCTTCTTCGACCGTGGCGAACAGGCCTGGAACGAGCTGCTGCAGCAGAACCTTGCCGATCAGGACGACGAGGGTGGCTGGATCGCCCGTACCCGCGAGGCACTCTGGCCGCGGGTGGCGCGGCGCTTCGTACATCAGCCCACGGTCGAATATCCGTTGGTCGCCGCCAATCCCCCATCTGAGTAGAAAGCCGGGACCGGAACGGGGTTTGCACACTGATGCATAGACATCACTCCGTCTGTAACTGCGCCCCCCGACGCGCAACGACCAGGAATCCCGGGAAACACCATGCGTGCCTTTACCGCTCAGTTTGCCGACTTCTGCATCACGCCTCGCGAAATGCGCGTGCGGGTGTCCGGAGTCGTTGCGCTGATGCTCCTCACGGTGCTTCTGGGTGCCTGTGGGGGCGGCATGAAGAACGTTGCTTCCGAGACCGACCCCACAGCTTCGGATCAGCGCTCGCTGGAGAGCTGGCACGCCGAACTGCTGACGGTCGAAGAACACATCGCGGCCACGCCGGATGAGGCCTACTGGCCCTATCGCGCTGCGGAAATCCAGATCGCCCTGGACTCACCCGGGCAAGCCCGGGCTTCACTCGAACAGGCGCTCGCCCTGGATGCCAACTACTCCCCGGCCCTGCTCCTGCTTTCGAAGCTGCACTACCAGACCGGTCGCTATGAGCGTGCCGTGTCGCTTCTTGATGCTGCCCTCTCTCGCAGCATCAATGATCACGACGCACTGCGCATCGCCCTTGCCATCAATCTGGAAGCGATGGGTGAAATCGAAGCCGCCCAGGAAGTGCTGGCCCAGTGCTCGCAGGATCCTGCGCTGCGACCCGGGGCAGAGACCTTTCTGAGCCTCCGGGGTGACGAATACCTCGAGTCGCGGGACATCGCGGAGACGGCATTGGACGCGGATCCGGAAAGTGCTTCGAACCACAACAACTTCGGCATCGCACTTCTCTACGACGGAGAGCCCGAGGCGGCGCGCGATTCGTTCCTGCGCGCGCTCGAGCTGGATCCGCAGATCGCCGGTGCCCTGTACAACCTGGCCATCGTGGAGACCTACTACTTCTACGATCTGAAAAAGGGGCGCGCCTGGTTCGAGCGCTACGCCGAGCTCGAGAGCGATGACCCTGATGAGCTCGGGGCCGTGTTCGGCGTCGACCTTGCCGTAGCGATATCCGGAACCACCCCGGGTCAGGACTCGGTCGAGGGGGAGCGTGATGCGCACTGAGTGGGCCGCCCTCCTGATGATCCTGTCCCTGCCGATGTTCGCGCTGGTCGAAGCGCGGGCTGAGGAAAAGACCAGGGACAACGTGCGTACCCTCGAGGCAATTGAAATCGAGGGCGAACTCGCGATCCCCCAGGTTCTCTTCATCACCTCACGTGACCACCCCCGTCATCGGGATGGTCTGCGCGAGCGTTACCGGAACAGCGCATTGGAGATTGGTCGGGAGACCGTATTCCCCCGTCGTTTCCGTCCGCTGGCCGGACATCCACAACCTCAGAAGTAAGCAGTCGCCCCAGGCGGCACAATCCCGTAGCGGGCGTGGTCGACGATCGCACTCGCACTCAAGGAGCATGGGCAATGGAGTTCTTCTCGCAATTCGCCGGATTCTTCCAGAACGGCGGACCTTTCATGATCGTCATCCTGCTGACCGGTGTGGCGGTTCTCGCACTCACCCTGGAGCGGATCTGGGTCATCGGACGCGCCGCCTCGGTGAACAGTGGCAAGCTTACAAGGGATCTTCTGCGCTTGGTCGGCCAGGGCGACTACAGCAAGGCCGTCGTGCTGGCAAAGAAGGTCAAGGGTCCTGTCGGTGAGGTCGCGGTCGCGATCCTCGACCGCCGAGCTCCGGCCAGCGAGGAGAAGCTGCAGAACGCCTCCGATGGCGCGGCGACGATCGCGCTGCCACCACTCTCCCGCCGTCTCCCCTACCTCAGCATGCTGGCCAACTCGGCTACGCTGCTGGGTCTTCTCGGCACCATCTTTGGTCTGACCACCGCCTTCTCCGCAGTTGGCGCCGCGGATCCTTCGCAGCGCAGCGCATTCCTCGCCGCTGGTATCAGCCAGGCCCTGAACACGACTGCCTTCGGGCTGATCGTGGCCGTGCCCACGTTGTTGATCCACGGATTCCTGGTGAGCAAGGTCGAGGCAATCGTCGAGAGCGTCGACGAAGCCAGCATCCGCATCATCCGCGCCATGAGCGGCGGCGACGCCGCCTAGGAGACCTGCGATGCGGAGAAGAAACCGAAGGGGCTACCGCCAGTTCATCGAGAGCGATCTGGAGATCATGCCGCTCATGAATCTCTTTGTGGCGCTCATCCCGATGCTCCTGATCTCGGCTGTGTTCGTCAACGTGACCGTCATCGACATGAAGCTGCCTACGGATACCAGCGATGCCCAGGCTGTATCCAACACGCAGAAGGCTCTGAATCTGGCTGTGACGATCCGCGACGACCACTTCGTGGTCGAAGGCCGCAAGCTGCGCAAGCAGGTCGTGGCACGCAAGGCCGAGAATGCGGACAGCCAGCTCAGCGAAATCCTCGTCGGAATCAAGCAACAGTATCCGGACAACGAGGAGATCATGATCATCTCCCAGTCCCGCACCCTCTACGAGGACATCATCCTGGTGATGGATGTCTCACGCGAGTCGGGCATGGGAAGCGTTTCCCTGCTCGGCGAGCCCGGCGAACAGAAAGGCCAGGAATGAGACGCAGAGGACGCAGACGCAGTCATATCCGCGACCGGCACACTCCGTTGCGCATGACCTCGATGATGGACATCCTCACCGTCCTGTTGCTCTTCCTGCTCAAGAGTTTCGTGGTCGAGGGCGAAGTCATCACGCCTGTTCCCGGCGTGCAACTGCCCGAATCCTCGAGCGAAACCACGCCCCAGTCCGCGGTAGTAATCGCGATCTTCGATGACAACATCATGATCGACTCCGAGCTCATCGCCTCGATCTCGAACGAGAACGCCGAGGCGGATCTCCTGATTGCCGCGCTGGCGGATCGCCTCGATGAGGCACTCGAGAAAAGCCTGCTGATCGCCGAACGACGGGGCGAGGACCCCGACGCATTCGAAGGACAGATCGCGATCCAGGGTGATCGCCAGATCGAGTTCGAGATCCTGCAACGGGTGATGTACACGTGCAACGCGAGCGGCTACGAAAACATCTCGCTGGCCGTGGTGGGGACCTCCTGAACATGAACAGTCCCGCAGCCGGCATCCCGCTCGCATATCGGCAGCCCGTCTGGGGCCAGCTCGACTGTGCGCTCAAGAACAGTTTCAGAAGCTCGGGAATCCTCGGCCTCTTGATCCTGATCGCCGTGTTCGTGCTGCCCAAGCCTGCCGAAGACCAGCTCAGCCTCGAGAAGATGCCCGAACGCTTTGCCCGGCTGATTCTCGAGAAGCCCAAGGCCCCCACCGCAGCGCCCGGAAAAGTGGCAACTGTGGAAGTGCCTGAGGTCGAGGAGCCCGCGAACATCATCACGCCGAAACCGGCGACCCAGCCCAAGCCAAGGACACGTCGCCGCACCGAGCAGCCCAGGACCGATCCGGATGCGGGTCGCAAGGGACGAGAGATGGCGACGGCCCAGGTCGCGGTCAGTCTCGACGCGGTACAGGGTTCGCTGGACAAGGTGCTCGACAACCTCAGCGCGGCTCTTCCTGCGCCGGATGCTGGCTCATCGAAGAGCGGCAGCAAACGACGACGCTCGCGCAATGTGCGCTCGGGCCGTGGCCGCACTGAACTTGCGGCGGTGGGAGGCGTGCAGACCACGGATGCCGCGAATGTCGACGCCGGCGGACTCGAGAGCAACGGCATCACCATTTCGTCGATCGCCGAACTCGGCGGGGACGGTGCGGGCGACGGCGGCAGTAGCGGTGGCAGTCTGGAAGGCGGCTCAGAAGGTGGCGGCGGCGAGTATCGCAGCAGTGCTTCGCTGCTTTCAGTGGTGCGTCGCTACGCGGCCGGGATCCAGTTCTGCTACGACAATCAGCTCAAGAAGGAACCCGGACTGCGCGGCAAACTTGTGATCAGTCTCACGGTCCTCGCCAATGGTGAGGTGCGCCAGGCTGATGTGGTGCAGAATCAACTGGGAAGCGATGCGGTCGTCGACTGTGTTCTGGCCCAGATCCGGGCCTGGCAGTTTCCCGCCATTCCCGTCGGCGTGGTCAGCTTCAAGACACCGTTTGTGTTTACGCCGCCGGAATAGAGAATCTCCCCGAGTGGAATACTCAGTCCTGTTCGAAGACCGCCACGGCCAGCCCGACTGCTCGCGTGTAGTCGGCTATCGCCTCGCCCAGGACGTGGTCAGTATTCTGCATGCGTTCCGCCGGGAAACGCATCGGATCGCGCAGGATCCGGTGCACGTTGGATAGTGGGGCAATCATGGCATCGATCTCGATCTGGGCGTTGTCGTAGTACGCCTTGAAGTCGGCGTCCTGCATCAGTACCTCGGCAATCGGGGCGTTGACGAGGAAGACGTCGAAACCGTGCTCGCCCGCCAGTTCGTCGATGGCGGTCATCGCCTCGCGGCTCTGATGCCCGATCACGAACTCGAGATGCGTTGCGGTCCACATCTGCCCTCTGACATCCTTGCGAAAGATTTCGGGATCCGCGTTGCGGATCGCGCTGAATCCCGACTGGTCGAATTTGATCTTCCACCGCGGCGGATCCCACGGTCGCATCGCGATCCCCACGACAATCTTGTTCTGCGACAGCACCGGCACGTAGCGCTCGAGGAACAGGTCCCAGGTGGTTTCATCGTCGAGGTCCGGCGACACTCGCATCCGGTTCCAGTACCCCCACGGCAAGGGGACGTGCGACATCAGCGGCAGTTCAATCTCCCGCCTCCAGAGATCGTAGACGTGGACTATCAGTACCCGGCGCGGCACCGGATGGCGGGCGAGGTAGGCCTCGATCTGCCAGGCCACGTTGATCAGACCGGCGCTTCCGATCGTGCAGACGTTGACGGATGTGGTGTGGAGTACCTCGTCGATCACTTTCGGGTCCACACCGTGCCGACCACTGGAATCACCGAGGATGAGGGTCTCGACCCGGGCCGAAGGACCCTTGAGGCGTTGCCATTGGGTGACGAAGGCATTGTAGGTCGGATTCCCGAGTTCCGGTTCCGCGCTGAGCAGCCCCGCGAATCCGAAGACGAGCAGCAGTGCGGTCGCCACCAGGGTCAGGATGGAGCCGGCGAGGTGCCGCCAGTTTGTCTTCCTGATCAGCTCGGTCGGTAGCTGGCCATTCAGGGGTGCTGTCATTTCTCGCCCTCCTTTCCGGATCAGAACTGGAAGTAAATGAACTCCATCGACTCACGAACGCCGAAGATCACGATCCCCGCGAAGATGGCCGCGTAGAGGAGCAGGCGCGGCACGGCCGGGAGCGTGGTCGGGGCGAGCAGGTTTCGCGTACGGTACTGCCAGATCTGGATCGGCAGCAACGGCCACGAGAAGAACGCAAAACGATGGATCATGTCTGCGCCGGTCTCGCCCAGCCCCCCGGCCATGTTCAGCATGAAGTAGGGGATCTGGTCGAGCGTTTCGACGCGAAAGAGCAGCCACCCGAACACGGTGAGCACGAACATCAGACCCATCTGCCCCAGTGCACGAGCGGGGTTGCCGATGATGGGGCGGTCGTGGACGGGGTTCGGGTCGAAACGGCGATAGAGGGCGAGCAGGGTGCCATGCCACGCGCCCCAGATGATGAAGTTCCAGGCCGCCCCGTGCCAGAGTCCGCCCAGCAACATCGTGATGGCCAGGTTGCGCTGCGTCTTCAGGGTTCCACCCCGGTTGCCGCCGAGGGGGATGTAGAGGTAGTCGCGCAGCCAGGTGCTCAGCGATACGTGCCAGCGCAGCCAGAAGTCGCTCGGATTCAAGGCGAAATAGGGGAGCTTGAAGTTGATCATCAAATCGAAGCCGAGGATCTTCGCCACCCCGCGTGCAATGTCGGAATAGCCGGAGAAGTCGCAGTAGATCTGGACGGTGAAAGCGAGCAGGGCGATCAGGAGTTCGGCGCCATCGTAGGCGGTGTGGCTGGCGAACACGGGCTGGACGAGCAGCGCCATCTGGTCGGCGATCACGGCCTTCTTGAAGTAGCCCCACAGCATGAGGAACACACCCGCATTGATCTGCCGGATGTCTACTACGCGGGGACGCACGATTTGCGGGAGCAGCCGGCTTGCCCTCTCGATCGGCCCCGCGACGAGCTGGGGAAAGAAGGCCACGAACAAGGCAAAATCCGTGAAGCTGCCAACGGGCTCGAGTTTGCGGCGGTAGATGTCGAAGGTGTAGCTGAGAGTCTGGAAGGTGTAGAACGAGATTCCGACGGGGAGAATGATGTTCAGTGTGGTCGGGTCTGCGTTCAGGCCGAGCACACCCAACAGATCGGTGGCACTCTCGGCGAAGAAATTGAAGTACTTGAAGAACCCGAGGATCCCCAGGTTCGCCGCCAGTGAGATCCCGAGCAGGCCACGGCGGCGGCCAGGCTCCACTTCAGCGTGCAGCCGGCGGCCGACGAAGTAGTCGATGATGGTCGAAGCAGCGAGTAACCCCAGGAAGCGCGCATCCCATTGCCCGTAGAACCAGTAGCTCGCGCCGAGCAGCACAAAGTTCTGCCACTTGTAGTTTCGCTGCACGGCGAAGTACAGGACGAGGACTGCCGCGAAGAACGCGATAAAGGCATACGAATTGAACAGCATCGCGCTTCGGAGTCCTGATTCACGTCGGGCTACAGGGGCCACAGGGATGGCCAGGGGAATCCGCGTCGTCCGTTCAGGCTAGGCGGGATTCACGCTGCTGTCATCATTGGGGAGGGATGGCGCCGGGCAGCAGGATCCAGGCAGCCTGGATGCGCAATCAAGGCCGAACGGAATAGACGGCAGGGACAGCGCTGATCCCGGGCCCAGGATCAGAACCGTCGCTTGAACGAGCCAAGGGATCGCGGCGCAACGGGAACGCCAACGATGGACGTGATGTCAAACGTATACGCAGCCCCGGCCCCGAATCCACTCGTATCCTCGGCATCTGATCCGATTGCGATCATGCCGTTATCGATGGCAACGGATTGGCCGAAGTAGAAATTCTGGGCGCCATCGCTCGGGAGCAGTTTTGCAAGTTGTGTCCCGTTGGATGCATCGAACACATAGGCTCCGCCAGAGTTAGACCCCAGGTCCCCATCTTGTTTCGAGGCAACTGCGACGGTTCCGTGCGAGATCGAAACGGCATGGCCAAACCAGTCATCGAACGCAAGATCATCAGGGGCGAGTTTGAAGAGTTGATTGCCGGTGGATGCATCAAAGAGGTAAGCAGCACCCGCTTCCAGCCCATCGAAGTGAGAACCTACAACAACGATTCCATTGTTGATTGCGATGGACCATCCAAACTGATCCCCGCTGGCGCCATCAGCCGGGAGAAGTCTGAACAGCTGCTGGCCCGTATGCGCATCAAACAGATACGCTGCTCCAGAATCGCTACCATTGACGTTGCTGCCATACGCACCGACGGCGACGATTCCCTTGCTGATGGCAACGGAGTAGCCAAACACATCACCGGGGGCACCGTCGTCAGGCAAGAGCCTGCGCAGCTGGGTTCCACTCGATGCACTGAACACATACGCAGACCCGGAGTAACTTCCATTAATGCCATCACCATCCGCCCCGATGACAGCCAGGGTGTCATCGATGGCAACGGAGACACCGAAATCGTCGTTGGACGTGCCATCATCTGCCGTGAGTTTGAACAGTTCAGCACCTGACAGTGCATCGAAGAGGTAGGCTGAGCCGGCCTTGTTGGCGCCATGGAATCGGGCCCCCACCAGGGCGACGCCTCTATCGATTGCCACCGAATGGCCGAACCGGGCCCCTGCCATACCATCGGCGGGCACCAGTTTGAAACTCTGCGCACCCGTGATCGCATCGTGCAGGTAGGCCGAGCCTGACCCACTCCCCTTGTCGTCGTCATGGGGAGATCCTGCGAGCACGATACCGCCATCAACTGCTATGGAATTCCCGAACTGATCGCTGTCCGCGCCATCATCCGCGAGCAGCTTCGCGTCCTCGTTGACAGCTCGTCCCCACGCGGGGCCAGCAATCGCAAGCACAACGAGGGAGATGGCGAGCAGAGGGAGGTACTTGCGAGGGGTCGGGAAATCCATGGGGGTGGCTCCGTTGAGGTAGATGGTGAGTGGACGTCCAGGCCGACTTGACTCAGGGGACGCCACTGACATGTGATGCTTTCGCAGACCACGAAAGAAGATAGTTGCACAGTGGCTATGTTGCCGAGTGCTTACTTCGATCGGGTGGACGGATAGAGGGCCAACAACGATCCCCAACAGGAACGCTCAGCGCACCAGAGTGATCCGTCGAGTGTCCGACGCGAGACCATCCTCAAGGCGGACGAAGTACACACAACCAACACAGAGTTTTCGGACACTACGTGGTCGAACCCGCCCCGCCTCCACCACCTCTGCGCGCTGAATCAGTTCCGCGCCGACTCGCTGCCCACGTCGAAGAGCTCGGCCAGGTCGAACTTGCTGAAGCTGCGAAAGGCCACCATGGTCTCCGAACCGATGATGCCATCGACCTCGAGGATGCCCCGCGTCACCAGCTCTGCCATGGCCTCGTTGTCCTTGGTGCGCAGCAGCGCGATCAGATCGACCTTGCCGGCCACCATGTAGACCTCGGTCACCCCAGCCAGTTCACTCAGGGTCTCGCCGACCGCGTTGACCTTGGTTCGCTCAGTCTTGATGTGCACGAGAGCGGTGACCATTTAGACGTCCTCCACCACGGGTTCTCGAGGTCGGCCATGCCGGGGGCAGGCCAAGTGCCCGCATTACTGTCCCAGACTAACCTGTAGAGGAGTCCTGAGGCCAATAGAAACGCGCCTCCCCGCGAAGCGGGGAGGCTGTGGTCGAACGAAGCGCTGCTGCGGCGCGACCTGGCCGTGCGCGGGCTTACTTTGAGCTGGCCGGAGCGTACTTGACCGAGCAACCGTAGGGGCGGGTCTGCGCCATCTCGACCGCATCGCCAGCCAGTGCCGCAGTCAGCGCGGCCTCGACGTAGTTGTTCACTTCGTCGTTCTGGCCGCGCGGATCGTCGTCGATGGCGCCATTGTAGAGCACCTTGCCATCACGCCCGATCACGAACATGTGCGGCGTGGTACGCGCCTCGTACATGCGGCCCACATCGCCCGCGGCATCGAGCAGGATCGGCCAGGAGATTTCCTTGCTCCCGGCCCAGGCCGAGGCGGACTCAGCGGTCACGTAGTTGCTGCTGTCTATCCCCAGCCACACCACCCCATCGTCGGCGAAGCTGGCCTGAGTATCGAGCATCGTGGTGTTGCCCGCCGTGTAGTGGCGCTGGACGAAGGGACAGGTCGGGTTGGTCCACTCCAGCACGACGATCTGGCCGCGGTAGTCGCTCAGCCGGTGCGTAATACCCGTCTGGTCTGCGAGCTCGAAGTCCGGGGCCATCTGGCCAGGCTGGTGACCCACTGCATGGCCAGTCGCATGGCCGTCGTGGTGGTCGTGCTCGGGGCCTGCCATGGCAGGCACAGCCCAGGCCACGGCAAGGATTACTGCAAAGATGATTCGGGCGTGATTCATCCGTCGTTTCCTCCAGGTGAAAGTGATGTCGGGGCCAGGGATTCGTTCGAACAGGGTCGTCGGCCAGCTCAGCTCAACGAGACGTAACGGTCGCGCTCGGGCCAGCCTTGCGTAGCGCATCGACGACCAGTGACCTGGTGATCACCTCGGGCAGCACGATCGGCTCGTCAAGCCGGCCACCCGAGAACACCGCGTAGAACGGGACGCCACTGCGACCGTACTTGCGCAGGATGCGGGTGATGACCTCATCGCGGCTGGTCCAGTCGCCGAGCAACTTCACCACGCCGAGTTCCTCCATCACCGACTGCACCTCGTCGGACTGCAGCACCGTCTTCTCGTTCACCTTACAGGTCATGCACCAGGCCGCCGTGAAATCGATGAAAACTGTCTTGCCGGCGCTGACTTCGCGCGCCAGGACTTCCTCGCTGAAGGGGATCCAGTCGCCGTGCGAGGCGACCTGCGCGTTAGCGTTGGCAGCCACGGCCTCGGCGCTCACGCGATCACCCACGAATTGCACCCAGCCACCGACGATCATAACGAGCACCACCAGCCAGACCACGATGCGCCGCGTACCAGAACTGCTCAGGGTCAGCAGAGAACCATATAGCCACAGCGCGAAGCCGAGCAGTAACAGGAAGGCCATAACGCTTGCGAGCGCATCCACTCCGACTTGCTGACCCAGTACCCACAGCAACCAGACCAGCGTGGCCATGAGCAGGAAGCCCATGAACTGCTTGAAGCGGTCCATCCAGGCGCCGGGCTTGGGTATGAAGCGCAACCAGCCGGGGTTCAGGCTCAGCAGCAGGTAGGGCAGGGACAGGCCCAGGCCGGTGGTCAGGAAGATTGCCAGGATCACGCCAGGCGGCTGGGAGAAGGCAAAGCCCAGTGCGCTGCCCAGCATCGGCGCGGTGCAGGGAGTGGCCAGCGCGGTGGCCAGTATTCCGTTGAAGAAACTCTCGGCGTAGGCGCCCTTGCTGCCGCCGCCGCCGATCTGTACAGGCAGGATGATCTCGTAGACGCCGAAAAGGCTCAGCCCGAAGCCAAAGATCACGGCCGCCATCACGACGACGAAAGCCGGGTTCTGGAACTGGAAGCCCCAGCCCACCAGATCGCCGGCCGCCTGCAGTCCAATCACGACCGCGGCCAGAGCGAGGAAGGAGGCGAGCACACCGGCCGTGAACATCAGGCCCAGCCGGAACTGCACCGCGCGGTCCTCACCGGCGTGGTGTACGAAGCTCATCACCTTCAGCGAAAGCACAGGCAATACGCAGGGCATCACGTTCAGGATCACACCGCCGACGAGCGCCAGCAGCAGGTAGTAGAAGAGATTGCCCGAAGCAGTCGCTGATGACGGTGCTGCAGCGCCGAGCGCGGCGGCCACCAGGCCCGTGGCGTCGCCGGAGAGTGCGGCCCCGTTCGAGGCCACCTGCAAAGGCAGGTCGACGCTCGCGAAAATCGGCTCCATACCCGGGCCATGCAGTTCGAGCACGCCGGTCCAGTCGATCAGCATGCCCGCCCCGGTCCCGTCGGCGATCGTCAGGGGCAGTGCAAGTAGCAGGCGGCCGTCTTGCACATGCGCTGCCGCTTCCTCGTAGAAGAGCCCTTCGCGATACTCGGGAAACCAGGTCCATTCGACCGCTGCAACGTCAGGCAGGCCCTCTACAGCGACGACCGCATGCGCCCGCTGACCAGTGGGCACGGGGGAGAATTCGAGTGCCGTCTGCAGGTCCACACCCGCGGGCAGTTCGCGCGGCAACCGGGCGCGGGCCGAGGCGAAGAGCGCTGCGGTCGCGGCATCCGGATCACTGACCGCCCCGCCCACACTGAGCGTCAGGGCAACCTCTTGATCCCCCGGCACGCAGAGTGCCTTGCACATCAACCAGTCAACCTGCGCGCGGACCTCGAAGTCGCCGTGCGCAGAAGCAGGCACTTGCAGTTCAGCAAGCAGCAGCGCGTTGTCACTGTACCCGAAGGTGACCAGGTCACCGGCCTCCACGTAGCGGTGCGGCGTCGGCCAGAGCAGATCAGAAACCGTAAAGCCCTCCGGCAACTCCCACTGGACTTCAGTTGGCAAGCCGGCTTGACCCGGGTTCTTCCAGTAGGTGTGCCAGCCCGGATCCTGATCGAGGTGGATGCCCAGCCAGATGCTCTGGCCCGCCTCTACCACATCACCTTCGGCAATCAGCCTGGCGCGCACGGGCGGAGCCTCGGGTGCGCTCCCGATCGACTCGAAGAGTTCGGAGGGATCATCATCCGATGGCCCTGCAAGGACCGCGGGCGCGTGCAACAACAGCACACCGGAAATCACTGTGAGCAGAAATCGGTTCATGGCTCTCGGGCCGAGCTGCGTGAGCTGGCGGGTCGGGGGACTGGCCGCGGTTCCGGATCACCGATGCCTCAATAGATCCTCGGTTCGGCCGCTACAAGGACGCTCCTGCGCCCTCTGCTGTCCAGCGTAGGGGTGTGGAGTTCAGGCAAACCCCGCAATAGCAGGCCAGAGAACCCGTCTACGGCCCTCGCGCGGGCAGCCCCGCTAGAGCGGCCAGACCACCATGATCATGCCCAGACCCACCGCGAGAACGATGATCGACAGCGGCAACCCCGGCCGCATGTAGTCGGTGAATCGATAACCCCCGGGGCCCAGGACCAGCACGTTGCACTGGTGCCCGATCGGCGTCAGGAAGCAGCTGCTGGCCGCGATGGCCACACCCATCAGGAATGCATCGGTCGAGTAACCGGCGTCGAGCGCCATCGACCAGGCGATCGGCGCCATCATCACCGCCGTGGCGGCGTTGTTGATCACGTTGCTCACGAGCATCGTCGTCACCATCAACGCCAGCAGCTGACCCCAGCCGGGCCAGGTGTGGACCAGGCCCAGCAAGGCGTGTGCAATCGTCTCTGCCCCACCCGTGGATTCCAGCGCCGATCCCAGGCAAATGGTCGAACCGAGCAGCACGATCACCGGCCAGTCGACCGCGCTGTAGGCCTGCCGCGCGTTCAGAACACCGGTCATCACCAGCAACAGCGCGGCGGCGAGAAAGGTCAGGCCAAGCGGAAATACCCTCAGTCCCACCAGCGCCATCGCCACCGCGAAGATGCCCACGGTCAGAAAGAGCTTTGGCAACGAAGGTAGAGGGTGTTCGTGGTCGACCAGACTGAACACCTTGAACTCCTGCAACACATCCTCGACTGCATCGCGTCGCACCTGGATCAGCATCACGTCACCAGCGCGGAAGCGGACATCGGGCAGGCGCCGCACGATACGCGCGCCACGGCGCGAGATGGCCAGCAGGTTCACGCCAAAGCGCCAGCGCATGCGCATACCCCGGGCCGTGCGCCCGATCAGCGGCGAGGCCTGACCCACGACGACTTCCTGCAGCTCAACGTCCTCTGAACCCATTTCCTCGAGCAGGATCTCTTTCTGGCCATGCGCCAGGCTCAGGCCGGCGCGGTCGGCGAAGCGTTGCAATTCCTCGCCCGCCGCCTCCACCAGCAGCACGTCGCCCGGCAGGATCAGGTCGTGCGCTCCAGGCGCTGGCACACGCTGTTTGCCCCGCACCAGCCCGACCACGTTTACGTCCAGACCCAGTTCGTGCAGGTGCTGCAAGGGCCTGGATGCATACGGGCTGTCGGAGGGCACCAGCACTTCGGAGAAGTAGTTCTGCATCTGGATAAGACGTTCGACGGACACAGACCCACGCCGCGCGGGCACCAACCGCCACCCGATCGTCGCCATGAACAGGATCCCCACCGCGGCGACTACAATCCCGACTGGGGTGAAGTCAAAGAGGCCGAAGGCCTCGCCCCCGTGCTCCTGCCTGAAGGCCGACACCAGGATGTTCGGGGGTGTGCCCAGCAGGGTCACGAGTCCGCCGAGCAGGGAAGCAAAAGCCAGCGGCATCAACATCGACGACGCCAGACGCCGCAGCTTGCGCGCCATGTGCACGGTCACCGGCAGGAAGACAGCCAGCGCGCCGGTGTTGTTCATGAAGGTGCTGAAGAAACCGACAGTCGACGTGAGTGCGAGCATCTGCCCGGTGTAGGAGCGCGCGCCGAGCAGGAGTGCAGCGAAGGGCTCCGTCGTGCCGGCCGCCCTCAAGGCCCGCCCGGCCACCATCACCGCAATCACCGAGAGCACGGCATCGTTGGCAAAACCGTGGAAGATCGACGGCCCCTGCAAAACGCCGGCGAAGGCCAGGACGATAATCGCCACCAGACCGACCGCGTCGTAGCGCAACTTCCCCCACGCGAAGAAGAGGAAGGTGACGGCGATCACCGCGAAGACGATGTGTTGATCGGTCATGGGGCTCCCCGCCGGGCCTGGCGGGACCCGAGTTCGTGGATTGAGGCTATCCGCAGCAGCCCCGCCAAACAAGCCCGATGGCCCGATGCCAGTGGTCGAAAGCCTTGCATGCCGACCCAAAACCGGGCGACGACCGGGCTGCGACCGCCTGAAACCTCACTCGCAACGGGCACTCCGGTGGCACCCGCCTTGCGCCTGCAGAGTACCGGCCGGCCCGGGAATCCCCCCGCCTGCGGCCTCCAGACCTGCTGGCTGTGAATTTGTCGTGTGGATCGCGTCAATATTCACGCCCCAGGGAACCGATGCCGCAGGACGGACGTATCGTTGGGCGCACTCCCGCCAGAGAGCTACGTGAAGATCCGCTTCAAGACCTGGCCCCGAAGCCGGGGCATGAGGAGAACGCAATGCGCTGCGCGGTGAGTGAACGCATGGAACAGGGACCCGGGTCGGGTCACGATCAGTGGCTCGCCTCGCTCTCGGCAGCCGGAGTCGAGTTGGTGGTCGTCAAGGACCGCACGCTCACCCCGGCCCGACGTCTGCAGTCTGGAGACTTTTCCGCTGTCCTCCTGGCCTCCGGCCCGGCAACCGACAGCAACGGAATGGAAGCGGGCGACGATCTCAGGCGCCACCGTGCCGAGCGCGAGCTCGTGCGCATGGCCCGCGCCCGACGCCTCCCCCTCGTGGGGATTGGTCGAGGGGCCGAGTTTCTCGGGCTGTACTTCGGGGGGCGCTTGCGACCTCACCCGGGTCAGCAACCGGGGAACCAGTCCCTGGATCTGCATCGGGCACCAGGCCAACAGCCCGAACGCGAGACGGTTCATGCAGCGGGTGGCAGACTCTGCGACCCGGAAGACTTTCCCGCCATGCTCACTCCCTTCGCTTGGGATGAGCACGGCAACATCGCGGGCTTCGTCCACCAGAACGAGCCCATCCTGGGGATCCACTGGCAGCCAGCCGCGCCCGATGACACGGCGGCCCAGATGATCCTGAACGCACTGCACGGCCGCCGCTGGCCAGAAACCAGCGCGACGTGCATCAACCTGAACGTCAAGGCGAGCTAGAAAAGAATGATCATGAACAAGGAATCCATCTCAGGAACAGGGCTGGCAGCCCGCATCAAATTCGGTGGCCGCGGCGTGCGCCACCTGCGGCTGCGCGACCGCAGTGATTTCGAGCACTTCGCCCGATCCGGTGGCAGCGGCCAGGGCGGTAGCGCACAAGTTGCCGGCTTCGACAAACTCGACGCGCTGGTGCGTGACGCCGACGCGATGAGCCCGGCCCGGCTCGTGGAGCTACAGGACCGTATGGCGCGACTGCAACACGAATGGGAATCCCTGGAAGCGAATGAACGGGTCTGCGTGTCCGAGTGGGTCGAGTCCATCTGTCGCCCCTGGATCGAGGCCCGCGTACCCCTGCGCGGCAACGGCCTGGAACCATCCTGGGCCACGGACCTGCTGCTCACCCTGCTCACCGACTTCGACTCCTCCGGCCAGGTCATCGAGACCGTCGACGCCGCATGGATGCGACCGGCGCGAGAGAGCAGGAACGTCTCGACCACGGCACGCCTGGCCGTCGCTGCGGCCTGGATCTCCTGGAGCCACCTGATCGTCGATCCGGGCCTTTCTCAGGCCGCGTTGACGATGCTGGGCGACCTGCTGGACCGGCTCGAGGCGCTCTCGCACGAGGAATCGGGCACTCGTTTCGAAGCGGCCGACCGCGACTGGACGCGCGCAGCGATCACGCTGGAATCCCGGCTCCTGCGCCACTGGCAGCATGGAGCCGGCCCGGTGCACTGAGCCGGCTTGCCGCCTCTGTCGGGGGAGTCTAGACTGGCGCGATCCAATAAAGGAGAGCGCCAATGGCCACCGAACTCCCACCGCAGGGCGAGCCGGACCTCGACGATCCGGCCGTCGTGCAGGAACTTGAACCTATGTGGGACGCCCTCGACGAGGGCGATTTTGGCGCTGCTCTGCAAATGGCCGAGGACTGCGTCAACACCAACCCCGAGAGTGGCGCAGCGTGGCTGGGCCTGGCCGCGGCCCGCTACGAGCTGGGCGACGTGACCGGCACGCGCGAGGCTGCAGAGAACTCGGGCCAGTTCGGTGTCAACGAAGAGCCAATGCGAGTCTGGTACCTCGCCGCAACCGCGCACTACGAGTGGGACTTTCCCACCGCACGCGACGAGCTCGACGCGCTGCTCGCTCGCGAGCCCGACTTTGCCGAAGCCTGGTACCTGCTCGCGCAAGTCAGCGAGATGCAGGACGACGACGTGATGGCGCGACGCGGCTACGCGCGTGCGCACGACATCGACCCCGACCGCTTTACCATGCCGCGTCGCATCGATGACGAGATGATCCATGCCGCAGTTGCCCAGGCCCGCGGCGAGCTGCCCGCGGAGTTCCGCAAGCTGCTGGATGAACTCGCGGTAACGGTCCGCCCGGTTCCCGACGAGGCGCTCGCGCGCAACGAGGATCCGGACGGTGACCCCGTGCCGCCGGACGTGCTCGGCCTCTTCGTGGGCAGCGCGCAGCTCGAGCGCAGTGTCTTCGACGTGGGCGCACAGCCTGGCATCATCTTCCTCTTCCAGAAGAACCTCGAGCGCATCTGCACGGACGAGGACGCCCTGATCGAGGAAATACACGTGACCCTCTGGCACGAACTCGCGCACTACCTCGGCTTCGAGGAAGAGGACATGCCTGAGCTCGGGCTCGAGTAGACCCGCGACCCCGCTTGCACACTGGAGACGAGAACGTGGCCAATGCCGCCTTCGCCCGCACCCTGGTTACCGCCGCATTGCCCTACGCGAACGGCCCGATCCACCTTGGCCACCTGGCCGGCGTCTATGTGCCGGCCGACATCTACGTGCGCTTCCTGCGCCAGCAAGGTGAGGACGTCCTCTTCATATGCGGATCGGACGAGCATGGCGTGCCGATCACACTTGCCGCCGAGAAAGAGGGCGTGAGCCCCAAGGAGCTCGTCGACCGCAACTTTGTCGGCATCCGCGACAGCTTCGCCACGCTTGGCGTGAACTTCGACAACTACAGCCAGACCAGCCGCGAGATTCACCACGAGACTTCATCGCAATTCTTCCTCGACCTGCACGCCTCAGGCGTGCTCGAGCAGGGCACGAGCCAGCAGTTCTACAGTGCCCAGACCGATCGCTTCTACCCCGACCGCTACGTCGAGGGCACCTGCCCCAACTGCCAGAACGAGAGCGCACGCGGCGATCAATGTGAGAGTTGCGGCAGCCAGCTCGAGCCCGAGCAGTTGATCGATCCGCGCAGCGTGACCGACGGCGCGCCGATCACGCTCAAGGAGACCACGCACTGGTTCCTGCCACTCGGCAAGCTGCAGGACTGGTTGCAACCGTGGATAGAGAGCCACCCCGAGTGGCGCGAGAACGTGCTCAATTATTGTAGAGGATGGTTTGATCAAGGGCTTGGGAACCGTGCGGTCACACGGGACCTCAGCTGGGGGGTGCCGGTGCCGCTGCCCGACCACGAGGGGAAGGTGCTCTATGTGTGGTTCGACGCACCGATCGGGTACATCTCGGCAACGCGCGAATGGGCGCAGAACAACGGTGATCCCGAGGCCTGGAAAACCTGGTGGCAGGACCAGAGCACACGCCTGGTGCACTTCATCGGCAAGGACAACATCGTCTTCCACGCAATCCTCTTCCCCGCGATGCTGCACGCGCATTCAGAGGACTACGTGATCGTCGACAACGTACCGGCCAACGAGTTCCTGAACCTCGAGGGCCGGAAGCTCTCGACCAGCCGTGGCTACGCCGTGTGGCTGCCCGACTACCTCGAACGCTTTTCCGCCGACTCGCTGCGCTACTGCCTGTCGCGAAACCTGCCCGAGTCGCGCGACACCAACTTCACCTGGGGCGATTTCCAGGCCCGGCACAACAACGAGCTGGCCGACGCACTCGGTAACTTTATCAACCGGACGCTGACCTTCACGGAGAAGTACTTCGAGTCACGCGTGCCCGCGCGTGGCGAACTGCTCCCGGCAGACCAGGCAGCCCTGGACGGAATCCTGGAGGCCACGGCGCAGATCGAATCGCAGATGCGCGGCTTCCAGATCCGGGCCGCGACCGAGACGCTCTTCCTGCTGACCAAGGAAGCGAATCGTTACTTCGACGAGGCCCAGCCCTGGGCCACGCGCAAGAGTGACATCGAACGCTGCGGCAGCTCGCTTTATGTCTGCTGCCAGTACGTGCGCGCCTTCGCCGGGCTCTGGGCCATGTTCCTGCCCCACTCGATGCAGAAACTGTGGACCGCGCTCGGTATGGAATCGGACCTGACCAGTACCGGCTGGCCAGCCGCCGATCGCTGGCTGGAGCCGGGGCATGCCGTGAACAAGCCGGAGATCCTCTTCGCGAAGATCGAGGACGAAGCCATCGAGGCCGAGAAGGAACGTCTGGCCGGACTGGAAGTCTCCTGATGCACCTGGTGGCCATCGCCTTCGCCGGCGGCCTGGGCGCCCTGGCGCGCTATTCGCTCACCGGCATCACGCACCGCTTCGCGGCCGGCGACTTTCCCGTCGGAACGCTGCTGGTCAACACACTTGGCTGCCTGGTTCTGGGGATCATCACGCCGCTGCTCGCCGAACGCGCCCACCTGCCCGAGCACTACCGCATGGGCGTGATGATTGGCTTCCTGGGCTCGTTCACGACCTTCAGCACCTTTGGCTTCGACACCGTGGACTTCGTGCAGGCCGGACAGTGGTCCAAGGCAGCGCTGAACGTCGGCGCATCGCTGCTGCTCGGTCTGGGCGCGGTGATGGTCGGCATCGCGATCGCAACGAAGATCGACGGCTGACTCAGGAAAAACTACAGGTCAGGGAGCGCGCACACATGGCCTCGACCTGCGAATGGTCGAGGCCGTCCTGTTCGATTGCAAATAACTCGCTGCGCAGCGTACAGCCGAAGAAAGCCGGGTCATCGCTACCCAGGATGCAGGGCACGCCAGCCTCCAGCAATGCGAAGAGTGGATGACGGCTGCGCCCGTCCCAGGCGCCAGTGCGACGGTTGCTCGTGGGACAGACCTCGAGCACGATTCCGCCGGCAGCGAGCTGGCGCATCACGTCGGCGTCTTCGGCGGCCGAAATTCCATGTCCCACGCGACGGATCTCCAGCTCGTCTACGGCCTCGAGTACGGCACTCGCAGTGGTGCCCTCGCCCGCGTGGCAGGTGGTGCCCAACCCGTTCTCGCGTGCACGGCGGTAAAGGGAACGGAAGTCCTTCGCCCGCAACGCGGTTTCGTCGCCGCCCATCCCGAAACCCACGATGCGGTGCTCGCGCAGTTCGAGCGCCGTATCCAGCACCCGTTCAGCCGCGGACACTCCCCACTGCCGCGTGGCATCGGCGATGAACCAGGTGCGACAGCCGCCGCGGTCGGCGTGCTCACGGGCCACGCGCCCGAGTTCGGGCAGCACCTGCGCCGGATCGATACCCAAGTGGTGCATCTGGCCGACGGCCACGAAGACCTCGGCATCGAGGATTCCCTGCTCGTCGAGCGAACGCAGCAGATCCTGCAGCAACGCAGCGTAGCTGGGCGCATCGCGCAGCAGGCGTGTAGCCCAGCCGAAGAGTTCGAGAAATGAGAGCAGCGAATCGAACTCCCAGTGCGGACGCTCGGTTTCGGTGACGAGACCATCGGGGATGTCATCACGCTCGTCGCGCCGCGCGAATTCAAGCGCGCGACGCGCGGTCAGCGCGCCCTCGAGATGCACGTGCAGTTCGGCGGCCGACGGCCGCACCGCGCCCACGCCGCTACCCACTACTGCACCAGCGTCAGCCGGCGACTGTCGCGGCTGTCCGCGGATTCGAGTAGCGCCATGTACGATCCACTGGCCAGGCGGCGGCCCTGGTCGTCCGTACCATCAAATACGATGGGCGTGATCCCGGCCTCGAGCCTGCCATCATGCAGCTCACGCACTACCCGTCCACGCAGGTCCACGATGCGCAG
>Ga0164313_10000685_pt1 | contig 28129 bp, 26 predicted proteins | sample GuaBasSedimGuay4_FD_113735 | JGI IMG/M metagenome (GOLD analysis project Ga0164313, IMG submission 113735) | Subseafloor sediment microbial communities from Guaymas Basin, Gulf of California, Mexico - Guay4, Core 4569-4, 0-3 cm | ecosystem: Environmental > Aquatic > Marine > Hydrothermal vents... | reverse complement strand
TACCGAATCTAGTCGCGAGGGGGGACGGTATAAACTTTCTTACTTTCGCCTTCGCGAAAGTAAGAAAGTTTATACCGTCCCCGAAATCGACCTTCAGTCTGCGGGAAATGCGATCGGCAGCTCTTCGCCCCGGGCGGCGAGGTCGGCTCGGACGCGGTCGGGGTAGTCGGAGATGAGGCCGTCGACGCCGAGGGCGTGGGCTTCGGCGATTTGCGCGGGGTTGTTCACGGTCCAGGGGATGACGCGGAGGCCGAGGGCGTGGGCCTCCTCGACGGCGGGGCCATCGAGGTCGGCGAAGCTTGGTGACCAGATGTCGCAGTGCGCGGCGGCGACGAGGGCGGGCCAGGAGCCGTCGTGATCGGCGAGGCTGCGGCCGCCGAGCCAGAGGGCGGGGTCGTCCGCCGTGTGGGTCAGGCAAGCGAGGGACCGTTCGTCGACCGCGTCACCAGCCACGGCGCGGAGGGCGTCGAGGCAGGCGAAGTCGAAGGACTGAAAGGTGACTCGATCGCCGACCGAGGCGGCGTCGACCGCCGCGAGGGCCGCGCGGGCGAAGGTCTCGGGGTCGGCGGTTCGGTCGGGATGGGTCGGAGACCGCTTCAGCTCGATGTTGTAGCGAATGGTTCCGCCGCTCAGCTCTTCGGCGAGGGCGAAGACCGCGGCGAGGGTGGGGATGCGCGCGCCGTCGACGGGGACCTGGTCGGGGAAACGCATCGCGTAGGCCGTGCCGGGTCGAATCCGGCCGACGTCCAGTTCTGAGAGAGCGTCGCCGGAGAGCTGGCGAAGGGGCGCGGCGGCGGCCGCATCGATGTACCGGCCGTCAGCACCCCGGGTGATGTCCGTATTGAGAGCCTCGTCGTGGTGTACGACGACCACGCCGTCGGCGGTGAGGGCGAGGTCCATCTCGAGGGTAGTCACGCCGATGGCGAGGGCACGTCGAAAGCCCTCGAGGGTGTTTTCCGGCGCGTGCCCCCGGGCGCCCCGGTGCCCCTGGAGGTCGAAGGGACGCCCTCGGTGGGAAGGCGCGGAGGAAGAAGAGGAAGACGAGGAAGGCGAGCTCTGTTCGTCGTTCCTCGGGGGTGCGCCTTCCCGGGGCGGCTGCTGAGACGAACCGCAACCGGATCCCACGATGCCAGCGACACACAGGACGATGCCCGCAAACGAGGAAGCGGTGTTCATGGAGTGGAGTCTAGGCCGACGCCGAATCGGCCCCGGCCGCTGAGCGGTCGAAGGCCTCTTTGGCCTGGACCAGCGCAACCTTGGCTCGCTCGATGGAGACCTCGGCCTCGGATGGCACACCGTCGGTCAGCGCGCTCCAGGCCCGCGCCGTGTTGCGCTCGAACGACGAGAACTGGCCGATCATCTCGGCGAAGTGCTCGAGGCCCATGTCGGCGATCATGCGAGTCCGGTGCAATAAGAACTCGGGCACCAGCTCCTCGAGGACCCGGTCGAGGCCGGCCTGGACCTCCTGGACAGAGTCCCCGAGATTGCCTGCGGGGAGCTGGTCGAGCTCTTTGCCGATCTTGTCCATCACCTCGCCGGGGCCGTCACCGCTGGCGCTGACTTGGCCTTCGTGGGCCGACGCGTGGGCGAGCTTATCGATGTGGCGACCGAGGAGCCCCCCGCCGACCATCATCAAGACGCCCACGCTGAACGGCATGGCCGCGGCGTCCCACCAGGAGCTGATGCGGTCCGTCGGGGTGACCGCTCCATCGGGACCCGACCCGGCCCCCTCTTCGACGGGGGCGAGCTTGGCGCCGTAGCACGCGGAGATGATGACGCCGGCGACGAAGACCCAAAATGCGAGCTGCTTCATCATGCGCCTCCCCCGATGAGCTTGATCATCGTGAGCGTCAGGTTGGTCAAAGCTTCACCGATGATGAGCCCCGCCGCGAGGGGCACGACGACGTTGCCGATGTAGCGGTAGCCCTTGACCCGCTCGATGCCCATGGCGGTGAGGCAGCCGATGCCGTAGCCGAGGGTGATCTCGAAGGGCAGATACATCGCGAGGCCGACGAGGACGCCGAGGCCGCCGATGGCCGCGCCGGCGACGTACTTGTCGACCGGAGCATCGCCCTCGAGGACGCCGGTGATCATCTGCTGAAGCACCTCAGCCTGGGGCGCGGGCAGGCACCCGGGGAGCCGCTCGGCGCACGCAGGGGACTCGGGGCCGAAGCCGTTCATGCCGCCGGGGCCGCCCTTCCAGAGCAGCAAGGTCACGCCGATGGCGATGGCCGGGCCAATCCAGGCCACGGCAAACTGCACCAGTTGCTGCTTGCGCGGCACGCCGCCGATGAGATGGCCGGTCTTGAGGTCGTGCATCATGTCGCCGCACTGGCCGGTGGCGATGCAGACCGCGACGCCGATGGTGACGGCGAGGATGACGTGGCCGCCGGTGAGGCCGAGCATCAAGGTGATGGCGATGAGAGCCAGGCCCGAGAGCGGCGAGATGTCCGTCGCCCCGGTCGCCTGGGCGACGATGAGGCCGGCGAGGCCGAGCCAGAGGGTGGCGGCGATGGCGACGATGACGACGGTGCCGATGGTCAGCTCACCGCCCCCCATCATGCCCTCGACGTAGGTGACGGCGAAGAGCGCGATGAAAGAGCCGATGAGGCCGACGACGAGGACCGTCGGCGAGAGCTCTTCCGAGGTTCCGCCGCCCTGCTTGGCGAGCTTGGCGGCCGACTGGAGGCTCTTGATGGCGCCGCGGAGGGCCGGGAAGGCTGCGACGACGCCGGCGAAGGCGCCTCCGATGAGGATGCCGATACCGACCGGGCGCAGCATCGAGCCGTAGACCGCCCCGACGAGCTCTTCACCGCTCGCCTCGGGGGCCCAGCCCTGGCCGACGACGAAGGGGCCGATGACCCACCAGGCCAGCATGCCGCCGAGGGCAAAGGGCAGGCCGCCCTTGCCCGAGAGCAGGCCGGCGCCGAAGTTGGCCATCGAGAGCGAGAGCGCGGTGCCGCCGAGGGCGAGGCCCATCGCGCCAACCGGCTCCATGCCGGCGGCCTCCATGATCCAGTTGCCGATGGAGAGGGTCTCAGGGATGAGGCCGATGCTCCCGCTCGTCGAGAGGGTGAGCACGAGGGCGAAGGCGAAGCCGACGCCGAGGAGGATGGCCTTCTCGGAACCAGCGCCGGGGGACTTGAGGATGGTCGCGACCGCTACCCCGGACGGGAAGCGCAGGCGCTCGATTTCGATGAGCTGCTTGCGCAAAGGGATGATGACCACGATGCCCATGAACGAGCCCGCGACGCCGGCGGCGATGATGGTCCAGACGTTGAACTGGCCCTCCATGCCCAGGAGCAGGAGCGCCGGGAACGTGAACACCACGCCGCTCGAGGCGGTGTTGATGCCCGACGCGATGGTCTGGTTGATGTTGTTCTCGACGATGCTGCCAGCGCCGGGGATCTTGAGGACCCCACGCCCCACCCCGCGCAGCAGCGCGAAGCCCATGATCGCCGCGACCGACGAGCCGCTCAGGCCGAAGCCGAGTTTGAGTCCGATGTAGACGAAGCTCGCCGTCAGAATGACACCCTGGAGAACCCCCAGGACCACCCCCGCGGTCGTTATTTCTCGGTAAACCGGTGCTGCCGCTGCCATGGCGTCGCTGGGTACCGTGCTACGGCGCCCCTGGCAAGGAGCCCCTCGGGGACGCCAACGGCGGGGCAATGAAGGGGAGGGGCAGAAGGCAGCCAAAGGTAAAATGAGTAAAAAAGGGACGGTCCGCCCTTCGTCCCCGTTCGTCTCGCACTCGACTGGTGGTCGACCCGGCTCGGGGCTACAAGGAGCGCCATGTCCGTCGACGCATTGATGCCTGCTGATGTGGCCAAGAAGGCCGAGGCCTTGGGAGTCGCCAAGGCGACCGCGCCCGCGATCAAGCTCTTGGTCCTCGGGGTCCTGGCGGGCGCATTCATCGCTCTCGGGGCCCTCTTTGCCACCACGGTCACGGCGGGCGGCGGCCTCGGTTTCGCTGAGGGGCGCCTGCTGGGCGGCGTGACCTTCAGTCTCGGACTGGTCCTCGTGGTGCTCGCGGGGGCGGAGCTATTCACGGGCAACAACCTCATCGTGATGGCGCTCGCCAGCGGCCGCATCACGGTGGCGCAGGTGCTGCGAAACTGGGTCATCGTCTACGTGGGCAACTTTGTCGGCGCCATCGGCACGGCCGCCATCGTCTTTGCGAGCGAACAGTATCTTCAGGGCGGCGGCGACGTGGGCCTCCGGATGCTCGCTATCGGGGCCGCCAAGACAGACTTGGAGTTCCTGCCAGCGGTCGCCCTGGGGGTGATGTGCAACGTGCTCGTCTGCCTCGCGGTTTGGCTGTGCATGTCCGCCCGGTCCGCGGCGGACAAGGTCTTGGTCATCGTCTTGCCGATCACCGCCTTCGTCGCCGCCGGGTTCGAGCACTGCGTAGCGAACATGTACTTCATCCCCAAAGCGCTCTTCGTGAAGATGTGGGCAACGGATGAGTTTTGGCAGTCCACCGGCGCCAGCGCGAGCCAATACGGCCACCTCACCTGGTCCCGCTTCTTCGTGAACAACCTCGTCCCCGTCACCCTGGGCAACATCATCGGGGGGTCGCTCCTGGTCGGGCTCGTATACTGGTTCGTCTATCTTCGGCAAGAACGCACGTCACGGTAGAAGGCGATCGGATCTCCGGCCCTTTGCTGCCTCGAGCCGCACGAGCTACGATTCACGAACGTCGGCTGCGGCGCAGGCTAATCATGATCTCGAACAACTCGTCTCTGAGAGTAGGCTGCATGCGCATCGGGGTATGCCTCGGTATTTCGGCGGCCCTCGTCGGCTGCACCCTCGATGTGCCGGACGAGGTTCAGAGGAGGTCCAGCGCCCTGATGAACGGCGAGGCCGCACTGCACCCCGCCGTGGGTCGGGTCTTCGGGGCCGGCGGTTGCACCGGGACGGTCATCGCACCGGACGCCGTGCTCACCGCGGCCCACTGCCTGGCAAGGCCCCGGACGGACCCGAGTATCCCGTGGGAGGAGTTCATCGCCTTCCCAGTGTACTTCGAACTCGGGGACCCGGACACCGAGCTCGGCGCCGTAGAACACATCACCTATTCGGTATCCATCCACCCGGACTACGACACGAACGCGGACCGCGACTTCTACATCGCGGACGAAATCGATGGTGATATCGCTGTCCTGCATTTCGAGTCCCTCGTATCGAACGCCTTCGTTCCCCCCGCCACCGAACCGCCCCGGGTCGGCGACGAGATCACCCTCGTTGGTTTCGGCAATGACGGTCCCGACGGCCCGGGCGGCCTCAGCAAGATAGGGTTCGCCCCGGTCGCCGAGGTAACCGACCTGAACATCATCAGCTATGGACCACTCTCGGAGCTTCGCGCGCGCGATGATGTGGCAGCCATATGCGCCGGCGACTCGGGTGGGCCGAGCTTCATAACGGGCGACGCGGGCGAGGTCCTCGTCGGAGTGCACTCGACAAATGGAGCCTACTCCTCTGGGGAATGCGGGAACGAGACTTGGGACATTCGGGTCGACCGCTACCAGGCGTGGATCGATTGCGCAGTCCGCAGTCACGTCGGCGAAGACTGTAGCGACGACAAGATGCTCGGCGCGGGGGGCGGGGGCGGCGCGGGCTCTGACGCCACAGCCGCCGGCTGCTCGATCGCGCCCGGGAACCACGGCCACTCCGAGTTGTTCTTCCTCGGCCTCGCCGTCATCACCATCGCGCGACGTCGCCGCCGGAGACGGTCAGCGAAGTACCCATAGGAAGCCATCGGTCCCGCCACCGTCGGCGGCGAGCAAGACCCACGAGGCCGTGACACCGATGGGGAATGGGATGCCGTCTCCCCCGGGGTTGAAGTCGCGAGCGAGGACGGTGTTCGCCCTCGTGCCATCGGACTTCCACAGCTCGACTCCGGTGGAGCCGTCGTCAGCCGAGAACCAGAGTTCCCCGCGGAAGCTGAACAAGCCGTAGGGATCGCTCGCGCCGGTCGAGCGGATATCCCGCAAGAGCCGCGTTCCGGTCGCCGATCCGTCGGTGACCCAGGGCTCGCGGCCGCTCATACCGTCGTCCGCGGTGAAGAAGACGAGGCCACGGCTCTCGGTGAACTGGTAGGTCCCGTCGACGACATTGCTGTCACCGGTCGGATTGAGGTCCGCGAGCAGCCGCGTCGATGTCGGCGTTCCGTCGGAGACATAGGGCTCGACCCCATCAGGGCCGGTGCCCGTAAAAAAGACTCGGCCACCGGCGACCAGCGGGTGTGGCGCGCCCAGGGCGCCGTCTCCCGCTCCAGGCTCGATGTCCGAAACAGCCAAAGTACCGGCCTCGGTTCCGTCGGTGCGCCAGAGCTCGAGACCGTTCGTCCCGTCGGTTCCCCGATAGTAGAGGACGCCATCCGCGCCGCCCCAATAGCGGAACCACCCGTCCGGTAGCGACGCCCCGGCGCCGGGGTTGGCGTCGGCAATGAGCGTCGTCCCCGCCGCGGTCCCATCCGAGCGCCAGAGCTCGATGCCCGAAGGCGCCACGTTGGCGCGAAACACCACCGAACCAGCGTCCAAGGTTTGCATGTCATACGGCTGAGAGCCGCCTGCCCCAGGGGTCAAGTCGGCGATCATGTGGGTACCCGCGGCGGTACCATCGCTCACCCAGGGCTCCCGTCCGTTGACGCCATCGTCGCCCTGGAAGACCAAGAGGTCTCCGGCCAGCGCAGGAAGGTGGTAGCGCAGACCGTCGCCAGACGGGTGGATGTCACGGACCATGAGGGTGCCCGCCGATGTCCCATCGGTGACCCAGAGTTCGAGGCCGTTGGTCCCGTCATCGGCGAAGAAGAACACCTTGTCGGACGCAACGCGCAGGTGCCTCGGGTCCGAGTTCCCCGCGGGGTTGACGTCGTGAACGAGGTGCGTTCCGGCCCGAGTGCCGTCACTCACCCAGAGCTCGACCCCGGTCGAACCATCGTCACCGGCGAAGTACACCCGATCACTGCCCGAAGCGAAGGTCCCCTGGAGGGGATCCAAGATCGGTCTCACCGCGACCCCGAGGGGAGAGATATCTACTGGCTGACAGCTGCTGTCTGCGCCATCGATGTCGCCGTCGCAGTCGTTGTCGATGGCGTCGGAACAGGTGGCGTCTCCGAGCGGGCCTTCAGCCCCCGGCGCGATGGCCGCGTTGGAGTCATCGCAGTCGACTCCACCGCAAGAAATTGCCGCGTACCCGTCGCCGTCGACGTCACATGCCGCCGCATCCCCGGCGGAGTCCGGGGCCCCCGAATCAGCCGCGCCGTCCCGACTGCTGTCAGACGGGATGACATCGCCGCCGTCTCCCGAGACGGGGCCATAGCCGATACGGCCACAGGCGGTGAGCAGGACCAGTAGACTCAACCCCAAAGCCACAACTCTACCGTACGGGAGGATTGGGCTGTCGTCTACGCGACGGGTGAGCCCGGCGGCGCGGGACGACCGCGGGCCCGAGGACGCCTCAGCTCAGGGACGAGAGCGGCGCCGCGATATGACCAAGGAAGACAAGAGGGCCACGAAGGGCAGAATGCCGCCGAAGAAGGGAACCGAACCCAGAGGCCCAGAAGAAGGCGCCGAACATCCGCACCCGCCGTCATCGGCGGGGACCGGCGTGGGGCCCGCGTCGAATCCCGCGTCGACCTCGGCGTCCGCGCCGGCGCCCATCGGCGGCTCGGGGCAAGGCCCCGGTGTTGCCCCGAGGGCCATCGTCGTCGGGGTGCGCCCCCCCTCGTCAAGCCAGAGCTGATACGAGATGGCGCCCCGGTTCGTGATGTCCGGGTCCGCGCTGTCCGGGGTGTTGTCCCGGAGGAACTCGATGCACTCGCGGGTCGTCGACTGGAAGAGCAGGCGCACGCGGAGCGAGAGCTCGCCCTCCCCGCCCACGCCCTCACGGCGCTGCGACGATCTTATGGATCTCGCTGTCGCCGAGGAAGACGAGGTAAAGCTCGCCGGCCTGGTCCTGGCCAAAGCTCGCGAGGCCCCCGGCAACCGAGGTGAGGTCCATGGCGCGCTCGGTGGATGCCACGGCCCCTTCGCAGTAACGAAGGCTCGCCACATCGCGGCTGCACCAGTCGCCGAAGAGGTACTGGCCCTGGAGGTCCGGGATGGCGCTGCCGCGGTAGACGTAGCCGCCGGTGATCGAGCACGACCCGCGGAGCAGCTCGGTGTCGGAGTCTTGCTGAATGACGACGGCGGGCTCGTGGTGGGTGATGGTGTCCGCGCCCGTGTCATCGCAGCCGCTGACCGAGCTCTGCCGGTCGGCTTCGAAGAAGCGCCACCCGAAGTTCTCGCCGCCCGTCGACGTGCCCGGGTCGATGCTGATCTCCTCGATCTCGTTTTGGCCGACGTCGCCGATGTACATGTCGCCGTTCGTCTGGTCGATCGAGAAGCGCCAGGGGTTGCGCAGGCCGTAGGACCAGATCTGCGGTAGCCCGCCGCCGGACTCGAAGGGGTTGCCGGCGGCGACGAAGTCGCCGGCCATGTTGTCGACGTCGAGGCGGAGGATCTTGCCGAAGAGAGTGTCGAGGCTTTGGCCGTTGCCGGGGTCGCCGTGATTATCGCAGCCCCCACCTTCGTCGCCGACGCCGACGTAGAGGAAGCCGTCGGGACCGAAGGCGAGCATGCCGCCGTTGTGATTGCCCTGGCTGTCGTCGATGGCCACCAGGCGCCGGACCTCGGCGTTGTTGGCGACGTCGGCATCACCGGAGACGCCATACTCGGCGACGACGTCCTTCATCGGGCTCTCGTCGCTGGTGTAGTAGATGAAGAAACGACCGTTCGACGCGTAGTCCGGGTGGAAGGCGAGGCCGAGGAGCCCGCGCTCCTCGCCGCGGTCGGTGCTCGTCCCGATACGGTCGCTCACGTCGAGATACGTGCCCACTATAGCGTCGCCGCGAACCAGGACGATTTGCCCGCCGCGCTGGACGACCCAGAGGGTGTCGGAGTTGCCCGGAGCCGGGGCCACGTAGAGGGGCCGGTCGAGGGTCGCCGGGGCGGCGACCGGCTGGGTCGCGAGGCTGGGCAACGGGGTGGCATCGCAGGGGGGGGGAGTACCGGTGTCTGCCGGGCCCGTGTCCGCTGGCGTACCCGAGTCCGTTGGCACTGTGCTGTCGCCGGTGCCCGTATCCCCCGGGGCAGTTCCGGTGTCGGTCGCCGTGCCGTCGTCGCCGCAGGCGGTGAGAATCAGGGCCCCGAACGCGAAAAACACGCCCAACCGATGCATCGAAAAGCTCTCCATCCGCGGACCGTATCGCGGGTCCCCGGGAGAAGCTACGGACGTAACGGAGTCCCGCTTTGCGCGAGCCCCGCAGTCCTATACAAGGAGGATGCTCCTAGGAGAGACCACCGTGAGATTGCAGCCGATCGCCGTTTTCACCGCCCTGACCGCTCTGGGCCTTCTGCCTGCCAGCGGCTGCATGTTGGGCGCCCTCCAGGACAACCTCGACGAGCTGGACTACCACGCGAGGATCAGCGGCGAGATCGACGTGGAGGACTGGGACGGCAGTCCGATCGTGATAGGTCTCCTGAGGCTCGCCGACATCGACGGCGCCCCAGACCATCCGGTCGACAAGATCGAGATGCACGGCCCCGGCGAGTATTTCTTCATCGTGGCCCCCGGTCGGTACCGGGTCGTGGCGTACGAGGATACGAATCGCAACTTCCATTGGGATGAGGACGAACACGAACGCATCGCCGCCTACAACAACTTCGCACCCATTCCGGTCCAGACCGGCGAGGAGCGCGGCCGCGTGGACATCCGGGTCACGGACCGGGACGTTCGGAACGCGCCTGAAATCGCCGATGAAGAGTTGCAGCGCCGGAGGCGACTGGTCGGCGTCGTCATGCCGATGGAATCGACGCGCTTCGGGCCAGCGTCGGGGCCCCACGGTCTGTGGACGCCGATGGAGTTCCTCGAGGACCCGGGCTGGGGCCTCTTCTTCCTCGGGGCCTATGACCCGAACAAGGTGCCCGTGCTCTTCGTGCACGGCATCAGCGGCTACCCCCAGGAGTTCGCCTCCCTCGTCGCGGGCCTCGACCACGAGCGCTTTCAAGCCTGGGTCTTGCACTACCCCTCGGGGTTCGACCTGGAGCTCATCGCCTCGGTCGTTCAGCGGGCGCTGAACGACCTGCGCCGCCAACACGGCTACGACCACATGTGCCTCGTCGCCCACAGCATGGGCGGCGTGCTCGCGCGGCTCTTCCTCAAGAACTACCCCGACGACGAGGGACGCTTCGTGCATACCCTCGTGACCATCGACTCGCCCCTCGGGGGCATGGTGTCGGCGGCGATGGGTGTCTCGTCGGCGCCGGTGGTCGTGCCCTCGTGGCGCAACCTCGACCCCGAAGGAGCGACGATCCCGAGCCTCTACGAGATCCCCCTCCCCGAGGGCCTCGAATACCACCTCTTCTTCTCCCACATCGACGGCCAGACGGACACCGTCGTCTCCCTCGGCACCCAGCTGCGCGCCGAAGCCATGGCCGAGGCGACGAGCATGCGAGGGTTCTCGAATACCCACGGCGGAGTCCTGCGCAGCGCGGAAACCTCCCGGTACCTCAACTCGGCGTTGGCGCGGTGCGGTGAGATGCCGGCGGCGAGCGCGGATGACGAAGGCGACGAGGTCGCGGCGGCAGAGGACGGGCAGGACGACAACGCGACCGCGCCTTCCTCCGCGGCCACCGAGTAGCGCGATCGCCCTGCTACTCGAAGTCGTATCGAGAGACGATGGGCTCCCTTCCAGTGGTCCTGTCCGTGAAGTATTCATTGAAGCAAATCCCAACGAACCCTCCAGAGATATTGCGAACATTCCCGTACCCGTGATGCTGCAATGCGAGGAGAGCGTTGTAGGATCGCTGCCCTGATCGGCAATGAAGGTAGACCGGTTCGTCCTTCGGAACCTCGCTCATCCGCGCCCTGAGCTCGGAGAGGGGGATGTGCTTGGCGCCGCGGACATGGCCCGCCTCCCACTCCTCCTGCTCTCGGACGTCGAGGATACATGCCCCGTTCTTCGCGAGCTCTCTCACGTCCGTCGCCGGGACATGCGCGAACGCGCCGTGAAGGAGGTTTGACGCCACATAGCCGGCCATGTTGACGACATCTCTCGCCGTCCCGAAGGGAGGCGCGTAGCACAGTTCGAGGTCAGTCAGATGGTCGACGGATGCTTTGGCTCGAATGGCGGTTGCAATGACGTCGATTCGCTTGTCGACGTTCCCCCGACCGATCGCCTGGGCACCGATGATGCGTCCCGTCGGCCTTTCGAAGAGGAGCTTGAAGTGAAGCTCCTCGGAGTCCGGCATCAAGCCGACCTTGTCTTTGGGGATGACGTAGGCGTAGTCGTACGCCACGCCCATCTCCTTCACGGTACGTTCGTTGAGCCCCGTCGACGCGCCATTGTAGTTGAATACCTTGACGACCGATGAGCCGATATATCCAGGGTAGTTGACCGGGATACCGTGAATGTGACCGGCGACCGCGCGTGCTTGCTTTTGGGCTGGCCCGGCCAGCGCCAGCGTCGTGTAGTCGCGCAGCAGGGGGTTGTAGACTTGGATCGCATCCCCCACGGCATAGATGTCGGGGTCACTCGTCTTGTAGTTGTGGTCGACCCATATCGCGCCCTTTTTTCCGAGCTTCAGGCCGGCGTCTCGGGCCAGGACACTGTCCGGTGCGACACCGATACACAGGACGACGATCTCGGAAGCGAACCTCTTCCCAGATGCGAGGATCACTTCGTCGGTTTCGAAGGAAGCAACTCTGTCACCGACGATGAGGTCGACGCCGTTGTCGACCAACTCCTTGTGCAGGATCTGCACCATCTCGGCATCGAATTGGCTGAGAACCTGCGGTAGCGCCTCGACCAACGTGACCGTATGTCCCGCTTCGACGAGATTCTCGGCGGCCTCGATACCGATGAACCCACCACCCACGATCGTGATGCGCGAAGGCTCGCTCGACTCGATGCTCCGGTGGAGTTTGTCGATATCGACCACGTTGCGTATCGTGAACGTGTTGGCCTTCTCGAGGCCCGGGATCGGGGGCACGATCGGACGGGCTCCCGGGGAGAGAATCAGCTTGTCGTAGGATTCACGGTAGACTTCACCGGTGTGCAGGGCCTTCACCTCGACCTCGTTCTCCTCGCGATCGATCGAGATCACCTCGCTGTTCACTCGGGCGTCGATATTGTACTGAGCATTGAACTTCTCTGGGGTCATCAACACGAGGTCGTCGGCCTCGGCCACGATTCCGCTCAGGTAGTAGGGGAGGCAGCAGTTCGAAAAAGAGACGTGGGGCCCCTTTTCGAACATCACGATCTGGTCCTCCTCGCTCAGCCTTCGCAGCCTCGCAGCTGCCGAGGCTCCGCCCGCGACGCCACCGACGACCAAGTATTTCTTTCCCATTGCCTGTCTCCAATCGATTGCACGCCGCAGCTACGGTAGCGGATGAGTGCCGTCCACGAGGTCACCGTCGCGTCCCGGCAGAGCGGGCTCAGTACGACTTGCCTTGCTCGCCGAGCTTTTCGAGCACCTCTTGGTACTCTTCGATCGAGTCGTTCTCGACTTCATCGAAGTCTGCCCGAAAATTTCGTGCGCTCTCACGGTCACCAGGCCGCATGGCCTTGAGCCACGACTCCATGCCTTTGCCGTGGTGGTAATATTCGCCGACCTTGTATCGGGCGACGAGCTCACCGCATTTTGCGCAGCGCACGTAGACCGTGAGCGGGTGAGCTTCATCGCGGCGGAGAATGCAGCCCAATTCCAGGGACTGGCAGAACTGGCAACGCTGTCGATGCAACTCCACGGGGGCTCCTATCCGAGGCCGGCCAGGCTCCAGGTGAAGAGGCCGATGGTCAAGGTCGCGATGAGGCCGATGATGGAAATGATCAACCCCGGGACGAGCATGTCACGCGTTTCGAGAATGCCGGCGCTGAAGGCCATCGCGTTCGGCGGCGTGCTCACCGGAAGGGCCATGGAGAGCGAACACGCGTAGGCGACCGCCAGCAGCAGCGGTGCGACCGGCACTCCGGAGAGCCCGATGACCACCGGGATGAGCAGGTTTGCGGTCGCCGTATTGCTCATCACCGACGTCATCGTGGCGGCGACCAAGGTGAGGATAACCAAAAGACCCACGGTGCCCACGGTGTCCGTCGGAACCAACGAGACCAGGACTTCTCCGAGGCCGCTCAATTCGACCCCGACGCCGAGGGACAGTCCTCCGCCGACGATGAAGAGGACGTCCCAGCTGAGGTTGCGGAAGTCGCTGACGTCGAGGACGCCGAGCCCGAAGAAGAGGATCACGGGGATGAGACCGACGGTGCCGGTCGAGAGGGGGTGAATATCACTCGTCAACCACCCGAGGGCGGTGACGATGGTGACTCCGACGACGAAGCGGCTCCGCCGGGTCCAGGCGAAGCGGGTCTCCTCCCCGAGGTCCACCTCCCGCACCCGGGCTGGGAAGCGGGCCTTCAAGAGCAACCACGCCAACGCCAGGACCACCACGACGACGGGCAAGGCCATCAGCAACCATTGGCCGAAGCCGGGCGCGCCAACTCCGCTCGTTTCCATGTAGCGGATCGCGATGGCGTTCGGCGGCGAACCGATCGGAGTCGCCAGGCCGCCGATGTTGGCGGCGAAGGGAATGCCGAGGAGGACGGCCTTCTGAAAGGGGTCGTCATCGTCGATCTTCGACAATAGCGCCAGGGCCAGCGCCAGCATCATCGCCGTCGTGGCGGTGTTGCTCATCCACATCGACAGAAAAGCGCTCACGACCATCAGGCCGAGCAGCACCCGCGCCGGCGTCCCCCCGGTGCGGCGGAGCACCCACCGCGCCAGGCGCTCGTCGATCAGATACTTCCGGAGCCCGGAGGAGAGTACGAAGCCTCCGAGGAAGAGCAGGATGATGTTCGAGAAGAAGGGAGAGAGAAAGGGAGCGTCCCCGACCGGCTCTCCCACCGCGTCGAGGGCGGGCACGAGCCAGGCGACGTTCATGAAGGCGATGGCGAAGCTGGTGACGAAGAGTGGGACGGCCTCGCTGATCCACAGAATCGCCGCGATCACCAGGACGGCCAAGGCGATGGCGGCGGGATCCGCGAGGCCGAGCCACCGGCCGATGAGCCCCAGCCGGGAGAGAAGGCCGATTGCCCCAACGACGAGGTAGACGCCGCCCTTACCGGCGACGTCTTTGGCCGCGATTGCTTTGTCCTGCGCCATGGCGTGGTGTGGTGCGGTGTGGTGAACCACGTCGTTGGGCTCAGAGCAAGGGGGCTGGCACGGGGTCCCAGCAAGGGGCATACGGTCCACGATGTTCCGTCACTCCCTGCGAGGCGGTCCGAGACTGGCGCTCCTGCTCTTCGCTTCGCTCTCGGGGCTCACCCTCACCCCCGCCAAGGCCTCGGCTCAATCCGACAACGAGGCGACCTTCTGGCTCGCGTACATGAACCAGACCGCCATCACCCCCAACTGGGCCATCTGGTTCGACACGCACTACAACCACGGAGCCTTCTTCGTGCTCCGCGGTGGCCTCGTCTACAACATCGAGAACGGTCCGGGCCTCACGGCGGGCTATGCACACTTACTACTCGACCCCGGCGACGGCTCCCTCGACCGCAACGAGCACCGGCCGTGGGCCCAGGCGGTCTTCCCCTTTCGCATTTCCGACGAGTGGGGCTTCTCACAGCGCATCCGCAGCGACTTTCGCTTTCGTGAATCGGTCGCCGGTGGGAAGGTCGTGAACGGTTGGGATTTCACCGTACGCCTCAGATGGCAGTCTGCATTGACCTACTGGTTTCCGGACCTCGACGTCGGTCGTTTCTTCGTTCAGGTGGCCGACGAGGTCTTGATCAACTTCGGCCCCGACGCCGGGCCCAACCACCTCGACCAGAATCGTCTGAGCCTACTCCTGGGTATGAAGATGGGGCGACTGACCGTGCGCGTCGGATACATGGACCGCTGGATTCCCGGCGCGACGGGGATGACGGCAATCCACGAACACGCCGCGCTCCTCTGGTTCAACCATCTGATCCCAGTCAGCGAGGCACCGGATCGCGTCTCTGAAGAGGGCAATCCCTGACGGCCAGCGGAACGTGCTGCGCTCGAGACTCGTCCTCGAAGGAGGGGTGCCTCCCGAAGGCGTAGCGACCGACGCCTCTCAGGGCTCGGGCCACATTTGCAAGATGGCGCATTCCTCGAGGCCCACCTCCTCGGCGAAGCGCGACACTTCCTGCCTCCTCTCGTAAGGAGGCAGGTCGAGCGTGATCTCGTAAAACTCGTTCGCGCGCGGGTTCGTCAGCCGGTCGAGGATCCACATTCTGACGGCGTTGACCTCGTCCTCGGGGCTGAGGCCTCGGGTCTCCTCGGCGTCGACCCAGCCGTTGCAGATGAGCTCCATCGCCTCGGCGAAGCTCTGCTCATCTGCGGCGACCTCTTCGCCGCCGGTGGTCGCAGCCGAGTCCGAAGACGAGGAGGTTTCGGGGTTACCGCCGCCGCAGGCGGTGAGCAACAACGAGAACACGAGAGGAATCGCGGGAGACAATCGCATGGGCCGAAGGCTACCGCGCCGGAGGGGGAAGCGCGAACTCTCGGACGCCGCCCCCCGATGCTCAGTCGCCCACCGTACCACCCTCTTCTTCTGCGGCGGTCGAGGCTTCGGGACCGTCGTTCTCCAGGGCCCCCACCGGCCACCCTCCGCCAAGCGCCTTGTAGAGGGACACGACGGAGATCAGGTACTCCTGCCGCACTTGGGAGAGCGCGAGCTGCGCGGAGAAGAGGCTGGCCTGGATGGCGGCGACCTGGAGATAGGTCGTCAGGCCACCGAGGTATTGGTTCCAGACGATGTCGTAGGCGGCCTGGGCCGAAGCCGTCTGGCGTTCGCGCGCCTCGAACTCGTCCTCGAGGGTCTCGTGAGCGATGAGCGCATCTTCGACCTCAGAGAAAGCCACGAGGATGCGCTGCTCGTAGAGTTGCGTGAGCTGCTCGGTTCGCGTGACTTCGATCTGCTCTTGGCGCCGGAGCCGTCCCCCGTTGAAGAGTGGGCTCAAGAGGTTCGCACCCAAGGTCAGGAAACCCGTCGCCAGGCTCGGGTTGGTGAGAACGGCGGTGACGCCGGCTGGCCCCGTGAGGTTGAACTGGGGGAAGCGATTCGCCCGCGCGACGCCGATTCGTGCGTTCTGCGCATGCAGCCGTCGCTCGGCCTCGCGGATATCCGGTCGCCGACGAACCACCTCCGACGGAAGCCCGATGGGCACGGCGGGGGGGATGACCTGGGAGAAGAGCGGGCGGCCCCGGGGAATCGCGCGTGGGGGTTGCCCGAGGAGAACGCTCAGTGAGTTCTCGGTCAGTCCGATGAACTGTCGGTACGACGCCAATGACGCCTCGACGACATGAAGCTGGATCTCGGATTGTCGGAAATCGATCTCGGTGGTCAAGCCACCGCGGAAACGAGCCTCGACGGTGTTCAACCCGCGGGTGCGCATCGCGATCGTCTGTTCGGTAATCGCCAGCCGGTTGTCGAGGTCGATGAGCGTGAAATACTGGGCCGCGACCTCGGCGATGAGGGAGATCAGCACGTTGCGGTACGCCTCCTCGGACGCCAGCACCTCGTGAAAGGCGGCCTCGTTCGACCGGCGGACGCGACCCCAGAGGTCGACCTCGTAGCTCATGTCGACCGCGAAGGCCGCGTTCGCCACGGGGGCGAAGTCGCCATTCGTCGTGATGGTCGGCGCGGCGGAAAGCTGCCCGCCCGCGCTCAAGGTCGGATAGAGGTCAGCCCGGACGATGCCCGCCAGGAGGCGAGACTCGGTGATGCGCAGCAGGGCCACGCGAGCGTCCCGATTGTGTTCGATCGCGGTCCCGATGAGCCTCTGGAGGACCGGGTCGTCGTAGAGTTCCCACCAGTTCAGGTTCACGATGGACTCGGTGGTCGTCGTCGGCGCCCGAAAGGACTCGAGGGCGGTCGTATCTGGGCGCACGTAGTCCGGCCCCACCGAACAGCCGACACCGGCGAGCGACAGCACCCACGCCAAGACGGCGAGCAACGACCTTCGCGGCGCCGTCATGCCACCCTCGTCCGGGTCGGCACCCGCCCCGGCCCGAGGGCGTTGAACATCAGCGCCGCATAGGCGATGACCAGCAGTATCTGGGTCAGCCGCGTCGTCACCTCGACGATCGCGTTCTCCGAGGTCACGACCAGCAAGATCGCCGAGAACGCATCCCCGAGGGGCCCGCGCATCCGGGCATTGGCCGCCATCGAGCGACCGAACATGAGCGCCACCAGGAAGAGCACGAGCATCGCGAAAACCGGCGAGTCGACGACCATGCCGACCAAGACTAGGACCACCGAGACGAACCCCGCCAGTGTGTTGGCGGCGATCCAATTCTGTCCCTTGGTGGCCCCTTCGTCGGGGTTCGCGGTCAGCATGACGAGGCCGATGTAAATCAGCGCCATGACGTAGTCGAAGCTCCCGAAGAAGAAGTAGCCCCAGGCGACCGGAGCCACGACCAGGGTCGTCTTGAGCGCCCGGCGGTGACACCCGAGGGGGCTCTCCTTCAATCCGTGGGCGCCGGGGACTGGAGCGACCTCGCCGGCCTGGGCGGGCAGAAGCCCGTGGACGAGGAAGGAGATGGCGACCGACGCGCCGATGAGGATGGTCATCGAGCGCGCGAGTACGTCGGCGACCGAGAGCGAGACCGTCCCCGCGAAAGGCACGGTGAGCACCGCGAGGAGCGAGAGGGTGACGATCACCGAGTGAACGCCCGCCGCGTTGGCGTAGTAGCAGATGTAGATCAGCCAGGTGCTCACCAGGAGCAAGATGCCCGGAGAAACCAGCAGGATGTCCGTGGCGTATCGGCCGAGGGAGAAGGCGAAGTACGTGATCAGGACGAGGATGACCGCCACCTTCAACGGCAGCGGCTTGGTCCCGGGGCGCAAGAGTACGCCCACGAAGAGCGGGAGCATGGCCGGCACCGAAACATCGAGAAGCAAGACGACCGCCGCGGCCACGGTCACCCCGACGGCGAGGCGGATCGCCGCGCGAGACTCCCCCGGGGTCTCAGTTGAGATAGGCCACATAGCTCGCGACTCGGATCAGGAACCAGGCGACGCTGTTCAGGAACGGATGGTCCCCGGTGTAGACCGTGACGCTCGCCTTCGCGCCGGCGCGGAGAAGCTCGCGCGGGGTGTCCGCGGGCAGGCGGATGATCACCGGGTACTGCTGCGGGGCACTGAACCAGCCGGTGGCGTTGCTCTCGTCGGGGAGTTCTCCGAGGGGCGCCTGGCCCTGCGAGACTCCGAGCCCGATGCTCGCGACCCGGCCGTGGAAGATCCTGCCCGGCGCCCCGTCGAGGACGATCTCGACGCGCTGCCCCGCCTCGAGGCGGCTGAGGTTGTTCTCGCGCATCGGGGCACGCAGCCAGGCGTCTTTGTCGACGACGAGGGTCGCCATCGGCTGCCCGGTGCTCGCGAACTTCCCCTCGGTCAGGCGAAGGTCGGCGACGCGACCGTGCCTCGGAGCCCGGATGATGGTCATCTCGAGGTTGAAGCGCGCAGTATCGAGGGTCGCCACCGCGGCTCGAATCGCCGGGTTGTCCGCGCCCTCGACGCCCATCTGCTCCCGCGCGCTCTCCACGTCCGCCTCGGCCCTGGCGACCTGGGAGCGAGCGCCGTTGCGCGCCGCGAGCAGGGCGTCGTAGTCGAAGAGCGCGATGGCACCCGGGTCGGTTGCCCGTATCGCCTCGGCCCGGTCGAGGTTGCGCTCGGCGTTGTCGAGCTCGGTGCGCGTCACGGCGAGGGCAGAGAGGGCCGACGTGATGCCGGCGCTCGCCGCCCGGAGGTTCTGACCGGCGAGGTCGAGCTGGGCCTCGGCGGAATGCACGGCGAGCTCGAAAGGATGCGGATTGTTGCGTGCGATGACGTCGCCCTCCTCGACGACGTCGTCGAGGGCGACCGGGACCTCGATGATGTACCCGCTCACCTGAGGCGTCACGGACACGTAGAAAAGCTGAACCCACGCGACGCCCGAATAGGGCGTGATGCGGTCGGCGAAAAGATGCCACGCGAAGATCACCGCGATCAGCACGAGGACGAGCCGGCTCACCTTCTGAGCCGGGCTGCCCTTGCGCGACTCGTCCGCCGGGGTCGGAGCGGGAGAAGACGGAACCGGAGAGGACGGATCTGGCGAGGGCGGGTCTTGCTCCTCGTCCGTCGATCCCGGCGCCTCTTCGGTCATTTGTCGTTCGCGTCCTCTGTGCTGGCTTCGGCCCGCGCAGCAGAGCGTTGAAGCACGGTGATCACGAGGGCCGTGCTCCAGCCAGCCATGATGACCCCGGTCAGGGCCTCGACGGACCCGAGAATTCGTAAAGGGCTCTCGAGGACGATGTCACCGTAGCCGAGGCTCGTATACGTGACGGACGAGAAGTAGAGCGACGGCTCGAGTTGCTCGAAGGCCCCGAGTTGCATGAAGAGCGCCGCCCAGGCGCCCATCTCGACGAAGGACGCTCCCACCATCCAAAGAACCGTCGCCGCGGCGGCGCGCACGCGCCGACCCTGGCTCATCGGCTTGGCCCCTGCGTGAGCTGGGATGAACGCCAACGCGCCGAGCATGAACACCGCATGGATGGCGGTCATGAGCAGAACCATGGCCACGCCGATGAGGAGTACCTTGAACACGCTCTCAGGCTCCCGGTCTCTCACCGTCCCGGGGTGAAGGAGGTCTACGCATCATGCAGGTTCTTCGGTGGCTGGGGATGCATCCGCCGCGCCTTGTTCGTCTTGGGCGTCTTGGTCGCCCTCCGGGGCTTCGTCGCCGTCGCCCTTCTCACCGTGGGCAACCCAGTCCATGAAGATCACGTACGCGAGGGCCAGGAGGACCGCCCCGACGAACAAGCCGATCATGCCGGCGGTGACCATACCGCCGAGGGCCCCCAGCAAGATGACGGGCATGGGAGCGTCCACGCCGCGGCCGAGGAAGACGGGCTTGAGCACGTTGTCCGCCAACCCAGCGATCAGGAAGTAGACGGTGAAGAGCGCGTTGCTCAGGTTGGAATCGCCGGCCCACCACAGATAGGCGATCACGGGGATGGTGAGGACCGTCGCCGGCACCTGGGCGATGCCCAATACCAAGACGGCGATCGCCAAGATGCCGGCGGCGGGCACATCGGCCCAGACGAAACCGACCCCCAGCAAGAGCGACTGAATGAACGCGACGCCGATGACCCCCAGGGACACGGAGCGGATCGTGGCCGTCGTCAGCTTGTGCAGCTCCTCTCCTCGTTTGGCGCCTGACAGGCGACGGCTAATCTTCAGCATGACGTCGCTGCCCGGCTCGCCGAACGCCATCATGATGCCCGCGATGATCAGCGCAAAAAGGAACTGAAAGATGCCGCTTGCGGCCCCGGTGAGCAGACCGAGGGCGGTCCGAGAGAAGCTCTCCAGCTGTGGCCTCACCGTCTCCAGCAACGCAGGGAGGTCACTTGCGGCCAAAGTCCACGCTCGATGAATCTTCGCGCCGACGACGGGAAGGTCGGCCACCGATGCCGGCGGCGGGCTGATGGCAAACCCGTCGCTGTCGAGAGCGGCCCGGGTGTCCTGGACGAAGTCCGCGACGGCACCGCCGATGACCACGGTGGGAGCGCCTATCAGGAGCATGCCTAGGAGCACGAGGAGAGTCGCTGCCCGCCCCGGTTTGCCCCCGAGCTTCTTGGCGAGCTTCTGATGCAGGGGGTAGAGCGTCACCGCAAAGACCAGGGCCCAGAGCATCAGCCCCATGAACGGACTGAAGACCTTGACGCTCATGACCACGAGGACCGCGACCAGGGCGAGGCGAATGATGATGTCCGTCAAATCCTTGGACAGGGTTTTTCGGATGAGGGCGACGTCGATTTCCATGGCTCGAACCTTCTGGCCGCGAGGAGTCGTAGGCGAGGTCCGCCGGCCGCGGGGCACGCACGGGTATCACAGGAGCTTGCTCGGCGCCCCTCGATAGCACTCCGATCCAGCGGCACGCACGGACCCCGATACGGACAAACCAACGCTTCACATGGAAGAGAGCCGCGATCACCGATGGGGAAATGCAATTCCTCTCACGCCTAGGAGACCGGAGCCGTGGCGGGGGGTGGCGATTGCGCGATGCACTGGCGAGGGGAATGCTCGCTGCGAATTTGGTGGTGGACTCGGGAGAGGAAGACGACCAAGCAGTGCGAAATGAGAGCGCAATGGGTGACGAACGGGGTGCAGCGGCCTAGGCGCGTCGGAGCGGCGGGTCTCGAGCCTCTCCTGAGAATCACCCTGGTCTCTGCGGCGCTGGTGGCCAGCTTCGTCGCCCCGCCCGGGGCCGCGGCTCAAGAACACCCCGAAGGCCAGACCGAAGGCGTCGAGTTCGACGAAGAGATGCCGAATGCGCCGCGGGTGTCGGCGCCGGTCGGCGACGGGGGGCCGACCCTCGAGGCGAAGTTCGGCGGCTACGTCGAGACGAGCTTCACCTGGTCCTTCGCGGAACCCGACAACGGCCTCATCGCCTACCGCGGCTTCGACAACCGCCACGCGACCTTCAGCTTGGAAAACGCCAATCTGGCGACGCACATCTCCTTCGACCGCGTCTACCTGAAGCTCTCGCTGCAATGGGGACGCACCCCCGATACGTATTACCTCGCCGAGCCCAGCGACTCGTCGGGCACCGCCTTCGGCGTCGGGGCGAGTTCTGCCGCGACCTACCGCTTCATTCAGGAAGCCTACCTCGGCTGGAACGCCCCCCTGCTCAGCGGCGTAGCCATCGAGGCCGGAGTGTTCCTCTCTCCCGTGGGCATCGAATCGATCGACGTGCACAGCAACTGGAACTGGTCCCGGTCGAACCTCTTCATGGGCCTTCCGTTCTATCACCTGGGTCTTCACGTCGCGTCGGCGCTTTCGGAGAACGTGAGCGCCCACGTCGCCGTCTACAACGGCTGGAACAACATCCTCGACAACAACGTCGAGAAGTCGGTCGCGGGGTGGGTCGGGTTTACCTCCGAAGACCTGAGCGCCCAGGTGCTCTACTTCGGCGGCGTCGAGCGTGAGGGCGGCAACTGGCGCAACCTCTTCGACGCCTGGGCGGCCGTCGAGGCTTCGCCCTGGCTCAAGCTCGCCCTCCACGTCGACGGGGGCTTCGAGCCCTACTCGGGGAGAGACGCTGGGTGGTGGTTCGGCACCGCCGGCTATGTGCGAGGCACGCCGACCGACTGGCTCGCCTTGACCCTCCGACAAGACGTCTTCTTGGACCGCGCGCCAGACGATGACCCCGCAGCGCGGATCTTCTGGGCGACCACCCCCCTGATGGCCTCGACGACCATCACCGTCCAGCTCATCCCTCTGGAGTACATCGCCGTCTTCCTCGAGTACCGCCACGACCAGACGGCAACGTCGGCGGACCTCGGGGGCCCAGCCCCTGACCAAGACACCTTTTTCCGCGGCGCCATCCCCCAAGACCCGGCGACCGGCGCCTGGGTGCCCAATTCGCGAACTCAGGACACCATCACCCTCGGGGTCACCGCCGGGCTCTGAACCCCGTACATCCGCGGCCCGGTCCGGGGCACCGAAGTCCACTCCCAAAGAGCCCCAAAAGGCGCTACAACGGCGCCATGGACCTCGTCGAAAAGCGTAAATCTTGGTCGCGGATGCTCGTGCAAGCCGCTCACTTCGCGGACCTCGACAATACAATCGATGCTCTCGGGCGAGCTCGGCTCTGCTTGAAGGACATCGACGCGGCCATCGCGACCCTCGGCGAGGGCGAGAGCCTCACCACCGACCGGGCGCGGGCCCTGGGCCGCCTCGAGGCGTACCAGACGCTCCACGCCGAATGGCAGACGCGCACCCAGGCCCGGGCCGACGAGTTCGAGCAGCACGAAGAAGAGCGCTACGACGCGCCCCTGGCCAAGCCGGGGCTCGACTGAGATGAGCGCGCTCTTCGAAGGGTACGAAGCCGCGCCCTTCAAAGCGCGCCGGGACCGACTCAGCAAACGCCTCGATGGCGCCCTCGCCCTCGTGCCCGCCGGGGGAACATCGTCTCGGAACTTCCTGGCCCAGGCCTATCCGTACCGGGCCTCGAGCCACTTCCTGTACCTGGTGGGGCTGCCCCTCATCGACGGCATGCTCGTGGTCGACGGGGACGAGCACACGCTCTTCCTGCCAAAGGCCCCGGACGACGACGCGCTCTGGCATGGGGCCCAGCCGGGGCACCAGGAGATCGCCGAACGCACCGGCTGCCGCGTGGTGCACATCAACCGCCTCGCCGACGCCCTCGGAGGGCAGCGGGTGGCGACGGTGCCCGCCCCGGACCCGATCACCCGCGCGCGGCAGTCGGCGTTGCTGGGCCGCGAGGTCACCCCGGGCCGCTTCGACGAGGCCGACCTGCCGCTGGTCGACGGACTCATCGCCCTGCGCTCGGTTCACGACGAGGCCGCCATCGGGGGCCTGCGCCGCGCCGCCGCGGTGACCACCGCCGCCCACCTCGCGGCCATGTCCGTGACGCGCCCCGGCATGCGCGAAGCCGATGTCCGCGCCGCCTTCGACGGTATCGTCGTCGCGGAGAACCTCGAATACGCCTACGGCCCCATCGTCACGGTCCATGGTGAGGTGCTGCACAACAGCGCACATGGCAACCGCATCGACAAGGGCGACCTCTTGCTCGCCGACGTCGGAGCCGAAGCCGAAGGCGGCTGGGCCGGCGACGTGACCCGAACCTGGCCCGTGAGCGGGAAGTTCTCGACGACCCAGCGCGAGTTCTACGAGGTCGTCCTGGCCGCCGAAGAGGCATCCATCGAGGCGGTGAAGCCGGGCGCGCGCTACCGAGACGTGCACCTCGCCTCGTGCCGCGCCCTCGCCGCCGGCCTCGTCGACCTCGGTGTTTTGACCGGCGACCCGGCCGAGCTCGTCGCCGACGGCGTCCACGCGCTCTTCTTCCCCCACGGCGTGGGCCACCTCCTCGGCCTCGACGTCCACGACATGGAAGACCTCGGCGACCGCGCAGGCTACGCCCCCGGCCGAAAGCGCGCCGAGCAATTCGGCCTCTCCTACCTGCGCCTCGACCGGGACCTCGAGGTGGGCATGGCGGTCACCATCGAACCCGGGCTCTATCAGGTCCCGGCCATCCTCGAGGCGCCGCGCTTCCGCGAACTGGCAAAGGGCCGCGTGAACTGGGAGCGGCTCCGAGACTTCGCCGACGTCCGGGGCATCCGCATCGAAGACGACGTGCTCGTCACCGACGCCGGCCGCGAGGTGCTGACTGCCGAGATCCCGAAGACCATCGACGCCCTCGAAGCCATCGTCGGGAGCCGCGCTTGACGCTCCGGCGCATCGCGACCATCGGCCATCCGGTGCTGCGGGAGCCCGCCCGCGCCATCAATCGAGAAGAGCTGGCGTCCCCAGAGATGCAGGCCCTCATCGACGACCTCATCGAGACCATGCGCGAGGCCCAGGGCGCCGGCCTCGCCGCGAACCAAGTGTATGAACCGGTCCGCATCTGCGTGATGGAGGTCGGCGACAACCCCCGGTACCCGTACAAGCCGAAGATCCCCCTGACCGTCCTGGTGAACCCCCACCTGGTGCCCGTCGGCGAAGAACGCTTCTCGAACTACGAGGGCTGTCTGAGCGTGCCGGACCTCCGCGGCGTCGTGGAGCGCCCCGTCGAGTTCCGGGTGCGTGCGATGGACCGTGATGGCAACGACATCGACCGGGTGGTGAAGGGCCTCACGGCGGGCACCTTCCAACACGAGGTGGACCACCTCGAGGGGCGACTCTTCGTCGACCGGGTCACGGACCCGACTTCCCTTTGCACCTGGTCCCACTTCGAGCGCTATCACAAGGCGGCCTTCGTCAAGCGGGCCGAGGCGTTGGTTTCGCGCTTCGGAAGCTGACGGCGATGGCCTGGGATTCATTGCTCAAGCCCGACGGCGCGCCCCTGGGGGTGAGCAACAAGGCATGGAACGGCGCCCGGACCTTCCGCGCAGCGGGCTGCGTGGTGCTCTTCATCGGCGCGGCGACGACGGTCATGGGCGTACTCGGTCTCGTCTCGGGCGCGCTCGACGACGACTCAGACGTCGTGACCCTGGCGGCGGCAGCTACGCACCAAGGCCCCGCACGGGTCTCGGGTCGCCTCGAAAGCGCGGCGCCGCTGGCGATGCCCGACGACGGCACCCCGGTCATCCGCGGCCACCTGCGGGTAAGCGCACGGACCACGGCGGGCAGCAAGAACGGCGCTCCGGGGGAGCGGGTCTTCGTCGACTGGACCGAAGTCGCCCCGGACGCCTATTTGACCGACGGCACCCATCGGCTGCCCATCGCGACCGCGGCGAGCATCGAAGCTACCGTCGACCGCCGGGCCCGGGCCCAGGTCGAACACGCGCCGGGCCGCAACGGCCGGCCCCTCGCCGTGAACTACGGCGGTCAGCGGTATCCGGTGCAGATCGACGACGCCAATACGAGGCTCTACGCGGACGTCGAACGGGAGCGGGTCCCCCACGGTGAGACCGTCGTGCTCACCGGCGTCATTCAGGGCGGCACCCTCTATCCATCGACCGGAGGCGTGATTCGCCGGTCCGTCGGCACCGTCGAGGAAGTGGCGGGCAACGCACGGAAGACGAGCTTCGGCTTCGCCTGCTGTGGGCCTTTCGCGGCGATCATGGGTCTCGGCATCGCGATCGCGGGGACCATCCGCCTGCGGAAGATGCGCGCGATGGGCGCCGCCGGTGCCGCCGGGCTTTTGAAGAAACTGCTCTGAGGGCGGCCCTCAGGGCATGACGGGCGCGAGGGCCGCGTACGACGAAAAGTCGCGGCGGAGTTCGCTGATGCGCACGTGGTCGATGCCCGTGTGGGTGCTCACCCGGGAAACCCCGACCGGCGGGTAGGAACCTTCCTGCACGCTCTGAGGGTCCGCGCCGATGACCCAGGCGTTATGATTTCCGTCGATGCCCACCGCGACGTCCTCGTCGGCCGCCACCCGCACGCCGTCGTACCAAAGCTCGAGCCCCCCGCCTCCCCAGTTGGCGCCGACATGATGCCACTCTCCGCGCGTCGGGTCCGGCTGGTTGAGTTCGTAGGAGTCGTCACCGTCTTGGATCCGCACGAGGAGCCGCCCATCCGTCTCGATGGCGATTCGAAAATGCCCGGGAAATACTTGGTTCATCGCATCGCGGCCCACGAGCCCCGCGGGAGTGGGCGCACCGGCGCGGCGGATGAACCAGAAGTCCACGGAACCCGTCGGCAAGTCCCACGCAGGGGAGTCCCGAACGGTGACATAGTTCCTAGCACCCGATGGCAGGCGCAGGGCGTCTCCGCAGCCGAGGGGGCCCGACCAACCCGACGCGGTCCCGTTCTGCACTTCACCAACGTGCCCATCGATAACGTCAGGGGTAGTCGTGGCGCCAGAGATGCCTTCGAAGGTGTAGAGCGCTACGACATCGGCCGCCAAGACTGGGCACCGCACATCACCAGGCCCCGAATCGACCCCGGCGTCGGCACCGCCGTCGACACCCGAATCAACGTCCGGTCCCGTATCCGGCGGGGCGTCCGGTGGAGGGCGCATGGCCGAGTCTGTGGGCAGCGGCCCGGAGTCCCGGGGCGCCGAGTCTCCCGACCGGGCATCCGGCGAGGCGGCGTCGTTGGCCACGGGGGGAAGCGTCGCCGAGGTGTCGACGGCGCAGCCACCCAGCAGGCTCACGAAGCCCACCAGGGCCACGACAAACCGAGGAGCATGGGAGTTCCGATGCGACACGCACGCAGAGTCTAGCATCGACATGTTCACCTTGCTTCCCGAACCATCGGTCTGGAAGATGCGCCCATGTCCTTCGGCAGCCCCGGCCTCACCCTGCTCACGGATGACGAGATCAAAGCTCTCCTCGCCGCCCTCCACCATGGGCACCTGGTCTTTCCCATCCGTCTGTCCGACCTCATCGGCGGCGGCTTCCCGCACATCGCCGAGAAGGCGGAGATCGTCAGCGGCCTCGACGAGCGCGGCCTCCGGGCACTCCTGGTGAGTGTGATGGCCGAGCGGCGGGGCGGTTGAGACGCTGACGCCTCGAACCGCCTTTACGGGGGCACCGTCGTGAGGCTACACACGGCGGGCGCCAGCCCAAACTCGGAGAGTGCGTCGTCGGTCGGCAATCTAGCTTCACGTCGCCTCCGGCGCCGCTGCGCCTTCTTGCCGACATGGAGAATCGGATGATCGAGCTCGAGAGCTATCTGAACGGTGAGTGGAAAGCCGGTACCGGCAAGAAGGCGACGCTGAAGAACCCGGCGACGGGGGAGGCGGTCGCCGAGACGAGCACCTCTGGCCTCGACTTCGCGGCGGCCCTCACCTACGCCCGAGACGTCGGTGGACCGGCGCTGCGGGCGATGACCTTCGCCGAGCGCGGCGCCATGCTCAAAGAAATGTCGAAGGCCCTCCACGAGGTCCGCGACGAGCTCATCGAGGCGTCGATCATCAACGCCGGCACGACCCGGTCGGACTCGAAGTTCGACATCGACGGGGCGACGGGCACCCTCGCCTACTACGCCGGCGTCGGCAAACGCCTCGGCGACCGCACCTACCTGGTCGAAGGCGAAGGCGAGCAGCTCACCCGAGGCGCGCGCTTATGGGGCCACCACCTCCTCGTGCCGCGCCGCGGCGTCGCGGTGCACATCAACGCGTTCAACTTCCCGGCCTGGGGCCTCGCTGAAAAGGCCGCCTGTGCGCTCCTCGCCGGCGTGCCCGTCGTCACCAAGCCCGCGACGAGCACCATCCTCCCCGCCTACCGGCTGATGAAGACCCTCGTCGACGCGAAGGTACTTCCGGACGGAGCCCTGTCCTTCGTCTGCGGCAGCGCCGGCGACCTGGTCACCCACCTCGGGCCCCAGGACGTGCTCGCCTTCACCGGGTCCGGCGACACCGGCGCCATGCTCCGGCGCATGGACAACGTCATCGAGCGCTCGGTCCGCATCAACGTCGAAGCCGACAGCCTCAACGCCATGGTCCTCGGCGAGGACGTCGAAGCGGGCAGCGACACCTACCAGATGTTCATCCGCCACGCGTCGCGGGAGATCACCCAAAAGACGGGCCAGAAGTGCACGGCGACGCGGCGCGTCTTCGTGCCCGAGGCCATCATCGACCGAGTCATCAAGGACCTCGGCGAGGCCCTCT
>Ga0164313_10000684_pt1 | contig 28151 bp, 24 predicted proteins | sample GuaBasSedimGuay4_FD_113735 | JGI IMG/M metagenome (GOLD analysis project Ga0164313, IMG submission 113735) | Subseafloor sediment microbial communities from Guaymas Basin, Gulf of California, Mexico - Guay4, Core 4569-4, 0-3 cm | ecosystem: Environmental > Aquatic > Marine > Hydrothermal vents... | reverse complement strand
TGTCCCATACGGACATCATGAATCTGCCGTGAACGAACCAGATGCCACGAGCGATCAGCTTGGCACCAGCATCTTTGTAGAACTCAACGAAGGCAGTGTCCTCTGGGCCTTTGACGTAACCGTTGCCATCTTCACATGTGACCATGACCGTACCGTTGGGCGACACAGCCATAGCAAAGATGTCCTTTCCCTCCGCCGGCACTGTCCACGAATCGAGGGGCGTGATGTTTTCCCATGACTGGTACTGAGCAACAAGGTCGCCATCAGCTACGAAAATGCTGTCTGAGGAAACACCAAGGTCACGAGGGTCACCGAACACCGGTTCCCATTCCCTATGACTGTGCGACAATCTCAAAGCGTACTGTTCACCGTTGTTGCGAGGACGGGACACGTCGATACCGTTCGATGAGAAGAACCGCATCTGATCCAACGCTGCCTGATCCTGGAACAGGGCAAGCTCTCTTGGATCCCAATCCAAACCTTCGCCACCGGACAGGTCGGTGCGTGACCATGCATAACCGATGTCCAAAACGTTCTCATAGATAGAGCCGGCACGGTCTTGTCTTTCGGCTAAAGAGTCACGGGTACCGATGGTGAGCGGCGCAGATGGGTTCGCGATGGTGCGGAACCAGGTGTCCCCGATCTTCAGGTTGTAGCCCTGCGCCTTCGGGTGGTCTACGGGCTGCCCGAGGGGGTTCGTACCCCTTGTTCCTGCGCTGAGTATGGTGGGCATCAAGGCACCTGATTGAACGTCGGCATCATCATGACCCGTGTCTTGTACTCCGTCTTCATCTCTTTCTCGGCGTCAGCCAGCAGCATGTTACGCAACTGATAGAGACCGCCGGCAATCGACATGCGAGAGCCAACGCGAATGTTCTGGGCTTCCAGCACGCTCTTGACCCACTCTGTCTGAGATGCCGGTACGTCACGGCCTGCGAACAGGTCAGCTGCCGCGCCGAACATCACAATACGAGCCCAGCGCTCGTCGACACCAAGGTCGTCGAGCAGATCTGTTTCCCATTGGGCCTTGGCCATGCGCCGACGGTACCGAAGCCAGACAGTGCCGAACGCAGCCGAGTTCGACACCATCTGACCCGTTGCCAGCGAGTTGCGGCCCCCATGCCCGGGATGTGGATTGAGAACAAGCGAGCGCCCACCGGTCATCGGGTGGAAGTCCACTATCTCCCCATGAATGTCGATGTCGGTCACGAAGTCACCTGGCTTCACGCTCAGGACTTCGACGGCGAGATCGTCGCCGATAGGGAAGACCCCGTCCGTCACGGAAGAGAGCAATTCGCTCGACGTGGTGAACAACTTCGGGTACAAGGTGATGAGATTGTCAGCCACCGACTCGAAGATTGCTGCTCTCGTGTAGACGGGGTTCATGGTGAGCAAGGACGGTGCCGTATGCTGCGCCGGCACGGTCCCGTACTCACCACGGGTCACGATTACTTCTTTCGGCTGGGAGTCATACGCAACGACTCTCATGAGCTCCTGACCGGACTCGAGAAGAGAGCCCTGACGCAGAAGGTTCTCGTCTTCAGGAACGGTGAACGAACCCACCTTTACCAGCGTGTCTGTAGCGCCGATGCTCTCGAGCAGCTGCACCTGTGCAGGCTGAGAGTCGGGTGGCGTGAGAATCTGCTGCAACAGTCGGTCGATGATCGAGCTAACCGTGTACGCCGAAGTGCCTTGACCTACCATCACGAACCCCCTGATGCTGGTGGGAACACCTGTTCGGCGTTCGTCTGAGATGAGCCACCATCGCCCTGGACAAGCGGTCCACCGATCTTGGGTTGAATCACCATCGGCAGCCATGTGTTCGGTGGCACCGTCATGTGGGTGCCGTCCTGGAACGTCACTTCGAACGTGTACTGGTATCGCCCAGACGGGGTGAGAGCCCCTTCAAATGGGGACCATCGGACCCACCCTTCAAGGTCTCCATCCTGGTCTTCGACGATGCAAGGCGATTCTCGTACGATGAGATCCCGAGGGAACAACACGAAGCCGCCCTTCCGCATTGCATACGAGATCGAGATCGTGACCGACGCACCGGTGAGATTGATTGGGTTCCCTGACCCGTCCTTCAGGCAGCGTGTCAATGGGGGCGCGGTGTCAAGGCGCGCGTAGTACTGGGTTTGATTCTGGTTCAGTTGTGCTGGCATCAGCATCCCTCTCGTTGACAAGTGCACGCTTCTGCTGGGTGTAGCGTATCAGTGACTGACGCCGGCCCAACGGCACACCCAACGGCCGACGTACCAGGACACAAGAATGGCACCCATTCCATACGGGTGTGTGCCTGCCCCTCGAGCGCAAACGTGCCTTCCATCTCGGCCTGTCCGGTGAATCCCAGCTCCGCGGACCCGACCAAGGCGAAGTCACGTTCTACCCATCCGTCGCCATCGAACTCGAGCAAAGACTCTACTTCCAGTCCGAAGTCACCAGTGAAGAACACGGTGCCATCGAGCGTAAGGTCTGCTTCTCCGACCAGCCCGAAGTCACCCGATGCTGGTGGCAGATGCACCCCATCGAACTGTGTCTCAGCTGTGGCTTCGAGTCCGAAGGAACCATCGAACACCGCAGTGAACGTGCCATCGAACTCGATGTCTGCTGTAGCTTCCAACTGGAAGTTGCCATCGAAGTCTTGGATAGCGTTGGTGAACGATACACCATCACCATGAACCGTCCACACCCTGCCACCAGACGAGAATGTAGATCCGTCAGAGACAGGTCCGTTCGGCAACGAAGCGTTACCGGCGTCGAAGTTCAACAGGTCGTCCAGATCAGGACCAACACCAGCAGCAACGAACACCGTCCACACGTTGCCCTTCCACGGTGCACCACCAAGATGACTGCCCCCAATACGCACTTCATGGTCCGTGTTGGGAACGAACGGCATACTGAAAGCAAAGACGTGGCTACTGACCAAACCGAAGTCCAAACGGTACGTCCATCCAGAGCTATCAGCTTCAGCTAGATAACTGTGTCGCTCATCGTTGGCGACAACGAACGGATCACTCACCTGATCTTGGATAGCACTCTGGTCACGGGTGCTCGCCCGCATCTTCTGTGTTGCTGTATCCCAAGCCCACAACAGGTCTTCCCCGTTGCCTACTGCACTCCTGTTCGAGTACAGCACCCTGAACCCGACAGGATCCAGAACGTCAGCAACAGATACCGAAGCCTGGACCTGCCAAGCAGCAGTGAACTCAAGGTTCGCCGTATGGGGCGTACTGAGATAAGACCCTGCGGACCCATCAAGCGTGAAGAACGCATCAGCAGCCATGAGCTATGTGTGATCGAGCTTGGAGCCTGCGTTGAACTTGAAGTTGGAACCAGCAGTCACCGCGATCGGAGCAACAATAGCACCCTTGTACCAAGGGTTACCTGCCGTCAGGTCGTCCCAAATACTCATGTGGCTGTACGTCTCCGTCGCTGCAACAGCAGTCCATATCACATCAGCAGCAGTCAACGCCTGAGCACGACCATCAGTCGATGCAGGTATCGGATCATCGAAGACAACCAACGCCCTTGTCGTCTCTGCAGCAGGGTTCGCAACAGCGTCCTTGCCGGGGTCACCGATATGCAACTTGATGTACAACGCCGACGGTGCCGGAACCGACAAGAGCTTGCCGAGCACGAACTCTGCCGTCACCGACGCACCTAGGTCTGTGAAATCCATGATGTCCTTTCCGCACTATCGGGCAGGGGATTTGCCGTCCCCTGCCCTCCAGCACAGTTTGTCAGGTAGGTGTATCGGTAACGATGCCGTGATACGAACGTGGTCCGTACTCGAAGCCGATCTCGCCGTAGATCTGGAGCCGTTCATAGGCACCGGTCTTGGCGAGTGGTTCCGTGAAGAACACGCCCTTGCCTGGGATGGGGAGCGTCACCGGATTGATGTAGCTCATGTCCGCAAGCAGGATGATGTTCTTCGGCAGGTACCGGTCGAGCGCCACACCAAACGTACCGAAGTCCGTGATGATGGTCTCGATGTTCACACCACCAACAGAGCGCGACCTGTCGGCCAGCCCGAAGTTGTTGGTGTACTCCTTGGACAGCGCAACCTTCGTGGAAGCGTTCATCCAGAGAACCGGTGTCATCATCGGAGCTTCCGTGTCGGCTTCGAACAGCGCAACAAGGAGAGCATCCAGTCCGTCACGCCACAGGTCGCCACCGGCGCCCGTGTCGATCTTGGCACCGAAGAACGGGTCTTCCGTGTCCTGAGCAGCAGCAGCGTCCATCGCTGCGACCGTGATGTTGCTACCAGGGACCAACGGTGTCGGGTTCGTCTGACCGGCCCCAATGAGCAGATAGTCAAGGAAACCCTGAGCCTTGCGAACGAGCGCAGGGTCGTAGGTTCCACCGAACCCAGATGTCCCCGAGCCTGCCGGCTGAGTCTCTGGATTCAAGTACGTTCCGTACAGGGAAGTCTTCTGCAAGTCACGGGCAATCTTGCGGAGCTTCTGGTTGATGGCCTTCTGCATCGGCGTGCCTTCGGCTTCGACGATGGAACCATCGTTCGGGACGAGAGCACCGGTACGGGCGTCTCCACCAGCACCGATCTGGCCGGACACCGCATCACGGGTGTAGGTGAGAGCGATGGAGTGCTGATGAATCTCAGTCACGCCTACGCGCTGGGCTCCGAAGAGCACTCGCTCGTCCTCAGGGGTCCAACCCTCAGGGCGCGCGTTGTTGTTGGACGACTCTTCGCCCTGCTCGATCTGGAAGACGAAGTCCTTCGTCCGAAGGGTTCTGCCGTTCCCCATTCCACCGATGGCTGACAGCCAAGGCACGATCTCACGGGTGAGATAGTACATCTGGCCTTGCCATTGGGGATAGTTGAGCGTCGAAGCCATTGCTTCGTTGACGGGCTGCGAAGACGCTGCTGCGCCTGCGTCTACTCCGTCAGCTGGATAGACGTCTGTGGCTGCTAGGCCCGTCTCTCCAAAAGGTGGTGCCGGTGCGATTGCCATGTGAGTTGACTCCTAAATCTATGGACGGGCCTGGCGGTCCATCATGTCCTGCATCTGAGCAGCCATGATCGCCCCTTCAGCCCCGTAGTCGCCGTCCTGTCTCGCTTTCACGAGACGTTCTTCGCGTGTGGTTCGGACTTCAGAACCAGCAACATTCCCGACCTGATCGAGCTGAGCTTGGCCCAGGCTGATCTGTTCAGCCTGTGGATGAGTGACTTCTGGGGCAGGCGCTGGCTGATAGCCATACTCGTCGAGTGCGAACTTCAGGATGGAGTCCTTCTCTGGGTCTCCATCGTAGGTCCGCGCAACGGCCTTTCCCATGCCTGTCTCAACGTCGAATCCAGCATCCGCGAACGCACGCTTGCGTTCCTTGGCTTCCAGATCCTTCACCTTCGCATTGGCTTCCGTGAGCTTTTTACGAAGTCCACCACCGGATGTTTCTTCCGTGGCTTCTTCTGTGGTCGGGGCTTCTTGCGTGGTCATGTTGTCTCCCTTGTCGACTCCACCGATTAACGGTTCGTGGCAAAGCGGTGGGGCTTGCCAGCCGAGGGGAGCTTTGGGAACAGAATACATGAAGGGAGCTCCCGCTCTGAGACCTTCAGTTGTATCTGCCCAAATTACGTCAGTTGGTTAGGGCGGTCACCACCTGAGAATGTCATCATAGCTCATCCAGACCAGAAACGCCACCGGTCTTCTGCGAGAGTGCGTAGTCGACCTGCTTGCCGCCTGTGAACGTTGAGTCTTCCTGCGCTCTCAATCTGTCTATGCGGAGCCGTTGTTCCTGGTCGCCGAGCTCAACGCCACCAACAAACTCTTCGATGTCGAACGTGTCGTCGGGGTCGCCGTGCCGTTGGGCAAGAACGTTCAGAACGGGGAGAAGACCTTGCGCCGAACCGAAGATGGTGTCGGCCCGCGCTTGGTCCATGCCTTGATCTTGAAGCATGGATGAGAACTCCTTCGCTATGTCGAAGCCGTGCTGCTTGCCAGACCCACCAATCTCAGCGACAGAGATTTGCTTGGCAAGAATGCGCTCCCCAAGGTCGGGCGAAAGAGCAGATGCAAGAAGAGCGCTATCGGTGAGCTCTACCCCGAAGTACTCCGAGTAGACGTTCCTCAACGCCAGAGAGCGAGAAACGATGCGGTCGTACATCGGGTTAACCCTATTCAGTTCGAGTTCCTGTGGGGTCACGTCACCTTCGATGAACTCACCGTACCTGTCCCTGAACACGCTCGGATCAATGCCCACATTGATAAAGACTTCGTCATAACCAGCGATGGCTGTGGCGTAATCGTCTTCCTGGTATCGGGGTCGACCGTCATCGGTCATGTTGCCAGGGAACCACGTCCCATACCGAGCGTCGGCTCTCACAGCAGCCCACGCCTCGACGGGGTCCTCGCTGACGAGATAGGCACCGATGAATACATCCAGCGTGGCTGTCTCGAGCCACCCATAGATCTCTCGCAGCTTGTCTGTGCCCAAACTCATACGACACCCCTTACGTTCTTGCTCATGCCAGTTGAGATGGCGTTCCCTACTTCTCTGACAACCTTGTCGTAGCCACGGTCGAACCCTGCCTTCATGATGGTGTCCGACGCCTGCTTCGGGTCGTTGAAAGCCATCGCCTGCTGGATGGCCGTGTCCGTCTCGTCGGCAGGCGCACCCCAGCGGCTCTCTGCGTAATTCTTCCACGGCCGCATGATGGACTCGTACGACTGATTCCTGTCGGTGTAGTTCGAGAACAGGGTCACACGCTGGTCCTTCAGTGACTCGACGAACTCCATCTCACCGTCGGGGTCGTTGCGTATCCTTCCTGCCGCACTCTCTATGTCGCCACTCGACCAGTCACCGAACTGTGGTCCCAACCACTTCGCGAGAAGGCTCCGAACGGTATCCTCGTCCTTGCGCGACGTGTCAACTGTGCCAAGGCCGCTCATGAAAGCGCTTGTCTCGGTGGTCATCTGGTGAACACTGTACGGGTCTGACACAGCAGCGACCTGAGAGATGAGCATGTTCTCAGTCCATTTACCGGTCGTGTACTGAGTGGACAGGAACTCAACCAAATCTTCAGGAGCCCCTGCCATGCCAGCCTTTGAGAGATCGTCTGTGACACGAGCCATGTTGGACTCCATCGTAATCTCTGCTGTCAAGGGGTCGGCTTCGACCTTGATGAGCCATTCTCGCTCGCCTTCTGTGTGCGTCTGCCACCATTCCGTGGTCTCGAGTTCTGGCTGCGTGACGGCGCGGCCTTCGATGGCAGCACCCATAATCAGGCCGACAACATCTGGCTCGAGCAGATAAGGGCGAACCTGAGCCTGTCTCTCATAGATCTCAGCCCACGAGAGCAATGGGTCTTGTTCGGTCTGCGGTATCTCGAGCGACGAGCCCTGCCCGAGAGCCCCATACGAGAGCAGTTGGGCGTTCGTTACATGCCTGTCGGCTTGCGGGCTCTTCACGTCAGGGCCGTAGTACGCCTGCACGGTTGAGCTGTCCGGGATCTCCCAGTAGATGGGAAGCGGTGGGTCGGAGTCGGGGACGAAGTAGACGACAAGGGTCGTCTTCGTGTCTGAGTTCCACCACATCGCGGGGTTCCCACCGATGACGTTGAACCGTCCCTGGTTGTTGTCCGGCGTGTAGTCTGGGAAGTCCTTGACGTTCGTCGTGTCAACGTTAATCGCCATCAGGTCATCTCCCCTTCGTTCTCTTCTTCTTCACCTATCAAGCCAAGGAGCTCGGCCCTTCCACCGGCTTCGATCCCTTCAGGGTCATGTCTCCAGTCGACCCGACCTTCACCACCAGTGACGACATTCGACAGCGAGCCGAGTTGAGCAAAGAGCATTTCGGCACCCGACGGGGTACGGGCAGCTTTCTCTGTCTGCGATTCGTCGTAGAGCTGTCGGATGGTGGCTGCGTATGGGCCTTCCACGGTCGGGTAGCCCGAGCCCGTGATGGTGGTGTATGTCCCACCGCCACCCACCAGGATGCGTCGCCCCTGTGTCGACTGATTCGGGTCGATGTCTTCTGGGATCCCACCCTTGTCCTGAGCCCACGCCGACCACTTGGTAACTTCACCGACGAACCCCATCATACCGGGTGAAAGGGCTTCGATGTCAGCGCCCGTGATCTCAGCCGGCTCCTTACGAGCCTGCTTGATGATGGCGTTGGCTGCTCCAGCGCCTTCCTTCCAGGCGACAGCCACGAGACCCCAGTTGCGATACCGCTGATAGAGATTGTCCATCCAGTACGCAGCCACATAGGTCTGCGCTGCCGTGTCTGCCATACGAGCGTTCGTGAGCCCAGCGCCCTTGGAGAGATTGCCCCAATCGCCTGGCTGGAACATGTAGCCACCCTTAGAGCCACCCCACCCACCGCCACCATACCGATGCACGGCGTACATGAAGTTACGCAGGTCTTGCGAACGGTCGAAAACGGGAGTGTCTGCCCCACCGACTTTGGTCGCTTCATTCTGGGACTCCCTGATGCTCTCGTTCTCGGTGAGAACACCGCCTGCGTCTGGTCTTAGAAGTGCCATGTCAGCCCCCAATCGCTCGGTCGGCAGCAAGGATGGAACCAAGTGCGGCCTGTGTCACGCCCCTGGACATCTGAATCTTGTCAAGCGTCCCGAGCTCGTCCTGGTACTTGGACCCGAAGTCTTCCTGGAAGCGTGCTGCGTAGTTCACGTCCTGAACCGTACCAGCACTGGTGCCACCAGACGCAAAGAACTGGAGCTTCTGAGCAGCAGCCTGAGCATCGAACTCACCGCGGTGGTCGGTGCCCATCTTCACGGAGAGCAACTTGACCTCGGCGTCAGAAGGAGCACGACCGAGCTTCTGCTCGAAGGTAGCCTTCACGGCCTGCGAGAGCTCTGCGTAGTCGGGAGCGAGATACGCCGGTGGGCGCCAGATGCGAGTCGTCCCACCACCACTACTCCTACTGCCGCCACCGGACGGCCTGCCACCGAACCAGTTGTAGGTGTACTCTTGGGACGCTTCGAAGTCATGGAGGCTCTTCACGAACCCTTGCGGGTCTCCTTCGTAGTTCTCGTTCCCTGCCGACATTCCGGTCTCGGTGAACTTGAGAATCTGGGGATCGATCAACCCAAGGGTTCCGATCTTGTAGACACCAAGGTCCGACGCACGCTGCTGGAGAGCTGACAGGTCTTCTCTCGGCATGTCGATGAGCATGTTCGTCGCATCGCCCTTGAGATACTGGAAGTGCAACGGAACCTGGATGGTCTCGATGCTGTACTCTTCTTCGAACGGGAACAGTCCACGCTGGATGAGATCCCTCATACCCGACGACAGGCTCAGGTCGTCCTTGAGCACATCTTCGTACGTTTTGCGTGTCACCGAGTCAGCGAAACCGCCACCGGTCGCCGTGCCACCGTAAAGGTCGTGCCAGTCCTTCAGGCTGATGGTGGGGGTCGCAGCGACCACGTTGACGTTCGCGCCTTCGGGGATGAACGCCCCATCTTCAACGAAGTACGGTCTTCTGCTGTCGGGGAGACTGTCAAGGAACCTGATCTCGCCAGTGAACTTGTCGAACTGGCCGATGTCGTTGCCGTTGATGTCCACGGTGCGTCCGTCACCCGGCTCGATGTAGAAGATGTTGTCGCTCAGGTCGAACTTGACCAGCCAGCCGTTCTCAACCAGAGTGTCGTGGTTGTCAGCGAACTCGCCGTCATAGACGATGGCCAGCTTTTCCTTGCTGGCGTTCCAGTTGCCATCTTCGTCCTGCCCACCGTAGGTCAGGTTCGCTCTCAGTGAAGACATCTGTTCGGGGAACATCTCACCGATGATCTCTCGAGAGTCGAGATCAGATGGCTCCACGGCAGCCAGAATCGCCTGGACAGCATCGGCCGTGTTCGTCGTGAGATATGCAGCAGCAAGGTCTTCGTGGGTCAGGTCGAGATCTTTGTTCTCGAGGGCACGATCCACTATCTTCTCGATGTGTGGGTCAGCACCGGACTTGATCGCTATCCCTTCGGCTTCTTCCTGCCCGATGTAGGCAGAGCCACCCTGCTCGGCGACGATCTCTTCGACTTCGCCTTTGTCGGCCCGCACGACGCTTTCAGCAGCCGTCTCGCCGACGACTTCAGCAAGAATCTCCTGGATCTCTTCTTCTGTCTCGGCTGCTTCGATCCTGCCCCGTTGAACGACGTTGCCTGGGTCGATGTAGGCGAGAGCATTGTCCCGCGCCTTCGTTAGCGACGTGGTTTCACCCATTCTGACTCCTCATTTCAATATGGTCCCTCATGTCGCTCGAGAACAGCGTCGTCCATGCAGAGATGAAGCTGGGCTCTTTCACCTTCAGCATCGTAGCAATGGCGATGAGTTCGTCACGGATCTGCACAGCTTCGGGCTCGTTGGAAATCTTCCACCAGTCCTTGCTGTTGCCCGACCTCAACGAGATGGCTTCAGCGTTATCGCGAGCAGCAAGGTAGGAGACGACAGCAGTACCGATGGCAGAGCTCTTCATCTCTGGTGTCCATCTAGAAATCTCGTCCAGCTTCTCTTCCGGTGACATCGGGTTCGCCGTGCCTGTTATCTCTCGGTTATACCCTGGGTAGTCCTTCATGAGAGCCATCTGGAGCGAGTAGAGCTGTTCGCTCACCTTCTGCTGATCGACCGATCTGTGCGGCGACTCTGCAAGGAAGGCGCTGGCCGACTTTCGGAACCGCTCCATGATGACGTTCGCAGCCAGCGAGTTCGACTTCTGAGCCCACTGCTCAGGAGTGAAAGACACTCTCGTGCCCTCTTTCAAGGTCGCAATGTAGGCGTCGTAATCGAACTCGTCGTTGGCGAGATCGGTCGGGTTCAGGAGATAGGCAGTGCCCGGGAAGTTCTGATAGATCTCTTCGTTCTCCTTCTTCCACGAGTAAGCGTTCTTCGTCAGTGGGGCGTTCGTGAGAGCCTGCGTCTTGCCAACCATGAAGGTCTGTGGCATCAGGCCGTACATCCCTGTGAACTCGTCGAAGGCCGACGGCTCGTCACCATCGTGCTTCTTCAGCGTTTCATTCCACTGATTAGCCATCGTGGAAGTGAAGAACCACGAGCCGTTCTTGTCTTCCGTGTTGTAGGTGAACGATGGAGCCGTAGGGCCAGCAGCAGCAGCGAGCCCACGGATGGCGTACAGCCACCCTGACTTCTTGGACGCCTGAGCAAGCGTTTCTTTCATCTCTTCTGGTGTGGAGAACGACCCTTCACCGCGCCGGACCATCATGCCAGCGACTTCGATGGTCGTGTTGGCACGGATACGCTGCTGGTCTGGTGTTAAGCCTTTGTCAGCAGCCATCAAGAACTTGTTCGCCCATGAAGGGATGAGCGAGTCGACGAAGTCACCGACAGACGACACGTTCGGTTCGCCGAACGGAAGGAGCAGGTCTTCAGCCATCTCGGCCGATTCGCCGTCGAACTTGGAGAGCACCCACGAGATGGGAACAGCCGCGAGTGGTCCGATACCCGGGATCGCAGAGCCGGCAGCCATGTTCACACCCTGGACGTTGAACCCAAGGTCGACCGATTCCCCTTCGGCAAGGATCTCCTGCTTCGCTAGAGCGACACCACCGACAGCTCCGACGGCAGCGCCCTTGATAGCACCTGGAAGACCGCCACCGAGCAATCCACCGATTCCGGCACCAGCAGCACCGCCGATGAGCCCACCAGCAATCTCGTTGCCCTGAAGCATCGACGTCAGGTGGGGGATGGCGAACATCTCCTGCTTCGTGCGTGGGTCCACATAGAAGAACCCAGAGCCGTCATGACCTTCAACGGTGAATGCACCTTCTCCGAACTGCACATCTTCCTGGAGACCCTTGTATGCCTGCTGGAAGCGCTGGAGTGTTGCAGGGTTCCCCTGCACCAGCCTTGACCATGTGGAGATGATCTCGAACCACGCTTCAGCGAACGGCATCACGATACGGAACATGTCTGAGAAGTTCGACCTTCTCGACAGGTCATACAGCAGCTCTTGCGTCTCGGTGAGCGCTGCTGCCTTGGCGATGCGGTCGACTTCTTCAATCGAGAGCAACTGGTTCGGACGGTTCGGCAGCATCTCGTTGAAGGCGTGCGCCACAGCCTTGTCGTCTTCCACTTCAACACGCATGGATGACGCTTCGGATTCCTGGTTCGCCAGACGAGCGATCTCGTCGTCAGTGGCATCGAAGTCGTCCTTGAGCTTCCTGATCTGCTCAGGGCTCAGCTTTCCTTCTTCGATCTTCGAGATGTCGGGAGCGATGCGTTCCTGAAGACTCTCTCGAGCAGCCTTGGCCGACCTGAACGTCTCTTCGTTCTCAGCGTCGGTGAAGCGTTCCATCTTCGCCTTGCCGGCAGCGTAGTCAGCCGAACGGGCCGCACCAGGCATCATGCGCTCAGGTTCGACCTCGATGTCCGCTGCTCTCTTGCTTTCGACCTGGAGCTGTTCGACGCGGGGAGTGTCTGGCTCCGTGATGCGCCACCTGTCGCCGGTCTTCTCGATACGGAAGGTGCCACGCTCTGTCTTGACGACATAAGCACCGTCGGCGATCTTCTCGAGCTCACCGACCGGTTGGCCCATCCTGACAGCTTCGGGGACGGCTTCGCCTTCAGACCGCCGCCTCGCGAACTCTGCGAGTCGTTGCTGGTCCTTGGGGATATCAGCAGCCATCGACGCCTGGTCTCCCAGCCGTGCTTCCCTGTATGCAGCTCTCGCTGCCTTCAGTGTTGGGTACGACTCTTCGAAGTCACCCTTCTGCGCCGTGACCGTCCAGTTCTTGCCGGTGCGCTCGATGGAGTCACCGTTCGGGTACTCGTAATCACCAGCAGCTCGACGCACAGGCTCTTCAGATTCGATACCCCTACGGACGAAGTCTTCGTCTTGGCCGACACGGGTCGCCAGATTCTCGATCTGTTCGTCAAGGTCGGTTGGAATGGGCTCGAGCGCAGATTCTTGCTGAGCTCTCATCTCGGCACGGATAGCGTCTTCGACATCGGACGGGGAGCCGTCCATGTGGGGCGACGGGTCGAGCCCGTCGACATAGGTGTCGGGCATCTCGTCCATGGCTCCGTAGAGAATGTCGAGGTCTTCGACGGCTTCTGCGTCGAACTCGTCTTCCATCGACTTGAGCCTGCGCCCAATATCGTCACGATGGCTCTCAAGCTGGTTTATCAGCTTGTCGACATCGGCTCTCTCAGCAGCACTGACCTGAGCACTTTCAGCAGCTTGGGCCTTCTTGAGCGCCCGAGCCCTTTCAAGCCCTTCAGCAAGGTCGGCGTCGAGCGTCTTGAGATCAGTACCCATATCCTGGATGATGCGGTTGTAGCGACCGACATCGTAGGAGTCGCCTTCCATCAGAGACTTGAGCCTTTTCACGGTCGGCTCGAGGGCTTCCTTCACCTGGGCTGGGGCTCCAACGAGCTCATCGTTGAGATCTGCGTACAGGCGCTCTGTTGTCCTGACCTGCTCGTCCATGCGTTCCGAGTAGCGCAGAGCCTTCCTCGTCGCTTCTGTTGTGACGCTCTTCTTGGAAGAGCTCATTAGGCGCTGGAGCTTGTTCACGGTGTTCGTGTCTATGAGCCCCTGATCGGCAAGGTCCGTGACGGTGTTCCAGTACGAGCGTGTGAACGCTGGCGAACGGGAGAACCTGTTCGTTGGCTTCCCCATGAACAGGTCGAAACCCTTGTTCATGGCGTTGTCGAGCTTCCCTACATCAGACTCGTCGACACCCTTGACAGCCTGTGGCGCACGCAGCCCATCATCACGGAACCCCTTCAGCGCCTTGGTCGCCTGTCGTTCGATGCTGGCGTTGATCTCTCCGCTGAAGTTGACGCCACGAAGGTTCCCAGAACTCACAGCTTCAAGCAGCTCGGTCTCCCCACTCTCGGTGACACGGAACTGAACCGTGCGAGCTTCGGCCACAATGTCGTCACCCAGAAGGCTGCCTTCTTCGATCAGTACGGTGCGAGCGTCTGGGTCCAGCTTGACGAACGATGCGTCGTCAACGGTGCCCCTCGAGCTTAGGTAGTTCATCTTGCGGTCGACATCAGCATCGGGCAGCCCTGAGCGAGACAGCGCACTGCGGTGTTGGTCAAGGCTTCTTGTCTGTATCCGCGTGCCCTGTCCGGTACCCTTGCCTTTAGGAACGAGCGAGTTCGCCTGCCGAAGAACGCCCTGATCGGCAGCGTCGGCAGCACGCAGACGCTCGCCAAGGTCGTTGTACCAGTATCCGTCGTCTCTCAGGGTCTCGTAGCGCCCACCCGTCTTCAGGTGCAGACGTGCGTACACGGACTCGATGTAAGCATCAGAGCCAGCGCGAGTGTTCAGAGACTTGTGCCGCGGGGACCTCGCTGAACCCATCAACTCGAGACGCTGAGACGCCAAGTCCCCGTCGAAGAACGACTCCTTGACGGCATCGAGCCCACGGGCATCGCCCGGGTCGACCATGGCCTTAGCCACGGCTGACGACGTTCTGTCTGACTGAAGCTGGTTGAGCTCGCGGAACCACCACTTGTCGTAGTTCTTGTCCTGCATCTCGACCTTGATCCAGCGCTCACCGCCGTATCCACCCGGGGAGTCGAACCATGTCCCACCACGGCGAGACATGGCGTTCTGATAGTCCGTGGCGAGCGAAAGCGAATCTCCGTACACGTCCGAGTCAAGGAGCTTCTTGCGTGTGGTCATCCCCAACTTCAGGTTCTTGTCTGTCATCGAGACGACCATGGCACGGAACGGGTGGTTGAACTCGGACAGCCCTGCTGCCGCGAGACGGGCCTGCTCTTCTCCGACAACACGGATAGTCCACGCTGGGCGCAGAAGGATCGCTGGCTTCCAGATACTCATGAAGTTGTCGGCAAGGCGCAGCCCCATCCTGTCCTGGAACTGCTTGTTGTACCAGATGGAGCCCTTCGACGGATCGCCTTTCCCCAGTCTGAGCTGGTTCAACACGCCATCGGAGCGCTTGATGAAGTCGGTCATCCTGCGAATCTGGCGTGGGTCGCCCGGAACCGGAATGAAGGTTCCGGCCATCTCCGATACGATGTGAGCCAAGGGCACCGGCACGGATTCACCGTTGCCGAGCAGCATCGTGAACACTCCGGGATCTTGCGGGTTCGCAGCTTCATCAACGAAGTACCGGCGCATCTCGTCCTGGTTCTTGTAGATGGCTGTCATGCTGTCAACGACTTCTTCAGAGACGCCAGCGTTGTAGAGCTTCTTGCGATAGCTGCCCATCATACCTTCGACGACAGCAAGGGCACCGTTCACGTTGTCGTCGCCCAGTTCGACCCATCTCTCCAACGCCTTCTGTGTCTCTTCCGGTGTCAGGTCGAGCGAGCGAGCGAGTCGTCGCACCTGAGTGAAACCGGCACCAATGTTCGAGATGTCGATGCGTTCACCGGACATTTGAGAGAACAGCCGTGACGTTGCTCGAGCATTTCTGCCAGACGCACGACGACCGAGTCGCCCTGTCGCAGCGTCGTAGATGATGGACGAATCCATCCTGCGTGCGCGGAACGATGGACGGAAACCACCGTAGTCGGGCATCGCACTCTGGACGATGTCGTCGACTTCACGATTCACGACGACGAGGCCGGACTCTCTCCGGTTGAGAAGGACACGGGAACGAGCTCGTAGGTTTGCACCGCTCACCTGTCTGCCCGTCATCGACGCTGGGGAGTCGAGGGCTTGCCCGAACATGGATGTCTTCCAGAACTTCTTGTTGATCTCAGCGCCTTCACCGGAGACAGCGTTGTGGACCAGTTTGTACATCTCGTCGACATCGTTCGTGGCAGCCACCTGTCGGAGAAGTTCCGGTGACGTCTGTCCGGTTCTCGTTGCCGGCGAAAGGATCGAGTCGATGAGCGCAAGGTCGTCGGTGTCCGACAGGAACTTGAGAGCACCACGGCCGATGCCGGTATTGAGCGCCTTATTCACATCCTGCTGAAGCACCGTTCGGCGTATGCCGTTGACGAGACCGCTCGAGTTCTCGAAGGTTCGCAGCCCCTTCGATGCAAGGCGAGCCTTGGAGAGCCCTGCCGTGGCAAGGTTGGACGGGTCAAGGAAAATCTGAGCACCGAGATCCATCGTCCCCGATAGGAGATTGAATGGCTGAGTGCCCGGCTCAGTGAACGCTATAGCAGCAAGACGCCCTGGGGAGACTCCTGAGACGCCACCGTTCCTGCCCGTGATATGGACAGCGTCAGCGCCTTCGCGGAACAGTTGGGTGACCGGCGTCCCGTAGACCTCACCGGTCACAGCCTTCATGGCTTCGGCTTCGTCCCAGCCCTGGTCTATGAGCACCTGTACTCGTCGGTCGTCAGCACCAAGGATGTCCGAGTTGGCGAAGTAGCCAGAACCAAGATTGACTCTCGACTCCGTGGATGCTTCGAACGGGTCAGAGAACGGCGTGAACAGGTTCATGTAGTTCGCAGCTGCTGACGCCACGTTCCCGAACGGGTCACCGAAGAACTGTCCGAGACCACGCACGCCAGACGATGGAGACGCTTCGGCCCACGCCGAGCCCCAGTTCATGTCCTGATCGTCGTCCTGGTAGAGCAGCACACCCGTACGCAATGGGTGAGAGATGCCTTCTTCCCATATCGTGTCGAAGGCGATCATCCCACCGCGCACTGCTGCCACCGAGATCCCGTAGGTGCCTTGCACCACATCGGCTGCGTAGCTCAATGGGTTGAAGTCGTAGTTGGAGTACTCCTGCTCGCGGCGAGCGCGCTCCTGAGTGTCCAGATCCTTCCACATGGGGTTGAGTGGGTCCATGCCCGCGACAGCACCAGACAGCACTAGAGATGGTGGGAGATTCGGGTACAGGCTCGCAGCAGCAGATACGTTGATGGCGAGCGTCGGAGTCGACAGGGTCGCGAATACAGCTGACGCCCGATAGCGACCCGTGTTCTCGTTGATCGCCGTGCGCTCTGATTCGATATCAGAAAAGCCGATATTAGCCATTGGCGCCACTGTGCTTCAGTAGGGCCGCGATGGCCGGCGTCGGGAACTTCTTGTAGAGCTCGCGCAGGAGCATGCGCGGGTCTTCCTTCATCATCTGCCCGGGGCCACCCGGGACTGGGCCACCTATCGACTGCCCTGGGACTTCCGAAGGCCGGAACATGTCCTGCGTGGGGGCTGCTGGGCCAGGGGAACCGCCAGAAGCCCCTTGACCCAGCGCGCCCGGCCCACCAGACGCCATAGGCGCGGCGCCCTGTTGCGCTTCGGCTGCCTTCCGAGCTCCGTATTCACCACCAGCCGGTACCCGTATGGGCTGCTTCGCCCCTGGCCCGCCGTCTGTTCGTCGACCGGACTGCGGTGTTGATACCGCAGCCGGCCGTTGTGGTGGCCTGTTACCGCCGTGTTGTCGCGTTGTCAAGGTTCACCTCTCAGGCTGGTGGTGGTGGGGTGTAAGAAACACCTATGCCGTGCACTGTCCATACCCGACCGTTCGACGTGAAGGTTGATCCGTCAGCGACAGGGCCGGCAGGGAATCCTCCATCATCAGCATCCATCACAGCAACCGCTACGCCGGCATCAAGGACCGTTCCCTTGTAAACGTCGCCACGTATGTTCCACGTTGCTTGAGCTCGGTGCATCCCCAACAGGAGGGATTCTCCTTGATTGGACTTGTTCGCTCCGTTGAGAGCTTTATCTCCTTGAACGTCAGGCGCTCCGTTGAGCATGACGCTTATGGTGTCAACAGCTGCAAGATTGTCGTAATCGAACCGGATGACATTCCTGTTCAACAACGGAGCCGAAGGTACCAAGGAGAGAAACTGGAAGGCGTCATTGTTCCATTCGACCTTGTAGCTTCCAGTAGTTTCGATATTGCATCGTTGCCCTCGATTGTTGTTTATGTCGAAGTTGTCAAACAAGATAGCCTTTGTCGTTGGAGTCCAATCAATAAGCTCTACATCTACTTCGAAACCGTACTGTTCGGAAACCTCTAGATCTGCCGTCCAGGGTGTTGACAAGTGGTCATTTGCCTCCGTGAACGTGAAGAACCCTGTTGGCCCTGGCTCTGGTACTTCTCCGACTTGCCAAGCTACACCATCCCAATAGGCTTGCGAAGTGTCACCAAGGACGACATGCTGACCTACGGTCCACAGTGTTAACGGATTGGCAATGATACCTGCCATACCAGCAAAATCGGCAGGGATCGTTGAACCTGAAGGTGTGAACACTCCGGGGATTCCTGCATCTGCTCCTGTAGCTGCTGCTGCTTCTGCCGTGGCGCAATCATCTGCTGACCAGTCCGATGCGATGGCATTCTTGTAACCACGCAACGACCCGCACACCTCGACGCCAGCTGCTGCCGGAATGACCTGTGGCGATGTTGCGTTCGAAACGATGGTGTATGCCCCACCGTCAAGGTTGTACCGGAAGTCATATCCACCAGGAAATGACGCTGGTGATGCTGTCCACTGGAACGTGACCTGTTCGACACCAGCATTCGCATTCGGTACTGATGGAGGATTCTCCGGACCTTCAAGAGCGAACCCGTACAATGCCAGGTCAGCGCCACACGAGTCACAGATCTTGTCGTCACCGATGTCTCCAAGCCCTGAGTTGTCAGGCTTCCATCCACATTGTCCACAGAAAGGTCGGGTGTCAGTAATGCTCATGATGTCTCCTGTTCGGCGCAGAGCGCCCTCGCTACTCTGATGAGATCGATCTTGGTGGCGTTGGGGTCGACATAGAGCCCATTGTCCATGAACCATGCCACAACCTTGTCCTTGCCGTACCTGCCGTCAGGGATGCTCGAGCAGTCGATGACCGGTGTTGGCACCGTGTCGATCTCAGGAATCTCTTCAAGGATGTCCTGAGCCGTCGCGGGCTGCTTGGATGGGTCGACAATCGTCGGTCGCCCGAGCTTGTCTTTCTTGGTGAAGTCGATCAGTGGCATGTTGTGCTCCTTCTACATCTGTCCGACCATTTGGACACCGCCACCGGCCGATTCCATCTGGGAGAGTATCGTCTGTACGCCCGGTGGTGGTCCACCCTCGAGCCCTTCTTCGCCCGGCATACCCGGTTGTCCCTGTCCGGCCATCATCGCCATCTCTTCTGCCGATGGCTCTGGGGCTTCTGGGGTGAACAGCTTCTTCAGAATCTTGGTGATGTCTTCGGGGCTATCCATGATCTCGACGAGCGCCATATCGGCCGTCGGGTCGCCCTGCTGGGCTCGCATGCCGAGTGACTGGAGCAGCATCTCGCGCGCCTGGTCTTCGTCGATGCGCTGGTTGATGAGACTCACGTTGTGGAATCCGTCAAGGTTCTCCTGCATCGTGCGTCTGTCCATGATCCGCGCCTGCACCAGTTGGAGTCCTGCCACGATCTTCGAGTTCTCATCGAAGGTCGCCATAGCTCCGTAGATGCGCTGGGTCCGGTAGTCCTGGTCGATGTCCTTCGACGGGGTGTACTTCTCTTCGAACTGAGTGCCACCTTCATACCAGATCACTCTCTTCTCTGTCTCGGGGTGCATCTTCTCTTCCCATTCCAACCGCTTCCGGTCGATGAGTTCGACGCCATGCCCGATGGCTGTCTGATATTCCCTGACGGCAAGGTCAGCCGAAGAGCCGAGCTCACGGATGCCCTGACCTGTCGCGAAGGAGTTCGGGGACTGCCCGTCCTGCGCCACGTCGTAACCCGACACGACACGGAACTGGCGTTCCAGGATGTTGATGGCCTGCCACGTTTGCTGGAGCTGGTCGGATGTCGGCTTCTCGATACGGGTGCCAGGTTCGAACTCGTTGTAGGAGAACCGTCCACGCTTGTAGGTGTTCCCCTTCATCTCGCCGATGACGTTGGTCTCACGGAATGTGGAATCCTCGACGCCGATGAGCCCGAGAATGTTGAGCTTGGCCATCATCGCCATCAGCCCGAAGGCGTGATGGAACTGGCCTTGGAGTTGGTCGAAGGAGTACTTCTTTATCATCACGAACGCTGGGCCGGAAGTGAGCGGGTTCGGGATGAAGCTGCACATCATGGAGTACTCAGGGCAGACGATGTAGGTGCCGTCGTCGCACATGTACTCGATGACCGTGACGGTGTCCGAGCCCTTGCCTTCCCATCCTGAGATCTGGGCGTACCCCTGAATGGCGTTGCCCTTGCGAGCGTTGTCAATCGAAGCCATCTTCTCTCGCACATGGGGGAAGATGTTCTTCATGTCCCTGCGTGTGACCCTGCGATAGATGGCCACTTCGGACGGCTGTTGGTCGACGCCCCACTGGCCGGGGTAGACATTGAACGGGTCACGGAGCTCGGCGACCGGATAGGTTTCGCCACCGAACGTACGTTCCCTGATGACGTGCAGCGTGTAGCCGTAGCCGATGAGCCAGCGAGCGATCTGGGGGAACTGCATGTCGAAGCTGGCCGTCTCGTCCCAACCGGTCACGATTCTGGCACGCTTCTCGGCAGCTTCCCTGGCCTTGTTCGTGTCACGGGTCGGGATCATGTCGGTCTTGAGCGTCGGTGGGCGCCCGATCTTCTGCGACTGGCGCTCCATACCTGAGTGCATGATGTTCGCCGTGGGCAGGTCGACCGAGAATCCGGCCGGCAAGGAGAGCTGTTGACTCATCGCTGCCGAGTTCATCACGGCCTGCACCCCTTCGGCGCCACCGTTCATCACGGCACGGATGCGCTCGCGGTCGGTGATGTTCGCAAGGTTCTTCAGGATGCGTGATCGATCGAGCACATGTTCGAGAGTTTTCATACCCGTTCCATCGCCTTCATCTGGTCAGCCTTCCAGCCATCAGCGACCACGCCACCGCTGAACAGGAAGAGCTTGTTGGTTACCCGTGTCCGCGTGCAGGTCGAGTTGAGACACTTGCCCTCGAGCGCTCCGCAGGTACCGCAGTGTCCAGCGTTGTCCATCCACATGAGCAGGAACAGGTCACGGGCTTCCTGCTCACCGAGCTCCATCAGGAACTCCATGATGTCTTCATCGAAGCGTGCTTCCGTGTCGTTCTTATCCAGGAAGAACGAGAGCCACGCTTCTTCATCTTCGTCGAGTGGGGTCTTGACGAGATAGATCGGCTGACCCTGGAAGGTGGCCGTGTCGGGGTAGTTGGCGACTCTCTTCGCTGCTTCCTTGTCCAACTTCGCCTTGATCTTCAGGAAGTCTTCCCGACCGGCAGCCGAGAAGAAGATGATGCGGTCGTCACCGCGGTTGTCACATTCCATGTTGTTGTGGAAGTCCACCGAAACGTCACCGATGTGAAGGTGGTGAACGTCTATATCCTTCAGCTGCATGTCAACTCCCTAGTCCGTAAACGTTCGCATCTGTCACACCCCAGGGTGCATGACCACCCACATCGCCGAACATAGGGTACGACGACTCCACCGCGACTTCAACTTGTGTGGCACGCTGCTCTTTGGTGAAGCTCTGGATCTTGCCTGCCCACGGGAACCACATCGCCATCTTGATGTCGGTCTTGGCTTTCTTCCTGACGACCCCGTCGGTTGTCCACAGCTCGAGCTGGCGCAGCAGCATGTTGGTCTTGCGCCGAGCTTCGTTGGTTCCGAACGGCAGGTCAACAGAGCCTGAGTGGAACAGCGGAGCCATGGACGAGATGCCCAGCTCAGCGTCCTTCTTGTTCTTACCGGTGTTGTGATCCTTGATGACGATCTCAGGGTGGGTCTCTTCGCAGATGTGGCACGGGCGTGTCCGTAGCTCACGCTTGATGGTGTCGAACCAGTCAACCTGCGTGGAGTTCGTCTCGAAGTACCAGAGCTCGAGCCCGTATGTGTGGTACCACTCACGGATTATCTTGAGCGCACCCTGCGAGCCACCGGACTGAAGGGTGTCGATGTCGACCATCGACAGCTTCACCTTTTGGGGCGTGTCGGCTGCACGGTAGTGCCACAGGTACGATGCCTGGATACCGCGCGCCGACGGGTCGAGCCCACCGACGAGCCAGCCCAACGGCAGACCTTCGAGCCCGAGACCGCGCTCACGGTTCAGGCCGACGTCACGGATGAGCTTCACATCGAAGACCTGCCCATCTTCGGGTATCGGGTTGTTCAGGTAGCGCAACGGGTACATGTGTCCGAGACCGAGCGTTTCCATCTCGAGCTTCTTCTCCATCAGATACCGGTACGACCGGACTTCGGGGAACAGCATGCAGTCGGTATGGACGGTCAGGTCGTCAGGGTCTTCACCGCACTCTTCGTCGTGGGCCGAGTCGACGATTATCTTCCATTGCAGGATGGTGTCTTCGAGATCGAGAATCGAGTTCGGGATGTCATCAGGGTGCTGGCGTGAGCCGATGTAGACTTCGGCCGTCTCTTCGACCTTGCGTGTCCCGATCTCTGCGAGCTTGTTCTTGGAATAGAGTCGCTGACCTTCTTCACGGGTCGAGTCGAAGTCTTCAAGGTCGTCGATGATGACGAGATCCATGTCCCTTGACAGGAACTTCGATGTGCGCCCAATGGCGATCATGGTCGATGACTTGGCACCGATGTGGGTCTGCTGGGCGACCTTGATCTCTTTCTTCGACCATGGCTTGTTCGACTTCAGCCCAGGGTCGAATATCTCACCAGGTGGCAGCACGTCCCTGATGAGCGTTTCATCGCTCTCGAGGATGTCCTTCACCGAACCGAGCATCAGTTCGGCGATGTCTCTCGAAGCGCAGAACCAACCGATACGGATGTTCGGGTCCATCATGACGAGCCAGATGACGAACCGGATCAGGGTCTCGGACTTCCCGTGGCGCGGGGGCGACAGGATGAGTTGTTTCCCCCCTGTTGCGTAGGCTTCGATGATGGAGCGAATCCATCTGAGATGGAACTCCTTGATGATGGGGCGCTTGCCTTCAAGGTTGAAGTACCGGCGAGAGAAGACTGAGTACGCACGCACGAGCTCTTCGATGAGCAGGGTGTACTCGGTGGTGTCGGTCTGGCCGGAGAGCCCGAGCACACGAGCCCTGTCCATCTTGGCCTTGGGCAGCATCGCCTTGACCCGTGACGACTGTTTCCACTTGGCCCGTTCGTTCTCGACAGCCATCTCGGCAAGGATGGCATGCATCGCCCTGGTCACAGCCGGCACGGACACATCGAGCTGGATGGCGAGAGCGCTCGCCGTGATGTCGCCGTTGAGCAGCATCTCGAGCTTTATCGGGTCGTCCTTGATGACCTTCATCACATGACCCTGACGCTCCTGCTTGACAGGGCTGGTCGTGTTCGGATTACGGAACATGTTGACGGTGTTCTCACCGTCCTTCTTCGCTTGCAGCTTCGCCGCATATCTGAGCTTGCCGGACTTCTTGCGGTGCTGCTCGGTGCAGTACTTGGCGTTCACGCCCCTGCTCTTCGGGATCTGCTTCTGGCACCCTTCGAGCTGGCAGTATGGACGCTCGCGCTGCTGTCTGGCGCCGTGGTCGCGGAGTGGCTTGCACTCGTAGCAGAACTTCCGGTTGGCGCCGGATGTCCCCTTGCCCATCCAGTGGGTGCCGCACTTGACGCAATCGCCCTCATAGATCCGGTTGCCGACATCCTTGAGCCCGTCCATGGGCGTCCAGTCCTTGGTGGGCTCACGCTCACGTCTGCGCTGGGTGGCTTCGTCCTTGACGACCTTCTCAGCAGCGATCTCCACGAGCCGGATCTCCTGACAGGGCTCGCAGTACTTCCGGTAATGGGCTCCGGTGCCGGACGCGGTGAAGTCGGCGTCACACTTGACGCAGACCTTTTCCAACGGAGCAGCTTTCCCTGACGGAACGGGTGGACGGCAGTCAAGGCAACGAATACGGCTGGGATGGGTCGGAGAGAAGGAGACGCCACATTCAGGGCATTCCTTCTCTCCCCAATCCATCGTTGAGTGATCGACCATGGGCTGTCCTGCTAGGCAGGGCCACCCTTGGAGCGTGGTGGCGTCTTCGCATCACGGGCCCGGGTCTTGTCAGAGACGTACGGGTCGAGAGCTTCGACAGCTCTCTTGACTTCAGGTCGGTGATAGCTCGAGCGAGCAGGGTTCGGGTTCTCCGTGACGGCAGACCCTGGAAGGTTGACGAGAACATCCATCAGCACTTACCGCCTTCGAGCTTGATCTTGCCGGACGACGTGCGCTGTCCGGCCGTGTTCAGGGCAGTTGCGACACCAGACGAACTGGTCCGCTTGCCGCCTTCAATCTTGGCACCCATTGAGTACTCCTTCGGGATCGGATATCACAACCCTATCACACGAAGGAAGGAAAGCTCGGGGACAGGGACTCGAACCCCGCTTGCGTGGTCCAAAACCACGGGTCTTGCCACATAGACGACCCCCGAAAAGACGGACTCCCCGTGAAGGGAGTCCGCTGTACTGGGGGTTTCCCAGGATAGATAGCTTCCAACCCCAGACCGTCAGCCTACTCGGTATGAGTCTCGTAGGTGTTCTCGACACCCTGAAGGTCACGCTGACGTGTTCGCCAATCCAACCACTGGAGTGCTTCCTCGAGCTTGGTGATCGCGAGAGAGTTCTCTCGGCACCGGAACTTCGGGTTGCTGTTGAAGAACATGAGGCGCTGACGTGCAGCCTCAATCACGTCCTCAACGAACGCCCCGTTCTGCCCACTGTCACCAACGATGCCGTCCTGATAGTAGATGACGATGGCAGTCTCATTCGGTGAAACCGAACCCGGAGCAATCCCCGGAGCAGCCATCGTCGTCACTCCACCCGTCGGATTCCCGTGCTCATCCGTGGTGAAGCTCGACTTCACCTGTGTCTCGCTCTGTCTGTGTCCCATGTTTACGCCTTCCTTTCAGGCTTCGGGTAGCCCCACCATACCACAACGAGAAAGAGAGCCCCGAAGGACTCTCTGACCCTGACTTGCTTGGCGTCACCGCCACTGCTACAGTCGTTGTGGTACGAACACAAGGAGCAGCGTAGCACACGGGTAGCTTGAATGGGAAGGCAGGAGCTCTCAAACTCCTGGTTGGTCTGGATCAAGGGCGTAGCGCACAAGCGGAAGTCCACCAGCATCACGCAAGTGAAGAACCAACGGGTACCCCATTAGTCCGAGTCACTGGCTCACCTTGAAGAAACGACAAAGGTCACGCAAGAGGGTGGGAGAGCTCTATCCCGAACGACTAACACTCCCACTCACCGGTAACAGATCCTGGTTACCCCCTAAATCTTACCAAAGACAGCCGTTGGGGGGACATACATATAATAGACCCCAGTTAGGGTTGAGTGTGGGGTAGTCGAGTGCGATCCAGAGTCGCTGTCCCCCTGCCCCCTGCCGTCTCCCCTTCCATTATCTCCCATACGGCTGCGGCTGGCTGGCTGATGTGTCTGGCTGGCGGTGTCTGTCCGCTGGCGGATGTAGTGCGGTGTCTCCGCTGGCGGATGTATCCCATACCCTTGCTGATGGCTGGCTGGCGGTGCCAGGGGGTCGCGAAAGATCTCGGCTGCGGCATGGTCTGGCTGGCTGTCTGTACGATAAGTGCGCATTGTCGCCGGATGTCTGTATACTGATGTTATCAGCAAGAGCACAAAGCACTTGCACCGAGTGTCAGGAGACACCATGTCAGCGAACGAAACCCTCACCTACAGAGACGAGACGCAGGAGACAGCCGCAGCCGCACTACATCAAGAGACCCTGACCATCAGAAGTCTCGCCCGCACCGTCAGAGATGCGGACAGCAAGTCAGCGACAGCCGGTCTAGATATCGGACGACACTTGAACCTAGTTGCTGACAGCGGAATGGCTGTCGCCGCAGCGAATACCCTTGACGGCGGAAAGCGCGATTGGACGGACGGTCGAACAACGGAAGTGTCAGCCTACATCAAGGTTGCACTATCGGATGCCAAAGGGAACCCGATTGTGAACAGCGCCAGAGCGTCAGAATGGCGAGCAACAGCTCGCAACATTGATGGCTTGACGGCTGGCGGTGTTGACATCACCAAGGTGCCAACATCAGCCATTAAGCGCATCAAGTCGGATGCTCCGCTGGCGGATGTAGTCACCGCGGTGCAAGCAATGGTCGCTGATGCTGACGGCGAGAAAGTCTCTGTTGACGCTTTCAAGTCAGCCGGAATCGACGCAGGTATCGTTCGCCCGCCGAACAATTCCGGCACCGTGACCACGGTCGACCCTGACCCATTCGCAACAGCCATCAGTAATGCGGTGAAAGCAATCGTTGATGCTGGAAAGCTTTCCAAAGCGCAACGCGAGCAAGTCACCGGAATGGTAGAGACCGCGGCGAAAGCAATGGCGACCAAGTAACAGCCAGCCGACGAGCCCCTCGCCGAAAGGCGGGGGGCTTTCGCGCGGGTGCGATGGATCGATCCTGGGAGAGCCGAGCCCCTGTCGGGAACGACTCCGTCGGCCCCTGCGGGGAGCCGTCCCACCGGCACTTCGACCACGCACCCACGCACCACGCCGCACCCCACCGTTCAACCACCGACCGGCGCCCACCAACAACATCCGCTGGCGGACACACCCGACACACGCCCACGCTCAGCAGCCAGCTCGGCAGGTATGCGTGTCGGCTGCCGGCGATCTTGAACATCGAGCCGTTCGCTAAGCCCCTACGCCTGGCACCCAACCGGTTATCAACCCGTCAACTCGACCACCCCATGTTGACGCTCAAGGGCGCATGTTCGGACACATCTACTATACTTACAGTATGCCGAGGGGAGAGAACCACTCACCCCACCTATGTCCGCCAGCGGACAGACCGGAGAACATCATGCCAGCAGCCAGCACCGAAGTAGTCGTCGCCCGTATCCCCGATTGCGCCATCCATCACACACACCCGAAGGCGTACGCCGACGCTCGCATTCCAGCGATGGGTGGCACATGGGGCAATGTCTGCAAGCACTGCTTCGTCAAGTACGGCTGCTCGCTCGGACTCGGCAAGGGTCAGCGTCTCGTCACCAAGGCGTCAGCATGAGTGCATCCGCCAGCGGACAGACTCTCTGTCTCAACTGCCACGCTCCCGTGGGCGAACCCCACACCAAGCGATGCAAAGCCATCATGCGAGCCGAGCGTGTCCGGCGCTCGGCACTCCGTGATCTTGTCAAGCACGACAATGTGCTGACCATCCCCGTGAGCGTTGGCAAGGCTCACTGCGCCAAGTGCAAGGAGACACACCCGAACCTGTTGACTATCGGCAGCGTCGACTACTGCCCGCAGCATGCGTTGAACGCCATCGACACCGAGCAACGCCATCTCAGCGGCATGTGGGCGCGAGCGTGGGACTTGCTCGTCGACGAGAACGAACCCGACGCCCAGTACGAAACCAACTAGGTCCGCCAGCGGACACAACCAAGGAGAGAACCATGCAGTACACAGTCGCCTACATCACACCCGAACACGAGCAGGCTGTCGCCATGTTCCTGACCCGACCATCAGCCGAGAAGCACGCTCGGGGACTCTGGCGCATGAGCCTGCTGCCAGGTGGCGTCAAGGGAGCGACCGACGTGGTCGTCACATCCAAGTGGTCAGGCTCACGATGGTCAGCGCGGGCAAGGACATTCCTTCGCCCTATCGCTGATCCGGTTCCGGCAGCAACACCGTGGGTCATAGCGTGAGCGAGCGCACCATCGAATGGCTCGGCATCATCTTTGTGATAGTCGCCTTTGGGCTACTGCTCTGGTGGGGGAACAACATCGGCATCGAAAGGATGAACGGATGAACACACCACTCACCAAGAGCCAACGGCTCGACGATGTCGTGCGTAGGGTCGACGGCATGCTCAAGGAAGACGAGAACTGTTTCCTGAAGGCGTCAGACGAGGACATGGCGCGCTTCCTGCTCGATGCCGGACTCATCGAAGCCGAACAGCTCGAAGCGGCCGGACGCAACATGTGGATCTTCTCGTGCTACAACACGGTCAAGTTCGACCAGTACCAGTACCACTACTTCCTGTCGGGCTTCATGGCGAACCCCGACAACGAGTAGCTACGTCCGCCAGCGGACACAGATTGGAGCATCATGTGACACACACCCATCACCGGATAGGTGCAAGCCCCCATCACTTTCGTGGTGGGGGCTTTCTTGCGTCCCGAGCAAGTGCATCCGCCAGCGGACACGCCCTGGGCGCTGCCGGCGATCAGCGACAAGCTCGAGCAGCGAGGGCGCCGTCGCCCTGCGGGAGCCCCCTCCCCGACATTCCCCGCACATTACTCGACACCCGACACACCCACCCACCGCCCCCACCCCACTCTATGCACGCCCGTACTGGTCGCCCGACGACCCACGCCTACCCACCGGAACAAAG
>Ga0164313_10000683_pt1 | contig 28163 bp, 23 predicted proteins | sample GuaBasSedimGuay4_FD_113735 | JGI IMG/M metagenome (GOLD analysis project Ga0164313, IMG submission 113735) | Subseafloor sediment microbial communities from Guaymas Basin, Gulf of California, Mexico - Guay4, Core 4569-4, 0-3 cm | ecosystem: Environmental > Aquatic > Marine > Hydrothermal vents... | reverse complement strand
TTTTCGGCGGGCAACGGTGTTGGATTCCGGCTCAAATAGCCCGCTATATTCGCCCGAACCCGCCTTGTTGCTCCCCGAAAATCCTGCGCATCTTTGATAACTTATTTCGTTACGGCCCCTTAGCATCTCTTAGAACAGTCTCTTGGGACAGCCCGTTAAGGCCTGACTTCAGTATCTTCGTTGTCTTTGGCAGGAACAGCGTTCCACTTGGGCAGAAGGATCAGAGCTCCCATAAGGGCTGCGATTCCAAAGGTTGTAAACAGAACCCCCCAGCCAAACGCTGCGGATATGACGCCTGGCAACGACAGGCCGAGGATCTGGCCTATGGATCCCGACCCGTTCACAAACCCGACGGCGGACCCTGCTCCCTTTCGGGTGCCAAAGTCCACTGCCGCGGCACCTGACATCAATGTTTCGGGAGCGTGCAGCAGCATTCCGATGGCAAAGAACGCGATGGCCATCGCCCATGCACCGCCAAGCTCGGTCAAGGTCGTGAACGAAAACAGAACCAGCGACAGCCCGAACAGCGATGGGACGATTACAGGCATTCGCCGGGACTGAAACAACCGATCACTTGCGTATCCGGCACATATGGCACTTATCGGCCCGGAAGCTTCGAATGCAGTACTGATCAGGGCCGACTTTCCTATGTTGGTCCCCAATTTTTCGTAGGCCATTACCGGTCCCCAAAAGAGGATCGCATATCGTGTGGGTTTGAGCAAAAAATAGGCGATTCCAATCCGGAGTATCATCGGATCGCGAAACACTCTGCAGATTCCCTTCCATGATCCTTCCGGTTCATCAATCGAGGATGCGTCCTTTTCGAGTGCGGCGGTTGTCTCGCCATGATAGAGCGCGATCGAGGGCAATCCGATGTCCTGGGGTTTGTTTTTCTGAAAGAGAAAAAAGACAATCAGTATGATGAAAAGCGCGATGGCCGATGAGAAAAAGGCAAATCTCCAATCTCCGAAAAGATACGCAACATATCCCGCCAGGGCGCTGCCCGCCATTCCTCCAATGACATAATTTGTCGACCAGAAACCAAAGACTCTACCCCGTTCATCCTGTGAGAACCATTCGCTCATGTTCTTGATCAACGGAGCCCATCCGGTTGACTGGCAGAGCCCCTGCAGAAAGAACAGGAATCCAAACAAAATGACATGGGTGGAAAGCCCCATCGCAACGGAAACAATCACGGAGGCAAACATACCGCCCAGAACAATTGGTCGGGAACCAAAGCGATCTCCCGCCATTCCCCAGACGAACTGCCCGATTGCGTAGGCGACTCCGTATGCGCCATCAATAGCCCCCATCTCGGCTTTCCCGATGTCGATGGAGGCATCCTCCAGAATTCCGACCTTGGCTATGGGAAACGCCTTCCGGGTCAGGTAAAAACCAGCATAAGCGATCCAGGTAAGCCCGAATATGGTCCACCGCCACTTCTCATAGCGAGGGTCTTTCTTGTTCGTGATCACGTATGACAAGGAATCGCTCTTCGGGCGGGACAGGTACAGGTCCGTTCTGACCGGCCTGATGGGGGTAGATTCATCGCCTACAGGATGTGTGGAATATTCCCGAAATTGCAAGGATGAGTCTGCGGTGCATCCCGGATTCACAGGGGAGGGCGCTGGCTGCCTCTGAGGAACCGAGGCAGAGACGGGCGGCCTGGAGGCATCAATCACCTCCCCTGTGTTGCCATCCCGGATGTCCGGTGCTCATCCTCGAACGGTTTCTCAATCAGTGCTCCTTGACAGGGTGGGAGAGATTCGCCAAGGGTGACGAATATGGCCGATAAGACCGACAAGTGGCCCGAGAATGTCCCGGGTAAATTTTATGTCGATCAGCAGTGTATTGACTGCGATCTGTGTCGTGAGACCGCTCCGGAGTTTTTCACGCGCGATGATGACGGGGGGTTTTCCTACGTCCATGCGCAGCCGAAGAACGACGACGATGAAGCACTCTGCATGGAAGCCCTGGAGGGTTGCCCGGTGGAGGCGATCGGAGACGACGGCTGAGGCTCGGGGTCTTTGCGCCGGTGGGCTTTGGGCCGGAGGTCTCCCGTGCCGGGGAACAGTCAGGTTCTCAAGATGATGCTGGCATTGGTTGCCGCACCTGGGAACAGGTGTGTCGGTGCCCTGGCCTTCCAGCCATCTCATCACCCCCCCCTATCTTCCCCTGATTCGTACCGTGTGAAGGGGTCAAAGCACATATCTCGCATTGGCATGCAAGATAATGAGCAATGACCCCACTGTTCGATCCGGTGTTTACATCTCCGATCTCAGTGCAGGCTTGCCTGCGCTCTTCATGAAAACCGGCGCCAGAGTGAGGGGGAGAAGAGTACGAGGATGGCGTAGAGTTCGAGGCGTCCCATGACCATGAGCAGGGAGAGCAGGACCTTGGTGTAGTCGTGGAAATCGGCGTAGTTCCGGGCCGGGCCGACTTCGGCCAGACCCGGTCCGATATTGAAGAGACAGGCGAAGACCGCGCTGATGTTTCCGTCGACGCTGATCTCGGGTTCGAAGACCGCGGTCAGGGGAATACAAACCAGGCAGATCAGGCCCAGGATCACGATATAGGTCATGATACTCTGAGCGGATTCATCTTCAAGGGTTCGGCCGTTGACCACGATCCGGCGGACGACCCGGGAACGAAATGCCCGTTCGATGCTGTTGAGGCTGCTCCGGATACCCACCACCAGCCGAATCACTTTCAGTCCACCGGCGGTCGATGCCGAGCAACCGCCCACAATCATCAGGGTCAGCAGAACAACCTTGGGAAAAGGCGACCAGGCGCCGAAATTCTCGGTGGAGAATCCCGTTGTGGTCATAATCGAAGCGACCTGAAAAGCCGAGGCGCGGACACCTTGCGACCATGAAACGGCCAAACCGTCTCGCATCAGGAAAAGGGTGACGGCCAGGGTGGATACCAGGAGTATGAAGGTGTAGGCGTGAAATTCGGTATTCAGCCTGACCTGCTTGAACCGCCCCCGGAGTACCTGAAGAATGAGCAGGAAACTCGTTCCACCGATCACCATGAAAGCCGTCGCCGCCCACTCCAGGAAGGGGCTTTCGAAAGCCGCCATACTTGCATTGTGAGTTGAAAATCCGCCTGTGGACAGAGTGGTGAACATGTGGCAGATCGCGTCGTACCAGCCCATGCCCCCGATTCGATACACGAGTGTGCAGACCGCGGAGAGCCCCAGGTAGAGCATCCAGAGATTCTTGACTGCGGATTGGACGCGGCTCTCGACGAAATCTGCGGTGAACCCCGAGGATTCATTCGCATACAGAATGCGCCCTCCTGCCCCGAGAAAGCCCAGGATGGCAACGAAGAAGACGACCACGCCCATGCCGCCGATCCACTGACTCAGGGAGCGCCAGAAGAGCAGGCTTTTCGGCAGGGATTCGACGTCTGAGAAAATGGATGCACCCGTGGTGGTCAGTCCGGATGCGCTTTCGAAAAAGGCATCCACCGGGCTGATGCCTTCGACGATGATTCCGTAGGGCAGGGCACCGATCAGGCTTGCCAGAATCCAGCCGACTCCAATCACGCAGAGAGCCTCTTTCTGAAAGAAACGGCTGGGGCCTTTGCGGCCAAAGAGATAGAAGCCGAGCCCGATTCCACTGGAGAGCAGGATACTCAAGGCAAATCCGCGGACGGCGCGTTCCTCTCCTGGTTGGCCGGAATAAACCAAGGCCACCGCCAGGCAACCGACGAAGGCGATCGCCAGGGCGAATAGAATCGCGCTCAAGAGCCTGAGGACCAACGAGTAGTTCATTCCGTCAAACGGTCAACTTGAGCAGATCCTTGATCCTTTCCTGATGGACGATAACGACAATATGATCACCCGCCTCGATGACATCGTCGGCGCCCGGGGTCTTGGCTTCCGACTTATGTAGCAGGGCCACCGCCACACACCCGGTCGGCCAGTCGATTTCGCGCAATTTCCGTCCGTCCGAGGGGCTGTTCGGCTTGACTGTGATCTCAATGATCTTGCCCACATCGCCGGGAAGGCTGCCCAGATCGATATAGGGTGCACGACTGATATATCGCAGTATCTGATTCGCGGTCGCAACGCGCGGGGAAACGGCCAATTCGACCCCCATGGCGATCTTCATCTGTTCCAGTACCTCGGCATAGTCGGTCCGATTGATGGCGAGCATGACGTGGTGTGCCCCGAGCTTGGAGGCCTGAAGGCAGGTCATGACATTGTCCTCATCGATTTTCGTGCAGGCGACGAAGAAATCGGTGCTGCCGATCTGCTCCTCCTCCAATAGCTTCAGGGACGTTCCGGTTCCCTGGATGATCGTGACCTCGGGGAAACGATCGGCAAGTTTGCGGCATCGGGCGGGGTCGTTCTCGATGATCCGGATCTTGAAGCGCGGATTGCTCAGGAGCCGGACGAGGGAAACGCTCATCTCTCCACCGCCCAGAATAACGACCCGGAGTCGATCGCCGCGACCGGCATTGGGATCGAAGGAGGACCGGGTGTCGAAGAGGGCGTCCGGATGCCCGAAAACGGTGATATTGTCGCCCGCCTCCAGCACGGTGCCGGCATCTGCGACCATGGTCACATCGCCTCTCTGCACCATGCCGATCCGCATTCTATTATTCAGCTTGAGCTCGGCCAGGGTTTTACCGATAGCCTTTGATCGTCTGGTGACCTCGACCAGTTGAACTTCGATTGAGCCGCGAGCGAAATCCTCAACGGCGACACGACTTGGATTGCGTATCGCTTTGGCCAGCTCAACCGCCGCGAGACGTTCGGGATTGATCAGATAGTCGATGCCGAAGTGATCCTGATAGTTGATGATCGAATTGTCTCTGAAAGTCTGATCGTGGATCCGGGTGAACGTGTTTCTCGCACCGAGGGCCCTGGCCAGCGAGGACGATACGAGATTGGTCTCATCGTTCCTGGCCATGGCCAGGAAGTAATCACACTTCTCGACACCTGCTTTGATCAATGTTTGGGCGGAGCTGCCACTCTCCTGGAGCACACGCACATCGAACTCCTGGCGGAGTTTCATGGCTTTCTCCTCGGACCGCTCGATCACGGTCACATCGTGATCGAATTGGCTCAGTGTCTCGCAAAGGAACGAACCGACCTCCCCGGCGCCTACAATGATAATTCTCATTCCAACGAATCGGTATGCGATTCGTCGTTCAGGAGCAAGAGGTTAGCACCGTTGCTTCAGAGAAGGCAGGACCAGACGGCTGCGGTGATCGCCCCGAACAGGAAAAGGGGAATGAGCACCACACCGATGAGGGTCGCGACGATCGAAACGGCCCCGATGGTGATCTTGGCCGCTCCTACCGCGACGGTCACGATCCCCGTGCCGATCGCGATGATGAGCATCAGGGGCAGCATCACAGCGACGCCAATGATCAGGATGGGCAGGGCCAATGGGAGTACCGGGAGAATCAGGGAGGCTGCGATCAGCGAAAGGAAAACAATGGCGATGGTCTTCATGGTTGTGCTTCTTCTCCAGTATACACCCGTTTCCCCTGAAAAGTTGCAGAAAAACAACGAAAAGAAGAATTCGAGAATCGCTCGGATGCCTTCATTGTTAAGGCAGAATGGAAATCAATTAACATATGCTTGGCATCCGGGCATTCTGCCACAACGTGCCATCCATGCGTGGTTCTCGAAAAGCATTGGTGTGGTGCCTGATCGGGCTGCCCACGGTCCTTTTCGGGCAGGAGACCAGTGATCCGGATCTGGAGGAAACGCCCACGATCACCCTCCCGGAATTCACATTGGTGGCGCGACGGGTGGCCAATGAAGAGCCGGTGGTTACCTTTGCGATGCCGGTGACTCTTCTGAGATACGAACCGCAGGTTGACCTGCAGACCCGGAATTTTGGGGAGGCACAGGGAGATGTCACCATCCGTGGTGGCATTTTCGAAAATTCGGCGTTCCAGATCGGAGGCTGGAGTCTGTTCGACCCCCAGACCGGTCACTATCTGGCGGAGATTCCCATCTCGCCCCGTATGCTGGACCGTGGGCAGGTGCTCACGGGGGTCGATCATGCCGCGACAGGATTCAACGCGACGGTCGGCACGATTCGATTTGAGTGGTCACCGATTCGGACCGGCGGGTATCTGGAGGGCGGATTCGGCAGCGGCAATCTCTATCGCGGCGTGGCCTATGGTGCGGTCGACAACCTGGTTGATCGAGCCGGTTGGACGCTCGGTGCGGACATCGAAGTGGCCCACTCTCAGGGCGACGGAGCGCTCGTGGACGGGGACCACCGGTTCACTCGGTATGTGGGCCGGATTCAGTCTGTTGGTGAATGGTTCCAGACCGATATCATCGCTGCCTACCAGACCAAATTCTTCGGCTGGCCCAACCTCTATACCCCGTTCGGCGTCGCGGAGACAGATGATCTCGAGACCACCCTGATCGGGTTTTCCCACCGGGTGGATACGGGTGGCCGAAACTGGATCCGATTTGGAGCCTACCACCGCGACAACCGGGATGACTACGAGTTTGATCGCTACCGTCCGGGGATATTCAATCCCTTTGAACACGAGACGAAAGTGACCGGATTTGATATTGAGGGCCTGTTTGATCTCCAGGACTGGGACCTGGGCTGGCGCGCCGAGATTCTGAATGACGATCTGGAATCGACGTCCCTGACTTACGGATCGTTCACCTCGCGATCCTATATCAAGGGATCGATCACCGGATCCCGGACCTGGGTTGGTCAAAGTGGTTCTGAGACGGGTCTGACTGTCGGACTGACAGCCGAGGATACCAATCGGGACGAAGGGTTCCTGGGGCCTCTGCTGGAAATCTGGCGCTCAGGGGTTCTGGCGGACGGGCATTGGCGATTGGGTTGGCAGATGTCGCGAACCTCCCAGGTTCCCGGCTATACGGCCATCGGCTCAAATCCCGACGGCGGACTGTTCCGTGGAAATCCAAATCTCGAACGGGAGAATAGCTTTCAGACGGAAATTGACGCCGAATGGCGCAGTTCGAATCAGACGATCAAGCTATCGATCTTCTATCGCGATGATGATCCTCTGGTGGACTGGACCTATCAGGTGGATGCACCGACGGCCCGAACCGCGAATCCCGTCGCGATCGAGACAGTCGGCGCGGAAGTGGTGGCGGTTAGGCAATGGAAGGCGCTGGACCTGGTGGTTGGCTATACCTGGCTGGACAAGGACGCCGACACCATGGGGGCTGCATTCGATGCCAGTTTCTATGCCATGAATTTCGCCCGCCACCGATTCACGGCGGCTTTGGTGTGGCGGATCAGCCGTGAGTTCGAATTACGCAGTGATAACGAATTGAGACTGCAGGAGCCGAACATTCTTCGGACATCAGGAAGTGACGAGGCCGCCCTTTCGTCGTTGAGTCTGCACTACAGACCGGAGCGCTGGGCCGGTCTGCGGGTGGTTCTGGCAATCGATAATCTCTGGGACAGTGAATTCCAGGAGATCCCGGCAGTTCCGGCCACTCCCCGTCAATGGTCGGGCAGCGTGGGGTGGTCCTGGTAAAAAGACGGGTCAGTGCGATACAAGAAATTGGAGGGTCGTGCTCCTGCGCGACCGCTCGTCAGTCAACGGTCCTCGACTCGCAGTTTCGACAGGTCTCACGCCGGCGAGAGCTGGCGTTCGTAAAGGGAGCGATAGAGATCATTTGCCTCCATCAGGCTCCTGTGGGTACCTCGGGCGATTACCTCACCCTTTTCGAAGACCAGAATCTGACCGGCATCGCGGATGGTGGAGAAACGGTGGGCAATGATCAGGACGGTCTTGCCCTGCATCAATCCCTTGAGCGCGGTCTGGATTTTTTCCTCACTCTCTGAATCAAGGGCCGAGGTTGCCTCATCCAGAATCAGGATTGGAGCATCTCGCAGAAAGGCGCGCCCGATGGCGAGGCGCTGTTTCTGGCCTCCGGAAAGCATGACGCCCCGCTCACCGACCACGGTATCGTAACCTTTTGGGAGCATTTCGATGAACTCATGGGCAAATGCCGCCTTTGCAGCACTCAGCACCTCTTCCTGAGTGGCATCGGGTTTACCGATCCGGAGGTTCATCCCAACGGTGTCATTGAAGAGAACGGGGTCCTGGGGTACCAGGGCAATATTGCGCCTGAGATCAGCCAATCTCATCTGCCGGATATCCAAGCCGTCGATCCTGACGCTTCCGGCGGTTGTGTCGAAGAAGCGGAGCACGAGATGGGCGAAGGTTGTCTTGCCGGCACCGCTCGGCCCGACCAGGGCACAGATGTTTCCGGTGGGTATGGATACGTCCACTTCGCTCAGTGCAGGGACTCCGTGTTTATAGGAAAAGGATACCTTCTGGAAGTCGATGGAACCGGCCAGGCGTCCGACCTCGATAGGATCTTCCGGGTCGCGAATGGTGACCGGCTCCTCCAGGACGACTTCCAGGCGGTCAAGAGCCGCGATCCCACGCTTTATCTCATTGTTGAGGTTCCCCAGTTTCTTGATCGGTTCGTAACAGGCGTAGAGAGAGAAGATAATGGCCAGAAAGGATCCGAGCGGGACTTGAGCCTTGAAGGCGTAGACAAAGGTAACGGATATACCGACGGCCGAGATCACCTCGATAGCCGGAGTGAGACCCGTGGCGTACTTCACCACCTTCATCTGGGCTCGGATCAACGCCTGGGTGACCGCCGCGAACCGCCCGGTCTCGTAATCTTCCAGGTTGAATGCGCGGACCTCCCGGGCAACTGCCAGATTTTCGCTGAAACGATCGGTGACTGAACCGAGTTCCCTTTGCAGATTGGCCGCCCGTCTGTGCAATTTGTCACCGACAAAACGGATGGGCAGGACGCAGACGGGTACAATGGCGAGGGAGATCAGAACCAGGCCGACACCCTGCTCCGCGAGGGTCAGGTAAACCAGGACGGACAGTGCGCTGACCAGGGTGATGGGTTGCTTGAAGACTTCGTTGGCCACCGTCGTCAGGGTGACCTGCAATTGGTTGGTGTCGGCGAGGCCGCGGGAAATCAGGTCGCCGGAGGATTTGTCCTGAAAAAATGCAAGCGGCAGAACCTGGAGTTTTCGGAAGAAATCCAATCGAAGCGATTCAAGGACGCGAACACCGGCCAGTTGGATCAGGTAGGTATTGAAGTAGCCGGCGAGGCCTCGGATAAGGAAAATGATCGGAAGCCAGATGGCGGCGAGAATGACCTGCCACGTGGCGACATCGTTTGATTGGCGGTCAGGTGTTTCCCCGTCTGAGAGTTCGGCTTCAGCGGGCGGGCGCTCGGCAGTCCTTTCATCGACAGCGACGTTGTCCGGGACAGCGCTGATCCCAGGATCGGTTGTCGCTTCGGTTTGCGGTGGAAAGATCCTGGGGAAGACAAATTTTGCCATGAGAGGCAGTCCGGCCCCGTTGGCCACCCCGTAAATGAGACCACAGAGCAGCGCAGCGGCGACAACACCGCGCACGGCTTTGATGTACTTCAGGTAGGGCCGAAGACGACGGATTATCCCCGGTTCCTTTTCGGGTGCAGATGTCATTGTTCAGACCGGTCTTCAGGCCGATGTCGGCTGTCCGGCAGGTCGCCCGATCCCGGCTCAGTCTTTGGACGCGCGTACATCGAGGGCGTCACGTAAACCGTCGCCAAGGAAGTTAAGGGAGAAGAGAGTCAGCGCAAAAACCGTCCCGGGGAAGACCAGCAGCCATGGGAATTCCTCCATCTTGTCCGCGCCCTCCTTGATCAATGAACCCCAGGAACTCATGGGCGGCTGCACGCCGAGTCCGAGGAAACTCAGGAAGGCCTCCAGCAGCATTACCGCGGGGATGGTGAGTGTGGTGTAGACGATGACCGGCCCCATGACGTTTGGGATCATGTGGCGGAAGATGATGCGCCTCTTGCCGAGACCGAGAGCGTAGGCGGCTTCGATGAACTCCTGCTTTCGCAGGGACAGAATCTGACCCCTGACGATACGGGCCATGGTCAGCCATTCGACCGCTCCGATGGCCACAAACAACAAGATGATGTTCCTTCCGAAAAATACCATCAGCAGGATGACGAAGATGGTGAAGGGGAGGGCATACATGATGTCGACCAGACGCATCATGACGGCATCGGTTTTACCGCCGAAGAATCCGGCGACCGCTCCATAAACAACCCCTATGGTGAGTGAGACCAGGGTAGCGCTCAGGCCGACGGCCAGCGAGATGCGTCCCCCATAGAGAACGCGGGCGAACATGTCGCGTCCGAGGGTGTCGGTCCCGAGCCAGTGCTGCAGTGAGGGCGAGGTTGCGCCAAGTTCCAGGTTCTGTTCCTGGAAAGTGTTCGTGATCAGGAACGGTACGAACAGGCAGACGAAGGACAGCACGATGATGACCACGCCCCCGAAAACCGACAGATGGTTCTTCTGCAGTCGGTGCCAGGCATCCCTCCAGAGCGAACTGCCCTCTTCGAGGTCGGCCACCGTGGGCACTGGAGCGGGAATCTTGTCCACCGGAGGGGATACCATACGAGAAACCTATTCGAATTTCAGCTTGGGATTCAGCCAGACCTGAATCACATCGACCAGGAGGTTGAAGACAATGATCAGGCTCGCGTAGAGGATGACTGTTCCGAGAACCAGGGTGTAATCGCGGTTGAAGGCCGAGTTGACGAATTCCCGTCCGAGACCGGGAATCTGGAAGATCGTTTCAACGACGAACGAACCGCTGATGATCCCGGCCACGGCCGGCCCGAGGAAAGAAACCACCGGCAGGAGACCGCCTTTGAGCGAGTGCTTGAGGATGACCCGGACCTCGGATACGCCCTTGGCCCGTGCGGTCCGGATAAAATCCTGGGAAAGGATCTCCCGCATCCCGCCACGGGTCAGACGGGTGATATAGGCGGCGTAAACCCCGCCGAGAGTAATGGCGGGAAGCACGCGATCGATGGGGCCATACCATCCGGAGGCATTGAACCAACCCAAAAGGATGGCAAAGATCAGGACGAGGATCGGGCCGAGGACGAAGGTCGGCAGACAGATGCCGACCATTGCGACGGATGACGGGAGATAGTCGAGCCAGGTATTGGGCCGCAGCGAGGCGATGACCCCGAGGGTCAGGCCGATGGCGAGTGCGACGAGCAGAGAGAGCACACCGAGTTCGAGGGAAACCGGCAGCTTCTGTGCGATGATCTCATTGACCGTGCGATTGGGATACTTGAAGGACGGTCCCAAGTCGCCGTGCAGCACCAGTTTCCCGAGGTAATCGAAGTATTGCTGGTAGAGTGGCTTATCCAACCCGTAATGGGCTTCAAGATTGCGCAGGACCTCGGGGGTGACCGCCTTCTCCGCTGTAAACGGTCCGCCCGGAACGAACCGCAGCATGAAAAACGTCATCGTAATGATAACAAAGAGAACGGGTATCGCCTGGAGGATCCGTGTTGATATGAACCGCAGCATAAAAAGGGGGACGCCTGACTGCGGCATTAATGGTCGAATCGCGACCGATGGAAATCAAAAAGTGACCACGGCGATCCGGGAAGGTCCTGAATATCGACGTCTCGGTGAAGCACGGATCGGCGGGACGACCATGCAAAGAAGAAGGCGCGCCTTGCGGGCGCGCCTGAAAATTACGGAGTCAACCGAACCGCTGCACGAATCAGGAGCGATCTCGACGGACGAACCTCTGAGTGGCTCCCAACCCGATCAGGGCGAATCCCAGAAGCGCCAAGGTCGCACCACCATCGGGCACGGATGTCGTCACATGGGTCTTCTGTATCTCACCAATTCCCAGAATGACCCTCTTCAAAGTGACTCTCGGATTCTCGGTCTTTCTGGGTTCCTTGAAGATGTCTTTCGGGAATTTGAAGACAGGCCAATCGATCTTGGGCTGCTCTTTCCTGGGCCATTCAAAACTTGGGAAGGTCTTCTCTTCTTTGAGCTTTTCGAAGAAGGAGCCGAAAGACCCGATCGCAGATGCGTTGATTGCGGTACCGATCAGCAGGGCGAGGAGAGTGATGAGGAGCTTTTTCATTGGAACGTGATTGGCCTGAATCATGAATAAGCTGGATTCGTTCCATAAACCGAACCAAAGGTGAGCGATCAAACCCACTTATTGGCTAAGCTTCGAAAAGACAGGAAGTTACAGATTTCAGGATCCCAAGTTTTTTTGAGATTTGCTGATCCGATGAAAAGAGAACCGTTTTACAATTGTAAAAAATCCCGACAGTTTTGGTGGTATGGTTGCGTGTCCAGTTCATAAGATTATGATAAACAAAATTTTATGACGATTTCGAGAAACCGTCGGGTTTATTTACACTATGTCAGGGTTTTTCCTACATCCTGAGTCAGGCTCGACCCCGAAGTCGTCCTGGATTTCGTGCCTCCCGTTCCAATGCGGAGCGACACGCATAAATTGATGGGTATCAGGGCACCAGTGTCCTGTTCAAATAAGTTCCCCCCCGATCGGCTCACCTGATGGTACCGTCCGAAGCGGCTGGCCGGGACGTCCAGCCCCACCTTCAGGCCACATGGTAGGGCGCGACGTCCCTGGCGCGCCGTCTTCGACTTCCTGGGACATCCACCAGGGCCTATTCGGGCGCGTCAGTTCCATCCTCTTCCAGATAGATGTGCTGGTAGGGGTGGTGATCAAGGATGGTGGGATGGAAGCCTTTGACCGACGGTTGGCGCAGATTGACCTTGGTGTAGAAGTAGATCGGGATGATCGGCAATTCCTCCATCAGGATGGCTTCCATTTCCTGGTAGATCTCAAAGCGGGCCACGTCATCTGGCGCCTTGAGTGCGAGTTGCGTGAGTTCGTCATAGCGGTCGTTGGACCAGCCGGTGTCGTTATTTCCACCGTCGGTGACGAACATCTCGAGAAAAGTGTGGGGATCGACAAAGTCGCCGATCCAACCCCCTCGACAGATCTGGTAGGAAAGTGTGTCCTGGCTGTCCAGGTACACCTTCCATTCCTCATTGACCAGACTCACGTCGATATTGAGCCGCTTCCGCCACATCTGTTGCAGTGCTTCGGCCAGGACGCGGTGACTCTCGGAGGTATTGTAGAGCAACTCCAGTCGGGGCAGTCCCTCCCCATTCGGAAAACCGGCGTCTGTCAGGAGCTGTCTGGCGGTTTCGAGATCACCCTCAAGACGCGCCCGGGCCGTAAAGCCGGCGGTACCGGGAGGGGTGAAATGATAGGCCGGGATCTGGCCTCCCTTGGTCACGTTCGTGACCAGGCTCTCGCGGTCGATGGCCAGTGCCAGGGCACGGCGGATGCGTACATCGTCGAACGGGGGTTCGGTCACGTTTGCTCTCAGGAAATAGGTGCCGAGATAGGGATCGATGTGGAGGAGGTCGGGATTCTCCGCCTTGTAGACGTCGATCTTCGAGAGCGGGATGCTGTTGGTGTAGTGCAGTTGACCGGTCCGGAACATGCGTTCCTCAGTGTCCTGGCTTTCGATCGGGTAGAATCGAATTTCGTTCAGCGAGACATTGTCGCGATCCCAATAGGTATCGCTCTTCTCCACGGTGATCATCTGGCTCATCCGCCAGTCCTTCAGATTGAACGGCCCGTTGCCGACGAAATTTCCGGGCAGGGTCCACTTCGTTCCCTTCCGGTCGAGTCCGCCGAACTTTTCAACCGTCGGGATATGGATCGGGAACCATGAATAGTGGTTGAGCAGGTTGAGGAAAAACGGGGTGGGATTTTTCAGCGTGATCTCAAGGGTGCGATCGTCGGGCGCCTTGAAACCGACCCGGGAAAAATCGGTCAACTCCCCCGCATTGAATTCGCGCGCATTGACCACGTAGTGAAGCATGCTGCTGTACTCAGCCCCCAGGGTCGGGGTCAGCATGCGTCTGTAGCTCAATACAAAGTCCGTCGCGGTGACCGGATCTCCATTTGACCACTTCGCATCCTCTCTGAGGTGAAACGTATAGACACGCCCGTCCTCTGAGATTTCCCAACTCTCGGCCACGCCGGGGACTGGATGGAGATCGACCGGGTCCTCTCTCACCAGACCTTCGAGCACCGCGGTGATGATATTGTGTTCGGGTACACCCGTGACTGTCTGGGGGTCGATGTCCTGCGGTTCGGTGCCGTTGCCCACGTGGAGAATACCGTCGCGAATTCCCGACTCCACATGGGTTTCACGCTTCCCGCAGCCGAGAAAAATGAAGGCAATGACCAGGAGGGCAAAAAGGGAAAGAGATCTCAAATTCGGCATGATCGTGACTATTCAGGCAGGGGTTCCAGGTAAACGAATTTATACGGGTGTTGGTCGAGCGGGTGGGGTGCCCAACCTCGAACCCTGGGATCGACCAGGCGGATGGTCGAATAGTGGTAAAGGGGTATGACCGGGACCTGGTCCAGTAGAATCTCTTCAGCCCGTCGAAACACGTCGTGGCGGCTCTGGCGATTGAGATCGTGACGCGCCGCATCGATCAGTCGGTCGAATTCGGGGTTTGACCATCCGGTCTGGTTATCGGCATTGGCTGTGGTCAGAAGTTCGAGAAAACTCAGAGGGTCCACGTAGTCCGCCACCCAGCCCGATCGGCAGATCTCATAGTTGACCATCCGGCGATTCTCGAGGTAGACGCGCAGGTCTTGGTTGAGGAGAAGGCATTCGATGCCGAGTTCGCTCCGCCACATCTCCTGGATCGCCTCGGCAATCAGCCGATGGTTCTCAGAACTGTTGAAAAGAATTTCCAGGTGAGGAAACCCGATGCCCTCCGGATAACCGGCTTCAGCCAGCAATCGACGGGCGAGGTTGGGATTTGAAGTCAGACCCGAGGGCGGCGTGTAGCCTCCGATTCCGCGCGGGGTGAAGGACCCGGCCGGCATCTGGGCGCCGCGGAGCACGGTTTCCGTCAGTTTCATCTTGTTGATCGAAAAGGCCAGGGCTCGCCGGACCCTCACATCCTTCAAAACGGGGTGGTTCACGTTCAATCGATAGAAATAGACGGAGAGGAACGGTTCGATGCGCAGGGCCGGATCGGCGGCACGGCGGTAGGTGTCGATCTTGCCCAGGGGAAGAGCCTCGGTGATGTGCAGCTGCCCGGCGCGGTAGGCCCGCTCCTCCGCCTCCACCGAATCGATGGCGTGGAAATTTATTCTGCGGAGGCGAACCGTCTGCCGGTCCCAGTAGGTCGGGCTGCGCTCGACCCGGATCCACTGATTGGGTATCCACTCCATCAGGACAAATGGGCCGTTTCCGATCAGATCACCCGGGCGCGTCCAGCGACTTCCACGCTCATGCACGGGCCCGTGTCGGGAAATCTGCTCGATCGGCACCGGCAGCCAGGACCAATGGGTCGCCAGCTCCAGAAGAAAGGGGCACGGCGCCTCGAGGCTGATGACCAATTCGCCGGAGGAAACGGCTTTGACTCCAACCTGCCCGAAGTCGGCGACTTCGCCGTGGTGATAGCCCCGGGCGTTTAGGATGGGGTAAAGCATGGTGGCGTTTCCGGAAGCCAGGTCGGGACTCAGGATCCTGCGAAATGATTCGAGAAAGTCGGTTGCCGTAACCGGCGAACCGTTCGACCATAGTGCACCGTCCCGTAATAGGAATGTGTATACAAGGCCGTCCTCGCTGACGGTCCAGCTTTTGGCCACTCCGGGCAGCGGAGCCCCCCCGTCCGGATTGGGTATCACCAGTCCTTCAAAAAGCGAGTTGATGACCTGGGATTCGGCCAGGGTTGTCGCCAGGTGGGGGTCGAGGTCCGGGACCTCGGCCCCGAGGCTCCGGTGCAGGACCTGGTGGTGCACGCCGCGATCGGCGGCCGACTCCGGTCGTCCGCAGCCGGCAAAGAGAAGGGAGGCGAGAAGAAGCAGGCCTTGAAACGCCGGGATCCAGCGGGTGGACCTGCCATGAATCGTGAACGATTCGTTCATTCCGGGCGTGGATGGAGTATCAGGAGGCAGACCGCATGAGCGGCGATGGCCAGGCCGCGACCAATCTCGTCGATCGATTCGTTGGTTGTTGCCTTGATGCCGATTCGGCCCGGATCGACGCCGATCGATTGGGCCAGCCTGCTTTTCATGGCGTCGCGGCGGGTTCCGATCCTGGGCGACTCGGCAACGAGGGTCGCGTCCACGTTGACCACCGAAAAGCCGCTGCGGCCGACCATTTCGACCACGCTCCTGAGGAGCATCTGTGAGTCGGCGCCTTCGAAAGCAGGGTCTGTATTTGGAAAGTGGTGTCCGATATCGGGTAAGCCGGCCGCTCCGAGAATCGCATCGCAGATCGCGTGGGTCAGGCAATCGGCATCGGAATGTCCGTCCAGCCCGAAGGGGGCGTCGAACTCTATTCCCCCCAGGACGAGGCGTCGGTTCGCGGTGGTCCGGTGGATGTCGTAACCATGACCGATCCTGAATTCGGATCCGCCGGGCGGGATGGATTTCTGTGTCATGGGTGGTGGGTTCAGGCCCGTCTCTCAAGGAGAGCCTCGATGAGGTCGAAGTCGCGGGGGGTGGTCAACTTGAGATTGGGCGCCCTGTTTTCGAGTAGCGATACGGGATGCCCGAAGGACGCGACCGCCGCCGCGTCATCCGTGATGTCCTCCCGCGTCTCGAAGACCAGGCGATAGGCATCGGTGATCAGTTTCCGGTCGAAGACCTGTGGGGTCTCCATGGCCCAGAGCCGTTTGCGGGGGATGTTCAGCAATTTCATGTGCCGCAGGTCCGGATGATCGGCCGGGGCCTCCTTGATTGTGTCTGTGACCCTGCGAGCCAGGCAGACCGCACCATCGGCGCAGACGATTTCGAGGAGGTCAACCAGTTGGGCGGGCTGGATCAATGGGCGGGCGCAGTCGTGGATGAAAACATGAGTGGTTTTTTCGTCCAGTGCCTGGAGTGCGTTCCAGACCGAGTCCTGTCGTCTGGGACCGCCCGGTGACCAGGCTACGATGGCGGAATCGGGCAGTTCCTGTCGGATCAGGGTTTCAATGGTAATCCGTTGCTCGTCGTCCCGGTAAGCAACCACGTATTTGGAAGCGACGCCGGAGTCACGAAATGCTCGAAGCGAGTGGGTGAAGGCACAGGCCCCTCCCAGGGGAGCGAGTACTTTATCGGTCGTCGTTCCCTTCATTCGAGTGCAGTTGCCTCCCGCGAGGAGGACGGCGGTGCTGGTTGCGGCGGCGTTCATGGGCAATTCCCAAGTTCAGCCTGGATGGCGGTGGCGGCTTCCGCGGGATCGGCGGCCCTGAGGATCGGTCGGCCGACGACGATGTGGCTCGCTCCCGCCCTCATCGCATCGACCGGAGTCATGACTCGCTTCTGTTCGTTGAGATCGGCGCCGACGGGACGGATACCTGGTGTGACCAGCGCGATGCCGGGGCCCAATCGCGCTCGGAGAATCGACAGTTCGAGCGGCGAGCAGACCAGACCCTTCATGCCGGCGTCGATCGCCAGTCGGGCGAGGCGGAGGACCTGGTCGACCGGTGCGGCCGCAACGCCCGTCTCTTCCAGTCCGTTCCGGTCGGTTGAGGTCAGTACGGTGACTCCCAGCAGCAGGAGATCCGGATTTCCGCCCTCCTGGGCCTTGAGCGCCCATCGCATCATCTCGGAACCTCCGGTGGTGTGAATGGTCAACATCGAGATGGGCAGTTCATTGAGGGACTCGACGGCTCGTGCCACGGTGTTGGGGATGTCGTGGAGTTTCAGATCCAGGAAGACCTTGTAACCACGCCTGGCGATGTCCTCGACGATGGATGGGCCATACCGGGTGAACAATTGCAGGCCGATCTTGACCCAGGCTACCGAGGAGCCGATCCGGTCGAGCAAGCGTTCGGTTTCTGTGCGATCGGGAAGATCGAGAACGAGAATCAGGTCGGTGGGCATCCCATCATCTTCGGAATCAACACTCGCCGTGGCACGACAAAAAGCTTTCGATTTCGGGCGTGGAGACTCTCACCATCTTCTGTCCGGCCAAACTCAACCTCTTCCTGGCTGTGACCGGTCGGCGGGAAGATGGGTTTCACGAACTGGTGTCTTTGGTTACGCAGGTGTCCTGGGGCGATGATCTCGAGGTCGAAATCACACCGATCGATGGCCAGCGTCTGATCGAATGCAATGATCCGGACATTCCAACGGATTCGGCCAATCTGGTCTGGCGGGCGGCCGAACTGTTTACGGCACGGACCGGTCTGCGATCCGGCTTTCGTTTTCGTCTCACGAAACGGATACCGAGTGGCGCGGGCCTTGGTGGTGGCAGCAGCGATGCCGTAGGGGCACTCAAGGGTATGAACGAACTCAGCGGTACGCCTCTGAGCCATCCAGACCTGCTTGATCTGGCGGTCGAACTGGGCTCCGACTGCCCTCTTTTCCTTTATGAGGGCCCGGTCGTCATTCGGGGACGGGGCGAACGGATTGAAGCCGTTTCCGCAGAGGCCAGGGACGCGATCGCCGCGCTGAGATTGGCTCTCTTCAAGCCATTCTTCGGAATCGATACGGCATGGGCTTATCGCGAGATGGCCGACAGAGCGCCGGGAACTTACCTCCGGTCGAGTGAAGCAGAGAATCGGCTGGAGCAGATTCTGTCATTTCCGGATCGGCTTTCCGAGTGGAGCACCAACAGCTTCGAAACGGTGGTTGGGCGGAAATTTCCGGCCATCCCCGTCCTGCTCAGCTGTCTCCGAAGGGATTTTGAGGGCGCCTCATTCATGTCGGGAAGCGGAAGCGCCTGCGCGCTGGCTGTGCGGTCGGATTCAGAACTGGATCGGGTCGGGAAACGGGTTCATGAGAGTTGGGGCACAGGGGGATTCCTGGCCGATGTGAGACCACTCTGAACTCAGAGTGATCCGTATTATTTCATCGTTTTCACCGGTTTCCCTTGTCCGCCACCACCCTTTCCCCTAGGGTTTTTATGATCGATCGGATCGTTATAACTACATGACTGACAAGGCTAAAGGGGAACTGATCTTCGAGGGAATCGCCGCTTCGGCCGGTATCGCCTATGGTCAGGCCTTCGTGGTTGAACAGAATGAACTGGAGATTCCGATCTATAGGGTCGACCCAGCGAAACGAGGGCACGAAATCGCTCGGTTTGAGCAGGCTTTGCTGGAGACGCGTCAGCAGATCACGAAAGTGCAGCAGGAGATCGCGCGCAACCTGGGAGATGATGAGGCCCGGATTTTTGACGCCCACTTACTCGTCCTCGAAGATCAGGCTCTGATCGAAGAGTCGATCCGTGAACTGGACAAGACCGGATACAATATCGAACACGCCGTCCAGGCTGTGGGGCAGAGATACGTGGACGCGTTTGACCAGATTGACGACGAATACCTTCGCGAACGTGCCAGTGATATCCGCGATGTCATACGACGGGTCCTGCACAACCTCACCGGCCATAGTATGGTTAATCTGAGTGGTCTGGTGGAGGGACGAATTCTCGTGACGCACGACATAACGCCCTCCGAATCCGCCGCTTTCGATGTGAGTCGTGTTCTCGGGGTGGTCACCGACGTCGGTAGCAAGACGAGTCATGCGGTCATCATGTCGAGATCGATGAAGATTCCGGCGGTGGTCGGCATGCGCGACCTGACATCGAAACTTGATCAGGACGATTGGATCATAGTCGACGGGTATGACGGCATCGTTATCGCGCGCCCATCTGAGGCGACCCTTTTCAGATACGGGAAGATTCAGCTCCGCAGAAAGAGCTTCGAGGACAAAATCCTTTCGACTGCCAGACTGCCCGCTGAGACTCTGGACAAGCATCGGATCACGCTCCTGGCGAATATTGAGAGTGCGGACGAGGCGACCGTGGCCAAGGAAGCAGGAGCGGACGGAGTCGGACTGTTCCGGACGGAGTTTCTTTTCCTGTCGGAATCCGGGTTCCCCAGCGAGGAAACTCAGTTGGCGGCTTATCGCCAGGTGGCGGAAACCTTTGAAGACGGGCCGGTGGTGATTCGAACCCTCGACCTCGGCGGGGACAAGCCGAGTGCGAGTTCGCAGGTCCACCTGATGCCGGAATCGAATCCGTTTCTCGGGTTCAGGGCCATACGCTACTGCCTTGAGAATCCGGGTGTTTTCCGCGAGCAATTGCGGGCCATCCTGCGAGCGAGCGCTTATGGAAATGTCCGCCTGATGTATCCCATGATCAGCGGTGCTGACGAGCTGCGACGGGCAAATCTCTGCCTGGAGGAGGCAAAGGAGGAGTTGCGGGATCGGGGACAGTCGTTCGACGAGGAAATCCAGGTCGGCAGCATGATTGAGATCCCGAGCGCGGCCATGACCAGTGATATTCTGGCCGGGATGTGTTCATTTTTCAGTATTGGAACCAACGACTTGATCCAATATCTGCTCGCCATCGATCGCCTCAACGAGAGGACGGCCCACCTTTATGAGCCCACCCATCCCGCTGTCTTGAGGACAATCCGATCTGTGGTCGATGCCGCCCACAGCCAGAAAATCAAGGTGAGCGTCTGCGGCGAAATGGCTGGAGATCCGGTCTATGTGCCACTCCTGCTCGGGCTCGGGGCGGACGACTTGAGTGTGGCCCCGGGCAGCCTGCCGGCTGTCAAATACCTCATTCAGAACATGAAGCTGTCCGATGCGATCAAGTTGACGGGGAGTGCGGTGAAGAAAACTGATCCGGCGAAGATATTCGAAGAAGCGAATCAGTTCTACCGCGATCGGATAGGTTCGATCGATTGAAAAAGGGGTCAGGCCGTTGTTTGTATACGATTTCTAATCGTATACAAACAACGGCCTGACCCCTTAAGACACCCGATTTCCGGTTGCGAGCAAAGTTTCGAAGCAGGGCTCCTTCTCCTCCTTGGCCACAGCGGTAACCTCGACCTTGGTGAACCCGGCCGTCTTCAGGAATTTGTGCAGAGTGCTCTCCTTGAACCCGAGCCAGAGATCGACATAGAGGTCCCGCGCTTTTTCAAATGTGTGTTCTTTGAGATCGAGGATCAAAACGGTTCCGCCGGGTTTCAGGATCCGGTAGGCTTCGGTGACCGCGACCTGGGGGTGGCGGGCATGGTGCAGGGCCTGACTCAGAATCGCCAGGTCAACTGATTGATCGCGCAGGGGAACCTCCTCCATATCGCCCAGGCGATATTCGAGGTTGGCGAGCCCGTTTTTTGCCGCCAGTTCAGTGCCCACCTCGACCATGCGTGGTGAATTATCGATGCAGGTCACGTGTTCGGCCCGGCGGGCGATAAGCTGTGAGATCAATCCTTCGCCCGCCCCCAGATCCGCAACCTTGATCGGTGGGATGAGGTGGAGCAGGAAATGCCCGATCGCCTCCCATGAACGTCCCGGACAGTAATTACGGCCCAGACGGCCTGCAATGAGGTTGAAATACTGTTCGGCCACCTGGCGTCTCCGAGCCATCGAACGCTCGAGGTTTTCACGGTCCCGCTGAAGCTCCGGGCGATCGGCCATCACTTCAAGGGTGGTTTCGATCAGCACTCTTTCCTTGGAGCCAAGGTTCGGGTCGATCGAATAAAAGGACTTCTTTCCCTCCCTTCGATCGACCACGAGATCGGCTTTGCGGAGCAGGGCCAGTTGCGAGGAAATCCTGGACTGAGCCATATCCAGAATCTCCTGGATTTCGGCGACCGACAACTCCTCCCGCTGAAGCAGGCAAAGAAGTCTGAGCCGCGTCGGATCAGCCAGCAGCTTCAGTATCTCCCAAGGCTGTTTCAAGACCGACGGAACACCCTATTTCTGGTCGACGAAGCGGCTGATGGCTTTCACGACGACCGTATTTTCATGGTCACCGATCTGCACCGTAACTTCATCGCCGACCTGTTTGGAGAGCAGGCTGGCGCCCAGCGGCGTCTTGTAGGAGATGATCGAATTCTCCGGGTCGCCGTCCCAGGCTCCGAGAATCGTGTAAACGATCTCCTCGCCGGCTGTCTTGTCGTTGAGTGTCACCACGCAGCCGACACCGATCTGTTCGCTGGATGCGTCGGTGAAATCGGTTACCTGGGCCTGGGCGAGTTCGATCTCCAGTTGTGCCTTTCGAGAGAGCAGAATGGTTTGATCCTGCTTGGCCATCTTGAACTCCGCGTTCTCGCGGAGATCCCCATGTTCTCGGGCGGACGCGATGGAGCGGCTGTTGTCGGGGATCTTTTTCCTGACCAGGTCCTCATACTCCTTCACCCGGGAATCGTGGCTGTCACGCGAGACCAGCAGGCGTTCGCTCACCTGCTCGGACTCACCGGCCACCAGTGTCTGGACGGCCGGGAACTGCTTGATGAACCGGGCGAGAAGCGACTTCTTGGTCAACTCCTCGAATCCCTGGTTGAGCATGAGGTTGTTGGCCAGGTCGCGCGCCGTCTCAGGATCGGCGGTCGCCAGGAGGTCGGGGATCAGGTCGGAGTCGTCACTCAGTTCTTCGCCAAGCGGGATTCGTCGTGTGCCTGCGGTCTGCAGAGCCTCGTAATCGATGGCGAAGAAAATGGCATTGAGCAACCGGGGGCTGATCAGGTCGTTCAACAATGCGGAATACTTGCGGGAATTCCGGTTCTTGACCACCCAGAGGAGCACGGGCGCGCGCAGATTCTGTTCGGTCTGCCACCGCGCCAGTGTGACGGAAAGCTCCTTGGCCGAAGCATGCTCGAGGAGGAAATTGATGCAATCCGTGGTCAGTTTGCCCTGGCTGTTCTTCAGCACATTGAACGTGATTTCCTTCCACTCAATCGGGTGCGCCTGTTTCAAGACTTCGAGCAGGCGACCATGAAGCGTGGTGGGAAGAGCCGAGGCGATTTCATCGAGCAGATGGGTGTCCTGCACCAGCGTCTCCACCGCGGGTTCGATCGGGTCATCCCGATCCAGGAGCGTTGCGAGGTCGTCTCGCACCCACGCGCCGTGCAATCGCTCCGACGCGGTCAATTGGTTGCTTTCGGCCACCACTGTGGAGACCGATTCCAGGATGGGTTTCAGCTCTTCCGCCCGGTCGTTGTTTCCGGCCAGAGCAACCAGGAGCTTTTCCGCCAACAGGATGCGGCGACGGGCGGAAGCCGTGGCCGAAAAATCCTCCAGGATCTCGTCTTCGATGCTGACCGGTTCCTCGCGAACGGAGTAGCATTCGGTCTTCTTGGCGGGTGCCGCGATCCTGGGATCTTTGGCCAGCAGCTTCTTCGTTGCCGTCCACCAGCGCTTGAATTTGGCTTCGCCGACCACATCGGGAAGAACCGATTCGAGCTCGACTCCGGTGGCGGCTTCGTTCGGATATTGCTTGAGCAACTCGATTACCAGATCGACCGGTTGGTCGGTGATCATCTTTTCAATCACTTCCGGTTCAGTCTGCTTGCGGGCCAGGATATGCTCCGGCGCCAGCACGTCCATCGTCGTCACGCAGAAGGCCGGATCCATGCGGTGACCCTCCTTGCCCTCGAAGTCGATGATCAGCTTTCCGTCGGTATCATCGTAGGAGATGATCTTACCGAAACCCCAGCTTCGGTGGATGCAGTAAGTCCCGGGCTGCATGGCTTCCAGTTTTGACCGGGCAGCCTTCAGTTCGGGTTTTCGTTTCAGAATCTCGAGAACAGCGTCTTCGTTCATAATCTCTTCGCTTGTGTATAAACTAATAGTAGAGTCGGGAAAGTTGCACCTTGTCAAACCGCCTGTGGTCGGCCTCTGTGGAAAGGCCCATGAAAACAGTCGATCGAGAACGCAGTGGTTGGAACGTGAGTTGCCATCTGCTCCGTCGTTTCCTCGGTGGACACCGCCGTCTCGATCATCTTCTGGACAACCTGTCCCTTGATCCCGACGAGGCCAGGCGATGCCGGTATTACCTGACGGGAACCGTCAGGAACCTGCGGCTTCTCGAGACCGCTCTGGACCGTCTGATTGCCAGGCGACCCCGGGATAAGGTATGGGCCATCCTGCTTCTGGCGGCCTTTGAGCTCCGCGAATATCCAGATCAGGCGCCCAAAATTGTCCATTTTGCAGTCGACAGAGCCAAGAGCCTGACAAGTCGACCTGAATCCGGCTTGATCAACTCGGTTTTGAGGCAATTGCCCGGGATCCTCATGGAAATAAGTGGATCGACCGGGTCGGATTCTGAATCCTTGGGTCTGCGCTACAGCCATCCTGATTGGATGGTCCGGCGGTGGTTGAACGCGTTTGGGACCGAAGCGACACGAGCTCTTCTTGAGTGGAACCAGCAGCCCGGGCCCGTCCATGCACGGGTCGTGAGAGGGTCCGGACACGACTTGAACCTGCCCGATGGATTCAAGGAAACCCGGTGGGAGGGCTTTGTTGAAATTTCATCGGCCCCGTGGTCGGATGTGACGAAATGTCTTCGATCCGGAGCCATCTATATTCAGGACCCTGCGACTCGACTGGCTCCCGACCTTCTTCGAGATGAGCCGCCGGCGACCATCCTCGATCTGTGCGGGGCTCCCGGCGGCAAGGCATTTTTGCTCGGCGACCAGATCGTCGCCGACGGCGGATTCGTGGTCTCGGTGGATCTGCCCGGACCCAGAATTGCGCGATTGAAGGAAAATGCGGGTAGAATGAGTCATCTTCCTGTTCGAATTCTAGCTTCAGATGTCCGGAAATTGACGGAGGAACGTCTCGAAGCCGACGGATTGCCGACTCGGTATGCTGCTGTCCTCGTCGACGTTCCCTGCTCCAATACCGGTGTGCTGCGACACCGGGTGGATGCCAAGTGGCGGGTTGTCGAAAAAGACATCGCGGGTCTGATCCGCCTGCAGGGCCATCTCCTGGAGGCTGCCGGACGATTTGTTCGACCGAACGGTAGGCTCATCTACAGCACCTGCAGCCTGGAACGGGATGAAAATGACTCCGTGGTGGATGCATTCGTCTCCGCCAATGCAGAATTTGAGAGACTCTCCGGAGGGTTGTCCAAACCCTGGGAAACTGGACATGATGGTGCAGGTTCCTATCTGTTGCGGAGAAAATCCTGAATTTCCCCGCTGTTTTTCCCTCGAAGCACCTGACCATGAACCGACCCGGATTGCGTGATGAGGTGGAGCTGGACCGTGACTATGTCTCACCGGAGGTCAGACCGTCGCTGATTGGGCGATTAGCGCCGTCACTGGTATTTTACTCGCGTATTTTCGGTATCGTGTGCCGGGGGTTTCTCGCTGCTCGAAAGGGACGATTCGACCAGACCCAGCTGATGATTCGGTCTCATGAGACCCTCCGCGTTCTGGAACGACTCGGGGTTCGCGTCACGGTTGAGAACGCCGGTGTTCTGGCCCGCCTCAAGGGACCTTTTGTTATTGTGGCCAATCACATGAGCACTCTGGAAACATTTGTCCTGCCGGGCTTGGTGGTTCCTTTCAGCCCAATGACTTTTGTGGTGAAGAAGAGCCTCGTGGAAATGCCGTTTTTTGGCCCCATCATACGCAATTGCGATCCGATCGTCGTGGGACGATCCAATCCGCGGGATGATCTGAAGGCGATGCTCGGGGGTGGAGTCGAGCGACTCCAGAGCGGTACCTCGATCGCCGTCTTTCCACAGACCACCCGCACCGTGCATTTCGATCCGGAGTCCTTCAATAGTATCGGGGCAAAACTGGCCAGACGGGCGGGAGTGCCCCTCGTCCCGCTCGCCCTCCGATCAGATGCCTGGGGAACCGGACGAATGGTCCGTGAGCTCGGTCCCTTCCGACCGTCCCTCCCGGTGCATTTCGCGTTCGGGAATGCCATGGAAGTAAAGGGGAACGGTCGTGCGGAACACGATGCAACGGTCGAGTTTATCCAAAAAAACCTGAATCGATGGTTTCCCTGAAAGGGGTCAGGCCGTTGTTTGTATACGATTTAAAATCGTATACAAACAACGGCCTGACCCCTTCTGTCCCTACTCCGGATCGGTGAGGGCGAGCGCAGAAATCAGCGAGGGGACAAGAAGAGCGGCGCCCAATCCATAGGACCAGGCCGAACCGAAAAACCAGAAGACGAAACTCGCAATGATCGGTCCGATCGCCCGGGCCAGGGATCCAAGCGATCGAAAAGTCCCCAGCACCTGTCCCTGGCGATCGTCAGGGGTATAGAGCGATACGAGAGCGGTGAGCGATGGTGTGGTCAGGCCGGCTCCGATTGCCATGATGGTCAGGCCGAGGTAGAGAACGCCGGTTGTGCCGGCAAGAGCCAGGACTGCGAGTCCCATGGAAACCAGGAACAGGCCGGTGACCGCCACTCGGCGTTCTCCGAGTCGAGGCACGATCCGCCTGACGATCATGCCTTGGGTCAGAATCAGGATCAGGCCGATAAAGATCATCATATAGGTGATCTGAATCGTGCTGAAGCCGAAGCGATCAACAGCGAGGAAGGACAGGGTGAACTCCATGCCGGCAAAGGCGAATATGAAGAGGAAGTAGACGTGATTCGTTCGCCGCACAGGGGGATCATGCCTGACTCGGAGGAGTGAGATCGGATTGCGCTCACGCAGGTTTGTGGATTCGGATCGCTTTTCCCTTGGCAGCGATTCGGAGAATCGTCTCCAGATCCAGATCAGATTGACCAGTGCCAGGATGAAGGCGGCCAGAGCGGGCACCGAGAATGGGTTGATCCCATACCTGGCAAGTCCGGGGTGGGTAACGAGGGGATTGATCAGGGCGAAGGCGCCACCGATGGCGGGGCCGGTTATGAATCCGAGCCCGAAGGCGGCACCGACCAGCCCCATGCCCTTGGCCCGATCTTTTCGGGTTGTTACGTCGGCAACCGCCGCGGTGGCCACCGAAAGGTTGCCGCTCATGGCGCCGCCGAAGAGCCGAGCCAGAACCAGGAGGAGGAAACTGCCGCTGAAGACCCAGATCAGATAACTCAACGCGGTTCCGGTGACCGTCAGGAGGAGAATTCGTCGACGACCATGATGATCGGAGAGAGCACCCCAGAACGGAGCGAAGGCAAACTGCAGAATGGCGTAGAGGGAGCCGAGAACGCCCCCGAACAACACCGGCGCGAAATGGTCCCCGGTACCCGAGATCTCAGCCACCCGGTCCAGCATCGAGAGCAGGCCTCCAAGGAGTCCGGCCGATCCGTCCTTCTCCAGGTAAAAGGTCAGCATCTCCGGAAAAAGGGGGAAGATGATGGAGAACCCGGCCAGATCGATGTAAAGGGTCAGAAAGATGACGCCGAGAGACAGCGGTCGAGCGGAATTCGGGGTGCGATTTGAAATGGGCAAACTCAAAACGTGCGGTTGGTTCGCCGTAGAAAGCGCAACCGGTCCATGACCACAAGCGGATTATTCCACTAGCCCCTCAAAGGGAAGGATGCCTCGACGGTGTGAACGGCGCCTGCCGGTGTCAGTTGGCTTGAATACAGGCTGAACCGATCGACACGGAATGGCGGGCCTTTGGGAACCCCGCCTCCAATTCATCCGGGACACGTCGGATTGTAACCTATTGAGTTACAGATTGATCTTTCGTCATGGGCAGGCTGATCGATTCCGATTGCCCGGTCGTGCGGTCCGTCTAGGTTGGCGCGATGGAACCCTTGAGGGATGACGTCGTTAACCTTGGTGAACTCAAGAAACAGGTCCTGTCGTTCGCTCAGGAACGCGACTGGGAGCAGTTTCATTCACCCAAGAATCTCTCGATGGCTCTGGCCGCCGAAGCCGGCGAATTGATGGAGCATTTCCTGTGGATCGATTCCGAGGCATCCCGAGCCACCGTGGCGGAAAAACGACTTCGTTCGGCCATCGAGGAGGAGCTGGCCGATGTCGTGATCTATGCCCTGGAATTCGCCAACCAGGCGGGGGTTGACATGACTGCGGCCATCGAGTCGAAGCTCAAGCAGAATGCGATCAAATACCCGGTGGAGAAGTCGAGGGGCCGATCGGTCAAGTACACCGAGCTCTGAGTCGAACGCCGGATGGAAAACCGTTTTTACAATTCGTTCGACCTGGAGTCGCTGCCCGGGAGTCGTCCGGATGACTACCGCAGCCCTTTCCAGATCGATCGTGATCGCATCATATACTCGACGGCCTTTCGGCGGCTTCAGTCCAAGACCCAGGTATTCGTTTCCGGGGAGTTCGACTTTTATAGGACGCGGCTGACGCATTCGATCGAAGTGGCCCAGATCGGGCGTTCAATCTGTCAGTTCCTTCAGGTTCAGGGGGATCCTCTGGCCGAAGATTTCTACATCGATTCGGATCTTGTTGAGGCGGTCTGCCTGGCCCATGACCTCGGTCATCCGCCCTATGGGCATGCCGGCGAGCGAAAATTGCACGAGCTGATGCGCGAGCAGGGAGGCTTTGAGGGCAACGCACAGACCCTGCGGTTGTTGGCCGC
>Ga0164313_10000682_pt1 | contig 28168 bp, 26 predicted proteins | sample GuaBasSedimGuay4_FD_113735 | JGI IMG/M metagenome (GOLD analysis project Ga0164313, IMG submission 113735) | Subseafloor sediment microbial communities from Guaymas Basin, Gulf of California, Mexico - Guay4, Core 4569-4, 0-3 cm | ecosystem: Environmental > Aquatic > Marine > Hydrothermal vents... | reverse complement strand
TGAGCGTGCTGCGCTCCATCGGCTGGATCAGCCCCATGCGTCTGGCGGAGCGTCAGGCCAAGCAGGGCTGAGGAGCGGCGCCGCGGGGGCCGTGACTCCCCCGGCGCCGGGCCGCTCGTCGCCCGAGGTGGAGCGGAGCCCCCAGGAGTTTGCCGCCGCTACGGCTCGAGGCGCAGGTATCGAACCTCCGGCTGGTGCCCAACCACCGTCTCGTAGAGCGCGAGATGGATCCTGCCCAGGAAGTCGACTGCTGCCGACCCTGCGATACCAAGGCTGCCGGGCACGGCCACCTCCGACTGGGGAGTTCCCTCCGCATCGATCCAGCCGATGTACAGGTCGGAGCTGATGTGCTCGCTCGTCACCTCCCAATAGAACGGATCGGCGCCCCAACCGCTTCCCATCGCGGTCTTGACCCCGTCGTGGTGGGCTCGGGTGTAAAAGTGACGCACCTCACCGGCGTGGGTGCTGACGATCGCGATCGCATGGTGGCGGACAAACTCGTAGTTGCAAACCTGACCATTGAACGTCGGGGGACCGGGGCAGTCCTGAGCGGCGTCCTGGGCGATGTCGATCAGCGACCACGTGTCGGCGGCGGTGCGAGTGGCGTACTTGATGGTGCTCAGTTCCTCGAACGCGGAGTCGCCGCTGTGCTCGAAGAGCAGGTGGGGAGTGCCGTCCGGCACGTCGGGACTGCCCCCGCTGATCGCGATCTTGTGACTCCTTGCCTGACTGAGCGTGTTGCTATCTAGCGCGAACACGGTTTCGACCACCTGCCCCGGAATGCGCCACTGCAGCTCCCACCGGAATTGTTGGTTGATGTTCCACTCGGTCAGGTGGGCAGTCCCCCAATCGGAGACGGCGAGCCGCAGGTAGTCGCCCCACCCAGCCAGACTTTGCATCTTCCATCCCGTTCCATCGTCGACCCCGTAACGGATGCCGCTGCCCAGCGCCGAGGACCCGTAGGCCAGATGGAGGGTGTCATCGGAATCGCGGATCAGGGAGGGGTCTACGCCTCCCGGCGCGAAGCTATCGAGCAGGGTCCAGGCTCCCCCGCCTCGACTCCAACTCGTGATTCCAAAGCCGCCGTCGCCGGCGGCGATGATCGGCACCTCGGTCTCGAGATCCACCGCTATGGTTCCCACAGCCACCGGACTCGGCAGCTGCTCCCGGAACCACGCTTGACCGTGCTGGTGCGCGAAGTAACCAAAATAGCCTTGTTCCGCCCTTGAAAATAGAATGTGAGGGTCGGCCAGTCCATCGATCGCGAGCGACGGCGCTTTGTTGCGGGTGGCGGGGCCGTCGAGCAGCTCGTCATCGCCCACGACGCAGGGCACGCTCGCCGGACCGCACAGGGTCCCGACGTAAGAGTGGTGCAGGCTGGGCGTGCACGCCCCCTGGTTGAAGTAGACGTCGTACGCATCGCTGATGTTTACCACTCCGTCATCGTTGACGTCGTAGCTGCCGAGGAATTCGGGGTAGACCGAGAAGAGGCTCGCGCACTCGTCGTTGGTGTAGTTCCCGCAGAGGTTGGAGATGTCGTACACCTCCAGTGCATCGTCGATGTCAATGACTCCATCATCATTGACGTCCCGCGGGCAACCGTCGCTCCCGGCCGCAGCTACGATCGGGAGCGTGAGTGCAATCAGAGTCCATGCGATTTTCCAGTGGTTCATTCGGTCTCCTCGTCGATTTCAAGGCGGATTTCAAAGCGATTCGAGCGAACGATGTTGTTCGAATCACATGTAGGAAGCGTTCTATTGAGAAAGGACTTGTCTGAATCGGCCATTTGCGCGGCCAGCAGAGAATCTCCGCGCCCCTCCCGGCACGGATGAACGGGCGGCGCGAGTTCGCCGGATGCCCAACACGGCCCAGAGGGCCACGAGCAGCAGCGACAAGAACAGCCCGTACCACTCGACAAGAATGTCCCGGCCAGCGCGCACCATCGAGACCGGCGCTCGGCCCACGAACTCGGGCAGGCTGCGCAGGTGCGCAAGCGCCGTGGCGGCCAGGGCTCTGTCGGTGGTCACGCCCAGGCCAGCCTTCGTCCTGCACTGGGCCGTGAGGAAGCGCTCCAGACAAGAGAGGTCGATGCCGTCGGGAACGCCCCAGCGGGCCATCGCCAGAATCGCCATGCTTGAGCTTGACGGCCCCCCCATGAAGCACCCGGAGGTCGTTCCGTCCTTGCGGAGCTGGCGCACGACGTCACTCACGAACGCGCCTTGGCTCCCACGGCTGTCGAGCGTCCAGCTGACACGCATGGCGGCCTGGGCACGTTCGCCAAGGGGCTGGCCCAAGGAGCCGCGACCGAGGAGATCCAGGACCTGCTGTGTTCTGAGGCAGCTCTCGATTGGCCTGAATCCCGAGGGCGCTTCAATCGACGACACCACGCGCTTGGCGATGCGGTTCCTCTCGGCGGCTGAGAGCGGGCGCCGTGCATCCAGCACGCGCAGAGCAATCTCGTCGAAGGCGCTCCCGATGTGCCTGACGGCGCCCGCATCCATCAAGCGGCTCTCGCGATATGGATTCCGCCAAGCCTCCAGATCACTACCGCGCTCGAGCCCCATGCGCAGCACCGGAAGGGCGAAGAGCGTGTTGAACTCACCCCGCGCGCTGGCGCTGTCGATCTCCGCACGCACGCAGGCCTGGAACGGACCCAGTTCGGGTGCGGTCACTCCCGCGGCTCGCAGGTGCTCAAGGCAGGTCTCGACGCGCGCCCAGTTCACGGGATTCCCGATCGCATCGGGCTCACCTGCCTCGATCCACTGGACCACATCGCCGCTGGCCACGATGGAAGTCGTGCAGAGACCCAGCAGCGTCATGAGCAAGAACGGCAGCGCAAGCGGCCCACTCAAGCTGATCAGCTGTCTGCGCCTGGCGTGCTTGAGACGATCGCTGAACAGACCCAGCGCCATGAAGCTGGCGGCCAGCAGCAGAGGCGCAATCACAAGGGCCGACTTGAAGTGCGCGGGTGCGGGCGCGCTCAGGTCAAAGCCAGAGAAGTCCATCTGAGACACCAGGGGACGTGGGGGACTTGGTCGCGAGGCAGCGCCGTGGACAGGCCGCGAGCACTTCAGCGCGTGGGGTTTCGATGGGATGGGCGCAGAGTCCACGCCTCGATCCAGGGCTGCTGAACCTCGGCGCGGGCCTCATGACACAAGAGGGCCTCGGAGCGGCTCTGATACAGGCAAATCGAGGCGCTGCCGAAGCTCCCGGGGGCGGGCGCAGGTCCTTCGACTTGTGCTCCGGCTTGCGTAGCCCGGTGACGGCGATGCTCGTCCGATCGCGCCAGTCGCACCTCACGGGTGCCTTGCTTCAGCGCCGGCTGCTGAGCACCGACACGAGCGTGGGCTCCAGCCGCGCGTACAGCGCGGCGGTGGCCATGACGTCGCGCACGCAGTACTCGACGATCTGATCGATGCCTCCGTCCTCGTAGACCTGCTGCACCTGTGAGCCGTCGAGCCCCTCCTGCTTGGGCGAGGTGATGTCGAAGCGCCGGCACCAGTAGTCGAGGCTGAAGCGCTCGCGCGTGGCGCCGTAGAAGCTCAGCACCTCGGCCAGGTCGCAGTGCGGATCGAGCGAGAAGCGGTAGCCCACCAGATTCAGGCTGGGCCGCACGTCGTGCATGGCTGAGCGCAGCATCAGGAAGGGGCCGTCGAAGCCGCGCCCGTTGAAGCTGACGATGCGGCGGGCGTTGCTGCCGAGCATGCGCCAGAACTCCTGCAGCAGCTCGGTCTCGTCGCCGTCGAAGCGCTTGAAGCCCTCGGGGCCGTCCGCCGTCCAGCCGTGCGCGCGGCCCTCGACGAACACGCCGCCCTTGCCGTTGGACACGTTCAGCATGCCGATCACGATCACGCGGCCCGTGCCAGGAGACAGACCGAGGCGGTGCGGCACGGACTCGCGCTCGCCGTCGCCGGACACGCGCCCGAGCAGGTACTCGCGGGTCTTCTCATCCAGCGACGACCAGGGCGTGCCCACGGTCTCGATGTCGATCACGTAGGTGTCGCCGGACCCCACCACCGCTCAGCCCTCGCGCTGGCGGGTCACGCCAGCGCCGCGACGGGATGTGCGTCGGCCAGCTCGGCCACGCGGCGCCGCACGTCGGCGATGACCGACTCGTCGCTGGGCGCCTCGAGCACGTCCGCGATCAGATCGGCCACGCGGCGACAGGCCTCGGCGTCGAAGCCACGCGTGCACAGCGCCGGCGTGCCCAGGCGGATACCGCTGGCCTGCATGGGCGGTCGCGTGTCGAAGGGGATCATGTTCTTGTTGACGGTGATGCGTGCGCGCCCCAGCGCGGCCTCCGCGTCGGCGCCCGACAGGCCACCCGCGCCCACGTCCAGCATGAGCAGGTGGTTGTCCGTGCCGCCCGACACCAGCCGCTGGCCGCGCTCAGCGAGGCGCGTCGACATGGCCGCGGCGCTGTCGACCACGCGCTGCTGGTACTCGCGGAAGGACGGCTGGCTGGCCTCCTTCAGCGCCACCGCCTTGCCGGCGATGACGTGCATGAGCGGCCCGCCCTGGATGCCCGGGAAGACCCGGCTGTTGACCGACTTCATCTTGCCGGCGCGGGACAGGATCATGCCGCCGCGCGGGCCGCGCAGGCTCTTGTGGGTGGTCAGCGTGACCACGTCGGCGTGCGGGACCGGGCTGGGGTGTACACCCGCCGCCACCAGGCCCGCGATGTGCGCCATGTCGACCATGAGCACCGCGCCGATCTCCTCGGCCAGGGCCGCGAAGGCCGCAAAGTCGATGTGTCGCGAGTAGGCGCTGGCGCCGGCCAGGATCAGCTTCGGGCGCTGCTCCCGCGCGAGGGCCCCGACCACGTCCATGTCGATGCGCTCGGTCTCACGCTCGACGCCGTAGAAGACCGGCGTGTACAGGCGGCCGGAGAAGTTGAGCGGGTGTCCGTGGGTCAGGTGCCCGCCGTGGGCCAGGTCCATGGCCATGAACGAGTCACCGGGCTCCAGCAGCGACATCAGCACGGCCATGTTGGCCTGGCTTCCCGAGTGCGGTTGGACGTTGGCCCGCTCGGCGCCGAAGAGCGCCTTGGCCCGCTCGCGCGCCAGGCGCTCCACCACGTCGACGTGCTCGCAGCCGCCGTAGTAGCGTCGGCCGGGATAGCCCTCGGCGTACTTGTTGGTGAGCACCGAACCCACCGCCTCACGCACCGCCAGCGAGGTCGTGTTCTCGGAGGCGATCAGCTCCAGATCGTCGTGCTGCCGGCGGGACTCAGCCTCGATCGCCGTGTAGATCTCGGGGTCGACCTGGGACAACTCACTCATGATCCACGCTCTCCGTCTGCGCTGGTGTCGGCCACAGGGATGTCGCCGCTGGTGGGCTCGGCCGTGTCCCACAAGGTCTCAAAGGTGTAGATCCCGGTGGAGTGGCCGTCGCTCCATTGGAACTGCAGACCGTAGAGGCCCACCGGGTCGATTTGCAACGGGCGCACGCCCGCGGGCACGCTGTCCGGGTTGAGCAGGGCCTCCCCGCTCCATTCGTCGATGCACTGGGCACAACGGCACGCCAGCCGCAGCCGGCGCACGGGGTGGCGGGTGCAGCGACCGTCGCTCCAGGCCACGACCAGCAGGTCCGGTCCGTCCTGGGACAGGCCGGTGGGCGTCAGCCCGGACGGGAGCGCGCTCACGCCTGCCAGGCCATGGAGCCCAGGCCGCGCTTGGCTTCTTCCGCTCCGTCCAGGGCCGCGTGGATGGCCTCGGCCACGGCCATGTAGGCCCGGGCGGCAGCGCATTCGGGGTCGGCCGACACGATCGGCGTGCCGGCGTCGCCGCTGGCGGAGACCGCCGGCTGCAGCGGCACCTCGCCCAGGAACGGCACCTTGAGTTCGGCGGCGGCCCTGGCCACCGAGCCGCGACCGAACAGGTCGAGCTCGCCGTCCACACCGTCGGCGACCAGGTAGCTCATGTTCTCGATCAGGCCGAGCACCGGCACGCGCACCTGCTCGAACATCTTGAGCCCCTTGCGCGCGTCGATCAGCGAGACCTGCTGGGGCGTGCTCACGATCACGGCGCCCGAGAGCGGCGCGCGCTGGGTCAGCGTGAGCTGGGCGTCACCGGTACCGGGCGGCATGTCGACGATGACGTAGTCGAGTTCGCCCCAGTCGACCTGCTCCAGGAACTGCGACAGGGCGCCGTGCACCATGGGGCCGCGCCAGACCATGGGCGTGTCGGGATCCACCAGGAAGCCGATCGACATGATCGACATGCCGTGGGCTTGCACGGGCCGGATGCGCTTGTCGTCCACGGCCACCGGCTTCTCATTCACGCCCAACATGGTGGGCATGGAGGGGCCGTAGATGTCGGCGTCCAGCAGGCCCACGCGCAGCCCCTTGCGCGCCAGGGCCAGGGCGACGTTTGCCGCCGTGGTGGACTTGCCCACGCCACCCTTGCCGCTGGCCACGGCCACCACATGCCGAACCTGCGGCATGACGTCGCGCGCTCCCGGCGCTTTGGCGCTGGCGCCTTGAGCCTTGACGTGCGCAGAGGTCACGCCCGGCAGGGCCTTGACGGCCTGCTCGCTGGCGGCGCGCCAGGCCTCGACCTCGGCTGGCGCCGGCGGCTTGGGCAGCGAGACCTTGAGCTCGAATGAGACGGCGCCGCCTGAGATGACCAGGTCCTTCACGAACCCGGCGGCGACCACATCCTTATCAACTGCGTCCACGCGGACGGCTTTCAGCGCGGCGAATACTTCCTGGGTGCTGGGCACGGAGGCTCCTTACTCAAGCGATGGGAAGCGCCCAGGATAGCGCTCCGAGGGACCCAACGCACGGGGGGCGACGCGTGACCGCGCCGCCCCCCATGCCGCATCAAACGCGTTGGCGATCAGTAGCGGTAGTGGTCGGGCTTGTAGGGCCCCTCCAGCGGCAGGCCCAGGTAGTCCGACTGCACCTGCGTCATGACGGTCAGGTTGACGCCCAGCTTCTCGAGGTGCGCGCGAGCCACCTCTTCGTCCAACTGCTTGGGCAGCACGAAGACGCCCACCTCGTACTTGTCGGAGTCGTTCCAGAGCTCGATCTGCGCCAGCACCTGGTTGCTGAAGGAGTTGCTCATGACGAACGACGGGTGGCCCGTGGCGCAGCCCAGGTTCACCAGGCGGCCCTCGGCCAGCAAGATGATGGAGTGACCGTCCACGAAGGTGTAGCGGTCCACCTGCGGCTTGATCTCCAGCTTCTGGATGCCCTGGGTGGCCACCAGACCCGCCACATCGATCTCGATGTCGAAGTGACCGATGTTGCAGACAATGGCCTCGTCCTTCATGTCCGACATGTGCTGGGCGGTGATGATGTCGCGGCAGCCCGTGGTGGTAACGAAGATGTCGCCCTCGAGCAGCGCCTGCTCCATGGTGGTGACCTCGTAGCCCTCCATGGCGGCCTGCAGCGCGCAGATGGGGTCGATCTCGGTGATGATCACGCGCGCACCGAAGTTACCCATGGCGCGGGCGCAGCCCTTGCCCACGTCGCCGTAGCCGGCGACGACGACGACCTTGCCGGCCACCATCACGTCGGTGGCGCGCTTGATGCCGTCCGCCAGGGACTCACGGCAGCCGTAGAGGTTGTCGAACTTCGACTTGGTGACCGAGTCGTTGACGTTGATGGCCGGGCGCAGCAGCTTGCCCTCGTTGAACATCTTGACCAGGGCGTGCACGCCCGTGGTGGTCTCCTCGGTGATGCCGCGCACCTCCGACATGTACTTGGAGAAGCGCTCCTCGTGCAGCATGGCGGTCAGGTCACCGCCGTCGTCGAGCACCATGTTCGGGCCCACGTCGCCGGGCCAGACGATGGTCTGCTCGATGCACCAGTCGGCCTCCTCCTGGGTCTCACCCTTCCAGGCGAAGGTGGGGATGCCGGCGGCGACCATGGCGGCGGCCGCGTGATCCTGGGTGCTGAAGATGTTGCAGCTGCTCCAGCGCAGCTCGGCGCCGAGGTCGATCAGCGTCTCCATCAGCACGGCGGTCTGGATGGTCATGTGCAGGCAGCCGGCGATGCGCGCGCCCTTGAGCGGTTGCGCGGCCTTGTGCTTCTCGCGGAAGTACATCAGGCCTGGCATCTCCTTCTCGGCCAACATGATCTCCCTGCGGCCCCAATCGGCCAGGGACATGTCGGCGACCTTGTGGTCTTCGGTCATGGTCGTCGTATCGCTCACGTCGGTATTCTCCGGTAAAAAGGCGCCGCGGGTCACGCAGGTTTGCGTCCGCGGACGAGATGAAGGGGGAGTTCGACACGCCGGCCACCCGGCGCATCGACCAGATAGCGGTCTGCGAGGATCTCGTGTTCGACCTGCACCAGGCCGCTGGCCAGCAGGTCGTCTTCGAGCACGGCGGGGTCGAGCCCGAGGCGCGTATCAGCCATCTCAGCGCGCATCCAGCACTCTCGGTGGGGCAGCAAGTCGACGCAGCACACCAGCCCACCGGGGCGCACGATGCGCACCATCTCGGCCAGGCCGGCGCGCGTGTCGGACAGATGATGCAACACCATGTGGGCGAAGGCTGCGTCCACCTCCTGATCGGCGATGGGCAACTCTTCGATGACGCCCAGGCGGTATTCAACCTGGGCGCTTGCACCCGCCAGGTTGGCGCGCGCGTGGTCCAGCATGGCGGGCGAGTTGTCGACGCACACCAGCCGTCCGACGCGTCGACCGAGCGCCGCGGCGAGGTAGCCCGTACCGCAGCCCACATCGGCCACGGTGAGCGCGCGATCCACCAGGCACGACGCCGCCGAGAGGCGCCCCGTACCCAGCTTGAAGTCGCTGCCGATGACGTCCCAATCGCCGGCGATGCGGTCGAAGAACGAGCGGCTGTCGCTGCGCTCGGCCAGCACCACCGCCAAGCGGGCCTGATCGGCGTCGCGCGCCTCCACGCTGTCGAGCGCCGGGGCCAGGGCGTCCCAGAGTTGACCCACCGCCCCGCGCGGCACCTCGAGCCGGCAGAAGGTGTAGCTGCCCTCGTGGCGCTCGCCCACCAGGCCCACCTCGCGCAGGATCTTGAGGTGGTTGCTGACCCGGCTCTGACCCATGGCCAGACAGCGTGCGATCTCGCCTACGGACAGCTCAGCCTGGGCCGCCAGGCGCAGGATGCGCAGCCGGGTCTCGTCTGAGAGCACCCGCAACAGGCTGGGAAGGGAGTGGGTCGCGACGGTCATCACGAGATCATAACGCGGTGATGACGCAAGGCAAGTCGCAGATGTCAGCTCATCGTGACAGGCTGATCAATGCCGCAGAGCCGTGGAGGAGGACCATTTCCTGGCCCTTCAGTCGTCTTGGCTGCGCTCCATGAAGACGTCACCGGTGCCCAGGCTGCTCTCCAGTTTGCTCACCAGGGTGTCGAGCAGGCGCACATCGCCGGTCCCGGAGGTCAGGTCAGCGCGGTCGACCTCACTGTTGCGGAAGACGAACTCGCCGGTGCCGCTCTCGCCCCGGATCGACCCGATATGGCAGTGCTCGATGGCCATCCGGCCTGTGCCCGAGCTCAGGCGAACGGTCTCGGCGCGCAGGTTGTCCAGGCGCACATCCCCGGTGCCGGTAGACACCTTGAGCGCGTGGACAGCGCCTCCACTCACAAACACGTTGCCCGTACCGGAGTCCACATCGAGGTCGGCCTGGGCGTCCATGTCGCGGATGACGATGCGGCCCGTACCCGACTGCACGTGCAGGCTGGTTCCCATCGGGATCGTCCCGCGGATGGAATCCACCAGCAGCTTGCCGCCTTGCAGTGAGCTCGCCTTCAACGCCCCAGCGCTCAACGAGACCTCCCCATCGCCCTCGAACTCCGTGTGCAGCACCAACACCAGCGCCACCTCGCCATCCGTGGTGCCCGTCACAGCGATGCTGCCCATGTGCGTGCTGAGGCGCAGTTCGCTGCTGTCCAGCACCCCCGTCAGTTCGATCTCGCGCTCGAACTCCAGAGCCACATCATCCAGGTACAGCACGCCGCCGTGTTCGCTCACGCTGCTCGCGATGCTCATGCTGCAGGCGGGCAGGCACAGCGCGGCAAACAGGGCCAGGGTGATCTTGTTGACGAGTTGCATGGCGGACTCCGCAGGGATCGATCGGGCTGTCCGAAGACTGATCGGCCAGCTGCGGTTTGGAGTTTAAGCTCTCCGGTCAATCGCCGGAGATGACGCGAGTGAGGCGTCCGGCGTTGACGTCCGGAGGCCTCTCAGGCGCGACGCGATCGCGCTCCGGTCCGGCCCTGTGCGTGGCCCCCAATCCGAAGCCCGGCGGAATCGGGCGCGAAACCCGGCCGAGGCCGGGTCAGCTCCGGGCGGCCCCGTAGCGGCGCAGAAAGGCCGTCTTCCAGGGCACGAAGCGCCGCCGCTCGATCTCGTGCCGGCAGGAGGCCATCAGGTCCTCATAGAACTGCAGGTTGTGGATCGAGGCCAGGGTCTCGAACACCGGCTCATGGCAGTAGTGCAGATGCCGCAAGGTCATGCGGTCGTAGTGCGCGCAGGTGTAGCAGCCGCACTTGCCGTCGAGCGCCGCCGTGTCATGGCGGTGCAGCTTGTCGCCGATGCGCAGCATGCCTTTGCGCGTGAACAGCGTGCCGCCGCGGGCGTAGCGCGTGGGGATGACACAGTCGAACATGTCCATGCCGCGCTCCACCGCCTCGAGGATGTCCTCGGGCAGCCCCACCCCCATCAGATAGCGAGGGCGGTCCTCCGGCAGCAGCGGCGCCGTCCAGCCCGTGACCGCGCACATGCGCTCGTGGCCCTCGCCCACGCTCACGCCGCCGATGGCGTAGCCGTCGAAGTCCAGGTCGCGGATGGCCGCGGCGCTGCGCCGGCGCAGACCCTCGTCCAGCCCGCCCTGCACGATGCCGAACAGGAACTGATGCGGCGCCAGCTTGCTCGCGCGGCAGCGCTCGGCCCAGCGCGTGGTGCGGTCGACGCTCTGGCGCAGATAGCGCGCCGGGGCGTCGTGCGCGCAGCACTCGTCGAAGGCCATCACGATGTCCGCGCCCAGGCGGCGCTGGATGTCCATGGAGCCCTCGGGGTCGAGCAGCATACGCGGCTTGCCCTTGCCCGTGGCGAAGGTCACACCGTCCTCGCTGACCTCGCGCTCCGGCAGGCTGAACACCTGGAAGCCGCCGGAGTCCGTGAGGATGCTGCGGGGCCAGGCCATGAACGCGTGCAGGCCCCCGCGCCGCTCCACCAGCTCGGTGCGCTCGCCCAGGCTCATGTGATAGGTGTTGGCCAGGATGACGCGCGGACCGATCTGCTCGAGGTCGCGCGGCAGCACCGCCTTGACCGTGCCCTGGGTGCCCACGGGCATGAAGCTCGGCGTCTCCACCACACCGTGGCTGGTCTCGAAGCGCGCGCGGCGGGCGCCGCTGGGGTCGCTGGCCAGCAGCCGGAAGGCGATGTCCTTGGCCACTCTGATCAGCTCCCGCGCACGGAGAGGGCCAGCATGACCCAACCCACGATCAGGGCCACGCCGCCGATCGGGGTCAGCAGCCCCAGCTTGGAGGGCGCGCCCAGGGTCAGGGCGTAGAGCGAGCCGCTGAACAGCAGCGTGCCGGCCAGCATCCAGGGCGTGGCGCGGGCGGCTCCCGAGAAGCCGCCGCGAGCCAGGGCCGCCACGGCGAGCAGGGCCAGGGCGTGCACCAGCTGGTAGCGCACGCCGGTCTCCCACACGGCCAGCATGTCGGCGGCCACGCGCTGCTTGAGGCCGTGGGCGCCGAAGGCACCGAGGGCCACGCCCAGCCCGCCCAAGACGGATCCCCAGAGCGCGGCGTTCATGCCTCAGGTGCTCCGCTCGGGGCGTTGGGCGCGTCCGCGCCGCCGGGGGTCCAGGTGCGTTCGGCCGCGCCGGCTGCCACACGCGCCTCCACGAACAGCAGGTCCGAGAGGCGGTTGAGATAGCTGGGCACGCGCGCGTGAACGCCGTCGGGCTCCGCGGCCAGCAAGCCCAGCACACGCCGCTCACAGCGACGGCACACCGTGCGCGCCAGGTGCAAGGCTCCGCTGGGCGGACGCGCCCCAGGCAGCACAAAACTGGTGAGCGGCGCGAGGTCCTCGTTGAGCTGGTCGATCCAGCGCTCGAGCCGCTCGGTGCGACCGTCCGCAAGACGCTGCTGCTGGCCGGGCAGGCACAGCTCAGCGCCCACATCCAGCAGGTCGTCCTGGATGGCCGTCAGGCGCCCCCGCTGGTCCGCGTCCGGGCCGGCCTCAAGCGCCAGCCCCAGCACCGTGTTGAGCTCGTCGACCGTGCCGTAGGCCTCGATGCGCGCGTCGGTCTTGGGTACGCGCGAGCCGTCACCCAGGCTGGTCTGCCCGCCGTCGCCGCCGCGCGTGTAGATCCTGTCGAGGTGGACCATGGGAGGCGCCAGCGAGGTGTTCGTGACCGGCTGCGCCAGGGCGCAGGGATGACGGCACCAGCTGGCACCGACACGCCCACGGGCCCGACACGGGCCCTGCCATGCCTGCCGGTCAAAGCAGGTTGGCTCCCCAGGTTGGACTCGAACCAACGACCCTCTGATTAACAGTCAGATGCTCTGGCCAACTGAGCTACTGGGGAACCCGTTGGATCGGCGGACCCTACTCGCTGGTCTGCCCGGACGCAAGGGCGGGCGCGCCCCCCACAGGCAGGTAGCGCAGCAGCCTGGCGAGGGTGGCGCGCATCTCCGTGCGCGGCACGATCATGTCGATCTGTCCCTTCTCCAACAGGAACTCCGACATCTGGAAGCCGGGGGGCAACTTCTTCTTGATGGTGCCCTCGATCACGCGCGGGCCGGCAAAGCCGATCAGAGCCCCGGGCTCCGCCACGATCAGGTCGGCGGCCATGGCCCAGCTGGCGGTGACGCCGCCGGTGGTGGGGTGCGTGCAGACCGAGATGAACAGGCCGCCGGCCTCGCGCAGGCTCGCCAGCGCGGCGCAGGTCTTGGCCATCTGCATCAGCGAGAGGATGCCCTCATGCATGCGCGCACCGCCGGAGGCGGCCACCAGCACCAGCGGCAGACCGCGGTCGCGGGCCAACTCGATGGCGCGCGTGACCTTCTCGCCCACCACCACGCCCATGGAGCCGCCCATGAAGCGAAACTCGAGCACCCCGAAGACGATCGGCAGCTGCTCGATGCAGCCCAGCCCGTAACGCATGGCCTCCTTGAGACCCGTGCGCGCCGCCGCGGCCGCCAGCTTCTCGGGATACGGCTTGTTGTCGATGAAGCCGAGCGTGTCCACCGTCTCCATGCCGGCGTCGAACTCCTGCCAGCTGGCGGGGTCGAGCGTGAAGGCGATGCGCGTGTGCGAGCTGATGGGGAAGTGGTGCCCGCACTTGGGGCAGACCTTGAGCTGGTCGTCCAGGTCCTTGCCGAAGATGGTGGCGTTGCAGCTGGCGCAGCGCACCCAGAGGTCGCCAGGGATGTCCTTCTTGCGATGACGTAGCCAGGGCAACGAACCCATGCTTCTCTCCTCAGGCCCGGGTGGCGTGGGCAGACAGCGCGGCCTCGCGCATGACGGCGATGGTGGCGGACCAGTCGTCCGACTTGAACACTGCGGAGCCGGCCACGAACACGTTGGCGCCCGCGGCGGCGGCGTCGCCGATGGTGGCGGGCGCGATGCCGCCGTCCACCTCGATGTCGCCCTCGAAGCCCCAGGCACGCAGGGCCTCCACCTTGGAGAGCACCTCGGGGCGGAAGCTCTGGCCGCCGAAACCCGGCTGCACGCTCATGACCAGGGCCAGGTCGAACTGACCCAGATGCTCGCGCAGCAGCCCCACGTCGGTGTCCGGGTTGATGGCCAGGCCGGCCAGGGCGCCCGCGTCGCGGATGGCCGCCAGGGCCGCGGGCTCGGTCTCGACATGACAGCTGAGCACGTCTGCGCCCGCAGCCACGTAGCGCTCGGCGAACTCGAGCGGGTTGCGGATCATGATGTGCACGTCGAGCGGCCGGGTGGCCACCCGCTTGAGCGCCGCCACCACCGGCGGGCCGATGGTGAGGTTGGGCACAAAGTGGCCGTCCATGACGTCCACGTGCAACCAGTCGGCGCCGGCGGCCTCCACCGCTGCCACATCCCGAGCCAGGTGCGCAAAGTCGGCGGACAGCAGCGACGGGGCGATCTTGACCGCGGGCAGGCTCATGGCTCCATCCTCGCACCCGACGAGCGAGGCTTCCAGCGGCGTGGCATCAGTCCAGCGAGAGGGCCGCCAGGCCGGGCAGCGACTTGCCCTCCAGCAGCGCGAGCGACGCGCCGCCGCCGGTGGACACATGGTCGATGCGCTCGGCCAGCCCGAAGGCCGCCACGGCCGCCGCGCTGTCTCCGCCCCCCACCACCGTGTAGCCGGAGCAGGCGGCCACGGCCTCGGCCACCGCGCGGGTGCCGGCTGCGTACGCGGGACGCTCAAACACGCCCATGGGGCCGTTCCAGACCACGGTGCCAGCCGAGGCGATGGCCGCCGCGTAGCGCGCCGAGGTGTCCGCGCCGATGTCCAGCCCCAGGCATCCATCCGGCAGCTGGCCGTCGGCGGCCCGGGCATCATCGCTCTCAAAGGAGTCCGCCACCACGTGGTCCTCCGGCAGCAGCAGCTCGACCCCTCGCTCCGTCGCGGCCGCCATGACGGCGCGGGCCTCGTCGAGCATGTCGTCCTCGACGCGGCTGGCACCCACCTGGTCGCCGCGCGCCTTCAGGAACGTATAGGCCATGGCGCCGCCCACCAGCAGCACGTCGACGCGCTCGAGCAGGTGGCGGACCACGGCCAGTTTGTCCGAGACCTTGGCCCCTCCGAGGATGGCCAGCACCGGGCGCTTCGGCTGGTCCAGCACCTTCGAGAAGGCCGTCAGCTCCTTGCCCAGCAGGAACCCGGCCGCGCAGTGTTGCTTGCCCAACAACGCCGGCACGCCCACCACCGACGCGTGCGCGCGGTGCGCCGTGCCGAAGGCGTCGTTGACGTAGCGATCACCCAGCCCGGCGAGGGCCGCGGCGAAGCCCGGGTCGTTGGCCTTCTCGCCCGGATCGAAGCGCAGGTTCTCGAGCAGCGCCAGTCCGCCCTCGGGCAGCTCGGACAGCTGCGCCGCCACGTCCGCACCCACGGTCTGGTCGAGGGCCGCCACCTGCCGATCGAGCAGCTCGCCCATGCGCTCGGCCACCGGGGCCAGGCGCAGGGCGTCGTCCACGCCCTTGGGCCGACCGAGGTGGCTCATGCAGACCGCGCGCCCGTCGCGCTCGATGATCGAACGCACCGTGGGCAGGGCCGCGCGGATGCGCAGGTCGTCTCCGATGACACCCTGCTTGAGCGGTACGTTCAGGTCGAGCCGCACCAGCACGGTGTGACCCGCGACGTCCAGCTGATCGACGCTGCGCCAGCTCATGACAGGGCGTGGGCCGCTGCCATCAGGTCGACCACGCGGTTGCTGTAGCCCCACTCGTTGTCGTACCAGGACACGATCTTCACCAGGTTGCCACCCAGCACCATCGTGCTGCCGGCGTCGAAGACGGAGCTGTGCGGGTTGCCGATGATGTCGCTGGAGACGATCGGCGCCTCGGTGTACTCCAGGATGCCCTTGAGCGGACCCGAGCTGGCGGCGGCGGCCATGGCGGCGTTGATCGCGGCCACGTCGGCGTCCTGGTCGAGCTCGGCCACCAGGTCCACCACCGAGCCGTTGATCACCGGCACGCGCATGGCCATGCCGTCCAGCTTGCCGGCCAGCTCCGGAATGACCTTGCCCACGGCCTTCGCCGCGCCGGTGGTGGTGGGGATGATGTTCTGGGCGGCCGCGCGCGCGCGTCGCAGATCGCTGTGGATCTGGTCGGCGATGCGCTGGTCGTTGGTGTAGGCGTGCGTGGTGGTCATCAGGCCGCGGCGCAGGCCGAACTGATCCAGCAGCACCTTGGCCACGGGGGCCAGGCAGTTGGTGGTGCACGACGCGTTGGAGATGATCTGGTGCTCGGCCTTGAGGTCGCCGTCGTTGACGCCCAGCACCACCATGGCGTCGATGGCGTCCTTGGGCGGCACGGTCAGCAGCACCTTGGGCGCACCGGCCGTCAGGTGCTTGGCGATGGCCTCGCGCGTGCGGAAGATGCCCGTGGCCTCCACCACGAAGTCGACCCCCAGCTGCTTCCAGGGCAGGTTGGCTGGATCGCGCTCGGCGGTGATCTGGATCTTGTGATCGCCGACGATCATGCAGCCCTCGCTGGCCGAGACCTCGGCGTCCATCACACCCATGACCGTGTCGTACTTGAACAGATGCGCCAGGGCGTCGGGCGACGCCAGGTCGTTGATGGCGACGACTTCAAAGTCCGGACGAGAGTGCATGATGCGCAGCACGGTGCGACCGATGCGTCCAAAGCCGTTGATCCCGATCTTGATAGCCATGATGACTCTCCTGACGACGTGTTCTTGGGGGCGCGAGTGAAGGGCGGCGCAGTGTATCCGTTGCCCATGGCCGCGAGAAAGCCGGGGCTTGGTGCTGATGACGCTTGAGGTCGTGGCGCCCCTCCTCGATCAGCTGCGGCGCACGCTCGGCGCGCTGACCCGACCGGGCGAGCGCCTGCTGGTGGCGGTCTCCGGGGGCTCGGACTCGGTGGCGCTGCTGGGGCTGCTGAACAAGCTGTCGCCCGAGCGCCTGGTCGTGGCCCACGTGAACCACGGCCTGCGCCCGCGCGCCGACCGCGACGCCCACTTCGTCGTCGGGCTGGCCCGTGAGCTGGGACTGCCCTGCCGCAGCCTGAGCGCCCCGCCGGAAGGCGCGGACCGCGGCGCCAGCGAGACCGCCGCGCGACGACGGCGGCTGGACAGCCTGGGCGTGGCGGCCCAGCAGGCGGGCTGCCCCTGGGTCCTGTGCGCCCATCACGGCGACGACGCGGCCGAGACCCAGGTGCTGCACCTCGCGCGCGGGCACCGGGGGCTGCGGGCGCTGGCGGGCATCCCCAGCGTGAGGCCGCTGGCGCCGAGGGTGGCGCTGCTGCGGCCGCTCTTGGCGGGGCCGTCAGCGCCGGGGCGACAGGACCTGCAGAGGGCGCGGCAGGCCCTGGGGCTGGACTGCGTGCAGGACGAGACCAACTTCGACCGCAGCGTGCCCCGCAACGCGGTGCGCGCCTGGTTGGAGGAGGGGCGCCCGCCGCTCAGCAGCAGCCACCTGGCGCGCGTGCGGCGCGGCGCCTGCCGGCAGCTGGAGGCCACCCTGGCTCGCGCCGCCAGCCTGCTGGAGTCGGAGCTCTCGCCCCTCGGAAGCGGGTCGCTGCTGAGCGCCCACGGCCTGCGCGAGCTGCTGACCGACGACAGCCTGGCCACTGAGGGCCTGCGCCTGCTGGGCCCGTGCTTGCGGCGCCCGCGCCGACTGACCCTGCGACACACCCTGCTGAGGCGCCTGCGCGAGGCAGCCGTTCACGCTCGTGGGCAGCTGCTGCTCCCGGCCAACCCGCACCCGCTGCGTGCGCGGCTGGGCCCCGAGGGTCTGCACTTCAGCGACGAAGCGCTGCTCGACGCGTCTCCCACGGCGCGCGTGCTGAACGCCTTGGCGCAGACCCCGCTGCACCTCTGAGCGTCCCGCTGGGCGACGCGTCGTCAGGCCGGCTCGGTGAGCCGACTCAGCTGCGGGCTTCGAGGCAGGGCGACCTGACGTGACTCAGTCAGCGTCCAGCCGGGTGACCCGTCCGTCGTCCACGACGAACAGCCCCCCCGCGGTGACCTGGACGTTGCCAGCCAGACCCGACGCGATCAGCGCACCGTCGGAGGCGCGCCGCAAGAGCAACCCACCCGCGCCGTCCTCCAGGCACAGCGCCTCGCCGGTGGAACCGACCAGCGCTTCGCCGTCTGCCGTCCAGCTGAGCTCTCCCGTCGCCCGATCGAAGACTCGAGCACCGGACTGGGCCGACACCGCCAGGACGCCCGCGGCCACGCACGCGCTGCCCGTCGGGTCCGAGTCGAGGAGCGCCTGCCAGATCAGCTTGCCGCCAGCCCCGTGGCGCATCATCACGCGCCGGTCGAGCCCCACGCTCAGCATCCAGTCTGAACCGACCACCAGCGGGCCCGCCAGCCAGCCGGTGTGCGCCACCCACGACTCACCCGCAGGCACGCCGGGCCCGGTGGGCAGGCCGCGCAGGGTGCCGTCACCGCAAGCGGCCACCAGCGGGCCGGTGCTCCCCACACGGCGCAGGGGCTGCACCACGCCGCCCGGCAGGTCGATATGCCAACGCTCCCGGCCGTCGTCCAGATGGATGGCCGACACGCGCCCGGACAGGGTCTGGGCCAGGTAGAGCATGGGCTCCGAGGCGATGGGCGCCAGCGGCGGCACCGCGTCGAGCACGCGCTGCACCAGCCGGCGTCCGTTGACGGCGTCTACCACCAACAGCCAGTCGCCCGAGGTGAGCACCAGCAGCTCTTCGTGTCGCACCGGCGGCTGGTCCAGGTAGCCCGCGGTGAGCACGAACCAGCGCACGTCGCCGGTCTCCGCGTCGAGGGCCGTGAGGCCGTGCCGGCTGTCCTCCACCAGCAGCAGGTCGCCCCCGTCGTGCAGCGCCACCACAGAGGCGTCGCGCAGCTCAGCCATGGGCACCGTCCAGCGCGGGCCAAGCGGGGCGTCCCGCGCCTCGACCGGCGAACCGGACAGCGCGAGAACGGTGGAGATCAGGACCGGAATCAGCAGCAGCCGTGAGCGTCGCATGGCCGGACACTAGCAAGCCGCGGCGATCGCGGCCAGCCCGCCACGGCAGCGCGGAATCCAGGAGACTATGATCCTCCCGTGGACACCACCTCAGAGGCCGACGCCCCGCTCGCCGCTCGCCTGGGTCATGTGCAGGCGGAGATCGCGCAGGCGGCCCGGGCAGCGGGCCGGGACCCGACCAGCGTGCGGCTGGTGGTGGTCACCAAGGCCGCCCCTCCCAGCATCTTTGACGGCCTGGCTCGCCTGGGCGTGTCCGACGTGGGCGAGAGCCGGGTGCAAACTGCCGCAGAACGCATGGCCGGGCATGAGCGCTCATTCCGCTGGCACCTGGTGGGCCACCTCCAGGGCAACAAGGCGCGTCGAGCCGTGGCCCTGTTCGACGTGTTTCACGGCGTGGACTCGCTGGCGCTGCTTGAGCGCATTGAGCGCGTAGCGGGCGAACTGGGACGGCGGCCAGAGTGCCTGCTGCAGTTCAACGTCAGCGGGGAGCCCTCCAAGCACGGGCTGCCCCCTGACGCGCTGCCCGAGCTGTTGCAGGCGGCCGACGGCCTCCAGCACGCGCGAGTCACCGGACTCATGACCATGGCCCCCCGCAGCACGGACCCCGCACGGGCGCGACCAACATTCGCAGAGCTGGCGGCGCTGGCCCGGGAACACGCGCCGACCACTCTGAGGCAGCTCTCCATGGGCATGAGCGAGGACTTCCCGGTGGCGGTGCAGGAGGGCGCCACGCTCGTGCGCGTGGGGCGCCGGATCGTGGCCCCCTCCGACATGGGCTAGACTTGCTCCTGGCTCCTTTATCCGCATCCGCCCGGCTCCGTCGCCCATGCTCTGCTCCGCCCTGCTCCCGGTGCTGCTGTGCCTGCCCGCCCTGGGCAGCGACGATCTCGTGCCCGCCACCATCGAGGCCATGCTAGCGGCGCCCCCGCCGCTGACGTTCGGCTTCCCGGTGGCCCTTGAGGCGCAAGTCCTGGCCCAGAGCCCGTCCGGCGGCACCGTGCGGGCCGCCGCGGACCTGGGCGACATCAACGCGGACGGCGTCGCGGACGTGGTCACCGGCTCGCTCCCGGGCGAGCAGCCCCTGGCGGCCTGGGACGGCGTCACGGGAGAGCTGCTCTGGCGACACGCCTCGCCCGGCGGCTTCCGCAGCCCGCGCTGCCTGGCCGTTCTGCGCGACCAGCTGCTCACGGGAGAGAGCACTCCTCTGGGCCGGGTGGTCTGCCGACGCACGAGCACCGGCAGCCCCCGGTGGATCCGCGAGCTCTCCGCGCATGCGGACACCCAACTGGTCAACATCCTCAGCGTACGCTGGCTCGAGGACCTGAACGGCGACGGGCAGCCCGATGTCGCCGTAGCCGCAGGTCAGGGCCTGGACCAGGCCCTGCTGCTCTCGGGCGCGGACGGCAGCACGATCTGGAGCCATGACGCAGGCGACGTGGTCTACGACCTGCTGCCTACGACCGACCTCAACGGCGACGGCGCGGCCGAACTGCTCGCGGTGGGCGGCGATCAGACGCCCTTCGCCCGCGCGCTGGACGGCGCCAGCGGCGCGCTGCTCTGGGACGTGCCGCTGGACGGTCCCGGCGCCGTGGCCATGCTGCTGGACGACGTCGACGGCGACGGCATCCGCGACCTGGCGGTGGGTCAGTGGAACGCGCCCCTGGCCTGCCTGCTGTGCCTCTCCGGCGCCGACGGCGCGCGCCTCTGGCAGGCCGACGACGTGTGCTGCAACGTGACCTCGCTGGCCGGCGTCGGCGACCTGCTGAACACGGGGCTGCACGACATCGCGGTGGGTTCCTTCGACAACGCCGTGAACGCCGTGCTGGCGCTCAACGGCGCGGTCGAATGGCGCCGTGAGGGCAGCCAGACCGACGGCGCGCTCAGCTCCATGCTGCACGTCGTGGCGCTGGGCGACCTCGACCAGAGCGGGTTGCCCGAGGTCGGCGCCATCTCCCTCGACCATCACTTCTATCTGATGGGCGGCGAGCTGGGACAGTACATGGCCAAGCGCGACGTCCGAGCGCCCGCCTCGGTGCTGGTGGCCCTGCCCGACCGGGACGGGGACGGCCGGCCGGAGCTGGCCATCGGCGCCCAGGGCGGCCTGACCATCCTGGATGGCAACGCCGGCCTGGCCGATGGCCCACAGCTCGAGCTGACGCCCCCAAGCACGCTGGCCGGAGGTGGGGAGTTCGTCATCTGGGTCTATCCGGCCACCTACTACTTCATTGTCGGCTCGCTGGGCATCGACGAGCTGAACCTGCCCGGCTGGAACGCGCCGCTGCTGTTGGACCCTGCGAGCCTGTTCCTGGTGGTGCAGGGGCCCGCACCCGGCGCCGGCTCGGTGGGCTTCGAGATCCCGCCCCTGCCGTGGGAGCTGGGCGGCGTCCGACTGCACCTGCAGGCCGCGCAGGCCTTCGGGCCCGGCGACGGCTGGCTCAGCAACCGCGTCAGCTTCACGGTGCCTCGGCGGTGACGCTGCGCCTGGCGGTGTTGCTCTCCGGAGGCGGGCGCACGCTGGTCAATCTGGCGCAGGCCATGGCGCAGGGGCAGCTCGACGCCGAGATCTGCCTTGTGCTGAGCAGCCGACGCAGCGCAGGAGGTGTGCAGCGCGCGGCCGACCTCGGCCTGCCGGTCGAGGTGCTGCGGCCGCGCGACTTTGCGCAGCGTGCGGACTTTGATCAGCGTCAGGCCGAGATGATCGCAGCAGCGAAGGCCCAGCTGGTGATCATGGCCGGCTACCTGGTGCACATGCCGGTGCCCGCGGGCTGGGAAGGGCGCATGCTCAACATCCACCCGTCGCTGCTGCCGGCCTACGGCGGGCAGGGCATGTACGGCGAGCATGTGCACGCGGCCGTGTTGGCTGCGAGCGAGGGCGTGAGCGGCTGCAGCGTGCATGTCGTGGACGATCGCTACGACCAGGGACCGCTGCTGGCGCAGGCGCGGGTGCCCGTGCGCGGCGACGATGACGTCTCGAGCCTGGCCGCGCGCGTGTTCGAGGCCGAGTGCCGCACCTATCCGCAGGCCATCGCCGCCTACGCGGACCGGCTGGCTCAGCGGGGTGAGCTGCTCAGCCTCCCGGCGCCGGCGGCCCCAGCGACTTGACCGGGACGGTCTGCATGGCCGGTCGGCCCGGGGGTGCCAGCAGCGCCTCCAGCCGCTGCAGCCAGAAGTCGGGCAACACCAGCTCGGCGTGCTCGAGCCCGGAGACCAGGGCCCGGTGGCTGGACACGCCCAGGATCTCCTGGGGCTCGTCTGGCATGGGGCGTCGGAACGACACCTGCGCCAAGACCTCGCCCGACCCGTCGAGGAAGCGCGCCACCCAGGGATACACGGCCTCCGCAGGCGTCGGGCTCCAGGAGTAGCCGCGCAGGCCGCTCACCAGATCGTGGCCCAGGCCATAGCGACGGCCCCATTCGTCGTCCCCGGTCCAGTGACCGTCCGCCGCGCGTGACACGCTCAGCACCTCGGCACCCACGGACTGCAGCTCCAGCCGGGTCCAGCGCTCGAGCGGCACGTTCAAGGGCGTCAGCGAACGCAGGCTGTCCGGCACGAAGTCGCCGAACAACGCGGCCACGTCCGGCGCCAGCAGCAGCCCCTCGCCGGGACGCCAGGTGGCGCGCGCGCGGAGCACGTCCTGCTGCAGGTCGAACAGCTCCAGTCGCTCGACACGGAGCACACCGGCCTGATCGAAGCTGACCTCGATCACGGCCTCGGGCTCACCGAGCGGCGGCTCGCAGAAGCCGCTGGCCTCCAGACCGTCTACCCGCTGCAAGAAATCGGAGAGCGAGCTGCGCCCCTCGATGCGGTGGCTGTCGACGCCCAGCCCGACCAGGCGTTGCGGCGCGGCGAAGGCCCAACCTCCGCGGCTGTCACGGCGGATGTCGAGCAGCGCCTCGCCGTCGCGCAGCAGGGCGAAGCGCTGGGCGCGCTCCTGCACCGGCGGCACCAGCCGTCGCTCCCGGAAGAAGTCGGGCTCGTTGCTCATCAGGTTGAACTGGTTGCGCTCGGCCTCGAGCAGCTTGTAGAGGTCTTCACGGATGACGTACATGCCGTCGCTGCGGCCAGCCCAGTCGCGCTCAACGAACAGGCGCGCGGGCGGCTCGCCCGGAGCGTAGAGCTCGATCAGGGTGGAATCGGCCCAGTCGCCACGCGCCACTTGATCGGCGTTGGGCAAGCCGAGCTGCGCCAGGTCGGCGTCCTCGGGTGCCACGGCGGCCACCAGCACCTGGCGGCTGAACTGCAGCGAGCGCACCAGGCTCATGATGCGCGCGTCGTCGCCCTTGGAAGGCACCGGCTCGGCGATGCTCCAGCGCCCGCCCGTCAGGGTGGCATCCAGCAGCACGCCCTCGGGACGCTCGATGCGCACCCGGTTGAGGTTGCCGCGCAGGCCTCGCAGCAGGTGCTTGTCGACGTAGTCCTCGGCCCGGAACTGCTCCACCATGGTGCGCAGGTTGGGCGTGGTCAGGACGATCTGATCGTCGCCCTCGCGCCGGGCGTAGAGCCCCTTGCCGAACACGTCCTTGTCGCCGATCAGCAGCGTGGTGCGGTGCTCGCCGATGCCGAAGGTGATCGAGAACTGCGGCTGCGCCAGACCCACGTCGGCCGGATTGACCTGTGCGCCCTGGGCCTCCAGCGGGATGACGCTCGCCAGCGACAGCTTGCGGATGACCGACTCGACGAACTCGGCCTGGGCCAACTCCCTGGCCTCGGGCGGGTAGGTGATGCGCCAGGGGCCGCCGGCTTCGCGCTCGATGTCGACCACGTGGCCGGTGCGAAAGCGCATGCTCACGAAGTTGACCGCGGCCGGCTCCAGGCCCGGGTAGAGCGGGCCCCCGGCCGCCACCGGCTGGACGCGCAGGTCTTCGCTGCGACCGAGGCTGTAGAGCACCGCCGCCAGCGCGGCCAGCAGCAACAGCGTGGCGATGCGACTCTTCATGTCGTACTCCTCAGCGGCGCCGCGCGAGCCACACCAGCAAACCCAACAGCGCGCCACCGAGCGGCATCAGGATCACGATATAGAGTCGGACGGACGACGTCTCGTCCTCGTACATCTTGACGATGGACTCGTAGGCGTCCTGGCTACGTGCCTCCACCGCGCGCTCTCGCTGCACCAGCCAGTTCATGCAGTTGAGCGCCAGGTCCATGTTGCCGGGACCGCCCTGGGCCACTCCCAGGAAGCTGTTGGTGAGCCAGGCCGTGCCGCCGCTGACGGTCACGCGTCCGGGCGCGCCCTCCACCGCGATGACCAGATCACGGGCGGCGCGCACCTCGCTGCCTTCGTCCAGCATGTAGTTGCCGGGCGAGCCATCGGCTCCCACCAGGTCGCCGAACACGTCGTCATCGCTGCGCAGCAGGACGGGCGTGCCGATGTGCGCCGGTGTGTCCGGGGCGCGACGCAAGCCGCCGTGGGTCGATACGTTGGCAAAGAAACCCTGCCGCGCCATGGGCGCCGAGATCACGTGATCGGCATTGAAGCGTCGCGCGGGCAGCAGGGTGCGCCGGCTGGTGGCCTCCAGCATGGGGTCGTCGCGGGTGACCAGCGCGCGCTCGCGCAACACGCCCAGGTCCGCGACGAAGTGATCGAAGGCGGCCTCGGCCCACCACGCGTCGAGCGCGAGAAACAGCCCGCCGCCGCGCAGATGGAAGTCGCGCAGGGCCTCCACGCTGGCCTGCCCCAAGGGGCGTCGGGGCGAGAGCAGCAACAGCAGCTCCGCGTCTTCGGGCAGGCCCAGCTCGGGCTTGAGCTCCAACGTGTCCAGCTCGAAGCCCTGACCTCGCAGGGCCTCCGCCAGCACACCAAAGCCGAAGGAATCGAAGTCGGAGATGTCGCCTTCGCCGTGCCCCACCAGGGCGTAGGCACGGGGTGGCTGCTCGTCCGTGACCGAGAGCAGCGCCGAGGTCAGCGGGCTCTCGCCGTGGTACGCGCGCAGCTCGGCAGGCTGGATACGGTCGGGGTCCGCCAGGCCACGGTCGATGGTGACCAGGTCCTCCAGGTACACCAGCCGCACGCGATCACGGCACTCCAGCACCACCAGGTTGTAGCGCGTGATGTGGTGCTTCCGGACCAGCTCCTCCACCTCGTTCTGATTGGCGTGCGGATCGTAGCTCACCAGCTCGAGCTGACCGCCGGCGGCCACCTCGTACTCTGCCAGCAGGTTGCGCACGTACTCACCCGCCCGGCTCTGGACGCTGGCCAGTCCGTTGGGAAAGGGCTGGGGCTCCGGCCGGAAGATGGTCACCACGCGCACCGGCGCCGGCAGGTCGGACAGCACCTTGAGCGACTGTTCGCTCAGGCTGTAACGCGCGCCCGCGGTGAGGTCGAAGCGCTGCCGCAGGGCGGAGCGGCTGCTGGCGTAGATGATGGCCGCCACCAGCGCGAGCACGACCAGCGTGGTGGCCAGGCCTTCGCCCGCGCCCAGCAGCCGGCGACCGCGTCCGAAACCGCCCCCTGTCAGCGCCACTTGCGGAACTCCAGGCTGCGCGTGGCGAGCACCAGCACGCCCGCGGTGCCGGCCGCATAGAACGCCAGCACCGACGTATCCAGCACACCCAGGCTGAACGAGCTGGCGAAGTGTCCGAACACGTTGACGGTCTCCACCACACCGCGCAGCGCCGTGAGCTGCCGCGACTGCACCAGCAGCGGCGTCAGCAGGATCAGCAGCGAGGTCGTGATGGAACCCACCGCCGCCACGATCTGATTGGTGGTGGTGGTCGAGAAGAACAGCCCCACCGCGGTGAGCAGCGACGACACGCACAGGATGCCCAGATAGCTTGTGATCAGCCGGCCGGGGTCGGGCAAGGCGCCGTAGTTGCGGATGATGGCGATGTACAGCAGGGTCGGCGCCCACAGGAAGACCTGGAACAGCATGGCCCCCAGGAACTTGGCCAGCACGACCTCTCCGTCGCGCACCGGCGCCGTGAGCGTCATCTCCAGCAGCCCCGTGCGGCGCTCCTCCGCCACCAGCCGCATGGTCACCAGCGGCGGCACGATCACGAGGCACAACCAGAACAGCAGCCCGTCGCCGAAGTAGAAGGCGATGGTGTCGCTCACCACGCCACCCGATGCGCTCAGGGCCATGTCGAACGCGAGCCCGTTCAGGATCAAGAACACCGTCAGCACGATGTAGGCCAGAGGCGAGAAGAACAGGCTCTCGACCTCGCGCCAGAACAGGGTGGGCAGGCAGGTCCTCACGAGCGCGTCAGGTCCAGGAAGATCTGTTGCAGCGAGCGCGTGAGCGGCTGGAAGTGGCGCACGGCCAGGCCGGCGTTCACGAGCCCCGCCAGCAGGGCCGGGCCGTCGCTGTCCTCGGCGAGTTGAACGCTGAAGCCCGCGCCATCAGACGTCGGCTGGGGCTCGAGCCCGCGCTCTCGCAGCGCGGCGCCCAGAGGCTCGCGCGGCCCGTCGAGCTCGATGCGCACCTCGCCGCGACGCCCCGCGCTCTCTTCGAGCTCGCTGGGGCTGCCCTGGGCCACGATGCGCCCCTCCTTGATGATGGCTACGCGCGAGCAGACGCCCTCGATCTCGGACAGCACGTGGCTGCTGAGCATGACCGTGCGTTGCCCGCGCAGCGCGGCGATGAGCTCCAGCACGTCTTCGCGCTGGGCCGGGTCGAGCCCGCCGGTGGGCTCATCCAGGAACAGCACGTTGGGGTTGCCGAGCAGCGCATCGGCCAGGCCCACGCGCTGCCGGTAGCCGCGCGAGAGCTGGCTCAGGATGCGGCGGCGCATGGGCACCAGGCCCGCGGCCTCGAGCACCTCGTCGCGGCGCTTGCCCCGCTCGGAGGCCGCGATGCCCTTGAGCCGCCCGCGGTAGTCGAGGTACTCGTCCACCCGCGCGTCCGGGGGCAGGGCGACGTTCTCCGGCAGATAGCCGATCTGGCGCCGCACCTCGAGGCTCTCGCTGGCCACGTCGAAGCCGGCCACCCGGGCCTGCCCGCTCGTGGCGGGCAGGAACCCGGTCAGGATCTTGATGGTGGTGCTCTTGCCTGCGCCATTGGGCCCCAGAAAGCCCAGCACCTCACCCTGCTCGACGTGCAGGCTGATGTCGTCCACGGCCAGCAGGTCGTGGTAGCGGCGGGTGAGGTGGGTGACTTGAATCACGCGGGGCGGGTGCCCCCCGGGGGCACCCGGGCGGCCATCAGTTCTTGATCTCGAAGTCGGCGTCGATGATGTCGTCGGCTTCCTTCGACGCCCCTGACGGTGCGGATCCGGCAGCCTCGGCGCCAGCCCCTGCATCGGGCTGCGCTCCCGCCTCGGCCTGCTGAGCCTTGTACATGACCTCACCCAGCTTCTGAGCGGCCTGCGTGAAGGCCTCCAGGGCCTGCTTGAGCGCGCCGGCGTCGTCGCCGTCCTTGGCCCGCTCCAGCTCGGTCTTGGCGGACTCGATGGCGGCGATGGTGGCCTCGTCCAGCTTGTCCTTGTGCTCCTCGAGGGCCTTGTCCGTCTGGTAGATGGTCTGCTCGGCCTGGTTGGCCAGATCGATCAGCTCTCGGGCGGCCTTGTCGGTCTCGGCGTTGGCCTCGGCCTCGGCGCGCATCGTGTTGATCTCGTCCTCGCTCAGCGCGGAGCCGGCCTCGATCGTGATGCGCTGCTCCTTGCCGCTGCCCAGGTCCTTGGCCGACACGCTCAGGATGCCGTTGGCGTCGATGTCGAACGTGACCTCGACCTGGGGCACGCCGCGCGCGGCGGGCGGGATGCCCTCCAGCTTGAAGCGACCCAGAGTGCGGTTGTCGCCGGCCATCTCGCGATCGCCCTGGAGCACGTGGATCTCGACGCCTGGCTGGTTGTCCGCGGCGGTCGAGAAGATCTCCTTCTTGGAGCTGGGGATGGTCGTGTTGCGCTCGATCAGCTTGGTGGTCACGCCACCCAGGGTCTCGATGCCCAGGGACAGCGGGGTCACGTCCAGCAGCACCACGTCGTCGATGTCGCCCGAGAGCACGCCGCCCTGGACGGCGGCGCCGAGGGCCACCACCTCGTCGGGGTTGACGTTCTTGCCGCCCTCCTTGCCGAAGATGGCCTTCACCAGGGCCTGCACCGCGGGGATGCGTGTGGAGCCGCCCACCAGCAGCACCTCGTCCACCTCGGAGGCGGAGATGCCGGCGTCCTTGAGGGCGTCCAGGCAGGGCTTGCGGCAACGGTTGACGAGGTCGCTCACCAGCTCCTCGAAGCGAGCCCGCGTGAGGGTCATGTTGAGGTGCTTGGGACCGCTGGCGTCGGCGGTGACGAAGGGCAGGTTGATGGCGGTCTGGGCCGTGCTGGACAGCTCGCACTTGGCCTTCTCGCAGGCCTCGCGCAGGCGCTGCAGGGCCATCACGTCCTGGCGCAGATCGACGCCATGCTCCGCCTGGAACTCCGCGGCCACGTGCTTGATCAGGGCGCTGTCGAAGTCGTCGCCACCCAGGTGGGTGTCACCGTTGGTCGAGGCCACCTCGAACACGCCGTCCCCGATGTCGAGGATGGACACGTCGAAGGTGCCGCCGCCCAGGTCGAACACGGCGATCTTGCCTTCCTTCTTCTTCTCGAGGCCGAACGCCAGGCAGGCGGCGGTGGGCTCGTTGAC
>Ga0164313_10000681_pt1 | contig 28175 bp, 19 predicted proteins | sample GuaBasSedimGuay4_FD_113735 | JGI IMG/M metagenome (GOLD analysis project Ga0164313, IMG submission 113735) | Subseafloor sediment microbial communities from Guaymas Basin, Gulf of California, Mexico - Guay4, Core 4569-4, 0-3 cm | ecosystem: Environmental > Aquatic > Marine > Hydrothermal vents... | reverse complement strand
AGTCTCCCCCTACCGAGCAGAATGTGGACCGGACAAACCATCAGGGACGAACACCCGATGTCCTCCAAACCATCGAGGCCGGTCAGGAGTGCCGGAGGCACGCTTCTCGGCTCGGGAGATCCGGTCGGGAAGTGCGGCCGCTTCCCGACCGGATCTCCCGAGCCGAGTCTCATCGGCCCTTGGCCGAGGTGGTTGACCGGCCGGTTGGCGCCGACGAGAACGATGGAGGTCAGGTTGGCGAGGTGCCCGATCCGTGAAATCCGCGAAATCCGCGTCCCATTTGCGATGTGCGATGGTTCTGCGTCGCTGGGCCGCTGCGTGAGACGTGTGATGATCCGTGTTCATCCGTGTCCAACTGCGATGTGCGATGGCTTGGTGTGCGATGCCTTTGTGCCTTGGAGCCTTCGTGGTTGCGACGGCGCTCCAGCCTCAGATGCCCTTGAGGATCCTCTTCACCAACCCCGGGCCCTCGAAGATCATCCCGGTGTAGACCTGAACCAAGGTTGCGCCGGCATCGAGCTTCGCGCGCGCATCCTCAGGGCCCATGATCCCGCCGACACCGATGACGGGCAGGACGCCATCGAGGTGTTCGGCGATGGCGGCGATGATCCGGGTGCTCATCTCGGTCACGGCGGCGCCGCTCAGACCACCGTCCTCCTTCGCTGTCGGATGGCCCTCGACCGTGTCCCTCGAGATGGTCGTGTTGGTGGCGATGATCCCGTCAAGACCCGACTCGACGATGACATCCACCGCCGTCCGCACCTGATTCCCGTCGAGATCCGGCGCGAGCTTGACCAGGACGGGGGTCTTGGCGCCGGAATCGTCAGCCAGCGCAGCCTGCTTGTCCGCCAGCCTCCCGAGGAGGGCGCCGAGGAACTCCGGATCCTGAAGCTGTCTCAGCCCGGGCGTGTTGGGCGAGGAGATGTTGACCGCGAGGTAATCGGCCAGCGGCGCGAAATCCTCCATGAGCTTTTCATAGTCGCCGGCGGCCTCTTCCAGCGGGGTGTCCTTCTGTTTGCCGATGTTGACCCCGAGGACCAGACCAGGTCCCCGTTTCCGACGCAACTGATCTGCGACGTAGTCGGCGCCCCGGCCGGGGAAGCCCATCCGGTTGATCACCGATCGCCGATCCACCAGACGAAAGACCCGAGGTTTCGGGTTCCCCGGCTGCGGCAGCGGCGTGACGGTTCCGACCTCGATGTGGCCAAAGCCGAGAGACGCCAGACCCCGCCAGCCCTCGCCGTCCTTGTCGTATCCCGCGGCGAGCCCAACTCGATTCGGGAAACGCAGCCCGAAGACCTCGACCGGCTCGGCATCGGGGACGCAGTACTGCGCCGCCAGCGCCGCCCGCATGGGCGGGATGGCCCCAACCTTGGCGATGGCCGCAAGGGTCATCGCGTGCGCGGTCTCGGGAGCGAGCTTGAAGAGGGCGGAGCGGGCAAGGGGGTAGAACACCATCGGCAGTCATTGAACCACACCCCCGGTAATGGCAGCAAAACAACCGGCAGCGGCAGCAGTCCGCGTGCATTCGAGTAGGTGGCGCACAGCCTGCGTCCCATCGCGTTTCTACAGGAGCGGGCCGTGCGCCCGGTATCCCCTCCCATCACCCTGAGAGAACGAGATAAACTCTGGCCTCCATGTCGGCCCCATCGGTCTCCGTTCTCCTCCCGGTCCGCAACGCAGGCCGATGGCTCGATGATTGTCTGGCCAGCCTGGAGCGGCAGACTCTGACGGACTTCGAGGTCATCGCCGTCGATGACGGATCCACCGACGGCAGCGGCCGGGTCCTCGACCGGTGGACAGAGAGAGATCGTCGGATTGCGGTGATCCACCAATCGGCTTTCGGCCTCGTCCCCGCGCTCAACACCGGTCTGGATCGGTGCCGGGGGAATCTCGTGGCGCGAATGGATGCCGATGACATCAGCCATCCACGGCGTCTTGAACTCCAGGCCGACCTGCTGAGATCCCAATCCGATGCGGCGGTTGTCTCGAGCCTGGTCAAGCACTTCCCCTCGCGCGTCGTGGCCCGGGGATTCAGGCTCTACGAAAGCTGGCTCAATTCACTGAGATCTCACGACGACATGGCCACGGCTCGCTTCATCGAGTCACCCCTCGCCCACCCATCGGTCATGGTTCGGCGCGAAATCCTCCTCGAGGCCGGAGGCTGGCGAGGTGTCGATTGGCCCGAGGACTACGACCTTTGGCTCCGGCTCTTTGCATCGGGTGTCGGGTTTGCAAAGGTCGAACGGATCCTCTTTTTCTGGCGCGAGCACGGGACCAGACTGACTCGAACGGACTCGAGGTACTCGGTACCCAGCTTTCTCCGCTGCAAGGCCCACTACCTGGCCCGTGGGCCACTGGCCGGAGTCGCGGATGTCATCCTCTGGGGTGCGGGTCAGACCGGCCGACGCCTTTCCAAGTACCTGCGTGAGGAAGGAGTCGAGATCTCTCGAATCGTGGACATCGACCCGGTCAAGATCGGCGGAACCCTCCGCGGGATACCGGTGATCGCCCCCGAGGCGCTCCCGGATCTCCTCGGCACTGACACCATTGTCCTTGCCGCGGTCGCCTCGCGAGGCGCGCGGGAGCTCATCCGAGCGAGGCTGATCGAACTCGGCCTTACCGAGGGCCGCACCTTCTGGTGCGTCGCGTAGCAAGAGGACTCAGAAACTCACCGCAAAGACGCCAAGTACGCCAAGACATCGCATCCTCGCAACCACCAAGACACCAAGACACGAAGCCATCGCACATCGCAGTTTGGACACGGATGAACACGGATCATCGCAGTTGAAACACTGAGGCGCCAAGACATCGCTCATCACAAATGGGACGCGGATTTCGCGGATGACACGGATTCATCGCACCGGTGATCTCGGCGGAGTCGACTGTGGTTTTCAACCACAGCCACCGTGGTACCGGTCGGTCTCTCCGAACGCGGCGTTCGTTTCGCCCGCCCGCCCCCACGGCTCGCCGCGCCTCCGGCGCGTCAGCTCCACCTGCGGAACGCTCGCATCGTCACCTCCCCCCCACCAAATAGAATGTGGACCGGACAGTCATTCTGGAACGATCACCCGATGCCCTCCAGATTATCGAGGCCGGGCAGGTGTGCCGGAGGCACGCTTCTCGGCTCGGGAGATCGATGGGGAAGTGCCGCGCTTCACGATCGATCTCTCGAACCGAGTCCCCTCGGCCCATGGTCGAGGGGGCTGGCCGGCCGATTTGCGTTGGTGAGAACTGCGTGGCTGAAGTCGCCAGGGAGCCCGATCCGTGAAATCCGCGAAATCCGCGTCCCATTTGCGATGTGCGATGGGCGACGTCTCTGTGTCTCTGTGTCTCTGTGGTAAGAATGGGATGCTTGGCGCTCTTTGCGACTTGGCGGTTCACTCGGCTGCGATGACGACGACCTCGACTTCGGCCATGGCGTCGGAAAACGACAGCGGAGGACCGCAGGCAGAGGCAACCGCGCCCCCGACCTCGTCCATGAGATCGAGGACCCAACGCTGCTGAGCCCGGCGCCAGTACTGAAGCGCGCCGCCGGCGCGAGGGACGGCGATGGCGAAGACCACCGGGCCGTTTGCGGGACTGGTGAAGGTGCCGGCGAGCACAGCGACCCCACCGTCGGTGTGGGTCAGGGTGCCGGTCTTGCACGTCACCGATCCGGCGAGCTTGGGTCCGGCCAGGCCTGGAAACATCCGGCGGGTGCTTCCGGGATCGCAGCCGATGACGGGCAGGAGCCGACTCAGCTCGAGCCCATGCTCGGCTGCCTCGACCTCGAGTTCGGTCAGCAGCGCCGCCATCTGCTCGACGGTCATCCGGTTGCGCCGCTCGCCAGAGGCGGTTTCGAGCTCCACGACCCCGGGATCCAACCCAAGTCTGCGGTTGACAAAGCCCTCCAGCTCGCCGACGGTCCCGATCCCGTCCGCAACCCGGACGATGTCGTTGTTCGAGTACACGTTGAACCGACGCATGGTCACGGCGAGCGGGTTCGATCGGTGGGTGAGCACCGGGGTAGGATCTCCGGAGTCGTCGAGTTGGGCCCCGCCGGTGACCTCGATCTTCGGTCTCGGGGAAGGATCCCAGCCTCGTCGGGCGCAGAGCGCCTTCCAGGTGTTGATGTGGGATCGGGTCCACTTTCTCGGGTTGAATGCCGAGATGAGCCTGCGGCCCATCCTCTCTCCTAAAAGGATCGGATCGGTCTCCCGGGTCTCGACCCCGTGCTCCCACCCCAGCCAGAATCGTCCCTGGATCCTGATCTGACCCTCGACCCGGTTGAGGCCCAGCCGATTGAGCTCCCGAGCCACCATGAAGGCGTTCTCCCACTGGAAGTCGGGGTCGTCGCCCCCTCCGATGACGAGATCCCCTTTCAGGACCCCGGTGGACGGATCCCAGTCTCCGATAACACCGACGGTTGTGGTCCAACGATGATCGGTCCCGAGCTGATCGACGGCCCAGAGGGTGGTCGCGACCTTGACCACGGAGGCGGGGTTGACCGGTTGGTCGGCCTTGGCCGAGCGAAGGACCCCTTTACCGTTGACCGCCAGGAAGTGCAGACGATCGGCATGAGACGCCGACCATCCCGTCGGCACACCGGCCAGAGCGACCAGAGCCGCCGCAAGGATCGCGCGCACCTCAGCCCCCCAGCAGACGGTCGGCCAGAGCCGAACGCAGCACTCCATCCGGGTCGAGCCGTTGCTTGAGTGCATGGAACCGGTCGAGTTGGCCTTCGCCGAAGGTTGCCCGATAGAGTTCGCCAGGCAGAGCGGCGTCCTTGGCCGGGTAAAACCGACCACCCGCCTCCACCACCGGTTCGGCCAACTCGCGAACCATCGCCCAGAGTTCCTCCCGGCGCGACTTCACGACCGGGAAGTCCAGGGCCATGGAGAAACCGTCCACCGCGTGGGTCAGAAGGAACGGATCGGGACGGTGGCGCTTGAGGACCGCGAGGTATGAAGGCATCCCACGGCGACGACAAATCTCGAGCTGGGCCCGAAACACCCGCTCGGCATGGGCCACCGGGACAAAGCTCTGATGATGGATCAACCCGCCCGGAAGGTAGACCTTCTTCCAGTCGGGGACGTAGTCAAGCAGAAATGAGAACCCCGCCAAGGTCTGCCGATAGACCGCGTTGTTGCCGATGGTCGAGCCCTGGATGTACTTGGCGAGGTTGATGGCCCGCATCCCGAGGTCGTTGGTAAAAGGCTTCATCATCCGCCACAACACGCTCTTTGGCACAACCCCGAAGAGGGTGCTCGGAAGATCCTGATTTGTCGGTTCAAGCGAGGCCGCAGGATCCGGATCCTCATCCGGTGAGAGATGTCGAGCAAAGTGGAGCAGCCCCCGGCCGAGTTTGCTTCCGCCGGGAAAAGCGTCGAGCCATCCGACGACGTACTCCCAGTCGTCCTTGGCGTCATCGATCTGTTGCAACAGCTCACCGAGATCGGGCGTCGCTACCGCCTTGGCCTCGATAAAACCCGAATGGACCTTCTTGAGTTGGATCCGGGCGCGGGTGATCAGACCGAGCTGCCCGAAACCTCCGATGACGGCGTGGAAGACCTCGGGCTCGATGTCTCGGCTGATGGTCCTCAGTGTGCCGTCGGGCGTCAGCAGATCGAGCTCGATGCAGTGGTCACCCATGGGGCCACGCGCCCAGTTGTTCTTGCCATGGACATTCATGGCGAGGCCGCCACCGAGGGTCGGTTCCATGGTGCCGGTCACCACCGGCGGCCACCAACCATCGGGGAGGGTCTGGCGCCAGAGCTGTCTCACCGTCACCCCGGGTTCGACATCCACAATGCCGGTGGCCGGGTCCCAGACCAAGACCTGCCGCATCCGCGAGAAATCGAGCACCAGGCCCTCGGGCAGGAAGGCTGCATCGCCATAGCTGCAACCCGCGCCCCGGGCCACGATGGGCGCGCCCGCGGATCTCGCCGCACCCAGAATCTCGGTCACCTGCTCCACATCGGTTGGTTGGACGAGATAGCCATCGGCGCCGACGGCCATACCCCAACCCTCGACCCGCGCGATCCGATCTGCCGGCAGCACGGTCACACCTTCAACCGGCGGAAGACAAAGGAAGGGATCGATCGGATAATCAACATGACCAGTCTCCAACGCGCCGGGACATAGGCCACCGTCGTCCCTCGTCGAGCGTGGTCGAGGATGATCTCCGCAGCGCGATCGGCCGAGATCAGCCAGAAGAGTCCGTCGAGACCACGGGTCATGGCTGTATCGACAAAACCGGGTTTGATGGTGACGACCCTGACTCCGACTCTCGCAACGCGGTTGCGCAGGGATTCGAGATAGGTGTGGAACCCGGCCTTCGCGGTGCAGTAAGCCGGGTTGCCGGAGCGTCCGCGATCACCGGCGACCGATCCGATACCGACGATGGTCCCCCGCCCAAGGCGGGCAAACCGATCGGCGGCCGGATCGAGCCAGGCCACCGCGCCCCGAAGGTTGACATCGATCATCGCCAGGTCCTTGGCGGGGTCGTACTCGTCGAATTCAACAGCCTGCATCATCCCGGCGGCATAGACGACCAGGTCGAGACCACCGAGCGAGCGGGCGATGTCCTGAAAGAGCTCGGGCACTTCGACCGTGTGCCTGACATCGTGCACTCGGAAGATCGCCAAGTCCTCATCGGATCCGGAGTTGATATCAATGGTAATCTCGGCCAGCGCATCGTGCCGGCGAGCGACCAGAGCCACCCGGGTTCCCTCGGCGGCCAGTCGGCGCGCTACGGCCTCACCGATCCCCGACGAGGCGCCGATCACCACGGCGTGTTTGAAAGCCATCGCCACACGTCCTCCTGGAAGTACTCTAACCCAACTGCCACGTGGTCAGACCGGCTGCCTTTGACCAAAGATGAACGATTCTCAGTCGGCCAGGCGCAAACGTGCATACTCGAGAGTTTCGGCAACCGTCCGATCGTAGGCCTCGCCGGCAACCCGTTCCTTGAGCTTGTCCGAGGCCGGGAGGACCATGGAGTAGCCCTGCCAAACCAACGGTTCTCCGGTGGCCTCGATGATCACGTTCCCATCGGCGACGAGATCGCTCGCCTTGGCCAGAGGCATGCCGCGGAAAATTTCTTCCAAAGAGCGCATCCATGCCTCGTGCCGTGGATCGACAAAGGAGACCAGCCGCCTGCTCTGGGCCGCGACGTGGTAGTTGGACGGGACATAGCCGATCCCGTCGAGTTCGAGCATCTCGGCGACGACCACCAACCAGCCGAAGACCTCTTTGAGCATCCCGAGACCGGGGTGGGTCTGACCCGGCAGCGGACGGAGGTAGGGACCGAACTCGGCACGAGGATTCTGAAGGAGCAACCACTCGAGGTTGAGGACCTCACACCCCGGGACCAGTCGCGAGTCTCGATTGACCCGCATCTCGACCAACAGTTCCCCAGTCTTGGATCCGTCGCGGATCCGCACCGTCTGACCAACCGGGTGGGTCAGATCGATCTCGACCGTCGGGTGGTTGAAGCCTCGCACCCGAAGCTGATCGAGAATACCGAACTTTTCGAGCAGGAGTTCAACCCCGTGTGGCGAGAAGTAGGACAGGAATCGTGTCCTGCGAGGCGTTCCCGGCATGATGCCGGCGAGATCCTCCTCGGTCAGCTTCCAGCTGAAATCACCCGGTTCAGAGGTCAGCGAGGTCGGATCGATGGTGTTGACGATTCGCCTGAACCGGCGCAGGGTCAGTTCTTCGCTGCCGGGCGGTTCAATCACCCGGCCCCGGATGACCCAGCTGAGAAATCGGGCCGTGTACTTCCACGTTCGGGGGCCGTAACCACCACCGAGCACCACCGCGATGGGCATGCGGTGGTTGCGTCGTCGCGCGATCTCGATGACGAACTGATCTCGAACCAACATCCCGTGGGGGGTGATTTCCCAATTGCCGAGAACATCATCTGCGGCGGGATCGGTGCCGGCCAGATAGATCACCAGCCCCGGTTTTGTTTCCGCCATCACCTCCGGCAGGGTCTTGAGCAGGGTTCCGAGATAGATCTCGTCCCCGACCTTGTCCCCCAGGGCGATGGATGTCGAGGCCACCGCATCGGTGTCACCCCAGTGCTCATTGTGAATGGAGTATGTGTGAACTGACGGATCCTGGGCAAAGATGGCCCGTGTTCCGTTGCCATCGTGGACATCGAGATCCACCACGACGATGGGTTCCCTGAAGCCCCTGTTGCGCAGACGAGAGATCGCGACGGCGATGTCATTGAAGAGACAGAAACCCATCCCGGCGTCGCGCGTGGCGTGGTGCTGGCCACCACCGAGATTGACGGCGATGCTTCGGCGCTGAATGGCGAGTCTGGCGGCCTGGATGGTTCCTCCGACCGCGACCCGCTGCATCTCCACGACGCGCTCGAGCTCTTCGTCGGTCATGGGAGCGCCAAAGATCCGTTCCACCACTTCGTGTCGCTGGAGCGACTCGATGTAATCGTCGTCGTGCACCCGCATCATTCCGCGCAACGCAGGCGCACGGGCGACCCAGAGATCCTCGGTCTCGAAGAGACCCTCCTCGGTCAGAAAGGCGAGGATCTTGGTCGCTCGTTGCGGATCCAGGGGCACGACATCCAGGCTTTGCTCGTAGGCCTGGTTGTAGACCGCCGCGATACCGCTCCCGCTGGTGCGCCGAACTAACCGCCTCCAGGAGCGGCACGCCGAGTGGACTACGCGACCGGGCAAACCCCGGCGGTTCCGGCTCGTGGTCTCACCTGGTTCCGTCATGGAATCAGTATAGGGGGGATCACCGATTCAGGGGCTTGGGGCTTGGGGCTTGAGGCTTGAGGCTTGGGGCTTGGGGCTTGGGGCTTGGGGCTTCCAGGGATCGCCTCCATGCGGGCGGGACGCCCGCACCACAATGCATCGCATCGCTGCCTTCATGTCACCCTGAGCGAGGGAGTCCGCGACCGAGTCGAAGGGTCTCCCGAAGAAACGATGGAGTCATTTGCGAGAGGCGCGTTTCTGGACTCGTGGGGATGCTGCCACGGCCACGACTTCCCGGAGCGCCGGCCTTCTGGTCCGCCTACGGCGGCCCAGCGTCGCACCATCGGCGCGGTCGCGAGAGGGAAGATTGGAGGACTGCAACCGCGCCGATGGCACGCCGGCGGCCTCCCAAGAAGTCGGGACAGCCGAACCGGAACGCTCTGCCGCGAGGGTTGCCCGGCATGACATTGTGCGGGGCGCGGCAGGTGGCCGGAGGGCCGTGGCCGGCACAATGTCAAGCCCGGCACGCCCCGGATAGCGGTGTCTACCGCGTGCTTGGGTTCCGTGTCTTCACCAATCACACGCTACAACTGCTCGATCTCGTACCCCTTCGCCCGGAGAAGCTCGATGAGGCCCTGTTCGCCCACCAAATGGAGGGCGCCGACGATGACCATGGCGTCGGTGTCTCCCAGAAAGAGCTGCTCGATTGCATCCATCCAACGGTGGTTCCTCTCAATGACGAAACGACCAAAGATCGCTTCGTGCTCATCGAAGCCCTCGGCCAACAACTCTTCGATCCGGCCCGAATCGCCCCGTTTCCACGCTTGGACGAGATCATCGACCAGCGGAATCACCAAGTCCAGGTCCTCGAGAGTGTAGCGGAGGAAATCCTCCCCATCTTCCATCGACAGATCTGCAAAGAGCGACACCTGATACTCAATGCTCTCCAGCCCCTGTCGGACCTTGCCGTCACGCTTGGCGCGGGAGCTGAAGTGAGCGTCGATCCCCTCCGTCCCCAGATACCCTTCCGTCATCAATTCCATTGACGTCAGGGTCAACGCGAGCATCCAGGGCCGGGTCGTGTTGAACAGGTCGATGCTCATTCCGAGAGCCTCGAGCCGCCCACTCACATCGGCATAGAGTTCTTCAGGGAGCACATCCTCCAACGTCGTGCCGCCATCGAGGGTTCCGGCGGTCATCAACGACGTCGCAGCACCGGCTAGACCCTCGATGTCGGTTTCGAAGACCAGCAGACCCGAGGTCTCATAGGCGCCCTCGATGGCCGGACTCAACGGATATGCGTCACTCTTCATGAAGTGGATCGAGCCCAACAGGTAAACACTGCGATCTTCCACGACCGCCCGCCAAAGGAATGACCTTCCGGTCTCATTCTCGGCCGCGACATCGCCGACGGACCCCGCGAGGGTCGCCGCCATCAGCGCTAAGACAGTGATGAAACGGTGCACGGAGAAGGACCCGTTCCCGAGCACCTTCAGACCTCCTCCTCACGAACGAGCATGAGGAATCGCGGCAGCAGAAGCGAGGTTTCCGGACTGGGCTGCGAGTTGAAACCCTCCTCGCCACCAGACTGATCGTAGCGTTCGATATAGGCGCGATAGCGGTGGAGGTTGGATGCCTGATCGAGTTCGGGGTGGAACTGCGACGCCCAGATCCTCTTCCCTTCGACCCGCAGGGCCTGATAGGGGCACAGCTCGCTGCGTGCCAAGTTTCGGACTCCCGCCGGAAGTTCCACGGCTCTGTCGAGGCCGGTCGAAGCGACAAAGCACTCCCGTTCGTGTTCGAGCATGGGGTCATCGGTGTGGCGCGCCTGGAGGACCATGATTCGCATCGAGGCAGTGTAGCGCGGAGGAACACCGCCAAGTCGCACAAGAACGCCAAGACATCGCATTCCATCGCGCATCGCAGTTTGGACACGGATGAACACGGATCATCGCAAAGACATCGCATTCATCACAGACATCGCAAATGGGACACGGATTTCGCGGATTTCACGGATCGGGCTCCTCACCGACGTTAATCACATCGATCTCTTCGGGGCCAACCGGCCGGTCAGCCCCCTCGGCCATGGGCCGAGGAGACTCGGTTCGGGAGATCGATCGTGAAGCGCGACACTTCCCAATCGATTTCCCGAGCCGAGAAGCGTGCCTCCGGCACTCCTGACCGGCCTCAGCGGAGGGCAAGACACTGGGAGTTCGTCTCCGCAAGCATTCTCCGATCTTACTTTCTGTATGGAAGGGGGAATGACGAAAGCGTTCCGCAGGCGGAGCCGGCGCGCCGGAGGCGCGGCGAGCCGTGGGAGCGGGCGGGCGAAACGAATGCCGCGTTCGGAGCGACCGCCCGGTTCTCCGGTGACTGTGGTTGAAAACCACAGTCAGCTCCGCCGTGATCACCGGTGCGATGAATCCGTGGAATCCGTGTCCAAACTGCGATGCGCGATGGCTTCGCGTTCTTTGCGCCTTTGCGGTTCATCTCTACGATGGTCCGCGTTCATCCGCGTCCCATTTGCGATGTGCGATGGCTTCGTGTGCGATGCTTTGCGTCTTCGAGTCTTCGTGTTTGCGACGCTGCGATGGTGCGACGTATCGAGCTTCGTGCAGCATGCAGCGTGCTAAGGTATCCCCGTAATTCACCAAAGGAGCTCACCATGGCCAACCCGACCGCAACATTCGAGACATCCCTCGGCACCTTCAAAGCCGAGATCCTCGCAGACACCATGCCCATCACCGCAGCCAATTTCATGGACCTCGCCAAGAGCGGGTTCTACGACGGCTTCCACTTCCATCGCGTGATTTCGAACTTCATGATTCAGTTCGGTTGCCCCTACTCCAAAGACCCGGTGGACGGCCGCGCCGGCACCGGTGGTCCGCCACACGGCACCATCGCCGACGAACACCCGGACAACGCTCGCCATTCCAACGAGCCCGGCACCCTGTCCATGGCCAACACCGGTCAGCCCAACAGTGGCGGCTCGCAGTTCTTTATCAACACCGTCCACAACCCCTACCTCGACTGGTTCAGCCCCGGGCCTTCAAAACACCCGGTCTTCGCCAAGATCACCGACGGGATGGATGTGGTCGGCACCATCGAGAGCACGCCCACCGGACCCAATGATCGGCCAAAAACGCCGGTTCAGATGATCAAGATCACCATCGACGACTGAATCGGGAAATCACCGCCCACTTTGCGTGTTATGCGTAAAGGCGCGATCAACGCGCTTCGGCTCCTGCCGTTGGAGAAAGGTCCAGCTCATGAACATCACCGCACCAACCAGGTTACTGACGGCAATTCTTGTCACGGCCTCGCTCGTCATCCCCACCATGGATGCCGGGGCCGCCGTTCGCCGCGGTCTTCCGCCGAGTCTTCTTCAACCGACCTCGAGTCTGGAATCGGTGGCACGGGTGGAGATGGCGTCGGTTGATGTCGCAGCCTATCTGGCCGAGGATGCGGTCCGTGAGGCGTCGGGCCAACCGACGCCGATGCGATTTGCCGCACGCAACGAGTCCGCCATCACCCCTGACAACGCGGGAACATGGGAAGAGCTGACCGACGGTTCCATGCTGTGGCGCCTACGTCTCGCATCGCCCAGCGCACAAAACATCAACCTGCACTTGGATCGATTCGAGCTTCCTGCCGGCGCCACCCTCTGGCTCTACGACCACGACGGCGCCATGGTTCAGGGCCCCTATACCACCGACGACCGAAACAGCCAGGGCGAACTATGGACCGCAATCGTCCCCGGCGACGAGATCGTCGTCGAACTCCACGTACCACGGGACGCCAGGGATCGCACCGATCTGCGAATCGCCGCCGTGAACCTCGGCTATCGCGACTTCAGCGATCTCCCGGACGCGACGACCAAGCAGGGCAGCTGCAACAACGATGTCATCTGCCCGGAAGGCGACCCCTGGCACAACCAGATCCGTTCGGTCGCACGGATCACCATCATCGGGACCTTTCTGTGTACCGGCCAGTTGGTTAACAACACCGCCGAGGATCTGACTCCCTATTTCCTCACCGCCCAGCATTGCGTGGAAAACTCGTCTCAGGCCGAATCGGTGGTCGCTTTCTGGAACTTCCAGTCTCCGGTCTGCGGTGAGCTGGCCGGCGGCAGTCTCGCTCAGAACCAAAGCGGCGCGTCTCTGGTCTCGCTCTGGGAGTGGCAGATCGGGTCTGACTTCGCGCTGATCCTCCTCGACGAAGAGCCCCACTCCTCCTTCAACGTCTACTACTCGGGATGGGACGCCACCGGCAACGTGCCTTCCTCGTCGGTCGGGATCCACCATCCCAGCGGCGACGAAAAGGCGATCTCCTTCGACGACGACCCGTTGACCAAGGACGACAACTACGGAAACGGCAGCCACCAGTGGCGGGTCGGGCAGTGGGAGGACGGAACCACCGAGGGCGGCTCATCGGGCTCCTGCATCTTCGACGCCACGAGCCAGCTCTGTGTCGGAACCCTGACCGCCGGAGCCGCCTCGTGCAGCAACCCCGCGGGCTTTGACATCTATGGTCGGATGGACGCCCACTGGACCGGGGACGGGACTCCTTCGGGTCGTCTTTCCGACTGGCTCGATCCCTTGGCGACCGGCGCCCTGACGTTGACCGGCCTCAACTCCGGCGGCTCCTCCACCAACGAGACATGGCTCGTTCCGGCAGCGGCCTCCGCACCGGGAATCGGCGCCTCCAATTGGAAGACCCAGATCGTCGTGACCAACCCCACCGCCGAGACCCGGTTGGCGCGGATCTTCTTTGTCGAGAAGGGCGACCCCTGGCCCGGTCAACTGCTCGGTGATCCGCACACGATCTCCGCCGGCGGCTCCCTCTCCATCGACGACCCCCTGGCCGACCTCAACCCCACGAGCGGTCTGCTCTACGTTATCGTTGACGGCGAAGGCATGCCGGTGACGACAAGGACCTACAATCTCGCCGCAGACGGCGGCACATTCGGCCAGGGCATCCCGGGCATTCTTCTCAATGACGCCATCGCAGCCGATCGGCTCATCCTGCCCATGCTGCTGTCGGATCCCGATCGATTCCGCACCAACCTCGGTATCGTCCAGACCTCGGCCGGATCCATGGCGGTTCGAGTCCAACTCCACGACACCGACGGGATCGTCCTCGGGACCAAGGGCTACGCCTCGACCAGCGCTTTTCTCCAGATCAACAACGTGCTCGACAGCATGGGCATCGGCGACACCATCGTCGATGGCGGCTGGATCTCGGTGGATCTCATCGCCGGTTCACCCGCGTACTGGACCGCATATGCCTCCATCATCGATGCCAGTACCGATGATCCGACCTACATTCTGCCGGTGGTGGAGTAGTTCATCGGTATTAGCCTCTCAACGCGTCCTTCGCCAGAGCCTTGGCGCGCTCCATCTGCTCGGGCAGTGCGTCGCGTGAGACCACGTGCCACTGCACATTGTGGCGATCGAGCAGGGTCGCCAACCGCTGCCAGAGACCTCGGTTGGCAACAGGTTTGCCTTCGCGGGTGGTCCAATTCCTCGACCGCCATCCCTTGATCCAGGTGCTGGCGCCGTCTTTGAGGTAGTCCGACGCGGTGTAGAGATGGACCTTCATGGTTCGGCTGAGCTCGGCGAGCCCAACCCCCGCACCCGTGATGTGCATCCCATTGGCCGAAGCGCCGGCCTGACGCCCGCTGAGTTCCTTCTCTTTCCCGCGGTAGACAAAGAGAACTCCCCAGGCGCCGGCGTCGGCCTTGCCCGAGTACGCGACCGCGGTGAAGAGGTGGACGGCGTCAAAATCCTCCAGCGGTAGGGCCGAACGCGGAATCTCGGCAGAGGCGAGTTCATCGGCGCGTTCGTTCCACTCGTTCCCGGCGTGGCCCTTGATCCACCGCCAGTCGATCTCGTGGCGGGCGATCTCACGATCGATGGCCTCCCAGAGATCGCGGTTGGCGACATCTTTCCTGCCGGCGGTCTTCCAACCCCTGGCCCGCCAACCGGCGATCCACTCGGTCACCCCCTTGCGGAGATACTGCGAGTCGGTGATGAGCTCCACCGCGTGCGATCCCGAGAGCGACTTCAGCGCCTCGATGGCGGCCCGGAGCTCCATACGGTTGTTGGTCGCCTCGGCCTCGGCGCCGCTGAGTTCAACGGGCTCGGTTCCCGGCCGGAGTACAACCACGCCCCAACCGCCGGGACCCGGGTTGGGTCGACACCCGCCGTCGGTGTAGATGGTCACGCAAGGGAGGGTGTTTGTCACCGTGTGACGGTAGCCGAGACAGAGCGTTGGAGCAAACGGATGGATGAAACACCATCCGTGGCCGCGTCAGGACCCGTGCCCCCCCACCGGAGCGTGGCGGGCACGCCATTGTGCCGCGACAGACTTCCGGCAACGTGGTGGGTTCCACACAATGGCGCTGCCGGGCAACCCTCGAGCCGGTGGGCGTTCCTCACTTCCCCGCCTCTCGCCTCCCCTTCACCGCGAAGGTGCGAATCAACAGGTCAAAGAGACCAGGAGTGTGGCGCGAGAGAAAGACCGCCACCTTGCCGTGGACCGAGATCACCGCCTCGCGTTTTCCACGAACCACCGCGGTGACCATCTTCTTCGCGGCCGTGTCGGTGCGGAGGCGCAGCCACCTCGGGATCGTTTCGTGGGCTTCGGGATCAAAGGTCCCGTCGTTGCGGACCTGGCGGATCTCGGAATCGACAAAACCTGGAGCAAGCAGCGTCACCGCCACCCCCCTCCCTTTCCACTCGTTCCTCAAAGACGCCGCCAACGCGCGTACCGCGTGTTTGCTCATGGCATAGGGCGAGGTTCCCGGCGTCGCCACGTGGCTCATCACGGAACCCATGATGGCAAAACACCCGTGCGACTCATGAAGCGCATCCATCGTGGCGAAGGCCGTCCGTAGCACCCCGAAGACGTTGGTCTCGAACTGGCGTCGGTAGTCCTCGAGATCACGGCCATGAAACCAGCCCGCGACACCGAAACCCGCATTGGCAATGACATAGTCGATCCGGCCGAGTTTCTCCAGGGCCAGCGCCACCGCCTTTTCGAGATCACCATCCACCGTCACATCGCACTGGGCGACAACCGCTCGTTGACCCTTGGCGCGGATCTCCAGGGCAAGGGCTTCGAGCCGCTCCCACCGGCGCGCAGTGAGGACCACATCGGCACCGCGCCGAACAAAATCCCGCGCCATCGCCGCACCGATGCCGGCCGATGCGCCGGTGATGAACGCCACTTTGCCGTCGAGTCGTTTTGCCATTTCGATCCTCGCCTTTCGGTCTCTTCGTCAGCGCCACGCCCAGTATCGGGCGAAATCGAACCCCAGGTTCATCCCGCAAGCCTCACTGCGATGCTGCGATGAAATTCATAACTCATAATTCATAATCAAAATCCAGCCCTCATCCTACTCGCCCCAGCCCGAACCCAGTCGGCTCCCGGACGTATACTCATTCGGCACCTCTGCCATTTGGAAGGAGACCAACAGATCATGACCACCAATCGACGTGAGTTCGTCCAGTTGACAGCCATCGCCGCCGGCGCGGCCGGCCTTGCCGCCGCCGCACGCACCACGAAAGCCCACGCGGGCGAAGCTCCCGAAAAACTCAAGATCCTCGTCCTTGGCGGCACCGGTCTCATCGGACCGCCCATGGTGGAGTACGCCCTGGCGCGCGGTCACGAACTCACACTCTTCAACCGCGGCAAGACCAACGCGCACCTCTTTCCCGATGTCGAGAAGCTCAAGGGCGACCGCAACGATGACATCTCTTCCTTGACGAACGCGGTCGCCGATGGTCGGAAGTGGGACGTGGTCATCGACAACACCGCATCCCTCCCCCGTTGGGTATCCGAATCGGCCGGAGCGGTCGCCGATGCGGCCGATCTCTACCTTTACACATCTTCGATCTCGGCCTACGCCGATTCGTCGACACCGGGTGCGGATGAAACCGCGGCGGTCGGTCAGATCTCGGCCGAAGACGAGGCCAAGGTCCTGACGACCAAGGACATCACCGGTGAGAACTACGGACCCCTCAAGGCCCGTTGTGAAGAGGAGGCGCGCAAGGCGTTTCCTGACAAAGCCATCGTCGTGCGTCCCGGCCTCATCGTCGGCCCCGGCGACTACTCCGATCGATTCAGCTACTGGCCCATCCGGATCTTCCGAGGCGGCGAGGTCATGGCGCCCGGCACCCCCGACGATCCCGTCCAGTTCATCGACTGCCGTGATCTCGGCGAGTGGTACATCCGGTTGGTCGAAGCGAAGGCCATCGGCACTTACAACGGGGTCGGGCCGCGATCCCCCATGAGCATCGCCGGGATGTTGTACGGGATCCGCGCCGCCGTGGACAACGAGATCTCCTTCACCTGGGTCGATGCGGACTTTCTCGAGAAACACGAAGTCGCTCCCTGGATGCACATGACGGTCTGGGTCCCGCCTGTGGGCGAGTACGCCGGGTTCTCCTCCTCGAGCATCCAGCGCGCCCTCGATGCGGGATTGACCTTCCGACCCCTCGCCGACACCGCCAAGGCGACCATGGACTGGTGGAACTCGCTGCCGGAGGATCGCCGCGCGAAACCTCGAGCGGGTCTGCCGGCCGAGAAAGAGGCGGAGGTCCTCGCTGCCTGGCATGCGCGAGGAGACGCCGAAGACTGACACAGCTGCGGCAACAGCGGCAGCGGCAGTATCCCGCGCCCGTAACGAAGACCATCCCCGTGGCCGCGGCCGAGCCGCACCTGAGCACGCGGGAAACACCGCTCACCGGGGCGTGCCGGGCTTGACATTGTGCCGGCACCGGCCCCCCGGTAGCGCGCCGCGACCCACACAATGTCATGCCGGGCAACCCCCGCGGCGGGACGATCCGGTGCACCTCTCCAAGCAACGAGGCAGGCCGTCGGCGCACCATCGGCGTGGTCGCAACCCTCCAATCAACCCTCTCGCGACCACGCCGATGGTGCGACGCTGGGTCGCCCGTGGCACTCGCCGCGGCGGCCCAGAAGGCCGGAGCTCGGATACGGGGAAACATGGAATCGCCGGGAGCCCGACGCGGTTGCATCAACCAATGCTCAACAAACTGCTCGGACGTGTGGTGGCCGTCGAGGTGGACGAGGTCCGCCCCATGCTGTTGTCGGCACTCTATTTCTTTCTCGTCATGGCCGGCTACTTCGTCGTCCGGCCGCTTCGCGACGACATGGGTCTCGCCGGCGGGGTCCGCAACCTCCCGTGGCTCTATACCGGAACCCTCGTCGGTATGTTGCTCGTCCACCCGATCTTCGCCGCCATGGTCTCGAAGCTGACCCGCCGCCGGTTCATCTCGCTCAGCTATCACATCGTCGCCGGGCTGATGGTCCTCTTCTTCGCACTGCTCAGTGTGCTCGACGAAGCCCAGCTCATCTGGGTCGACCGTGCATTCTGGGTCTACACATCGGTCTTCAACCTCTTTGTCGTCTCGATCTTCTGGTCGGTCATGGCCGATGTCTTCAAACCCGCACAGGGCGCCCGCATCTTCGGTTTCATCGCCGTGGGCGGCACCGCCGGCGCCATGTTGGGTTCGGCGGTCACCGCCAGTCTGGCCGAAGCGATACCAACTCGTTTTCTGCTCTTTGCGTCCATCGCTTTGATCGAGGCGGCGGTGCTCGTGGCCCTGGCGCTTCTCCGGCACACAACCGAAAATGCCAATGAGAGCGAAGACGATCGGCCCACGGGCGACGAGGTCATCGGCGGAAGCGTCATGGCAGGTATCTCGGCGGTTTTCTCATCCCCGTACCTGCTCGGCATCGTCGGTTACATGCTGCTCTACACGATCACATCGACCTTTCTCTACTTCGAGCAGGCGGAGATCATGTCCGAGATCTTCGAGGATCGAGGCGCCCGAACCGCCTTCTTCGCCAAGCTCGATCTTGCGGTCAACACCCTCACCATCGTCACCCAGATCTTCCTCACCGGCCGCATCGTGCGATGGTTCGGGATCGCCTTTTCGTTGGCGTGGCTGCCTTTGGTCTGCGTCATCGGTTTCTTCGGTCTCGGATTCGCGCCGACCCTCGGTGCCGTTGCCGCCTTCCAGATCGTCCGTCGGGCATCCAACTACGCCGTCGCGCGCCCCTGTCGCGAGATGCTCTACACCGTGCTGCCCCGCGAGGTGAAGTACAAGGCCAAGAATTTCATCGACACCTTTGTCTACCGCGCCGGCGACCAAGTGGGCGCGTGGTCCTACGCCGCCATGGGTTGGCTCGGGCTCGGGATGACCGGGATCGCCTTCGCCGCGGTTCCCCTTGCCGGCGTCTGGCTGGGGATCGGGGCATGGTTGGGTCGCAAACAGCTCCAGATCCGTCGAAGCACCGAGTCGAGCGTCAGTCAGGGGTCAGAACCCGCCTGACCGCCTCGGACCAGCCCGCGCAGAGCTCCTCGCGCCGATCGGCATCCATGGCCGGCTCGAAGAGGCGTTCGCGTCGCCACGTATTCTCCAACTGGGTGGAGTCGCTCCAGAAACCCACCCCGAGCCCGGCGAGAAAGGCGGCGCCCGCGGCGGTTGTCTCGACCAGCATTGGACGAACGACCGGAATCCCTAGGATATCGGCCTGGAATTGCATCAACACGTTATTCGCGGCGGCGCCGCCATCGACCCGGAGCTCGGTGATTTCGATCCCCGAATCCCGGTTCATGATCTCGATCACATCGCGTGTCTGGTAGGCGATGCTGTCGAGGGTGGCGCGGATGATCTGGTTTCGACCGCTGCCTCGGGTCAGACCGACGATCGCGCCACGAGCGTGCATGTCCCAGTGGGGCGCACCGAGCCCGGCAAAGGCGGGCACCACGTAGACGCCCATGGTGTCGGGGACCTTGGAACCGATGACCTCGGTGTCGGCGGCATTCTCGATGAGACCCATCTCGTCCCGCAGCCACTGGACAGCTGCGCCGGTCGTAAAGACGGACCCCTCGAGGGCGTAGGCGTGCGAGCCCGAGGCATCGCAACAAACCGTCGTGACGAGTCCTCCCTCCGACATGGTCGCTTTCTGACCCATGTTGAGCACGACGAAGCTCCCGGTGCCGTAGGTGGCCTTGACCATCCCGGGCTGCCAGCATCCCTGGCCGTAGAGCGCGGCCTGCTGGTCCCCCGCAATCCCGGCCACGGGGATGCCGGCGGGGATCGGGCCGAGGGTCCGGGTCTCGCCAAAGACCCCGGAACTCGGTCTCACTTTCGGCAACATCACTCTGGGGACATCGAAGAGTTCAAGGAGCTCGGACGCCCACCGTCGTCGATGGATGTCATAAAGCAGGGTGCGTGAGGCATTGGTCGGTTCGGTGGCGTGGGCTTCTCCACCCGTGAGCTTCCACAAAAGCCAGGTATCGATCGTGCCGAAGAGGAGGTCGCCCTTCTCCGCCAGTGACTGGCCGTTGGGGACCCGATCGAGGATCCAACGGATCTTCGATGCCGAGAAATAGGCGTCGAGAACCAGCCCCGTGCGCTCGCGCACCCAGTCCTCGTGACCCGCTTTGCGCAACCGATCACAGATCTCGGCCGTCTGCCGGCTCTGCCACACAACCGCCCGGTGAACCGGCTTGCCTGTGCGCCGGTCCCAGATCACCGCTGTTTCGCGCTGGTTGGCCAGCCCGATGGCGGCCAGCTCAGCGCCTTCGATGTCGGCGGCCGAGACGGCCCGACCCGCGACATCGAGAGAGACCCGCCAGATCTCGTCGGCATCGTGTTCAACCCAGCCCGGCTTCGGGTAGTACTGGGTAAACTCCGAGTACGCTCGTCCCAGGACTGATCCGTCGTGCGCGATGACAAGCGCTGTCGTGCCCGTCGTACCTTGGTCGATGGCGAGAACGGCTCGTTGCATGGAATCCTCCCGGTTGTGTGATCTTATCCGTTCCCGTGCCCGTTTCGGTTCAGAGCACGCGGACACCGCGCCTCCACCGGGGCGTGCCGGGCACGCCATTGTGCCGGAACCCAAGAATTCTCCCGGATTCGCTAGAATCGTTCCAGGGGGAAAATGCTGCGATGAACAACGAGGAAGGCACCCTCGCCACCGATGATGGGCTCGATCTCTATTGGCAGTCGTGGCAACCGCCGGGCAAACCAGAGGGAGTTCTCCTCTTTGTCCATGGTCTTGCCGAGCACTCCGGTCGATACCAGAACCCGATCCGGCATTTTGTCGCCCGCGGATGGACCTGTTTCGGTTTTGACTATCGGGGCCACGGAAAGAGCCCCGGACCGCGGGTCCACGTATCGAACTTCGACGAGTTCCTCGACGACCTCGCCGAAGGCCACCGCCTCGTTCGGATCCGCTACCCGGACCAGAAGATCATCTTCGTCGGTCACTCGCAGGGTGGTCTCATGTCCCTCCTTTACGCCGAACAGAACCCCGACCGGCTGGATGGGGTCATCGTCTCTTCGCCCTTCCTCGGCATCCACCCCGACTCCAAACCGAGCCCCGTCTTGACGGCCGCATCCAAATTCCTTTCGCGTGTGACCCCCAAGATGATGTTCTCCAAGCTTGCCGACCCGGCGTTTCTCAGCCGCGATCCGGAGGTGGAGGACGACTACGTCAACGACCCACTGGTCAGCGACGAGGTCTCCGCACGCTGGGCCACGTCGGTCATGGACGCCCAGCGCAAGGCGCTCGCCGAAGCGTCGCTGATGACGATCCCCACCCTCGTGATGCAGGCCGGCGCCGACCGTCTGGTCGATCCGGAGGCCACACGGACCTGGGTCGCATCGGCGCCAGGCGATCTTGTCGACTATGTCGAGTGGGATGGTTACTACCACGAACTCTTCAACGAGCCGCTGCTCGATCGTCGTATGGTCTTCGAAAAAATGGAGGCCTGGCTCGAGGCGCACTGACGGCAGACCGAACCGCAAAGGCGCCAAGGGCGCAACGACATCGCAGAAGAAAATCCAAGGGACGCGCTACACTGCGACGGTGATCGTGACCCTGAGACCCGGTTGCAGATGGGTCTCGGTCAGTGAGAAAGGCAGATCATGCAGACCCCGTCAAAATGGATCCACTCGTTCTTGTGTGTGGCGCTCGCCACCATCCTCGCACTCGGCTTCGTCCGTTCCTTAACCGCCGACGATGCGGGAGGTGATCGGAAACGCTCCGGAAAACCGAATGTGATCATCCTCGGTTTTGACGGTATGGACTACGAGTTGACGGCACGAATGATCGAAGAGGGCCGCCTTCCTTCCTTCAAGAAGCTGGCCGATTCAGGTGGATTTTCAGCCCTCGGCACGTCCATCCCGCCACAGAGCCCGGTGGCGTGGTCCGACTTCATCTCCGGAACCGACGCCGGCGGGCACGGGATCTTCGACTTCATCCACCGCGACCCGAAGACCATGACGCCCTACCTGTCGACGAGCATCGCCGAACCCGGAGCCATGTGGACCTTTGGCAAATGGCAGATCCCGTCGTTCTTCGACCCCGGTTCCGTCAAGCTCCTGCGGCAGGGCAACGCTTTCTGGACGGTGCTCGAGGAGCACGGCGTACCGACCACCGTCATCCGTATGCCGGCGAACTTCCCGCCCTCGGGAACCGCCGGCAAGGAAATCAGCGGGATGGGAACACCGGACGTTCTCGGAACCTACGGGACCTTTTCGCTCTATAGCTCTGACCCCTTCGCGCCCGGCACCGAGAGCGTCAACGGCGGCGATGTCTTCCAGGTGGAAAACAAGGCCGGGCGCATCGACTCAAAGCTCTATGGCCCGGACAACCCATTCCTCATCGAGCCCACTCGCCTGTCCACGGACTTTGTCGTCTATGTCGATGAGCAGTCCGACGCTGTGAAGTTCGTCATCGGAGACGAGACGTTTCTCCTCGAGGCCGGCGGATGGAGCGAGTGGATCCCAGTCACCTTCGACATGGTTCCGAGCCAGGCGCTTCCAGCAATCGCACGGTTCTACCTCCGCTCGGTGGCGCCTCACTTCGAGCTCTATGTCTCACCGCTCAACATCGACCCGACCACACCGGTCATGCCGATCTCCACCCCCGACTCCTATGCCAAACACCTCTGCAAATGCACCGGCTATTTCTACACCCAGGGAATGCCGGAGGACACCGGCGCAGCCAAAGCAGGAATCCTGACCGTCGATGAGTTTCTCGCTCAGGCCGAGATCGCCGGCGATGAGAACATCAAGCAGTACGAGTTCATCCTGAACGAGTTCGACGAGGGCCTGCTCTTCCACTACTTCGGCAACACCGATCTGGTCGGCCACATCATCTGGCGGTCCATGGACCCCGACCACCCGGCCTATGTCGCCGAGGAGGACGCACAGTACGCCGAGGTCATGCCCGAACTCTACGAGAAGATGGACAAAGTGGTGGCCCACACCCTCGAACACATGCCCGAAGACACTCTGTTGGTCGTCATGTCCGATCACGGATTCTCGCCGTGGCGGAGGGCCTTCCACCTCAACACCTGGCTCAAGGAGAACGGCTACCTCGCCCTCAAGGACCCCGACAAGGCCGGAGAGTACTACTCCAATGTGGATTGGGCCGGAACCCGGGCCTACGGCCTCGGTATCAACGGGCTCTATCTGAATCTCAAGGGACGGGAGAAGAACGGGATCGTCGATCCCGAGGACCGTGACCGAATGATCGCCGAAATCGCCGGCAAGCTCCGCGCAGTGATCGACCCCACCACCGGCCAACCGGCCATCTCGAAGGTCTACATCAGCGAGGAGACCTACACCGACGGCGGTTATCTTCACATCGGGCCGGATATCCAGGTCGGTTATGCCAGGGGTACCCGCGGTTCCGACGAGTCCGCCATCGGTGAGATCCTCCCCGAGGTGCTGACCGACAACATGGATCGTTGGAGCGGCGACCACTGCATGGACCACGAGGCCGTCCCGGGCATCCTGCTGACATCACGGCCACTCAAGAAAGAGGCCACCGAGCTCAAGAATCTCGCCGCCGCAATTCTCGCAGAGTACGGTTTGGAGTATCCGCCCCCCCGCGCCAAGTAATCTCGGCACGCCCGTGCCCGTATCCGTAACCGTGGCCGTACCCGTGACCGCGGCCGTACCTGTGACCGCGGCCGCATCCGAGCACGCGGAAGACACCGCTCACCGGGGCGTGCCGGGCACGCCATTGTGCCGGTACAACCTCCCGGCGGCCAAGCGCGCTCCACACAATGGCGCTGCCGGGCAACCCTCGCGGTAGAGCGTTCCGGTGCATCTCTCCCCGCTGCAATGGAGGCCGCCGGCGTGCCATCGGCGTGGTCGCAGTCCTTCAATCATCCACCACGCGACCACGCCGATGGTGCGACGCTGGGCCGCCCCAGGCGGACCAGAAGGCCGGTGTCGCCTAGTCGTGAGACCCTTCGACCCGATCGTCCTTCCCCGGCGGCACGGGGTCAAAGCCACCCGGATGAAACGGATGGCACTTGAGGATCCTCGCCACGGCCAGCCACAGGCCGTAGAGCCCGTGGGTCTCGATGGCTTCGGCCGCATAGACCGAGCAGGTCGGCTCGAACCGGCAGGCCGGTGGCATGAGGGGCGAGATGAACCGTTTGTAGAGGCGGGCCGGGTACGCAACAACCCGCCAGAATGTTTTCAACCTAAGGTTCAACTGACGCCCACCGCCGCGGCGTCGCGATCAGCGAGCATCCCGCCATCCGAGCGCTCCTTGACCGTGCCGTCTCGCTTCCAAGACCGTTCGCACCGCGGTTCCTCGCGGAGATCGACCACGGTGACCGACGACTCGGTTCCGGTGTTCATGGAATAGCGGCTGACCCCGAAGAGATCGGCGAGTTCGGCGGCGAAGGGTTCGACGGCCTCGGCCCGATCGGCGGGAAGGACAATCTCGATCCCAGCGTCGAGGGTGTTCTTGATCCCCTGGGCCTGCTTGGCCTCTTCGAGGCTCTTGAGCACCTCGGAGCGAAGCTCCATCACCACCGGCCACCCGGCCCCCAACTCACAGTCAAAGGCGCTCGGCAGTGCTTCCACATGGACGCAATCATCGGCGTCCTCCTCGAGCCCGTGCAACGCCAACCAGGCTTCGTCCGCGGTGTGGACGAGCACCGGCGCCACCATCCGGATCAGCGCGGTGGCTGCATCCCAGAGCACGGTCTGGGTCAGACGGCGCCGACGGCTGTCCGCCGGGTCGCAATAGAGGCGATCCTTGACCGCGGCCATGAAGACCGAACTCATCGTGTCGTTGCAGAACTCGAAGATGGCCTCGACCACCCGTTTGAACTGGTAGGTCTGATACCCGTGGTGGACCTTGGAAACCAATTCGGCGAGCTTGGCCTTGGCCCACCAGTCGAGGCTGGTGCCATCGTCATCGGTGAGTTCGACCCGATCGGTCTCGGGGTTAAAGTCCTTGAGATTGCCGATCATGAAACGAAGCGTGTTGCGCACCTTGCGGTACTCGTCGGATGCGACCCGGAAAAACTCCCAGTCGACCTTCATGTCGTGGGTGTAGTTGAGCGATGCCGTCCACCAGCGACAGATGTCGGCGCCGTGCTGTTTGAGCAGGTCCTCGACGTCGATGGCGTTGCCGAGGCTCTTGGACATCTTCTCGCCCTCGGCGGTGACCATGAAACCGTGGGTCAGCACGGTCTCGAACGGCGACTGACCCATCATCCCCAGGGCCGGCAGCAGCGACAACTGGAACCAGCCGCGGTGCTGGTCGGATCCCTCGAGATAGAGATCGCACGGGAAGCCGATCCCGCGCTCGCGCATGACCGCATTCCAGGACGAGCCCGATTCGAACCAGACATCGAAGATGTCGTTACCCTTGACGAGTTCTGAAAAACCGGCCTGGCCCGCCTGCCGCAGCCAGTCGGGCGCCGCCTCATCGGTCGCCGGATCGTAGCCGGCGAGGATCGTCTTCGGATCCGAGGTGAACCAAGCGTCCGAACCGTGCTCGCGGACGTACTTCGCGACAGTGCGAACCGTGGTCTCGGTGAGCAGAGGACCGTGATCCGAGAGGAAGGCGGGGATGGGCAGACCCCAGGAACGCTGCCGCGAGATGCACCAGTCGGGCCGGGTTTCGAGCATCCCGACGAATCTCTTCTGCCCCCATTCCGGGACAAACGTGATCTTTGCATCGGCCGCATCCATGGCCCGTCGGCGCAGGCTCTGGGCTTCTTCCCCAAATGGACGATCCACCGCAACGAACCACTGCTCGGTGGCCCGGAAGATGGTCGGTGTCTTCGATCGCCAGTCGTGCGGGTAGCTGTGAAGGATTCTGTGATGGTGATAGAGGTGGCCCGAGTTCTCGAGCGCTTCAATCACCTTGGGGTTTGCGCTCCACACGTCGAGCCCCCGGAGCCATTCCGGTGCGCTTTCGTCGAAAGTGCCGTCCTCGAGGACCGGACAGTAGATCTCGAGCCCCACACGGAGACCGGTCTCGTAGTCCTCCTGGCCGTGGCCCGGCGCGGTGTGGACCATCCCGGTGCCGTCTTCGAGGGTGACGTAATCCGCCGTCACCACCGGCGAGATGCGATCGATGAAGGGGTGGTGGTAGCGCACACCCGTCTCGGCGATCTCTGACCCGCGGCACCGGCCCAGGAGTTCGGCGTCCTCTCCGAGGACCTTCTCGGCCAGATCCACCGCGACCACCGTCAAGCGGTGAGATCCGGCGTGCTCGACGCGATAGAGACCGTACTCGGCGGCGGGACCCATCGCCACCGCGAGGTTGGCGGGGAGGGTCCACGGGGTGGTGGTCCAGATCATCAGATCGACCCGTTCACCGGCCGGCGCCGCCAGGGCGTCGGGCAGGACTGTCGGGTCCTCGACTTCGAAGAAGACAAAGACCGAAGTGTCCTTACGATCGTGGTACTCGAGCTCGGCCTCGGCCAGGGCGGTCCGGTTCTCGATGGACCAGTGGACGGGCTTGAGATCGCGATAGACGATTCCGTTGCCGACCAGGGCCGCAAAGACCTCGAGCACCGCCCCCTCGTATTCGGGGAGCATGGTCATGTAGGGATGGTCGTAGTCGCCTGATGTTCCGAGACGCATCATCTGCTCGGCCTGGATCTTCTGGAACGAGGCCGCATAGTCATGGCAGCGCTTACGGATCTGCATGGTGTCGAGTTCGGCGGCCTCGGCGCCGATTTCTTTCATGACCTTGTGTTCGATGGGCAGACCGTGGCAGTCCCAGCCCGGAACGAACTCGACATCGTGCCCGGCCATCTGTCGGCTACGAACCACCAGATCCTTGAGGATCTTGTTGATCAGATGGCCCATGTGGATGTTGCCGTTGGCGTACGGGGGACCGTCGTGGAACACAAAGGGCCCGGCCGGGTGCGGCTGTTCCTGCTGCCGGCGATACAGATCAATGGCCTCCCACCGCTCCTGGAAGCGAGGCTCTTTGGTCAACAGCCCTGCGCGCATGGAAAACGCGGTCTTCGGCAGGTGAAGCGTTTCGCGATAACGGTCTTTCTTCTTCTCGGCTGACATCTTCGGGGCTCCAGTATTCGGTATCGCCCGGGGCGACGCGGCGTATTCTAGCGCGTTTCGCTGATGAGGCGGCGGATGGCGGAACCGCGATGGCGCCAAGAACGCGAAGACATCGCACACTACATTGGACCTAAACTGAGCGATTCTGCCGGATGAGATGTGCCAAGTCCTTGATGCGCGACGGCCTCCAGAGTGGTTGTGGTTGAAAACCACAGTCGACTCCGCGGTCATCTTCTGCATCATCGCCACGAGGAATATTCACCGCTTTGTGAATGTCGTATACCAATGACACCGGAGAACGCGACAAAGCCAACGGTGTCAAGGGAGACTCAGGCGTGAGACGTGACAACGACCTGAACGGCTTCGATCGCCGCGACTTCATCCGTATGCTCTCCGGCAGCGCCGCCACAGCCGGTTTAGGGGGCGTTTCGGCCGGATGCGCCGGCGGCTCCACCACCGACAAACGCGTCATCGTCCTCGGCCTCGACGGGATGGATCCGACCTTGATCCGCGCCCTCATCGACATGGGTCGTGCGCCGAACTTCAAAAAGCTCGCCGAAATGGGTAGTTTCTCCAAGCTCGGCACCACCATGCCGGCGCTGAGTCCGGTTGCATGGTCGAGCTTCATTACCGGGATGTCCCCGGGCGGTCACGGCATCACCGACTTTGTGGTCCGCGATCCCAAGACCTATATGCCGGTCTTCTCGATCTTCGAGAACACCGAGCCTGATGTGGTCTTCTCCGTCGGTGACGTCCACCTGCCCATCAAGGGCGGCGGACCGGTCAACCGACGCCACGGAACTCCCTTCTGGAGCTATCTCACCGAACGCGGCATCCCGGCCTGGGTGTCCAAGATCCCGACGAACTACCCGGTGGACGACACCGCCACCGTCGCCATCTCCGGAATGGGGACCCCGGACCTTGCTGACGCCTACGGTCTCTTCAGCTACTTCACCTCGGATCCATTCGAGGACTACAAGGGTATGGAAGGCGGGACGGTTCAGTACGTGGACATCAACGACGATGTGGTCCACGCCAACCTTCTCGGGCCGGTCAACGGCCTCAAGACGCT
>Ga0164313_10000679_pt1 | contig 28207 bp, 24 predicted proteins | sample GuaBasSedimGuay4_FD_113735 | JGI IMG/M metagenome (GOLD analysis project Ga0164313, IMG submission 113735) | Subseafloor sediment microbial communities from Guaymas Basin, Gulf of California, Mexico - Guay4, Core 4569-4, 0-3 cm | ecosystem: Environmental > Aquatic > Marine > Hydrothermal vents... | reverse complement strand
GTGTGCCAAAGTCAGCTTTGATCAATACCCCGTTCCATTTTAGGTCACCCTGATTTTTAGACTGGCCAAATTTACTGAGAAATGTGCCCTTTGCCGGCCAGGGTAGTTTGCCTTTTTGTGCCACAAAGGGCTGGTTTTCAGACGGGCTGGTGGGAATGTCTGCGAGTAGTTCACCAAGTGATTTGAGCAGGTCTTCGATGCGATTACGGCTGCTTTCCAGGCTTGATAAGGTGTTTTCCTGGTTTTTAATCTTACTGCTCAGTTCGGCCAGTAAGTTTTTACGCTGTAATCGTTGTTTTTGACGTTTTCTCTTTTTCTGTCTTTGTGTCTGTAGCAGTGTTTTTTGTTTAATTAAGGTTTGTTTTAGCTCGAATTCTGTCCGTTTTTTTCTTTTAATGGTTTCGGTGAAGCTGTCAATTTGTTGTGTCCGGGCACGATTGAAGTAATTGAAGTATTCCTGTGCTCTACCCGCTTGCGCCGGGTTTTGTTGATTAAACAGCATTTTCAGGTTTTGCTGATGGCCCATGCTGTATGCTGAGCGCATCTGTTCTGCTAAAACTGTGTGCTGCCTGTCTAATTGCTTATTTAGTTGTTGTAAGTCGTGCTCCAGCTTTGTTTTCTGTTTTCGGATGGTTTGTACATCTTTGGCTAATGCATTGAGTACTAAGGCATTTTTGCTGATTTCAGATTCAAGTTTCTGCAGTTCTGTGAGCACATCGCTACGCTGTCTTTTACTGCCTTTCAGGTGTTGCTGAATTTTGTCGATGCTTTTCTGTAGTTTTTCAAGTTTGCCCTGATAATGCACCATATCTTCATTTTCCGATGCATAAACCATGCTGGAGCAGAAAAAAAGACTTAAAAGTAAAAATAGTGAACAAAAACTAGGAAATTCGGTGTCTGTAGAAAACATGGTTATGGTGAGTATTGTGTTAATTTCCGACCGATATTGTAAAAATAATTACTTAAATTTAAGGCTTTTGCTATTTCAATTCAAAAAGAAGTGTATTAATGTATGCTTTATTAATTATATTATTAAGAAATACTCTAGTTGAGGTAGAAACATGGCTATAAACCCGAATGATCACGATTTAATGTCACGTGAAGAAGATATTAGCCGTGCCTCACGCTCTCTTAAAGCAATGTCGCATCCTCTGCGTCTAAAGATTTTATGCACCTTAGGTGATCAGGAAGTGAGTGTACAGGATATCGTTGATGCTGTCGGTACCTCACAAAGCAATATCTCTCAACATCTCGCTATACTGCGTGATAAGGGTATCCTTGCATCAAGAAAAGATGCTAACAAAGTTTATTATCGTATCGCCGACACGCGCACCTTACGTTTGATCGGTATGATGCAGGAAGTATTCTGTTCAGCGGCTGTAAGCTAAGGAACCTCTGATTAAGATTTTCTGTAGTTTTATTTTTACCTGAGTATTTTCCAAAGCGTTATACCAGGGGGGAGCCGAGATAGACAGCCTTCGTAACGCTTTCTTTGCGTCTTATCCTCTTTTTTTAATTATGTCCCGACAGGGCAACTTCATTAGGTAATATTGTGCAGCATCTCACAGAATTTGTAACAAACAATTTAATTTTATTTGCTGCCCTGCTCGGGGTGCTGGTGATGCTTATAAAAGCTGAGTTAGATCATCAGGTCAATAAAGGGCTGTTAGCCTCGCCATCAATGGCAATTCGTCTAATGAATAATGATGATGATATGTTGATTATTGATATTCGAGCAGCGACTGAATATAAAAATGGTCACATCAAGGGTGCAAAAAACATCCCCTTAAATGAATTTGCATCAGGTATTGATGGTTATGCTAAATTTAAAGATAAGCCGATTTTAATTTATTGTAATTCTGGCAATACCACAACGCGTACTATAAAATTATTAAAAAAAGCAGGTTTTAACAAGATTAATGATCTGGAAGGCGGTATTGCTGCCTGGAAAGAGGCAAAGATGCCTCTGTCTAAAAAATAGTGAGTTTTGCAGTGACTGTTCAGGCTCCTTCCCGGGGAGCGGAGTCAATGCCAGTAAGTTAAGGTAACGCTCTAATGAGCGTTTAGCCGGCAACGCGGTCGCTTATGCCGGCCTACAGGGAAATCGACCCTCACCGTAGGCCGGCATAAGGTTTTGCCGTTACCGGCAAAACACTGCTACATTGCTATGAATTATCCGGGCTAGTGCAAGTTTTTTAAGCAAGTTTATTATATTCACCGAATAAGGAAAAATCATGACTGAAGAAAATCAGCAGTTTGCAATTCAGAAAATTTATTTAAAAGACGTTTCTTTTGAATCACCCAACTCACCGCAGGCGTTTACTAATGGTGAGTGGAAGCCACAAATCAACGTGCAAATAAACAGTAGTCACCAGGCTATCGCTGATGATACGCACGAAGTAATATTGAGCGTTACTGTAACAGCAAAACACGATGAAAAGACCGCTTTTCTTGCAGAAATAAAACAGGCCGGTATTTTTACACTGTCTGGTTTTCCAGAGGAAAATTTGGCTGGCATGCTTGGTGCTTATTGCCCGGAAACCCTGTTTCCCTATGCCAGAGAGGCCATTTCTGAATTGATTTCAAAAGGTGGTTTTCCGCAATTATTGCTCGCACCGGTTAACTTTAATGCGCTGTATAGCCAGCAGGTGCAACAGCAGTCAGAAGCGCAGACAGAAGCACCGGCTGACCAGGGCACAGCGCACTAAACAGCTGTTTCTAAAGGCCATTTAGAATAGCCGCTTAACTTTATCCTCAGGTTTTTAAGGCAACAACCACGTCTCATGACAGCGATTCTGAAAATATATGCCGGTAGTTGATGAAAAGCACCCTATTGTTGTGCTGGGCGCGGGTTCCTGGGGGACGGCACTGGCAGTTCATATGGCCGGAGCCGGGCATCCGGTTCTACTGTGGGGCAATGAAGTTGAACATATTCGGCTTTTAAAGGAGCAGCGCTGCAACCGGCAATTTTTGCCCGGTATTGTGTTTCCAGAACTGCTGCAGTTAAGCGCAGATCTTGAACAGGCGCTGGCCTCTCCAGCGTGGATTCTCATCGCCATCCCAAGTCATGCTTACCGTTCTTTTTTACGGAAAAACAGGCATTTGTTTGAAAAAAACATTGGTATTGCCTGGGCCAGTAAAGGTCTGGAACAGGGCAGCGGTAAACTCATTCATCAGGTGATAGCTGAAGAGTTGCCGCAATGTAAAAAAACCGCTGTCATGTCAGGGCCAACTTTTGCTGGTGAAGTTGCGCGAAATTTACCCACCTCAATTACCGTAGCCTCAGCCTCTGAAGCTTTTTCCCGACAGATTAGTGATGATTTGCATAGCGGGCGTTTTCGCGTGTATTTAAGCAGCGATCTTATTGGTGTCGAGCTGGGTGGTTCTTTGAAAAATGTGCTGGCGATTGCAGCTGGCGCGGCTGATGGCCTGGGCTTTGGCGCGAATACACGCGCGGCATTAATCACCCGTGGCCTGGCAGAAATGATGCGCCTGGGTGAAGCCATGGGCGGAAAGCGTGAAACCTTTATGGGGCTGGCAGGCATGGGGGATTTAATTTTGACCTGTACCGATGATCAGTCACGTAACCGGCAAACCGGTTTGTTACTGGCGCAGGGGAAAACGCTGGAGCAGATTCATCAAGAGATTGGTCAGGCAATTGAAGGTATTAAGACGGCAAAAGAAGTGGTGAGCCTGGCAAAGAAATATAATGTTGAAGTGCCGATCAGTGAGCAGGTTTACCGTGTTCTTTACAAGGACCTGCCGATTGATGAAGCCGTACATGCACTGCTGAGTCGTAAGTCGACACAGGAAACGGTTTAGTTAGCCGAAAATCAGGACGCGCCCGAATGTAGCGACAAAGGTTCACGGAATGATCGATTTTGACGAAAGAGACGTTGTTCGTCTTTCGTCTTTCGTTATTCGTTAAAAGCAAAAACATAAAAAAACCAATGGCTATGCAGCTTCTGCTGTTTGTTATTTTTTACGAATAACGAACGACGAATAACGAAAAACGTCTGTTAATGGGCCGAATTCGGCCACTTGTCACTTCGCCCTGCACGTCCTTTGCGGCAAAAACTCTCAAAATAAGTTACTAAACTGATTCTGCCGTAATGCCTCATAGGTTACGATGGAAACAGTGTTAGAAAGGTTCAGGCTACGACTGTGTTGCCGCATGGGAAGGCGCAGGATGTGATTTTTATCCAGCTGGTTTAGATAGTCTTCAGGCAGGCCGCGGGTTTCCGGGCCAAACACAAGGTAGTCGCCAGCACTAAAACTTGCCTGGTGGTAGTGTTTTTGGCCTTTGGTTGATAGTGCGTATACAGGTTTGTCTTCGGTTTTCAATTCTTCAATACAGCTATATGTTTTAATGTCTGCCCACTCGTGGTAGTCCAGGCCGGCACGGCGCAGTTGTTTATCTTCCAGTTTAAACCCCAGAGGTTCAATTAAATGCAGATAACATCCGGTATTGGCGCACAGACGAATAATGTTGCCGGTGTTGGGTGGGATTTCAGGCTGGTAGAGAACGATGTTAAACATGGGCTTAAATGTATTTACGCAAAGAAAAACGTAGTATATTCAATATTTACCGCTATCGCTGACAATAAACAGGTCTCTGCGGCTAATATTTTAAGCCTGTAGTAACTGGATTTGACCGGATTTTCTGAAATATAGTGTAAATCAGGTTTTTCACTGCCACATGGGTAAAATATGGCAACATTTCTGCTATATAAGGTGTGATGTCCATATCAAAAGCTTTTGGGGAAAGTGATGGCAGAGAATGAACAGCACAAACTATCGGAAAATACCGGCGCTTCAGTAAAAACACCGGCCAGTTTATTACTGGTTGATGATGATCCTTTGATTATTGAAGGTTTGGGTTTTATGTTGCGCAAACAATATAATCTTATTACCGCCGAGTCACGCCACCAGGCAATACAGAAAGTTAACGAAGCACAGGGCCTGCCTAGTTTGGCTTTGATTGATCTTGGTTTGCCACCCTACCCGCATAAACCGGATGAAGGCTTTAGCCTTATTCGTGAGCTATTGTCGCTGCAACCAAATATGAAAGTACTGGTATTGTCGGGTCAGGATAATGACGTAAATATTCAGCATGCTCTCGCTATCGGCGCGGTCGATTTTATTGCCAAACCGGCTGAGCCCGACCTGTTGATGGCGCGATTACAGCATCATCAGCATCTTCACGAAGTTGACCAGCGGCGTGATGCGCAAAAAACGGTTTCGATAATTGGTGACAGTGTTGTCATGCAAATGGTCGATAGCCAGATTTCACAATTTGCTGATTCACCTTTCCCGGTGTTGCTTGAAGGTGCATCCGGTACCGGTAAAGAGCTGGTGGCCCGTGCATTACATGAGAGCAGTAAACGCGGTGATGAGCCTTATATGGCGATTAACTGTGCAGCGATTGCGCCTGATTTACTGGAGGCACAATTATTCGGTCATGCTAAAGGCGCATTTACCGGTGCCACGCAGGCGCATAAAGGCTTTTTTATCGAGGTTGGTAAAGGCACCCTGCTGCTTGATGAAATTGGTGAATTACCGATGGCGCTGCAGGGTAAACTCCTGCGCGTCATAGAAAGTGGTGAGTTTTATCGCGTCGGTGAAACCAGAGAGCTGCATTCGCAGGCAAGAATACTGGCGGCAACCAACAAAAATCTGTCTGAAGAAGTGAGAAACGGTAACTTCAGAAATGATTTGTACCATCGATTAAGCATCTTAAATATTAATCTGCCACCACTTAGCTCAAGGGGTGATGATGTTTTTCTGTTGTTAGACGCTTTTATTGAGGCATATGCTGATACGGTATCGCCTTTCGTATTAGATGAAAGTGCCAGAGAGCTTTGGCAGCAGTACGATTACCCCGGTAATGTGCGTGAGTTAAGGAACATTGTTATACGCCTCGGTACAAAATACCCCGGTCAAAGTATTACTAAAATGCAATTAATGGACGAATTAGAGACACAGTTATCGGCAACCGCATTAGCTGAAAACGCGACCTCAGTAAGCGACGAAATGATTATGCAGAAAATTCGTTCAGATGAATTTGATCTGGATAAGCTAGTCGACGAGATTGAAAGTCGCAGCATTCGTATTGCCCTGGAAATGAACGAAAATAACGTCAGTAAAGCGGCAAAAGCACTAAAAATTAACCGAACAACGTTGTATAGCCGTGTGCAAAAACTAGGAACACACTAGTGTACCAGGAGCATTTTGGCTTAACCCGGCCACCTTTTAAAATCACGCCGGATACCAGCCTGTTTTTTGAAGGCAGTCAGCGCGGCGCGGCGTTGGATGCCTTGATCTATGCCATTAACAGTGGTGAAGGTATTATCAAAGTTGTGGGTGAGGTCGGCAGTGGTAAAACCATGTTGTGCCGCATGCTAGAAGTTAGATTATCCAGCAATATTGATGTCATTTACATCGCAAATCCCAGCTTGTCTCCAGATAATATTTTGCATGTTATTGCCCATGAGTTACATCTCGACGTCAACAGCGAGATGAGTAAAGTTACTGTCATGCAGCAAATACAGGCGCACCTGTTAAAAAAACATGCCGACAATCGACAGGTTGTGCTGTTTGTTGAAGAAGCGCAGAGCATGCCGATAGAAACGCTGGAAGAGATTCGGCTGTTAAGTAATCTGGAAACAGATGAAAATAAATTATTACAGATGGTATTGTTTGGCCAGCCGGAGCTGGATGAAAAGTTGTCAGCACCACATATACGCCAGTTAAAAGAACGTATTACACATAGCTTTAATTTATCACCGTTTCAGCCGGATGATACTTTGCAGTATTTGAATTTCAGGTTACGTGCAGTTGGCTATAAAGGACCGGATGTCTTTAATAAAAAAACAGCGGGTGTGGTAAAAAAATATTCTGATGGTTTAACTCGCCGTATTAATATTATTGCAGACAAATCATTGCTAGCTGCATTTTCAGAAAGCAGCCATACTGTTACTCCGTCACATATAAAGTCAGCCGCGCAAGATAGTGAATTTAAAAAGATCGGCAGCAATAAGAATGTAGTATTGCTTGCGGCTGGTTTTATTTTGCTCGTCGCGGCATTAATTTTCGGTTATTACATGGGAAGTCGCAACCAGGGAAATCAGCTGCTGTCTGAGATGGCAGGTAGCAGGGCGGAGCAGCGAAGCGGTGTACCGAACCAGGTGGTGCAGGGTCCGGTAGAGTCAGCAGGAATTACTCAAAAATCACTATCAAAAAAAAATTACAGGCAGAACAATGCTGCGCCGAGCGGTATTGCTGAGCGGCTCGAAAAAACAAAACAGTGGTTGGCTGCGGCGGTTAACAATCACTATAGCATTCAATTATTTATGGCCCTGACAAGTGATGCGGATAAAGTCGAAGCCTTTCTACTGGATGCCCCGGAAATGCTTGATTTTACAAATATTTACATCTATGAAACAGTAATAAACGGGCGCACATGGTATAGCGTACTGTACAACGATTTTGTGACTCAGGATAATGCTATCGATACACTGAATGCGTTACCGTCGTCATTAAAAGCAAGTGATCCTTATTTGCGTCGTATCAGCGCATTAAAAAAAGACGCAGCCCAATGAGGCTTACTGGTACAAAGGGATGTAATCAATAAATTAGGGAATAGTCGCTTTGATCGACTGGTTAGCCAATGGTAATAAAAAAAATAAAAAATAGAGTTTTACAAGGCTGCTTTAGCATCGTCATTGCGGTGGTTATGGCTGCCTGTGGCGCAACAAATCCACCCGCAATGTCTGCAGGGCATATTAAATCGACGCCTGATAAAGTGGCTGATGATAAGGCCTTAATTCCACAGCCGGTAACACAGGTGCCGGCTTTACCCCGGCCCGGTCAACGTGTGAAGCTGGAAACCTATACGGTCGTGGTAAACCAGGTTCCTATTCGTGAACTGCTGTTTTCTATGGCCAGGGATGCCGATTTAAATCTTGATATAGATAGTGATATAGCAGGCAAGATCACCATGAATGCGATTGATCAAACCCTGCCAGCAATACTGGATCGTATCGAATCTCAGTCGGACATTACTTATGTTCTTGAAAATGGGGCGTTAAAAGTAAGAGCGGATAAACCGTATTTGCATATTTATAATATCGACTATCTGAATATCAGTCGTGCAAGCAGCGGCAAGGTAAGTATATCAACAGAGATAGGTGCAACAAGTTCAGGTGTTCAAAGCCAGGGCCAGGGTAGTGGCAATAGCGGCGGTAACAGTGGTGACAATAAAGCCAGTTCCAAGATAAAAAATGAAAGCGTCAATGAGTTCTGGAGCACGATAACAAAAAATATTGGCGGCCTCCTGAATCAGAATGTAAACGCCACCTCTGGGTCTAAAGTAGAAGGTAGCAATAATGTTATTGTTAACCGCGAGAGTGGAATTATTGCGGTACGGGCAACAAGAAAAAAACATAAACTAGTCAAAAAATTTATTGACCAGGTTATCGGTAGTGCACAGCGTCAGGTTTTGATAGAAGCGACTATTGCCGAAGTTAAGCTGAGTGATTTTTATCAGGCAGGTATAGACTGGTCAGTTGTCAGTGAGACATCGGGCGGGGTGTTAACCAAAGGCGGTATACAGGCTGTAACTGCTGGTAGTTTAGGTGCCGCTCCTGTCTTCCAGTTAGCGACCAGCGGCACGGTAGGCGGTAACCCGTTTAATGTAACCCTGAAAGCGCTGGAAACGTTTGGTGATGTAAAAGTGTTATCAAGTCCGAAAGTCATGACCTTAAATAACCAGACAGCGATATTAAAAGTTGTTGATAATGAAGTGTATTTTAACATCGATGTAAATGTAGTTCCGGGTAATACAAATACCAATTCAGTGACAACGGTTGATACTACGGTAAATACTGTACCAGTCGGTATCGTCATGGCAGTAACCCCTTTTATCGATGAAGGTGACACGGTCACATTAAATGTCCGGCCGACCATCTCCCGAATAGTTGATTTTGTTGATGATCCTAATCCGCTGCTTGCTGATGCAGGTGTCGTCAGTCAGATACCGGTGATTCAGATCCGTGAGATCGAGACCATGTTAAAAGTTGATAATGGCGAGACAGCGATTATCGGTGGCCTGATGCAGGATCAGATTAGTAAAGAAAATCGCGGTGTACCTATTTTATCGAGTATTCCGCTGTTAGGTGCATTGTTTTCATATACTGAAGAAAAATATGTCAAATCTGAGCTAGTGATTTTTATTCGCCCAGTCGTAATAGAAAGTGCCAGTCTTGATGGCGATTTGTCTGATTATAAACAGTATTTGTTAGAGGATCTTCAGCAGGCAACATCAAAAAAACTTTCTGATCAATAGGAACAGTTCAGGTAGCGATCATGAGTTTATTACTGGATGCCCTAAAAAAAGCTGCTGATGACAAACAAAAAGTCTCACAGAGTGAAGCCGCAAGTGCAGAAATGGCTGCTATTCCGGCCAGCCTTCAGGTTGTTGAAGAGACCACTTCTTGGGCAGGTATGACCTCAGATAATGAAACATCAAACTTCAGCGAATCATTTTCACCGGAAATACAACCGGAAATACCACAGCAAGCTGCCGCAGATGAGCTGGATGATAGTGAAACATTAAGTCTTGACCCTGTTGCCAGCGTGCACAGTGAATCAGCTTTAACGCTTGATGAAACTGAGATTGAGAGTGACATTGAAAATGGAAGCGCTGGCCCTGGGCAGCAGGCCGAGAAAAAAGATAAAAAGCCAGCCGGCAGTAAAGTTGTTAGTAATAATAGTATATCTGATGAAGCGCTTTTATTGCTTATAAACAAAACCAACCGTGAGGTGAAAAACAGTAAGCGGATTATTGTTGTAAGCGTATTGCTTGCAAGTCTTGCTGTTATGCTTTTTGGTGGTATTTATTATTATTTTGAAATGCAGGCGGAGATGGCTTCGTTAGAGCGTAAGCACCGGATCGCCATGCAGGCAATGCGTTCAAAAACCAGTGATGAGAAAGTAGCTGAAAAATCAGAAATAATACGCAGCTTTGTCAATAAGTCTGAGCCGGAAGAAACAGTAAAGCTGGCAAAAAAACACATGGTCAGTGAAAAGCTGGCCAGTGAAAAACGCACACAGAATAAGCTTGAAGCCAGGGTGGTCACTAAAAAACAGGCTAATGCAGCCCGGAATAATACAGACAAGGAAAAACCGCTTAAAAACGGCAAGTCAGTTGTTTCTATACATAGAACAAATAAATCAGATCCCATAGGTGAAAAGCTTGATGCAGCCTGGTTGGCGTATGAAAGAGGCCAGTATGATGAGGCTGAAAAACAGTATGCCGAGGTCCTGCATCTGGAAAAAAATAATCGAGACGCAATGCTGGGTCTGGGTGCGATCGCTATCCATAAAAAAGACCTCAGGGTAGCAAAAGGATATTATCTTGCATTATTAAAACAGGACCCGCGTGATCCAATAGCAACAGCGGCAATCGCCAGTTTACATAGTGACAAAACATTGATCGAAGCGGATGAAGAATACCTGTTATCTGCACTGCAGAAAAACCCGAGTGCGCATCATTTAAATTTTGCACTCGGCAATATTTATGCGCAGCAGAATAACTGGAAGTCGGCGCAACAATATTATTTTAAGGCGTGGCAAAATAATAATGAAAATGCAGATTATGTTTTTAATCTTGCCGTGAGTATGGATCAGTTAAGCAAGCAGCAACAGGCGATTAAGTTTTATAAAGAATGTTTGCTTAAGTCTAAAAATAAACAGGTAAGCTTTTCACGTGAAGCTGTGAAAAAGCGAATTAGCGAATTGTCCGGGATGTAAGTGAATGAATGCGTCTACAGTAACCAATATGGAAAAGCTTGGCCGTCAATTGCTGGACAAGGGTTTAATTTCGATAGATCAGCTTGATATTGCATTAACTGAACAGAAAAAAAATGGCCGCCTTTTAGGTGAAATCCTGGTTATTTTAGGCTTCGTTTCTGAATCCGTTATGCGTGATGTGATAAGCCAGGTGCTGGGCATTGCCAGTGTTGATCTGGACAGGGTTGTTCCCGATAAGAGAGCCTTAGACCTGATTGAAAAAGAAATTGCAGAACGTTATACCATTGTACCTGTGAGCTTTGATGAAGATCATCAGCGATTAAGCATAGCGATGAAAAATGCTACTGACTTAATGATATTTGACAGAGTACATGCGCTCGTTGGCAGAAAAATTGAACTTGTTCCGCTGGTGGCAGGTGAGAGTGAAATTAAGAAAGCAGTTGACCGATTTTATGGTTATGAATTATCGGTTGATGGCATATTACACGAAATAGAAACCGGTGAAATTGATTACCGTAGCCTCGATGCAACCGAAGATGAGTACAGCCAGCCGCTGGTGCGCCTGGTGGATGCGATTTTAGCTGACGCGGTAAAGTGTGAGGCGTCGGATATTCACTTTGAACCTGAAGATGGATTTCTGCGCTTGCGTTATCGTATAGATGGTGTGCTAAGGCAAATTCGTAGTTTACATAAAGACTACTGGTCGGCCATTGTGGTGCGTTTAAAAGTAATGTGCGCAATGAATATTGCAGAAACACGCATTCCGCAGGACGGACGTTTAAGTTTGCGGGTCCAGGGCCATCGTGTCGATTTTCGTGTCTCTGCGCAACCAACAACGCATGGTGAAAACATCGTTTTACGGGTACTTGATCGTGCCAAAGGTATTGTGCCGATGGATCAGCTGGGTATTCATGAAGATACCTTAAATGATTTAAAGCTGATGATGGCCAGACCTGAGGGGATCATTCTGGTTACCGGGCCGACAGGAAGCGGTAAAACCACTACGCTTTACTCGCTATTAAATTATGTGAAGTCGGAGCAGGTGAACATCATGACACTGGAAGACCCGGTAGAGTATCCAATGGATATGATCAGGCAAACATCCGTTAATGAAGTTGCACGCATGGATTTTGCCAACGGCATTCGCTCGATGATGCGCCAGGACCCGGACATTATTCTTATCGGTGAGATTCGTGATGAAGATACCGCTGATATGGCGTTTCGCGCTGCGATGACCGGTCATCAGGTGCTATCGACACTGCATACCAATTCTGCCGTTGGCACTTTTCCAAGACTGCTTGATATCGGTGTTTTGCCCGACATTATGACGGGTAATATTATTGGTGTAATTAGTCAGCGCTTAATTCGATTACTGTGCCCGAAATGCAAAGTAGAAAAGCAACCGGATGAAATAGAAAGTAAATTACTCGATATTGAAATCGACAGTAATAAGCAGCGCATCTATGAAGCTGCTGGTTGTAAGCATTGCGATAACACCGGTTATAAAGGTCGTGTTGCCATAATTGAAGCCTTAAGAATTAATAGAGAACTTGACGAGCAGATTGCGAAGCGAGCTACCCTGGGTGAGCTAAAAGCAATAGCAAAGCAGACCGGATATAAAACACTGGCGGATGATGCGGTTCGTTGCGTACTTGAAGGCAGGACATCATTAACTGAAGTGACGCGCGTTATTGATTTAACGCACCGAATAATATGACAGCTACTTATTATGCCTGATTATAGTTTCAGAACAATTGATGCTGACGGTAAAATTCGCAGTGATACCATGGTTGCAAGTAATCCCATGGAGCTGGAAAAGCGCCTGGGCACAATGGGTTTTGATTTATTAAGCTATAAAGAGCAAAACAAGGCGGCAAAAGCAGTCTTTCGCAATAAAAAAATCAGTCGACGAGAGTTGATCAATTTTACCTTTCATGTAGAACAACTAGTAAAGTCAGGCGTACCATTAATTGATAGCTTGAAGGATATTCGAGACAGCATTGATTACAGTCATTTCACCGATGTTCTACAGACGGTTATAGATGATATTGAAGGTGGTAAAACCCTGTCATTAGCCATGGCTGAGCATCCAGCAATATTCGATAAAGTTTATGTCACCCTGGTTCGTGTTGGTGAGGAGACTGGACAGCTGGCGGAAGTATTAAAAGACCTGGCAGAAACCATTCGTTGGCAGGATGAACTGGTGTCGCAAACGAAAAAAATAATGATATACCCTGCTATCGTGTCTGTCATTGTTTTGTTGGTGGTGGCATTTTTAATGATGTATTTAATGCCACAACTGTTGCCTTTCATTAAAAATCTTGGCACAGAGATACCAATGCATACAAAAATTTTGATAGTAATATCAGATATATTTGTAGAGTACTGGTATTTAATTTTTAGTTTGCCTGTGGTGTTTGTCTTTGGCATAAAAATGCTGGCTAGAAATAACAGTAAAGTTAAATATTATTTTGATGGCGTAAAACTAAACTTGTGGCTGCTTGGCCCTTTAATGACAAAAGTTAAACTGGCACGATTTGCTAATTATTTTGCCATGATGTATAGCTCGGGGATTACTGTTCTTGACGCATTAAAAATATCAGAAGATATGGTTGATAACCTGGTGCTTGAAGCCTCAATCAAAGAGGCAAGAACCAGCATTTCTGAGGGTGTCATCATAAGCAAAAGTTTTGAAGCGGTTGGCGTGTTTCCATCGATGATCGTGCGCATGTTGAAAGTGGGTGAGGATACTGGCGCTATGGACGATGCATTATTGAATGTAAGTTATTTTTATAACCGGGAAGTTAAAGAGTCCATTGAAAAAATTGAACCGGCTATATTACCGGTGCTTACTGTCTTGCTCGGTGGCATTATGATGTGGATAATGATGGCAGTGCTAGGCCCGGTATATGATGCGGTTGCAGGAGTGAAAATCTAATGTTCTATGCATGTGCTAATTACTGCTCCAGCGTCCTTATGGTGTTTTGCAGCAAGGTAAAATCCGTTGACGTTGACAAGTTAACTGAACGCACAATGATCACATGGATAGTGCACAAGTTATGAAGCGACTGTTTTATTTTACCGGTTATCGTTTAACTGTGCAGCACTGGAAAGGCAGGGAGCTGGTGGGCAGCAGCTCTTTTGAACCAACAGAGTCCGGGCTGGACAGTTTCCGTAATTATTTAACACAAACAGAAAATATTCCTGGAAAATTTCTTGTTGATGTTATTGAAGAAGACTTCAGGAATGAAAAAATACCACATGTAGCCAGTAAAGATAGAAATGCAGTTATTAACAGGTTGATTGATCGTTATTACCGGTCAAGTCAGGATTATTATTATAGTGAGATTATTGGTAGAGAAAAAGACGGTAGAAAAGACGATATTGTACTTATCGGCGCGATGACAAATCCACAATTAATCCAGCCGTGGTTAAGTGTTCTGGATGAGTGTGAAGTTCCATTGTCGGGCATATGGACACTGCCTCTTATTAGTAAAAAGCTGCTAAAAACCATAAAAGCAACAAGTGGTGTTGTCCTGCTTGTCAGTCAACAGGTAAGCAGTAATGTCAGGCAGACATTGTTTAGAGATGGTAAATTAATTTCCAGCCGGCAATCCATTATTAACCAGGATATGAGTGATATATCGGCTATTGGTAAACTTGCAAAGCCCGAAGTCGATCGTACTATGGAGTTTTTTCGCGTACAAAATCTTGTTGGTATTGATGAAGCAATAAGTTTGCACATTCTTGGTAGTAACGAGCAACGGCAATCACTGCAACAGTCATTTAAAACTGATGATAAAAAAACGGTCGTTATTCATTCTATTGCCGATATTCAAAGCAAGCTAGGCTTAAAAGGTATTGCTGAAAAGTTTTCAGATAATATTTTTTCCTGGTTATGTGTGAGTCAGAGTTTATCTGTAAGCCATTACGGAGAACGGCAGTTCTATAATCGTTATTACAACAGGCTGGCAGCAAAGGCATTGCATGTTGCGAGTTTGCTAGTTGTAATCGTCAGCGTGTTGTTTGCTGAATCATATATATCTGCTGCCCTGGAGTATGAGAAGTCCATCGTACTGTTAACGCAGGAAGAGAAAAACTATAAAGACCTGTATGCACGGAAATTTAAAGATTTTGAAGAAGTTTTTCAAAATGCCGGGATAATGAATTCTGCAGTTGAGCTGGCCGAGCAAATTAAAATAAACAGCGCGACCTCGCCGCTGGATTTTTTAATTAGTTTAAGCAATGTTATTAGCCAGGAAGAAGTTGGCGTCGTGCATATAGATAAAATTGAATGGCGGGCACACACGTCAACGAATCAAAATGGCCATTTTAATAAACAGCTGGCTAAAGCAAATTTTACTGACAGCTTGCCGGTTAAGCATAGCGCTATGGTAACCGGGCGCATCGCTCAGTCAGAACATAATTATCGTCAATCAATTGAGCAGATACAGGCAATTGTTAATTCTCTACAGGCTAATCCGCGAATTGAAAGAGCCGAAGTTATAAAAATGCCGGTTGATCTGCGACCAGGAAGCAAATTTTCTACGGAGTCCGGGGTGGAAATAAAGCAGGCTAATAAAAAGAAAATTTCCGGTATGTTCACCCTGAAAATAACCATGAAGGCTCCCGACCATGTTTAGCGGCCTGGCACCGGTGTTGATTCGTGCAGCAAGCGTTTTTGCTGTAATGCTGGCGCTGAGTATTGTTGTGGTATCTGTTTCCTATGCCTATATGGGCAATATGTACCAGGATCAACAGTCAGCAAAGCGTGCTATGCAAAAATGGCAGAACAAAATCAATAATTCAGTTGAAAACAACCAGATCATCGATGAGTTTGAAAGTAACTTTTTAAAACTGGTTAACCAGGGCGTGGTTGGTGCAGAAAACCGTTTGAGCTGGTTTGAGACTATTCAGAATACAGCTAAAAAGCGCGGTATGCCATCGGTTAAATACAGTGTTTCTGCGCAGAAATTATTGCAGGAAAATAATTTAAAAAATCAATACCAGGGTATTGATGTATTTAAAAGTGTAATGATACTGGATATAAAAATGGCGCATGAAGGCGACCTGTTTGCATTATTAAATGATTTGAGAAAAGCAGATGGTCTGTTTTCTGTGGATTCCTGTGATATAGCAAAAGTCAGTAAAGAAAGTGCTAATAACGATAACGTAATGAAAGCTTATTGCGAACTTGGCTGGTATACATTTAAAGCTTCAAAAGCGAATAACAGCTAAAAAACCGGGTTAAGAATTATGCAGTTTAAGCTAATTATAACAGCGCTATTTTGTATGGTTTGCAGCAGTGTTTTGCATGCGGATTATAACGCGGCAGATTTACAGAAACTTTTTACCGATAAAAAACAACGTGCTCGGATAGATGCAACACGTTCAGGTAAAAGTACCGTTACAGACGTCCGCAAACAGACGAGAAAAATAAAAGTTTCCGGTTACGTAACGCGAAGTAAGGGTGAAAGTGTTGTCTGGGTGAATGATAAAAATACACTGGAAGGTTCGATAATAGGTGATATTAAAGTCCAGCAATCGAATATTGGTAAAAATAAAAAAGTGGGGGTGACTCTTGATGACACTCATGTTCATCTTAAACCCGGTGAAACATGGTACCAAGAGACGGGTAAGGTAAAAGATAACTATTAACAATGTTTGAAGTTTTCTTATGAAGCGGCCTAGTACTAAAGGAGAACCAGTTCATCAGAGAGGGATAGCCCTGCTGATATTTGTGATAGTGTTAGTGCTGGCTTCGCTGACATATTTCTTAAGCGGTCTATCAGTAGAAGACATTAAATTGCATCAGAAGAAAACCACAGTACAGTCACTGCAGCAGGCAAAGCAGGCATTACTGGCTTATGCGGCTACTTACAGTGAGCTTGATGCAGATGGTGATGGCAATGCCGATTTTCCCGGTGAGTTCGGTTTTTTACCCTGTCCTGATTATAATAATGGGCTGGCTGAAGGCCTGGAAGATAATGGAAACTGTGGCGCAACGGCAATTTCAAAACTGGGTTATCTGCCCTGGAGAACACTGGGTATTGCCCCATTTAAAGACGAGGGCGGCGCCTGTTTATTATATGCTGTTTCCGGCGAATACAAGAATGATGAATCTGCTGCGCCGACAAATAAATCTTTGATGCTGAATGAAGATAGCAACGGAATGTTTCAGGTCGCGAATGTCGCCAATATTCCCGTTGCTGGTATAAACCCGGATGAAAGACTGGTCGCTATTATCTTTTCCCCCGGTGAGTCATTACCCGGACAGGCCAGGGATGTTACCGCTGGCACTTTATGTAATAAGGAATACATTCTTAATCCCGGTGATTTTTCTGCTTACCTCGACGCAGCCGGTTTAGTCAATAATAGCAACTTGCAGGGGGGGGCAGATACACTGGATGCATTCCTGCATGCGATATCTGGTTCTGACCAGCTGGCTGCACCCTACAATGATACGTTTGTGACGATTACCCGAAGAGAATTGTGGGGTGCCGTGATATCAAGACCTGATTTCAGTGTGAATGCTGATAGCGTCATGCGCCGGCAAACGCAGGCACTGGCAATGTGTCTGGCTGCATACGGGAACAATAGTGTTAACCGGAAATTACCCAGGCCTGTGGATATTGATTTTGCGGGTGGTGACTATCGGGTTGATGGCAATTATAGTGACAGTGCAGCGGCCAGTTTCCTCGGTCGTTATCCACATACAGTAGATGATTCTGACACAATCTTGGCTGGAAATGCACCTAACGGTGCACAATCAACTTTGTTTGATAAAGGATTTTGCGATGCGTTAGCAGTGCCTGGCGGGCTGGATATAAATCTTAATACAGGGATAGAGGCTGAGGGTTATATGCTGTGGAAAAACTGGAAGGATCATTTTTTTTATGCAGTATCTGATTATTATGCTCCCACAGGTGCAGCGGATACAGGTGCGCCCAGTTGTAATGGAGATGGCAGTAACTGTCTTAAAGTTGGCCTTACTGAATATGCTGCTGTAGTGATATACGCAGGAAGTCGTGTCGGTATTAACACCCGCAATGAATCCGTTGCCGGTGATGTTGACACTAAGAATAATTTAACTAATTATCTTGAAGTAATTAATCCTAGTATAGTTAGTGGTAATGGCGATTACACGCCAACCGACAATGATATTATGTTTTGTATAGAAGACACCAATCTGCTGAGTGTGGTTTCATGTCCTTAAACATTGGAAATAATCTAAAAACAGTTCAAGCTGGTTTTACATTAATTGAGCTAGCTGTGGTCCTGGTAATCATCGGTATTCTTGTCAGTGGTTTTATCGGCACATTAAGCTCCAGGATAGACACTTCCCGGCAGATCGAAACTACTGAAGCGCTGAAGAGCATCAAGGTATCACTGTATGGCTTTGCTATGGCAAAGTTAAACCCGCTCGGTGTGGCTCGCCTGCCTTGTCCTGATATTGATAATGATGGGCTTGAAGATTTCAACCCTCTTAATCTGGCACAATGTGCAGTGCTGACAACGTATGGCAATCTGCCCTGGGCTACACTGGGTATTGAGCGAGGTGACGCCTGGTCGTCGACCTATAGTTATTGGGTGGCGAACGAGTATTCCAGTACAGCAGGTTTTGCCTTAGCTACGGACGCCAGTGGAACCGGTCAGATAAGGGCCGCTACACCGGCAGGAAATGTGATATCAAGTAATGTCGCTGCCGTGATATTTTCACATGGAAAAAATCAGTATGGAAGTATTGGCATGGATAATAGTGTGCGTGCTGGTGTCCCTGCTAATACTCCAGGTTCCAGTTATGATGATGAGAGAGAAAATCAGGATACTGATGCCGCAGCACCTGTACTGTTCATTAGCCGTTCGGTAACGGGTGATGATGCCCCGATCGTATATGATGATATTTTGACCTGGATATCAGAGTATGAACTGAAAGGCCGAATGGCTCAGGCAGGCGCTTTGCCATAAGTGCTGGTCAGTGAAAAGCAAACATGTTCTGCAGAATTATCACTTACTGCTAATTCAAACCCATGGTTTTTTGCCAGCTCATAAGACTGATACAGTCCAATACCAAAACCATCCTGTGAGGAAACAACGTCGTTAAATAAGCGCTGAGCAATTTCTTCAGTTATCGCGCTACCGGTATCACTTACCGATAAACGTAATTGCTCATTGCTGCTGGAAAGTTGAACGTCTATTTTAAGCTCAGGCTCCCGAATACGTTTGCTTCTTGCGTTATCAAGCAGGTTTTCAATGACGGTGGTAAAAACATCAATGGGTATGTCCCTGTCTTTGTTTATGTCAGTGGAAAATTGTATATGGCGGTCGGTATAGCGATGTTGAAGCTCTTTCCACCAATGCAGTAGCGAACCGTTTAAGTTCTTTGTCACCAGGTCTGTATTTTGCGGTGCACGCAGTTTTTCCAGGGTTGTGTTCAGGCGCTGCGTCAATAAAGGCATTTGTTTTTTCAGGATAGCAATAATCTCTGACATCTGTGAATCATTATCATTGATTATTTGCGTCATGGTATGTGTAGATTGCAAAATATTTTTCATATCATGTGTTAACTTGGAGCCGGTTTCATAAATCGCCTGCATATGTGCCTGTTTGATGAGTTGTTGTTCCTGCGATTTGGCTCGATAGTAAAATGTTAGAACGCTGAGCAGTAATTTTGCATGTAACATTAATGAAGGGCCGACCGGGTTGTATGTGTGCAGGATTAATTTTAGTTTTTCATCATTGATGCTGACCTGGTACGATGATTTATTGCCTTCAAACCCATCATCCGTTTCTGTCTGCCAGTGAACGCCGCAAATCCAGTGTTGCTGCATCAGGTAATGTAAACTTGCGGCAAGAAAGTTTTCAGCCCTGAGGCTGGTATGGGTTTCCAGTGTGGATACATGTGTAATCCATTCTTCAAATGGCCCACCAATATCGAGGATGTATTTTTCCCATAATCTCGCCAGACCGGCAAATCCGCCACGCGGTGTCCATAATATTGCGGTTAGTAATAAAAACAGGCTTAAGATGAAAACACTGATCGCTAATGATTCAATATATGGCTGATGGGCAGTTAAACTTATTAATACACTGCTCATACATAAAAAGACAACTAATAGCACCACGAAAAAACCACGAATAAAATCGATTTGTTTAGATGTGGTGTCAGTTACTGGTATAAACAGTAAGCTTAGTGGCAGTATTATTAATCCCATACTGAAAGTTGAATGTATCGATGATGAAAGTGCCGCAAGCTGAAATAGCTCAGGAGTCGTTATTAATATAAGTTCAAGAAAAAGAATAATCACAGCGAAGCCGTATGCAGCGCGTGAAAGGCCGCGCGCAAAAATACGCCCGGTTAATAATGTAAGCAGCAGTAAAGTCCAGAAAGCATTCAGCCAGGGATTAAACCAGTAAATAAAAGCAAAGTTTAAAGTCGATAAAATGATGAGTTGCCTGGTATTGAATGTGGCCTGCTTTTTAACAACCGGCTGCCAGAGAAGAAAAACACCAAAATGCACAATTAAAAAGCTTAGTGCAATAGTGCTGTTATCGTCCTGGTAAACGGCTGCCAGTAAACTAAACAGCATTAAACCTAACAGGCGGTGTTCATTTTTCAGTAAGAGTTGAGAATGTTTGGGCATTGATTTTTTTGTTATTTAGGGTGAAGTTTTGTTTAATTGTAGAACATTAAGTTGCAGTTGTAAGTTGTATGTTTTAAGTTGTTGCTGATTTGTATCTCTAATAGTTAACGGACGTCAGTGAACTTAAAACTTATAACACTGCTGTCCTGTTAAAAAATATATTATTGTATGCAAATGGCGATATAGTAGGCATTAGCCTATGATTATATAAACCGAGACATGAATCGGTAACTACTTGCTGAGACACGCAGTGAACCCATCCATGGGGCTCGCACCCGCATCCTTGCGGGTGACGGTCTCAGTAAAGTAGTTACCGACCCATATCTCTAGCTGTTAACGGAGCAGCAGTGATGTTTTAAGTTATAAGTTGTTGCTGATTTGTATCTCTAATAGTTAACGGGCGTCAGTGAACTTAAAACTTATAACTTAAAACATACAACTTATAACTTGACCCCGTTATTTCTATCTATAATAAGAATAAAACAACAGCAGCTAAAATGACTACTCAAATCCTGACAATTGCCCGCTATACCATTATTGAGTCGTTAAGAAATCGACTATTATTACTGACCTTCCTGGTTGTTGGCATCAGCTTTGCGTTGGTTGAATTTATTGGTGATCTTGCTATCACAGAACACCGGGTAACCCAGGTCGCTATTCTTGCGGCCTTCTTGAGAATAAGTGCCGTGGTCATGGTTACCTTGTTTGTTGTATCCAGTACAGTGCGGGAATTACAGGATAAAACCCTGGAAATGATTCTGGCAATGCCAATACGTCGCGGTAATTACTATCTTGGAAAATTAATTGGCTATTTTTATATTGCTTTACTGGTCTCCGTAATATTTTCTGTTCTGTTGCTGCTGTATGCAGATGTTGAACAGGTTTTTATCTGGATGACTTCTTTATTTTTAGAGTTGATCCTGGTAGTTGCTTTGAGCCTGGTGATGTTGTTCACTTTTAATCAGCTGCCTTCAGCATTAACAGCGGTGTTTATTATTTATGGTGCGTCGCGCATTGTCACCTCAATCTTTTTAATGGCAAAATTTCCAATTATTGCCCATACTTCAATGGCGCAGCAGTTCATGGACGCTATCATTGAGCTGATGACCTGGTTACTACCTGATTTACATCGTTTTACGCAAACCGAATGGTTAACGTATAACACCGCTGAATGGGGTGTGCTATTGCCCCTGTTTGGACAAACCATGGTTTATCTTATATTCCTGTCTTTTATTGCACTGTTTGATTTTTACCGGAAAAATTTTTAAGGCTGTGCACTACCATCATTTTTTACATAAAGACAGGCCGGTTCGTGATGTCCCCAGGTCCGTAAAAGTATTTCTTATATTAGCGCTTGTTATGCAACTGCTCTGGCACAATATGCAGGAACCTGTTGTTGCCAGGGCAGAAGATCTACCCGCGCCATTATCAACACGCACCTATGTATTGAGTTCTTTGGGCGAGCCAATTGCGGCATCCAAGTTTTTAAATCTCTGGTTGCAGGCTTTTGATAATCAGCCAGGTGCCAGTATTTCTTTTCATCAACTTGATTATCACCGACTGACTCAATGGCTGGACACCAGCCTTGAGTTAGATCCACGAGGACATTATCCGATGCTGGTTGCCGCAAGGGTTTACGGCAGTGTAAAAAATCCGGAAAAGCAACGCATTATGATGGATTATGTGTTTTTTAAATTTAATCAGGACCCGAATAAATATTGGCGCTGGCTGGCACATGTTATTATTACCGCGAAACATGAACTTAAAGATTATGATCTGGCTCTAAAGTACGCTAATGCACTGGCCGAGAAAGCGACCGGTGAAAACGTGCCCTACTGGGCCAAAGATATGAAGATTATCGTGTTGGAAGATATGGGGCAGGTGGAAGCAGCAAAAATCCTTGTCGGCGCACTGATAGATAGCAAGCAGATAACCGATCCATACGAACTGAATTTCCTCAAGCAGAAAATTATGGTCCTCGAAGAGAAATTGTTGAAAAATCGTCAAAGTGTTGAAAAATAGACAAATATTTCTAAAAAAAGCCGGTATATTTCCTGCAAAGCTAGATTTTTTGGGCTATAAAAGATTGGTATAGTAATTGCAATAAATAAAAATAATTATAATAAAAATATCCTGCGATTAAGACAGAGACTAATGTTATGAATAAAGTATTGAGACAAAAAGGTTTCACGCTAATTGAAATAGCCATTGTATTGGTGATTATCGGTTTGTTATTGGGTGGTGTATTAAAGGGGCAGGAGCTGATTAATACTGCACGGGTTCGTGCATTGAATAACTCTGTCGACGGTATTACTGCTGCCTGGTTTAGTTTTCAGGATCGGTATCGTGCTTTTCCCGGCGATTATGCAACAGCGCAATCAACGATAAATTTACCCGGCGCACCACAAGGTGGTGATGCAAATGGCCAGGTTGATACTACTGCTGAAGCCGGTAGAATTTGGGTGCATCTTGAAGCCGCTGGCTACATAACAGGCGGTTATGCAGATGATACTGTTACTATAGCTTTAGATGAATATGCCGGCTCGGTTTTAGAGAGCCCTGATAATGGTTTTGGATCGGGTATGGTATTAAGTCTTGGTCGTGAGATAAACAATGGTGGTAATGTTCCTGTTGCAGCACATGAGTTGATTACTGGTCGTGGTATTCCGGTAGAGGTTTTAGCCGAACTGGATAGAAAAGTGGATGATGGTTCTGCTGTTTCAGGTGCCATGCAACTGGGCAATGGCAGTGCTAACTGGGATGCGGCAGCCGCAGCTTTGTGTCTGAATGTTAATGCCTACCAGTTGCAAACGCCAAGTTCAAATTGTGCCGCAGTATTTAGAAATTTCTAATTTGAAGTAATATCACTTATAGTAATAAAGAGTCCGCATGGGCTCTTTTTTTTGTAGCAGGAAAATGATTATAAATTGCCAGCAAGTCGTTAAGCGTTATGCCGATAAAACCGTTCTTGACAGCATCGACCTGTCTGTACAACCGGGTGAATTTTTTGGCCTGGTTGGTATGAACGGCAGTGGCAAATCAACCCTGATAAAATCTATTCTGGATTTAACCGGTATAAATGCCGGCAACATAACTATCCATGGACGTTCGCACCGAAAGGTGAGTTCGCGGGAAAATATTGCTTATCTTCCTGACCGGTTTTCACCTCCTGCGCATTTACGAGGTCAGGATTTTATTCAATACATGTTGCGCTTACATGGCAGTAGTTATAAGCAGCAGAAAATAGAAGAGGTACTGGATGGGCTGGAGCTGGATAAATCCGTCATGCAGGAGTCGGTAAATAAATTGTCAAAAGGCATGATGCAAAAACTTGGCCTGGCGTCCTGCCTGTTAAGTGGTAAATCGTTGCTGATTTTAGATGAACCAATGAGTGGTTTAGATCCACGTGCCCGGGTATTATTTAAAAAACAGTTGGCACAATTAAAACAGCAGGGTGCGAGCGTGTTTTTTAGCTCGCATGTACTCGCCGATGTAGAAGAAATTGCTGACACCATGGCGGTGTTACATAACAGTAAAATTTATTTTTCAGGTTCGCCGGATAATTTCAAACAGCAGTATCAGGGTGAGAATGTTGAGCAGGCGTATATGAATTGTATTGAAAAGAAAGTTGAAAGTTTTAAGTAGTAAGTTCAAAGTTTGAAAACTTAAAACTTAAAACTTAAAACGGCCATTAAAGGTCAAGTTCCTTAATCTTCCTGGTTAGCGTGTTCCGACCCCAACCAAGTAATTTCGCGGCATCATTTTTTCTACCATTGGTTTTTTGCAATGCAGCGTTTATTAAAATGCTTTCAACCTCGGAAATAAGCTGTGCTGCTATTTCAGTTTCGCCTGAGAGTAATTGCTGCTGCACTTTAGTGCTGAGTTTTTGTTTCCAGTTTTCGCCGGATTGAATATCTACCGATTGATTTTCTGCTACTAATTCTGCCGGTAAGTCTGAGATGTGCACTACCTGACCGGAGGTCATAACTGCAAGCCAGTGGCAGGTGTTTTCAAGTTGTCTTACATTGCCCGGCCAGCTAAGTGAAGTCAGATAGGCCATGGTGTCATCAGCAATAGTTTTAACTTCTGTTGTATCATCATCAATGGCGAGTTCTTTAACTGCGCGCTGCAGAAACAGCTTAAATAATGCAGGGATGTCTTCTCTGCGTTCCCGTAAAGCAGGGAGGTGAATGCGTATTACGTTTAAACGATGAAATAAATCTTCACGAAATAATCCCTGCTTAACATGCTGTTCAAGATTTTGATGGGTGGCGGCAATAACGCGTACATTAACTTTTATTGGTGTATGTCCGCCTACACGGTAGAAAACGCCTTCAGCCAGCACACGCAACAAACGGGTCTGTAATTCGGCTGGCATGTCGCCTATTTCATCAAGAAACAAAGTGCCGTCATCGGCCTGTTCAAAGCGGCCTTTTCGTAATGCCTGCGCACCGGTAAAGGCACCTTTTTCATGGCCAAATAATTCAGACTCTAACAATTCTTTGGGAATGGCTGCAGTGTTTAAAGCAATAAAAGCATTATCTGCTCGCGGGCTGTGTTTATGAAGTGAGAGCGCAACCAGTTCTTTACCGGTGCCGGATTCACCGGTAATTAAAACACTGATGACGGATTTTGATAAACGCCCGATGGTGCGGAAAACCTCCTGCATTGCGGGCGCAGCACCAATGATTTCGGGTCCATTTTTATCAGTAGTAAGCTGGTTCTGATTTAACTGTTTTTTGTTACAGGCACGTTGCGTGACTTCTACGGCGTCATCGATGTCAAACGGTTTAGGTAAGTATTCAAATGCACCCCCTTTATAAGCTGAAACAGCGCTATCTAAATCGGTGTGCGCGGTCATAATGATAACAGGCAAATCCGGGTAATCAGATGAAAGCCGGGCAAGCAGTTCCAGGCCATCAATGCCGGGCATGCGTACATCGGTAATAATGGCGTCTGGTTGTTGCTGTTTTAATTTATCTAAAATAGTGTTGGCATTGTCGAAACTGGTAACAATAAAATCAGCGCCTTCAAGGGCTTTTTGTAAGACCCAGCGTATCGAGTCATCATCGTCAATAATCCAGATATGCGATTGTGATATCGTGGGCGTGGTCATTCATCCGCTCCGTTATGGTTGTTCATTATGTAAGTTAATGGGTAATAAAATAGTAAAAATGGTTTTACCGGGTTTGCTGGTAAATTCGATTAAACCGTTATGTTGTTGTATTAATGATTGTGCGATCGAGAGACCCAGTCCGGTGCCTTCAGCATGACCGGTAATCATCGGCATAAATATTTTTTCCTGCAATTCTTTTTTAACGCCACTGCCATTGTCTTCGATATCAATTCTGGCGACTAGTGGATAGGTGTGTGAACCGATATTGCAATTACGCTGTGTCCGCGTTTTAAAAAGAACTTTTGCTTTATTGTTACTGGCCGTTGAATCGGTAATTGCAGCGGAAGTTGAAGCAGTAACGGCGTTACGTGTAATGTTTAATATCACCTGAATCATCATTGATTCATCAGCGTGTAGCTCAGGGATGCTGGGGTCATAATCAGCCATTATTATAAGCTGATCATTTTCTGCCAGTACCAGTTGCCGTACATGCTCTAAAATTTTGTGTATGTTGACATCATTTTTTACCGGTATATCTTTTGGTCCAACCATTCGATCAAGCAGGTTCTTTAAGCGGTCGGTTTCATTAATAATAATTTGAGTGAACTGTTTGTTCTCGCTACTATTGGGTCCTTTTTCAAGTTCTCTTTCGAGTAACTGCGCGGCACCTCGAATTCCCCCTAGTGGATTTTTTATTTCGTGTGCCAGTCCTCGTAATAAACTTTTACTGGCTTCATACTGGCTGAGTATGCTTTCTTCGTGTGAAAGTTTGTGTTGTGTTTTTAAACGAATAAATTCGAGTAATAAAAATTTGCCTTTATCCTGGTATTGAACTGGCGACACAGAATAATCAACATCTATTATCTGGTGATGATGCAGGCTTAATTGATCGTCGTACACGGTATAAGGGTGTGCCGAGATAAGGGAGCGCTCGAGACGATCAAAAAACTCATGCTCATTGATGATCAACTGACGAATATTTTTCTTAACTGCGCGGTTATTGCTGATATGAAATAACAGCTCAGCTGCCGGGTTGAGGCAAATGATTTGCAGGTTTTCGCCAATGACGATAACAGCAGAGTGCAGGTTATCAACGATTGTTTGCGGAGAATTGTATTCAGAAGTGACCATAGTAGGTTTAATGCAATAACTGAACCAGTTTCATAAATATAAATTTTATATTTATGACATGTTTTTCAATATGTTATGACTGATTAAATATTTATATGGGGGTAAGTAGAAATTAACTCCATTTTAGCGCACCATTGTGGTGCATTGCTAGCGTTCCAGGATAAGTTTTTAGTCAGGTGTGATGGCGGGTTGTAGAGACAAGGCATGCCTTGTCTCTACGGTGTGTTGCAAATGCTGCGGTGCTAAATAAAAATAATGTTTAATCTTCCATTTATGGCCATAACCGGATATTCGTTTATCTAGCCTTTCTTTGTACCACGGCGTTTTTAATATGTATCGTGATGGATTTTGTGCTCTTGATGATTTTTCCTTTTTTATTTCTCACCTGTGCCTGAAGTGTGTGGCTGCCACGGTCAGAACGGCCAATTTGCAGCAACAGCTTTTGGCTATTTTTAACCATTGCTTTGCCGTCCATCATTAACCAGATATTATGACCTTCTGATGTGGCCAGTGCAGGACTAAGTTGCAGTGAAACGCTTAGCGCCGGTGCATTCCAGATAGTTTGCTCGTTTTTTGGCGCGGTGATACGAAATTTTGTGTATTTTGTTGCTGCCTGTTTTTCTTCTTCAACAACTTCCTGTTTGGGTGCGATTTTAGTCGCCTCAATAACCGTTATCGGTGGCGGTGTGATTTTTTCAGCATTTTCAAATGGCGTGTCAGAATAAACCACATTGCCGGCTTCATCCAGGCCCTTATATAACCCGGCATGTACAGTAAAGCTAAATATGAGTGTTATCAGTAAGCTTTTTAATAGTATATTTATCATAAATTTAAGCATAGCTTTTGTTTAAGTTCATGGCAACAAAAAAGCCTCACAGGTAAAATTTGTGTGAGGCTTTTAATATAAGCTGTCGTTCTTCTGTAGGAGCGGAAGCTTGTTCCGCGATTTAGTCAAACCCTAAGATGAAAAGCAGCCTGGCTTTATACGCTGTAGTACATATCAAACTCACAAGGGTGTACAGAAGCACGGTAACGCTGAACTTCTTCACTCTTCAGTTCAATAAAGCCATCGATAACATCATCATCGAACACACCGCCTTCGGTTAAGAATGCGCGATCTTTATCCAGCTCTTTTAATGCTTCATCAAAAGAGAAGGCAACCTGTGGGATTTTTGCTTCTTCTTCTGGTGGCAGGTCATACAGATCTTTATCTGCAGAAGCACCGGGATCAATTTTGTTCTTGATGCCGTCAAGGCCGGCCATCAGCATGGCAGCAAAACAAAGATAAGGATTGGCTGAGTTATCACCAAAACGTACTTCGATACGACGTCCTTTAGGGTTTGAAACGTGTGGAATACGGATGGCAGCAGAACGGTTACGGGCAGAATAAGCCAGCATAACAGGTGCTTCGAAACCGGGAACAAGACGTTTGTAACTGTTAGTTGAAGCGTTAGCAAAGGCATTAAGCGCTTTAGCATGTTTGATAATGCCACCGATGTAATAC
>Ga0164313_10000678_pt1 | contig 28211 bp, 27 predicted proteins | sample GuaBasSedimGuay4_FD_113735 | JGI IMG/M metagenome (GOLD analysis project Ga0164313, IMG submission 113735) | Subseafloor sediment microbial communities from Guaymas Basin, Gulf of California, Mexico - Guay4, Core 4569-4, 0-3 cm | ecosystem: Environmental > Aquatic > Marine > Hydrothermal vents... | reverse complement strand
TCATGCGCATCGCTTCGGTGGGTTCGGCGCTGCCGCCTCACTTTTACGACCAGGACGCCCTCATCAGAGCGTTTAGGAAGCACTGGGCCAAACGCCACTTCAATCTGGACCGTCTGGAACAGCTCCACCGGAATGTTCTGGTCGGTGGGCGGCATCTGGCGCTGCCCATAGAGGACTACGACAGGCTCGAGACCTGGGGCATGGCCAACGACGCCTGGATTCGGGTGGCCCAGGAGGTCGGCGAGAGCGCCATCCGAAAAGCACTCGAGCGGTCGCATCTCACCGTCGACGACATCGACTGTCTGTTCACGGTGACAGTGACCGGGATCGCGACACCCTCGCTCGATGCTCGGTTGATGAATCGACTCGGTCTGCCTTCGCGGGTCAAGAGAGTGCCGATCTTCGGTCTCGGGTGCGTTGCCGGGACAGCAGGAATCGCCCGAGCGGCCGACTATGTCCGAGCTTTTCCCGACCACGTCGCTGTGCTGCTGTCGGTGGAGCTGTGTTCCCTGACTCTCCAGCGGGAGGACCTCTCGATTCCGAACCTCATCGCTTCCGGGCTCTTCGGCGATGGAGCGGCGGCAGCTGTGGTGGTCGGTGAGAATCGGCAGACCGACGGCCCCCGGATCGTCGACACCCGGTCGATCTTCTACCCCGACTCGGAAGACGTCATGGGATGGGACATCAGCGAAAACGGATTTCGCATCATTCTCTCGGCCGATGTCCCCGAGGTGGTTCGCCGGCATCTGCGTGGAGACGTCGATGCCTTTCTCCAAGAGCATGGACTGACCCGGACCGACATCGGTATTTGGATATCCCACCCCGGTGGACCGAAGGTCTTGGAAGCGATGCAGGAAACGCTCGAGCTTCCCGGAACCGCGCTGGAATCCTCCTGGAGGAGCCTCCGCGAGGTGGGAAATCTGTCATCGACCTCGGTCCTGTTGGTGCTCGAGGAGGCGCTACGTCAGTCATCGCTCCAAGCGGGCGAATTCGGTCTCATGCTCGCCATGGGGCCCGGCTTCTGTTCGGAGCTGGTGCTGCTTCGTTGGTAACGGGATCCCGATACGAGGACAATGGTTGAACAGAATATTGGAGGATGAGAAGGTGTCGGAAGGGATCGACTCGCGGGTGGTTTACACCTCGCTCGTAGCAGTGGTGGCGGTGATGCGTCTCATCGAACTCGCGATCTCACGGCGCAACATCGCTCGCCTCGAGGCCCGCGGCGCCATCGAAGTCGGTCGGTCTCTCTACCCGTGGATGGTCGCGGTCCACACGCTGTTCCTCGTGGCATGCGTGGCGGAGGTCTGGCTCCTCCATCGTCCTTTTATTCGGCCGATCGCAGCCGTGACTCTGGGTTTGCTGGTCGCCGCCTCTGCGTTGCGGATCTGGGTCATGGTGACCCTGGGAGAGCGTTGGAGCACCCGGGTCGTCGTCCTGCCCGAGGCCAAGCCGGTGAAGGGTGGACCCTTTCGTCGGATACGGCATCCCAACTACCTTGCGGTGGTCGTGGAGATCGCGGCACTACCCATGGTCCACACCGCCTGGTTGACGGCGGTTGTGTTCAGCCTTGCCAATGCGCTGGTTCTTTCGAGCCGGATCAGAACCGAAGAAAAGGCCCTCGCTGAATTCGGACCCTATCTGAATGACATGGGTGATCGACCCAGATTCCTTCCGGAGGCGTGATGACCCGGGCGCATGAACTCGGGATTCTCGAGCAGATCGAGTGTCTGGCCCGCGAGCACGTTGGATTCAGGGGCGAGCTCCGTCGGGAGCTTCGACTTGTGGAGGATCTCGAGCTCGACTCGCTCAGGGCACTGACCCTGGCGGTGGAGGTGGAGAATCACTTTCGGTTCTGTATCGAACCCGAAATCGAGGCTCGGATCCTGACTGTGGGTGATCTCATCGACGTGATCGGCGCCCATGTGGAGGATCATGCTGACTGACACCATCGGCGGGTTTCTCGAGAGTGCGAAGGCGAGACATGATGTCGGTTTACGATTTCTCGACCGCCAAGAGAGGGCAACCTTCTACTCGTGGGCCGAGATTTGGAGGCGAGCGTCATCTGTTGCCGGGCGACTCCATGGCGAAGGGATCGAAAAGGGTGATCGTGTTGCCCTGGTTTATCCCACATCCATTGATTTCATCGACACCCTTTTCGGGACGATCCTTGCGGGTGCGGTGCCGGTGCCGCTCTATCCACCCGTGCGCCTCCATCGGCTCGATGACTACAGCGCGGCCACGGCGCGGATGCTCGAGGCGGTCTCGGCGAAGCTGGTTCTGGCCGATGGCAGGTTGCGCCCGATTCTGGGATCTGCGGCAGCTGCGGCCGGACCACCGCTGGGTTGTCGGACGCTGTCCGATCTGGCACAGAAAGAAGACGTGACGGTTCTCCGCTCAGGCGATGATCTGGCCCTGATCCAGTTTTCATCGGGCACAACGGTGCATCCCAAGCCCGCGGCGCTGAGCCATCGCGCTGTGGTCGCACAGACAAAGGCCCTCAACGCGCATTGGCCGGACGAGGATGGATGCATCAACAGTGGGGTCAGTTGGCTCCCGCTCTACCACGATATGGGTCTCATCGGCTGTGTCATGACGGCACTGGAACGGCCTGGAACCATGACCCTCATCCCCCCGGAACTCTTCCTCGCCCGTCCGGCGGTCTGGCTGCGCGCCCTTTCCTCTTACCGGGCGACGATATCGGTGGCGCCGAATTTCGCCTTTGGTCTGTGCATCGAGAAGATCAAGGACGAACAACTCGTCGGGGTCGATCTGTCGAACTGGACCATCGCGCTGTGCGGCGCGGAGCCGGTGGTACCGAGGGTGCTCAATCGGTTCATCGAGACCTTTGAGCCGTTTGGACTCCGATCTTCTGCACTGACACCGGTCTACGGGCTCTCCGAAGCAACTCTGGCGGTGACGTTCTCGGATCTCGACAAACCGTTCGTCAGCCGGCGATTCGACCGCGATCTTCTGAGCAATGCCGGTCGGGCCGTCGAATCGGAGGATGGGTTGGAGCTGGCCTCTTTGGGGAGACCCCTCGAGGGTGTCGAGTTGAGAATCGTCGATGGTGACCGATCGGATCTTCCACCGGGGGTCGTGGGTGAGGTGCTCGTGCGCGGTCCATCAGTCATGGAGGGCTATTTCGATCGACCGAATGCCACCCAAGAGGTGATGCGTGATGGTTGGCTCGACACCGGCGATCTTGGATTTCTCCACGCGGGAGAGCTTTTTCTCTCCGGTCGAAAGAAAGATGTTCTGATCCTGCGTGGGCGCAACCATGCGCCCACCGAGGTCGAGTCTGTGGTGGACGAAATCAATGGGGTGCGATCGGGGTGCTCGGTGGCGGTCTCGTGGCTGCCCGAAGGGGCCGACGGCGAGCTTCTGATGTTGCTGGTCGAGACCAAACGCGGGGCAGACCGGCCTGACGATGCCGAGTTGGTGGATGCGTGTCGGCGTGCCGTACGGGTGTCCGCCGGTCTCGAACTCGATGTGGTGGAGGTGCTCGAGCCGGGCACGCTGCCGCGCACCTCATCCGGCAAGCTTCGGCGGGCGGAGAGCTTGCGGCTTTATCTCGCGGGCGAGTTGGTGGCGCCGGAGAAGATGACGCCGTGGCGGCTTGCCGGCGCCGCTTTCCAAGGCTCTCTGAAGCTCGCCCGCCTCCATCGGAAGAACCGCAGTCGTGGGTGAGTGTCCTGATTTCGTCATCGTCGGAGGTGGCCCGGCCGGGCTCGCAACCGCAATCGAGGCTCACCGGGCCGGACTTTCGGCCGTGGTCCTGGACCGCCGTCAACCTCCGATCGATGTGGCCTGTGGCGAGGGGCTCATGCCCTCTGGGGTCGAACGACTCCACAGCCTCGGTGTTCGGATACCGGAGTCCGAGGCATGTCTCTTCCACGGTGTGCGATACATCGACAACGGGGTGATTGCCCAGGCTCGATTCGCGGAGGGCGCCGGGCTCGGGATCAGGCGGACCGTCCTTCACCGGGCTCTGATGGAGCGAGCCGGCGAACTCGGCGTCGATCTTCAATGGGGAGTCACCGTGCGCCGGCTTGACGGCGCACGGGTTCTGACCGATCAGGGTCAGTTTGACGGCCGCTGTGTTGTGGCCGCAGATGGCCGTCTCTCTCGTCTTCGAAGCCTGGCTGAGATTCCCACATCGTGCGCTTCGCGGCGACGGTTCGGCGTTCGCCGTCACTATCGATGTACGCCGTGGACCGATGCGGTGGAAGTTCACTGGGCTGACGAGGGTGAGGTCTATGTGACGCCGGTGGGGGACGAGATCATCGGCGTGGCTGTGCTGACTCGAACTGTGCCGCTCGATTTCAATCGGCACTTGGAGTGCTTCCCCGAGCTCGCTCGAAGGCTCCAGGATTCAGAGGTGGTGTCCAGCGACCGCGGCGCAGGACCCTTCGGCCACCGGCCGAAGACCGTCGTTCGAGGTCGTGTGGCACTGGTCGGTGATGCGTCGGGCAGCCTCGACCCCGTCACGGGCGAGGGTGTCTCGGTGGCCATCGGTCAGGCGCGTGCGCTGGTCGGTGCCGTCAAACGTGGGCGGATCAACGACTATATCGATGATCATCGTCGGATCATGCGGATGCCGAGCCTGCTGACCGAACTTCTGCTCGTAGCCGAGACGCGTCCGTGGCTGCGACGTCGGATGATCCGGGTCTTTTCAGCCAGTCCACGTCTCTTCGACCGATTGGTCAACACGGTTGGTCGAGGTGGGCGGTTGGTCAGAACCCGCCGCTGAACTGGAGCCGGGTCTCGACAATGGCGTCCGGTGAGTAGCCGGGGCAGCGGATGGCGTCGCGGAAGGCGCGCTCCTGACCTGCCTTGAGGACGCTGACCGAGATGGTGTCGATGCAGATCAGCGAACCATCGGCTGAGAAGAAGCTGAGATCGAAGGTGGCGAGCTTGTAGCCCGTGGTTGTGTGGTTGGCGACCACCCCCATGACATCGACCCAGGTCGGGTCTGCGGCCTCGTGGGCGATGGCGCCGATGACCGGGAAGTCGGTCGTCGCCGCCGGTGCGAGATCAGCTTCCGGTTCGGTGGCGGTGGTGGCTGCCACCGCCGCCGTGGCCGCCACGGGCACGACGGGATCCGGGAGGAGATTGGGCGCGGAAGCGGGTGTTTCTGCCGTCGTCGGTGCTGCTGCGGCCTGGGGCTCGCCGACGGCTTCGGCGGTCGCCGGTGGTGGAACCGTCTCGGTTCCGGGGCAGTCGTCGGCGCTGGTCACGGCAAGCGCGGCGTACTTCTTGGCAACCTTCTGCGCGACACCGGTGAGGCGTCCGTCAGACCACTCGAGGAAGTCACCGTCGCCTTTGCCACGTCGCCCGGTGAGGCCTGTCATGAGGTCGTCTACGTGGTCCATCACCTTTCCGTTGGTGGCGCTCAGGAGGAGAACCAGACCACCGTTGTCACCGATTTCGGCGCTTTGGAGCGCCAGCGATGACCCCGGAGGCAGCGACACCCGTGTGTCGATTGAACCCTTGCAGAGTTCGACACCGAGGAAGTCGATGGCGTGGGCTGGGAGGACTGCTGTGAGGAGCGCAATTGTCACGATTGTGGTGATTCTCATCGGTGTTTCTCCCGTCTGATGCGAAGAGTATCAGGGTGTGCGAAGGTATGGATGATTCGACCTACTTTCAATTCTGCCCGGAGAAATCCGATGGATCCGGGGAGAATTGAAGAGGCGGGGTGCCGCGCGCCCTCGACATCCCATGGCGCCTCGGCTACACCCTGGGTGAGCCGAACAACGCCGAACTCCAACGCGAGGTGCTGCTGCAGGCCCTCGCGCTCACCGACCGGGATGACATTCCGGTCTTGGAGCCGTTCACATCAGTCGGCGAGGACGGCTGACCACTCCTGCAGCAGTCCGAAGACGTTGACCCATCGTTCGATGTACTCCCGATCGATGTCATCGCCCATTACCGCCAGCACCCCTCGAATATCACGAAGATGCTTGTCCGAGCCACCGTCGTGGAAGAAAGCCAATTTCTTGATGATTACATCCTCCGGTGACGCGAAACTCACCTCACGACTCGGGGCGATCTTGAGGCTTTTCGCTCTCGAAAACCGACTGTGATTGAAATCGGTGTCCTCGGCAACCATCACGTCGATCTTGAGGCCGGAAGTCGGATGAAGGATGTTGAACTGGCTGTGCCTGTCGATCGCATCTTCGACCGCGTCCGGACTGATGTAGAAGTCGTCGGCGGGGAAGGCGGCGCAGAGAGCCGGGACCTGATGGGAGAACATCTTGACCACGACGTCGATGTCGTTGGTGAATCGCGGTTCGCCGTATGCGATTGTCGCCACCGAACCAGTCACCATATATGGAATCCCGAGTTCCTCGAGAGTATTCGCGAGGCACTCGAGGAGTTCAGCCTGATTCACCGGAGAGCCTTCGAGCCACCTCGATGGCCACTCTCTCGTCATCCCACTCGGGATGCGCGTCTGAGAGGAGATTGACCAGTATGGAGCGGGCTGAGTTCCACATCTCGAACCCAGTCTGCAAGCGCTCTGCCGCGGTCATCGCTCGAAACATTTCCACTGATGCGGGTTCGGGTGTTTCTATTCGCGGAGTGTGCAGCGTCATGCTCCCATTGTACGTTGGATCGACTACCGGCTCTCCACCTGTTTACGGATCTCGACGGCGGCCTTGAGGGCGGCGGCGCCGGTTCTTCCGTCGACGTGGGGTGATCCCTCGCCGCGGCAGGCGGTGACGAAGGCGCTCAGCTCGGCCTTGAGCGGCTCGTCCTTTTCGACCTCGATGATCCGCGGCGCGATCTCGATCCCGCTTTCGGTGCGGACCAGGCTCGCCGAGTGGACGCTCTGTTCGCCGTAATCCACCGAGAAATAGGCCTCGCTGCCGAAGATTCTCAGCTTGCGGATCTTCTCCGAAGAGACCCGGCTGGCGGTGAGATTTGCGACCAGGCCGCCCGGGAACTCGAGCCACGCGTGACATTGATCGACCTTGTCGGTGAGCACAGGCACCCCGACAGCACGGATCTCGGAAGGCGCCTCTCCGGCCACCGCGAGGGTGATCTGGAGGTCGTGGATCATCAGATCGAGGATGACATCGACATCGACGGAGCGGGCGGTGAAGGGCGAGAGCCGCTGCGTCTCGAGATAGCGCACGCCTTTGGCGAGACCGAGGGCCGTCTGCACCGCCGGATTGTGGAACTCCACGTGACCCACGGCGAGGACGAGGTTTCGATCATCAGCCATGGCGATGAGTTCGGCGGCCTCTTCGAGGGTGGCGGTGATGGGTTTCTCCACCATGACGTGGCAGCCGTGCTCGAAGAGCATCCCGGCGGTCTCGCGGTGGTTCACCGTGGGTGTCGCTACCACGACGAGGTCGGCATCGCCGGCTGCCTCGGCGGTGGGAAGAGCGGTGACACCATACTCACTGGTGATGGCCTCGAGCTGCTCCGGGTTGGCGTCATAGGCGCCGATGAAATCGATACCGGCCATCTGCGAGAGAATGCGGGTGTGGTGGCGGCCGAGATGGCCGGTTCCGACGACGGCTGCTTTGAGATTCGTATCAGTCATGGGGCGAAGAATAGCGTACCGGGCGTGGGGGAGTACAATCGGCGCCGGAACCCGGTGGTCGGAGGACTCAACCACTTCCTCGATCTTCGCGATCTGGTCGCCGAAGAGACAGGAGTTGCCGCCCAACGCCGGCCAATCCAATAGATGACCCAGGAGGAACCGATGTTTGACCTCAACAAGCTTCTGATCGATGTGTTTGACCCGCAGTCCGGTGAGCTCGTGGCGGTGGTGGTGGACGAAGCCACCGACGCAGTCCCCGACCACGATGGCTGGAAGGCGCGTCGTGAGATGGCAGAAGAATGGCGTCAGGCCTTCACCAAACTCGGCGCCGAGCGCGGCTTTGATGTCCGTCCGATGGTGAGCTTTCCCGCCACCGGCGCCAACAACGGCGATCTGCCGTCAAACGGCGCCATGGGCGGTGAGACCGTCGATCTTCTCGAGATCCTCACCGGATCCACCCTCGTGATCGCCATGACCGAGTTCTCGGCGACGGCGCCGTTGGTTCACATCGCCGAGGCGACGGATGATTTCCGAGCGGCATCCATGCCCGGCGTCGAGAAGCGCATGGAGGGCACCGCGCTGGCCGCCGACTACGCTCAAGTGGCTGCCCACTGCAAGGCGATCTGCGATGCCATGGCCGGCGCCCAGATCTGCGATGTGCTCTTCACCACCGGTCACCGCTGCTTCTTCGATCTTCGCCAGCGCACGGCCGAGATGGATGACGGATTCCTGCCGCGTGGAAAAGAGGGCGATCCCATCATCAACCTGCCCTCGGGCGAGACCTTCATCGTGCCCTACGAGGGTGAGATCCTCGGCCTTCCGTCGTGGACGGCGGGGACGATCCCGGTGGTGGAGGACGACGAGATGGTGCTCTTCCACGTGGTCGCCAACTGCGTCCAGGTGGTCGAAGGCGATGGTTCCGTGGCCGAGCGCTACGCCGAGTTCTTCAACGACGATCCGGCGAGGTCCAACATTGCCGAAGTGGCATTCGGTGTCAACGAAATGGCCGAGGTCACGGGGTGTGTCCTCGAGGACGAGAAGGCCGGGTTCCACTGGGCCTTCGGTCGCTCGGACCACCTCGGGGGCGTTGTCGGGGTCGATGATTTTGCCGGCCCTGAGAACGTCGTCCACCAGGACATCGTCTATGCCAAGGGCAACCCCATCCAGATCGAGCGCGCCGACATCGTCCACCCCGATGGCCGCCGCGTCACCATCATCGAAGACGGCGAATACAAGGTCTGACGATGGCGGCGGATGCCGCCATCGTCAGACAATTATGAATTCTCAATTATGAATTATGAATTTCATCGCACCATCGCACCATCGCACCATCGCACCATCGCACCCGGTTTCCTGCGCCGGAGTCAGCCGGATGTAGCGAAATTCATAATTCATAATTCATAATTCAAAATTAATGTTGTGTTGTTGCGCTACCCTGTTGGTGAACCGGAGGATGTATGACTGACGAAAAAACCACCCTCAAAGCCGCCATCGAGGCCCGTGGGCCGTTGGCGGTGTGGGATCTGATGACCGACGATGAGAAGAAGACGGCGGCCGGTGCCCTGTGGACCAACGCCGATCGCGAGAGCCGGATGGCTGTCGAGATGGTGGTCGCCAAGGAGATGAAGTTCCGACCCCAGTCGGTTCGGAAACTCTCGGCCGAGCGGGTGGCGCCGATGTTGGCGCGGATCGCGGTCGAAATGCCCGAAACGGCTTTCTTCCAGTTTCTGTTTCACTTCCACATGGCCGAAGGCCGCAAACTGATGGTGGAGTACCTCGATGCGGTGGGTCTTCCCCATGAGGACGGAGTCCTCGATCTGCCAGAGGATGCCGAGGCGCCCACCGAGGAAGCCGCCGCCGGACCCGCTCGCGAGCTCATCACCAAGTACGGCCGCGAGGCGCTGGTCTATCTGGGAACCCTCGCTGTCGCCGATGCGGATTTCTGGGCCGGGATGACGCCCTTGCTCGAAGGCTGGGACGAGGACGGGGAAGCCGTCTAAGTCAATTATTAATTATGAGTTATGAATTATGAATGACATCGCACACTGTTCCCTTCGCGAAAGTGAGTCGGGTGTAGCGAAATTCATAATTCATCATTCCTAATTCATAATTCTGCAGCTTCGATCAGTAATCGAAGCTGCGGCGATAGGTCGCCGAATTGCGCTCGGTCTCGTGCACTGTGACGGCGGCGAGTCGGATCTTTTCGGGCATATCGGCTTCGATGCGGTCGTAGAAGACCCTGGCGAGGTTTTCCGATGTTGGGATGATGCCGGAGAGCCAGGGGACCTCGATGTTGAGATGGCGATGGTCGCAATCCGTGACGACGACCCGGCGGATGATCTGCTTGATGTCCTTCATGTCCATCAGATAGCCGGTCTCGGCATCCGGCTCACCTTCCACCGACACCTCGATGACATAGTTGTGGCCGTGGCCGTGCGGGTTGTTGCACTTGCCATATACCTCACGGTTCCATTTATCCGGTTTTTCCGGGTTGTGGAGCCTATGGGCGGCTTCGAAGTAGACCTTGACGGTGACGATGGTTGCCATTCAATTCCCTTCATAGGTAGCAAAACGGAGGGGGTGGTGTATTCCACGAGGTTCAGACTTTCGTCGTTTCTGCCGCCGCCCGGGAATTGAGGCGGCGCCTCGGTCGGCGCCGATGAGAGCCGAACTGTTCGGACGCGAGAACTGCGATGTTGTGGGGGCTGGCGTCCCGCCTGCCCTTCAGAGCCCTATCGGGATCCGTGGTTTTGCCACGATGTCAGACAGTCCTCAATCAGCCCTTGTCCACTCTCAGTGGCGATGGCCTTCGGCTCATCGACCGTTGGTCCTTGAGCGGTGTCTTTGAAACACGGAGCGCACGGTGAACCACGGAGAAGCCACAGGGAGCTGATTGACTCATCGCAGATTGCCCGTTCCCCGATTCCCCAACCGCGATGGTTTTTGGATCGAAACCCCGTGGAGCCACCATGGTCCTCCGTGATCTCGGTGTTTCAATACACCGCTGAAGCCACCACAAACGATCCACGAAGTTGCTTGATGCTCCGCGGTTCCATTGTGGGCGGGTGTCCGGGTTGATCCTGGTGAGAGATCGTCCGCCCCTACGGACGTGGAGATGGGGGAACCGGAACGAAGCAATGTTGCAACTCGAGTGAAAGGTAGAGGTGGAAGACGAGGCTCTGGCCGTCGTCGAATCCCCGTTCCCACTTTGACTTCTTACCGGATGGCGGGCGCTCCTTCCAGGTTGAAAAGGACGCGTCGATCAGCGTCGAGCAATTGTTGATATTCAGGGATTGCAGTTCCTCTGCCCCTGCAGCGAAACCATCGAGGTAGTCGGCGTCGCGTTCGATGTCTTCCGCCGCTTCGGCAGCTTCGGCAGTTGCCTTCTCGATCCCGGCTGCGACCGCGGCATTGGTCTGCTCGGCCTGCCAGACTTCGTATCGGGCGAGAGTCTGGTCGTAGTCCGATGGGTACGGTCGTCGCTCCCGGCCGTTCCAATCGCTGGAGTCCTGAGCGTCTCCCTGTGATTCATGGGTGGTCACGGCCGTTGTCAGAGCGCTCATGATCAGGTCGATATCGCCACTCTTGATGGCGGTCCGACCGACTTCGAAGATCAGCTGAGCCTGGCACTCGCGTTCCTCCCAGAGCTCGAATGGGCCATCCTGTCGAGACACGAGTACCGGTTCAGCGAGAGTGGTCAAGAGATCGACCCTGGCGCGTTTGACCTTGATCTTGTCGATCTTGACCAGTTCGCCGGCTTCGAAGCGCTGATTGGCCCTGCTGGACACCCCGGCGGGGCCGATGGTGTTGTCGGAGTAGGTTCCCGAGCAAGAGGACCAGACCTCCACTTCGAGGACCGCCCAAGCTCCTCTGAGTCGTCGGTCGAGTTCGTCATCGAGCTTTGACGCCGAAACCGGACCGACGCCGAGGAACAACACCACCATCGTCACGAGAGCACAGACTCGCCTCATGGGACCTCCATTAGCTCGAGCGAGCCTATCAAGACCGGCTCTGCCATAATGCCCGCGACCCATGAATACCGAATATCACACCACCTCGAGTGCTCCCGCAGGTCGACGCGAGAACCCGATGGATCGGCAGCTCCTGGCTGTGCCCGTCATCATCGCCATCAATGTGCTGGTCTTTCTCGCATGGCAGGCGATCCGATATGTCGATGGTCTCGGGAAGGTCATGGTCGAGAACTTCCTGGTCAGCACCGCCCACTTGTTCGGTGGTGTTATCAATTTGATCGATGACTATGTCCACCAACTCGAAGGAGGTGCATGGTGGACGTTGTTGACCGCGGCGTTTTCCCACAACGAGCTTTGGCACATTGCGCTGAACATGTTTGTGTTGTGGAGCTTTGGCACAGTGCTCGAAAGGCTCTGGGGAATCCGGGTCTTCGTCGTCTTCTATATCACTGCCGCAATCGTCGCGTCGGCCAGTCACTGCTTTGTTTCATCGGTCCTGATGGGGAACCCGAGTATCACCGCGTTGGGCGCGTCCGGGGCCGTATCCGGGCTCCTCCTCGCCTTCGCGCTGATGTTTCCAAAGCACAAGATCCTCGTCTTCGGGGTGATCCCGATACCGGCCCTCATCGGGGCGCTCGCCTTTGTCGCCATCGATCTTTGGGGTCTTTTCGCCCAGACCCAGGGCGGCGGGATCGGGATCGGCCACGGCGCGCACCTCGGTGGTGCGCTCTGTGGCTTTATCTTCTGGGCGTCGTATCTGCGGACCCGGTTCAAACGACCAACCGCGGGGGACTCCTTTCAGATGGCCATGACGCCCGCAGATGTCCAGGAGTTTCAACGGCTCCGGCAGAAGCTCGATCACGAGGGACCAGACGCCCTGACACCGAAAGAGAAGGTCTTTCTCGAGCAGATCCGCGAGCGCGTCATGCAGGCGCACCAGCAACGTTGACAATCGAGGTCCGGGTAACCCAGTGAGCCCAACCTACGTACTCAAACCTGAAAGGTCCGGGCTGTAAGATGGTCCCGAGGGTCACAACATGAGTTCTTTTGTTCAAGATACGTTTGTCGTTACGTTGGTGTTCACTCTACTCGCTCTGCCGGTGGGTGCACAGGATGAGAGCGCGTCCTTTCGCGGCGAGACCACCGTCAACGTGGTCGAGGTACCGGTCCAAGTCTTCGACAAAAAGACCGGTGAGCCCGTGGTGGGTCTCACCGCGGCCGACTTCGAGATCTACGAGGACGGTGTTCTTCAACCGATCTCGAACTTCGCCGAGCTGTGGCGCAGCGATAGGGATGCCGTCGATCTCGGCGGGCTCGATGCCGAGGCCGTTGCGGTCGGATCCGAGGAGATCCGAACCCGCACCGTCGAGTTGGTGTATCTCTTCGATCTTTTTCTCATGAACAAGGAAGGCCGGAATCGGGCCGTCGATGGGCTCCGCACTGCGTATCGTGGTGGTGTGCCCGACGGCCAGAACATCAGCCTCGTGGCCTACAATGGCTCACTGGAGACCTTCGCCGATCGGACCGATGAGCGGGACGAGATCCTCGAGGCGCTCGACGAGCTCGGTTATGTCAAGACCCGGGGCAACCAGCAGACCATCGGTTTGACCGAGGAGCTCATCGACGAGCAGGTTTCGGGTGAGCGTGACCAGGCCTGGTTCGAGCGGCGTCAGCGCAACCGCGAGTTCATTGGCGAGTTGGAGGAGAGGGTCAACCGGGTTGGAAACGCGGCGGTTGCGACCATGTCGCGCTACGCGGCGGCCGATGGCCGACGGGTTCTGGTGGTCTTCACTCCCGGGCAGCCGAGGACCGACTGGGTCCCGGAGTACTCGACGGTGGACTTCGTCAACGCAGCCGTCGAGTACCCGGTGCACGATCTTTGGCACGATCTCGCCCTCGACGCCGCTGATCTCGGTTTCACCCTCTTCGTGGTCGACTCGTCAGGGGTCCGGGTGAACTTCGGCTCGGATGTGGAGACGGGCATCACCGACTCGCTCAGGAGTTCATTCGACGATGGCTCGGTCTTTCGTGCGCAAGGAGATCCGAGCAACGCGAATGTCGAATCCGCGACCGGCGGCGCCTCTGATTTCGCGTTCGATCCGGGCGGAGAGACCCAGAACCTCGGTTCGTGGCTCGAGCAGACGCGAAAGAGCCAGATGATCCTGGCCGCCACGGCAACCGGGGGAGACGCCCTTTTTGTTGACGACGTGGGAAAGGCAGTCGATGAGGTCAACCAGACCCTTGGCCACCACTACTCGGTGGCCTATGTCGCCGATCACTCCGGAGACGGCAAGGCCTACGACATCAAGGTTCGCGTCCCCGGGCACCCCCACTACCGGGTGGACTACCGGACCGGATACGTCGACCAACCGGCGGCAATACGTTCCGGACGGCGGCTGCGGTCGGCCATGCTCTTCGGCGATGACGCCAATCCGCTAGGACTGAGGGTTGAGCTCGGTGAGGCCGATGGCCGGTTCCGTCTTGGAGCAACCGGTTCAAAGCGAGTCACGATCCCGATCCACGTCAAGATCCCCTATGGCAGGTTGGAAATGATCCAGCGCGGCGACATCTACTGGTCAAAGGTGTGGATCACCCTCTTTGCCGAGGATGCGGCCGGCAACCAGTCCGAGATGTCGAGCCACGAACAGCCCATCACCATCGAGGCCGATCGTCACCAGCAGGCCATCGCCAAGGGCTATTTCAGCTATCACACCGGGGTGGAGATTGAGGGCGGTGAGCAGAAGGTCTTCATCGGGATCCAGGAAGAGCTCAGCGGCCGCACCAGCATCGTTCCCATCGAGTTCGACAACTAGTCTCTGAAGGTGGGGCCAGCCCCACCCTACTTCCCGACCCTGCGGTGTCCGTCGTAGGGTGGGGTTGACCCCACCTTCAGGATTGATCCCGTGGGTGCACTGCCACAACGCCAGTCAGACATCCTTCCAGCAACCTGCCGCCCGCGTGGTTACGGGCGCCTCGCCAGCAAGGGGTTGCCTGTCCTGCGATGGATTGTGGGAGCAGGCGTCCCGCTTGACCTTCAGAGCCCTGTCGGTGACCTTGTCTCACCACGAAGTCGGACACCCTTCAATCAGCCCTCGCCCACTCTCTATTGCGACGGGATCAGCGATGGTGCGATGAAATCTGCGTTTATCTGCGCTATCTGCGGTAGGTCCGTGCGATGTCTTTGCGTTCCCGGCGCCGTCGCGGTCTTCTTCACTCCGGCCGACCCGGCCCGCTCGCTCCGACCAGCGCGATCCCCAGATCGCCGCCATCGATCTCGATTCTCCGACAACGACCACTTGAGAGTGGAACCAGTATCATGCGTCTGGAGAATAGGTCACAAGGCCCGGGATGGCGGTCGCCGTCAGTACAGGGCAGCCCGAAAAGAGTGGAGCTTTCATGTCTGAGCGTGTCGGTGTCCTGCGTCAGTTCCCCCGGTCATTCTGGATGGCCAACGTCATGGAGATCTTCGAGCGGATGGGGTGGTACGGTTTCTACGCCGTCTCCACCCTCTATCTCACCGGTTCCATTGCCTCGGGCGGGCTGGGTTTTTCCTCCGAGGACCGCGGCGTCATCCAGGGCATCGCGACCTTCTTTCTCTATCTCTTCCCGGCGGTCTTCGGCGCCCTCGCCGATCGCTACGGTTTCAAGCGGATGTTTCTCGCTTCTGCGGTGGTGATGGCGCCGGCCTACATCCTGCTCGCCGCGCCGAGGACCTTCTGGGGTTTTCTCGGGGTCTACTTCCTGGTCGCCGTGGGCCACGGGATGTTCAAGCCTGCGGTGATCTCCACTGTGGCAAAGACAACCAATGAAGAGACCGGGTCCATGGGCTTCGGGATCTTCTACATGATGGTCAACATCGGCGGGTTTGCCGGGCCTGTCGTGGCCGGTGTCCTTCGCGGCTGGGATTGGAAGTATGTCTTCTGGGCTTCGGCCGGGTGGATCGTCGTCATGGGAATCACGTGCATTTTTCTCTACAAGGAGCCGCCCCGAGACGAGGAGACCGAGAGCCAGCGGAGCCTCGCCGAGGTCTTTGACGGGATGGTCGAAGTGGTGGGTAATCTCCGCTTCTTCTTCCTCGTCGTCGGTCTGCTGGTGATGCTGGTGATGGGATCCAAGTGGTGGAGCTTCCCCAAAGTTGCCCTGGTGGCCGGAATCTGGCTGGCGTTCAATCTGGGACTCGACGCGATCCTGCGCAACGCAGGAAAGGGCACGGGCGCCCCGTGGTATCTCCAGCCCATGCGGGTGGGCGAGGGTCGTTATCTCGTTTTCCTCCTGCTCATGGCCGGTTTCTGGACCTCGTTCAACCAGATCTTCATGACCCTCCCCGAATACATCCGCGACTATGTGGACACAACGGATCTCGTGAGCGCATTTGGACCGGCCGCAAACTGGGTGAGCGGAGTGTTCTCGAGCATTGGTTTCAACACCAGCGAATGGTCACGGGCGGTCCTCGAGAATGACCAGGTCAAGCCCGAGTTCATGATCAACCTCAACGCCGGCGCCATCGTTCTCTTCCAGGTCTTGATCGCTTATCTGGTTCGAAAGACTTCTCCTCTGACCTCGATCATCGCCGGAGTCTCGGTCACCGTCGTCAGCTTCATCCTCTATCTCGCGGGGAACTCCGGCTTCATCATCCTCTCGGCGATTCTGGTCTTCTCCATCGGTGAGATGCTCGCGAGTCCGAGATCGAAGGAATACGCGGGCCGGATCGCCCCGCCCGACAAGGTCGGGATGTACATGGGCTACTTCTACTGGTGTGTGGCCCTCGGAAACCTATTCGGCGGTCTGCTCTCGGGTGTCGCCTACCAGCACTTCGGACCCAAGGGTGTCGACAACCCCGATCTCATGTGGATCCTCTTTGCCGCCCTCGCCGCGTCAACCGCGATCATGCTGGTCGTATACAACCGCATCGTTCTCAAGAGGTCAGCATCGTAGAGCGTGTGTCGCTCGAAGTGGAATCTTGAAACACGGAGAACACGGGGGAACCACGGAGGGGCCACGGAGTATCCATTGACCCATCGCATGGGCTGACTGTCGGGATTGGCGTGTTGGGTCGGGAGGAGCCCGAGTCTCATCTGTGATGCCCCGTGGAATCCCCGTGGCTCACCGTGCTCTCTGTGTTTCAAATGGTGACGTGGGCGTTTGGTGCACGCGTTACAATCGGGCTGAGGTGAATTCGTGACGATTACGACGACAACCATGGTGTTGGTGCTGGCGGCGCTGGCCATCGGCGGTGTGCTCGGCTGGGTGCTGGCGACGTTGCGTGAGCGCGCCCGTACCGCGGCCGCAGAGTCCCGTGCCGATGCCGCCGTCGAGCGCCGGTCCGAGCTCGAAGGCGAGGTTGACGAACTCGCCGAGGCGCGTAGCGAACTCGAGCGCAAGGTGGCGGCGACCGACGTCGAGGTGCGTACCACGCGCGAGCAGCTCGAGGCCCAGAAGGCCTTTGTGGAGAGTTCGCGTAAGCAGCTTGAGGATTCATTCAAGGCCCTCGCATCAGATGCCCTCGAGGGCAGTTCACAGCAGTTCCTCAAGCTCGCCGAGCAACGCTGGCAGACCACCCGTGAAGAGGCGGCGGGTGAGCTCGAGAAGCGGAAGGCGGCCATCGAGACCCTCCTCGCTCCCCTCAAGCAGACGCTCAAGAACCTCGACGATAAGACCGGGGCCATGGAGAAGGAACGCCGCGGCGCCTATGATGCTCTCAAGGAGCATCTGACCCAGCTCCAGGGTGCGACCTCGAGCCTGCAGGACAAGACCACCACCCTTGCGTCGGCATTGCGCGGCACTCAGGTGCGCGGGCGTTGGGGCGAGATCGCGCTGCGAAACATCGCCGAGCTCGCCGGGATGAGCGAACACTGCGATTTTACCGAACAGACCACGGTGGGCGACGGCAAGCGTCCGGACATGGTGGTGAAGTTGCCTGAAGGCCGCCTCATCGCCATCGACTCCAAGGTGCCGCTGTCAGGATACCTCAAGGCGGTCGAGGCGGTTGACGATGCCGCTCGCGACGCCGGTCTGCGCGAGCACGTTGCCGCGGTGCGCGCCCACATCAAGGTGCTCGCCGCCCGCGATTATGCCGCCGAGCTCGAAGGCGATGTCGATCTCGTGGTTCTCTTTCTGCCCGGTGACCCGTTCCTTGCGGCGGCCTTCGGCACGGACCCGGACCTCCAGGTTGAAGCCCTGCGCTCTCGAGTCCTGGTGGCCACGCCCACCACCCTCGTCGCCCTCCTCCGCACCGTCGCGATTTACCACCAGCAGCGAGTGCTGGCAGACAACGCCAGGGAGATCGCCGACACGGCCCGTGAGCTCTATGATCGCGCCGCAAAGGTCGGCGATGACCTTGGGCGCGCTGGGCGCGGCCTCAAGACCGCCGTCGACGCCTATAACGCAGCCGTGGGCTCTTTCGAGCGTCGCTTCCTGCCCATGGGGCAGAAGTTGGTGGACCTCAAGGTCACCGAACAGTCGAGGCGTGAGCTCGCCGCCCCCGAACCCCTCGCCGTGACACCGAGGGTGATCGGTGGTGATGTCGAGGCCGAGACAGACGAAGAGGGTTGAGGACCAACCAGTCCGTTCTTGGTCGCCCGTGTTTCGTCGCGCCGTCGCAACCACGAAGGCATCGCACGGAGATACCGCAGATAGCGCAGATGGACGCAGATCTCATCCGATAGCGATAGGGATACCGATAGCGATAGCGAACACTCATCGGGCGCGTGACCGGGAAACGTTATCCTTCTCTGCATGACGCAAGAAAGATATCCCTCCATCCCTTTTGAATTCGAACGCCGTCATGACAAAGAGTCTGCATTTCGTGGCCGGTCCTTGCGGGACAGCCTTCGCACGCGGCGCTCGGTACGCGAGTTCTCATCGGACACGGTGCCGCGTTTCCTCATCGAGATCGCGATCGAGACGGCCGCCACCGCGCCATCGGGAGCCAATCGGCAGCCATGGCACTTCGTGGCGGTTTCAGACCCGGCGACGAAATCCAAGATTCGCGAGGCGGCAGAGGTCGAGGAGCGCGAGTTCTACGAGGGCGGCCGAGCCACCGAGGAGTGGCTCGAGGCCCTGGCGCCGCTCGGCACCGACTCGCGCAAACCCTTCCTCGAGACGGCGCCGTGGTTGATTGCGGTCTTCAAGGAGATCCACGGGGTGGCTGAGGATGGTTCGAAGATCACAAACTACTACGTCAACGAATCGGTGGGCATCGCCTGCGGGCTCTTTATCAACGCCATCCACCACATGGGTCTCGTGACCCTGACCCACACACCGCAGCCCATGCGGTTTCTCAACGAGATCCTCGGCAGACCGAAGAACGAACGGCCGTTCATCCTCTTTCCGGTAGGTTACCCGGCCGACGACTGCACCGTGCCCGATATCGGCAAGAAGCCCATCGAGGAGATTTTGACCTGGGTGGAGTGAGGGCAGGTCGGCCCGTCGTCCTTCAGCACCGGCCTTCTGGTCCGCCTTCGGTGGCCCAGCGTCGCACCATCGGCGTGGTCGCGCGGGGGTGACGGGAGAGGGCTACGACCACGCCGATGGCGCGACGGCGGCCTGCTTCGTTACGGGGACAGCCGCACCGAGAATTGCCTACAGCAGCACCGAGAAGCTGTGCTCCAGCTGTCGGGCGATCTGATCTCTTGTGAGATCGCTGAAGCCCTCGGCGTCGATGAAGGCAATCACGAAGCCCTCGCCGTCGGTGACTTCAGATCGGAAACCGGAAAGCCGCCGATTGGTGAACTCGAGGGAGACGGATCGCAATGATCCCATCTCCGGGTCCATAGCATCGGCCTGACTCATGACATAGCTGAGCTCGGCGCCGGTTCCCTCGAATCCATCCTCGGGAACGTTGCCGCTGGAACCGATGACAAAACCCTGTGGGTCGACGGCAAAGGCGGCAGATGAGCGCACTTTGTTGAGACTCCAGGCGAGGAACTCGTCCCAGCGGGTGAAGTCGTTGAGGGGCTCGTCGTCGGCCGCCTCGGCGGGCTTCGTCGGCTGTGGCGCCTGATCCGTTGCGGTTTGGGCGAATCGAAGATAGGGCGACGAGGCGGCGGCGCCGGGCTCGGAGTCCGGCTCGAGCCCGCTGAGTCGTCGCGACAGCGCGCGCGCGATGTCCACGTCAGACGAGGCGGCGGTGTTCATGGTCATCCTCGATTCCAGTCATGTTGTTGATGCGTGCTTCGATTTCGTCGGAGAGTAGGGTGAACCGGCGCGCCTCGGGCCGGGTTCCTCCTCCCAAGAAGCTCAATGGGATGCCGATCTCGCTGGCCTGGCTGAAGACATCGGATCGGGGGATCACCGTGTCCAGGACTCCGCCGAAACCGGACCACACCGAACTCATCACGTTGAGGGATGAGTCGTTGTCGAGCTGGACCATGGTCGGGAGGATTCCCAGCAGTTGAAGCGAAGGGTTTTCGTGCTGCCGGACATGATCGAGGACCCTCAGGATCTGACTCAGGGTTCGAAAGGCTACCGGTTCGGCCTGTAGCGGCAGCAGCGCGAAATGGCTGACCGCCAGGGCAGCACGAGTCGCGGGCCCGAGACCCGATGGTGTGTCGATGAGGACAAAATCGACCGCGCCGTCGCCTTCAATGGCGTCGAGCGTCTCGGCGAGGATGGTGCCTTGATGAAGCTGGAGTTCGTACTCGCAGGTGTCCACCGGGTCGATCCGGCCGCGAGCCAGGATCCGCAGCGTCGGCAGCGAGGTTGAAAGAAGGACCTCATTCGGATCGGCGCCCGAGATCATCACCTCGGCAAGTCCACCCCAGTCTCCGTCCTCTTTGGCCAGAAACAAACCGATGGCTCCTTGAGGATCGAGATCCACAATGAGGGTGTTTCGACCTCGTTCGGCAAGGGCTACTGCGAGATTGAGCGCGGTGGTGGTCTTGCCGGTCCCCCCCTTGGAGCTGGTCAATACGATTCGATGAGTCATGGTTGGGTCCTCGTCCGGGCGGAGTTCGCGGCACCTGAAGACCGGATGCCGGTTGAATCTGTCGAGTCTGTGATCAATCGCATGGTTGCTCCTGCTCAGTCGGGGAGTACCTTGGTCAGCGCATCGGCGAGATGCTGGGTCTTGTGACGGATGACGCCCAGTTGTGCGCGCTCGGGCGCGACCACCACGAGTACGGTTCCGGCCACAGGCAGGCAGAAGAGTTGGAATCGGTCGTATTCGATGAAGAAACCGCCGAAGCTCTCGCATCCCTGATCGGTGCCGAGCCCGTTGACGGTTTCGATGAGCGCGGCCAGACCGGTGCCGAGGACGCTCATGTCCAGAGCATCGTAGGTGTTTGCAGAAGCCAGCGGCGACCCGTCGCGAGCCATGAGGATGGCGGCGAGTACCCCGGAGGATTCTGCGAAGGAAGCGAGGAGGTTCTGCGGCGCCATCTCGTCGGCGCGCTGCTGGTCGGCTCGGCGGCGCTCGTCGAGCAAGCGAGCGGCATCGACCAATGCGTTGGGGAGACTGACCTCGATGGTCACCGTTGGAGACGTCTTGTCGGTGGAAAAGATAAAGGTGCCTTCGACCCAGGAGATGATCTCCACCAGTGCGTCAACACCGGTGACATCGCCGACCTGGGAGTGATAGACGGTGCCACGATCGAAGTAGACCTGAGCGGCCCGTTGGTAGGGGCCTCCCTCCACCCACAACTCTCCTGTGCGGCTGGTTGTGTTGAGGAACTGCAAGACGTCCGTCAGTGTGGTGAACGCCAGTGAGCCCCGAAGATCTTCGATCGGTTCGCCAACCATCAGTACGCCCTCTCTTGCCAGAATACCTCAGTTCCGGTCAAGGGGATGGTTTCGCGATAGGTTCTCAGTGGTGCCGAGAATCCCACACGGCGCTCCCCCTGTCGGTATGCCGCGAGGTCAGGCGGGACCGCCTTGTGGTTCGTCATCGACCACCACGATGCAAATTCGATTCCGAATCGAGCATTCGTCCTCTCCCCGGTTGACCTCCAATTCGCACCAGAATGAAACACCCATGTCCGAAATAAAACACATGCTCATATGAGCAGATCTTGAGACCGAGATTCGTTCCGTCGCAGATACAGGATTGTCGAAAGCCCGCAGAACCTTCCTGCGCCGGGCAAGTCTTGGGAATTCGGCCCCTTCGATCGATCTGTGTGTACAATGGAGGTTGGCCTTTTGTTTTCGGCCGGAGCGAAGACTGAGGTGCTCCACGGTTGGGCACGAAACCTGCAAGTGGTAGTTTTGGTTTGGAGGGCTCATGTTGAGACGTGTGGATCCTGGTTCGACCGGTCTCTGCCCATTGGGTGGAGCTGGGGTCGGCCTGAGAACCACCGCCGACGTCGTGACCCAGATGTCGGTCTCGCCGGTCGGGCCTCTTGTCATTGCCGACGACGATCCTGATGCCGTAAACGATCACCCGGGTTTGAAGGGCCGATCCGTGCGACGGAGGGTGACTCGATGCTGAGGGGATCGCTGGCTGATCTGTCGATCATTGATCTCGTACAGATTCCGCTTGGGAATCGCAAGACCGGTGAACTTCTCATCGCGACCGAGGAGCAGGACGCTCGCCTTTACTACGTGGATGGCAGCCTGGTCCATCTGGTTTCGGGTGATGTCGAGGGATCTCGGGTGCTCGATCTCATCATCGGTTGGAACGAGGGAGAGTTCGAGTTCCGACCTGATGTCCTGACCGAGGGAGCGAGTTTTGCGGGCGATCTCACCCGGACGCTCCTGGCTGCGGCAGGTCAGCTCGAGGAGGTCAAGGAGTTCGAGGAGGTCGAGAGCAAGACCGCCTACAAGGTCCGGCGACTGTTGCATGATTTTCTCTCCGATAACGACTTCGCGATCCATGCGTGTTTGATGTATGGCAACGGGACCATGGATGTCTGTGGCGCTGAGCGGGTCGATACGCCGCCGTGGTTGGAGTCGCTTCGGTCCCAGGTTCTCGACGTCGTGGCGGCATACCCGAGGAAACAACTTCACCGGATGCTCTTCGAAGACCAGGAGGGGACCCTCGTCGTCAGCTGTTTTTCTGAAGACCAATCTGCGCTCTTGGTGGCCGCCAAACAGGGCGCAACCCTCGGCGCGGTGTCGATTTCAGTCGATCGTCTGGCAAAGAAGATCGGACACGTCAAAAGTAGTTAGGTGATGTTCATCGGCGGGACGCCGGCGGTGGGCCCTGAAGGGAGAAGGACACCATGTCGCAACTGACTGATCTACTCAACGAGCTCGTCAATGTGGAGGGTATCAACTCGGCCGTGGTTGTCGGGCGTGATGGTTTCGTGATCGAGGGTGTCGCCTCGGGAGCGAGTCTTGATGCCGACGCGGTGGGGGCCGTGATCTCAACCGGCATCGGTTCATCCGAGGTGATGGGTCGCGAGCTCGAGGTCGGCGCCATGACCCAGGGCATGGTGGAGTACGACGACGGGCTGATCGTGATGGCCCTCCTCGGTGAGGATGCCATCGTCGCGGTGGTTGCCGATCTCAATGCCAACCTCGGCAATGTTCGCTTCCAAATCAAGAAACGTCGCAAGGCCATCGAGAAGGCGTTGTGATCCTGCTGGGATGCGGCACTGTCCGGGATTCCACCCCTGACGCCGCAACCCAGCACCTACTGATATCAGTTCCCATTCTCAATAATGGCGGTCAACGCCGGCCCAACCGAAGACCACAGGTGGTGATCGGTCAAGGATCCTTGCGCGTTGCCTGAGAGGAGGCGCATATGAGTCGAGAGCTGCAAACGCTCCACAACGTCGCGTACTTCGTCGGCGCCCTGGCTCACGGGGCGGAGCAGAACCTGGGTCGCGCCAGCCTCTCCATCTGTTCTCTCGCCGGAAAGAAATTCGGTCAGGAAGCGGTGGAGGGCGGTCGTCAGACCACCGATCCCGAAGAGGCGGTGACCATCCTCCGCGAAGCTCTGAAAAAGCAGGGTATCGTTTGGGATTTCGAACCCTTCGCCGGTGATCGGGGCTCGTCTCTCTCATCGGACGGAGACACGCACACCATGCGTCTCGTCTTCAAGACCTGCATGGTCCGCAATGCGCTCTTCAGATACGGCCACGAGCAGAAGCAGTCGCTCTGCTACATGGCCCACGGCGTCTTTGCCGGCGCAATGGAGAACATCATGCCGGGCACAAAGGTCGAGCTCAACATCACCCACGCAGGCCCCAACGGGTGCCTCAAGGAAATGGTGTGGGAGGTGAAGCAATGAAAGCAAGAGTCTCAACCGATTGGCTTTCCGGTTGTTCGGGCTGCCATGTGGCCATGGTCGATCTCCATGAAAAGCTCCTCGGCCTGGTCGAAGAGGTCGATTTCGTGCGAGTTCCGGTCCTCATGGACGAGAAGGACTATCCCAGAGCGGATGTCGGGCTGGTTGAAGGCGCAGTTCGGTCCGATCACGATCGGGTGGCGCTCGAAAAGATGCGCGCCAGCGTCGACAAACTCATCGCCTTCGGCACCTGCGCGGTCTACGGCGGCCCCTCGGGTCTCGGCTGGTTGCACAACCAGGAGGACGTCTTCGCCGCGGTCTACGACGGCGGTCCCACCAACGCCGGTGGCGAGCGACCCGATGCCGACGCACCGGTTCTCGAAGAAAGCGTCGTTCCCATCGACGAGATCGTCGAGGTCGATGCCTATCTTCCGGGGTGCCCGCCGCACCCGTACTTCATCGCCGCCGGTCTCCGGGCGGTGCTCGGGGTCTCGGACCTCCAGCTCACCTCAATGAGCGTTTGCGCCGACTGCGATCGCAAGATGTCCATGAACCAGGGCGCCGAACTCCATCGTGGTGAGGTTACCGCCGAGAAGGACAGCCTGTGCTTCCTGAGCCAGGGCGTCGTCTGCCTCGGGTCGGTTTCGCTCAACCGGTGCCAGGCGCCGTGCCCGCAGTCGGGTGTTGCCTGCTTCGGGTGCGCCGGTCCGTCGGTGGATCTGATCACCGAGCCGCACCTCGATCTGCGAAATCTCATTGGACGCCGGCTCAACATGCTCACCGGGATCTCGGAAGAAGAGGTCACCAGGTATTTCCAGGAAGATGCAAAGACCCTCTACGCCTACGCGGTGGCCTCTCCGGTCATCCACGGTAAACCCACCGTCGAGATGAGGGCGTGGGCGGGCGACAAGTCGGCCGCCCAGGGAGGTGAGTGATGGGCAGCCGCATCGTCGTCAACCCGGTCACCCGGATCGAGGGACACGCCAAGATCATCCTCGAGATCGAAGACTCGGGCGAGCTCAAGTCCGGTCACATGCAGGTCCTCGAGATTCGCGGTTTCGAAAAACTTCTCCAGGGGATGGAACTGCTCAAGATGCCGCAGATGACCGCTCGTTTGTGCGGTGTCTGTCCGGCGGCGCATCACCTGGTCGCGACCAAGGCGATCGAGCAGGGGATGGGGGTCACGCCCCCGCGAGATGCCATGCTCCTCCGCGAGCTGCTTTACGCAGGCCACGTGCTCCATTCGCACGCCCTGTCGAATTTTGTCCTCACCGGACCCGACATCATTCTCGGGATCAACGCCCCGGCCGACAAACGCAATGTCTTCAACCTGCTTGCCATCGACCCCGACCTCTCCAAGACCCTGTTGCGGATCCGCAGCATCGGTCAACGGACGGTGGAGCTCGTCGGGGGCCGAGGAGTGCACCCGGTGACGGCCATCGCAGGTGGGATGGCCTCGCGGCCCAACGCCGAAAAGCTCGAGCTCATGGCGGGCTGGGGTGAAGAGGCGACAGGGTCGTTGGAAGAGGTCATCGAGATCCTCAAACCCAAGATCGAAGAGCTCAACCCGCTGCGGGAAGCCGCCCATCTGCCGTACCACTCGTTGGCCCTTTCCAACAATGGCACCGTCGATCTCCTCGAGGGCGAGTGGGTTGTGGTCGATCCCGAAGGCAACGAGGAACGGCGATTCTCAGGTCCCGACTATGGTGACCACCTCATCGAGCACGTCATGCCGGGCTCCTATATGAAGAGCGTTCAGCTCAAGGGTCCGGAACCGAAGAAGTTCTTTGTCGGACCGCTGGCAAGGCTCAATGTCAATTCGAAGATGAGCACCCCAAAGGCCCAGGCCCGTCTCGATGCCTTCCGGGCGTCGGGCAAGCCGAGGCTCTCGGCAGTGGATTTCATCGAGGCCCGGCTCATCGATATGGTCAATTGCGCCGAGCGGATCAACGCCATTGCCGGCGGCGAACTCGGCGACGGACCCATCAGGGTCGATGTCCCCAAGGTCACGGCCGGCCGTTATGTCGGTGTCATCGAGGCGCCGCGCGGCATTCTCGTCCACGACTTCCATACCGACGACAACGGGCGCATCACCGAAGTCAATCTCATCGTCGCTACCCAGAACAACTACGACGCTATCGACAGCGCCGTTTCGTCCCTGGCCCGGCACTATCTGCCCGAGAACGACGACGAACAGCTCCTCAACGGGGTCGAGTTCGCCATGCGGTGTTTCGACCCGTGCCTTGCCTGCGCCACCCACACGGCCGGGCGGATGCCCATGACCATCGAGCTGCGGCGGGGTGACGAGCTGGTGCGCACCATCCGGCGAGGAGCGGCATCATGATTGAAATCGCAATCGATGAAAAAGCCTGTGTCTCGTGCACGCTGTGCGAGGTGATCTGCCCCACCGATGTCTTTGTCTGGGATGAGGCCAACGGCGTGCCCAAGGTGGACAAACCTGCCGAGTGCTTTGGTTGCCTGAGTTGCTCCGAGATCTGTCCGCCGCACTGCATCAGTCATGAGGGTGTGGAGCTGGCGGAGAGCCACTACCACGATCCCTATGCGTTGCGGCTGGCCAACCGGCTTGCGGCCGATGTCAGCGGTCGCTTCCACGTTCCCTCCGATACCCAGTCGCAGGAGAACGCCGCCACCGATCTCGGTGTGCGACTGCGTGCGGTGGCAGAGGTCTTCAAACGGACCCTGGGTGGTTCACTGCCGGCCGTCGGCACCATGGCCGGGCGCACGCTCGCCCGTCACCTGCCGCGCTACCGAGAGCCCAAGGGGCTCAACGAGGCCCTGGCCTTGGCCGAGAAGCAGTTCGCCCCGGCTTGGGAGTTCACGACAACTCGTGACGGCGATGCTCTGACCATCAATGTCGATCGGTGTTTCGTGCGCGAGACTTGTCAGCGGGAAGGCCTCGAGCTCGGTTGCGAAATGTGCGTTCTTTTCTACAACTATCTTGCCGGCTACCTCGGTCAGATGGGCAAGGTCCGGCTGCGGCTCATGGATGCCGAGCGTGGCGCGAAGTGCTGCTACACGGTGAAGATCTACGAGTAGTGCCCAGTCGCGCCAGGATCGCCATCGTCGGCATCGGCAACACCATCGCCGGTGATGACGGCGTCGGAGTGCTCATCGCCGAGCGCCTCCGGCCTCGATGGGAAGACACGGACGAGGTCCTCGTGGCGGTTCTGCCCGGGGACCTCTTTTCCGTCTCGGATCTTCTCGACCAGACCGAGGCGTTCCTCTTTGTCGATGCCATCGCCGGAGACGATCCGGGTGAGATCCGGGTCCTCGGTTCGGCACAGCGCGCCTTTGCGGCGTCGCTTCACCAGACAGATATCGGCACCGTCATGTCGGCACTCAAGAAACTCGAGATGGCCGATCCCTTCCCCGAATGGGAGGTTTGGGGGATCACCATCGAGACTCCCGACGAGCTCGGAGAAGGCCTGAGCCCCGCCATCGCCGAGGCCGCCGACGTGCTCGAGCGGCGGATCGTCGAGCATGTCGAGGAGTTGCTGAACGGGTAGGCGAGCTCGTCGCACCATCGCAATTGGGACGCGGATTTCGCGGATGGACACGGACTCCATCGCACCATCGCTGATCCCGTCGCAAACACGAAGACACAAAGACGCGAAGAAAACACAAAGCCATCGCGAAAGAGAGTGAATGATGGGTTGCCGGAGGGTTGTCTGACTGGCGTGGCAGCGGTGTTCCGATAGGGATGCCTCTGAAGGTGGGGTCAACCCCACCCTACGTCGGACATTGCGGTGTCGGGAAGGTGGGTGGGGCTGGCCCCACCTTCAGACTCGCAGCGGTCTGGATCGCGTATCCGAGAGGCGGTGGGACGCACCTGTAGGCGGGAGGTGATTGCCGTTGCGACAGCTTCCCGGAGCCCCGGCCTTCTGGTCCACCTTCGGCGGCCCAGCGTCGCACCATCGGCGTGGTCGCGCGGGGGTGACGGGAGAGGGCTACGACCACGCCGATGGCGCGCCGGCGGCCTGCTTCGTTACGGGGACAGCCGCACCGGAACGGTCTGCCGCGAGGGTTGCCCGGTAGCGCCATTGTGTGGATTGTACCGCGTAGCCGGAAGGTCGTCCCGGCACAATGGCGTACCCGGCACGCCCCGGTGGGACGCCATATGTCCGCAGACCCAGGGGCGGCTCCGGCACGCCCGGTGGAGGCCATATGCCCGCAGACTCAGGGGCGGCCTCGGTACGCCCCGATGAGGCGCACCGGGAGGCGGTTGCCCGAGGTTGCCCCCCTTGACGTTTTTCGGGAAGCGAATGGCTTGGTGAGCGCGACGAGGTCGAAAAACGCCAAGGACGGTACGCCCCGGTGGAGGCGCGGTGTTCGCGAGTCCTGATCAGCACGCGGGTTCGGTGCCTGGCGGTGTTTCGTGCGAGAGGCTGCCTGCGCACCGCTCCCATCGCCTTCCCGGACCGGCTGATCGCTAGCCTGAAGTTCCCCCCGCGTTTTCCCAGCCAGATCAGCGCAAGCCCGTTGACTGTAGATAGTTACGGTC